>ENA-UOOK01000887-UOOK01000887.1-fermentation-metagenome-genome-assembly--contig:-NODE-887-length-40120-cov-8.099463_pt1 | contig 40120 bp, 42 predicted proteins | sample MGYA00245777_ERZ724023 | MGnify/ENA primary metagenome ERZ724023 (study PRJEB28704, sample SAMN03018312) | fermentation metagenome | biome: anthropogenic terrestrial biome; feature: soil; material...
TCCATTTGTAATCTTCGTTTATTGGGATAAGCGGAGGTTTCACAAACAAACACCAGAGGAGGATTATACGTCCTCCTCAATAAATTTTACGATTTATAACGAAGTAAAATCAAATTTTAGACAAAAATAAAGTGTATTTTTTTAAGGGAAAACTAAATTTCATGTTATTTGAGGGAATAAAACATTTATAGTACTCATTGTTTCATAAGATTTTTTAGGTCCCTAAAATGATATGGAGTTAAAAAATGGAAATCGTAGAAAAGCACAGATCAGAGTGTAAAGAATGTGGACAATGCCTTAAGGTTTGCCCTCGCTACAATGACCTGGGTTTGTTTAACCGGTTGTACGGATATCTGGAAGGAAATTCGGACATTGATGCCGGCTCTCTGCTGCGCTGCCTGACCTGTGGGCTCTGTACAAATGCATGTCCCGTGGGGCTGGGAATAAAAACACTTATTTCTCCTGCAAGGCAAAAGTGGGTCCGTGAACATGGCCTTACCGACAGGCAGACAATGGTAGACCCTGAAGCTGAGAATAATCTTTTTAAGAAGATTGCCGAGCTGGACGAAACTCCTGCGTACAAAGAAAGTTCAGGTTCAGTAGTTTATTTTCCTGGCTGCGCAGGAACATATATCAACAAAATCATGGCACAGTCTGCAATTGCACTGTTGGATAAAGCAGCAGTCGATTACACTGTCCTGAGTGGGGTCGAATACTGCTGCGGAGCCGTATCTGCGGGTGCTGGAGATCCAGGGCCTATCCACAGGAACGGACAGCGAAATATTGAAGAAATCCGAAAAAGGGGGGCTAAAACTCTTATTACAGCCTGTCCTGGCTGTTTTAAGGCATTTAAAGATATCTACCCTCGAATTTTTGGGAAACTTGATTTTCAGGTGTTGCACGTTTCCCAGTACCTTGAGCTTCTTATAAAGGAAGGAAAACTCACTCCTGAGGCTGTGCTCAAGCATAAAGTCTTTTATCATGACCCCTGTCATCTGACCAGGTCAATGGGAGTATATCAAGAAGCAAGAGACGTGCTTGAGCAAATTCCGGGCACCGAGCTTGCCAATGGAACTCCTAAAAACTCGGCTTGCTGTGGCTTTGGAGGTGGAGTAAGGGTCAATTACCCATCTGAGTCCCTGGATGTGGCCTCTGACCGCTACAGAGCTGCCGAAAAACTGGGCTGTGATATAATTATCACTAACTGCGGGGGCTGTATGCAGAATCTTATTGAAGCCGGGCAGGACGAAAAAATAAAAGTTTTTGACCTTGCCGAATACCTGTCCCTCGCCTGCGGAATAAAAATCGAGAGGGAAGATTCCAGAATGCTGGAACTCGTCAACAGGGCTTATAGGCTCTGCATTTTGGGGTATGGGGAATCTGAAGGCTTATGATCTTACCTTGTAATCCTCATATCCTTTTTGATTTCATTACCTTTTTTGTCAAAAGAAACTTCGTTATTTGCAACATACAGGATAGATGTGTAACTAGCAGGATCTGTAACTCGCTACGATTACATGATAAAAGGTCTCGTGGCTCATGAAAGGCTCTTTCTGTAGTTTATTTCAGCTTTGCAATTAAGGGCCTATTTTACTAATCCTTTCCCTTTACGAATCTTTTCCCGAAGCTTTCAAATAAAGGTAACTATGGGTGACTTACTTTTCTTAGTAATAATAAAGTATATATATTATTACATGGTACAACGGTTGCCGGTTTCATGGTTTGAAAGGACGCAAATAGAGAAAAAGGTAAAAAGCTGAGATATATGGCAATCTATGGAAAAGGTGGTTGGAAAATCCACTACAATGCAAAATCTGATTCCGGCTTTTTCGACCATGGGCAACAAAATTTTGCTTTTGGGGCGCAACCTGAAGGCAGACTCTCCAGAATGCTACTGGAAGTCTTAACCAGAAAAAACTTTCTAAAAATCCATTTTGAATATTTAATATTTATATTTTTTGATATATGAATTTTATTTTCTTCCTCAATATACAAATAAAACTCAAAAAACCAAAAACTATAAATACTACCCCTGAATTCACTACAGAATTTTTAGAAAAATATATATATGCGAATAACCAACAAAGTATTGGAGACATCTGAGAGATGAGTAATCAGACGGGATTAAAATGGCACGAAAAACACCCCATCTGCTAAAACACTCATGAACCCCAATCAGCGTAATCATGAACTCTTCATGGTTTCATTGTCTCGCTTGAGGTGATCATGGCTTCCCACCCATGGTGATCGTGAGTTTCTTCCTGTACATTCATCGCTTCATCCAGAAGCATGAGCTTACAGCCTGGATGTTCACGAATAATCGTGATAATTACAGGATAGAAGTCTCTATAGTTCTAAAACTAAAACGGAGGATGCAACATTAGCAAAGAAGAATTGCTTCAGGAACTTGCAGATGCTATAATTTCCTGCAAGAAGGATACAGTACTCGCTGTAGTTGAAAAAGCGAAAGGAGAACTGGAACCTTCTGAAATAATTGATAAAGGGCTTGCAGCAGGCATGAACGAGGTTGGTGTCCGTTTCGAGAGAGGAAAACTGTTTCTGCCACACGTAATGATGGCTGCCGATGCGATGACTGCAGGAGTTGCAGCGCTTAAGGATCTTATGCCTGAAGGAGCTTCCGGCTCAAAGCTCGGTGTTATTGTGAACGGTACCGTTGAAGGTGATGTTCATGATATCGGAAAGGCAATCGTGTCCACAATGCTTCAATCTGCCGGCTTTGAAGTCCATGACATCGGTCGTGATGTTCCAATCAGGAACTTTATTGAGAAGGCAAAGGAAGTCAATGCCAATATGATTGGAATTTCCGCCCTTATGACCACAACTCTCCAGGGACAGAAAGGTGTAATTGAGCTCCTCAAAGAAGAAGGGCTCAGAGACAAAGTAAAAGTCATGGTAGGCGGTGCGCCTGCAACCCAGGCCTGGGCTGACAAAATCGGTGCAGACTGCTATGCTGAAAATGCAACCGAGGCTGTTGCAAAAGCAAAAGAACTGCTGGCTTAAATCATTCTTATTCGGAGGTTATAAAAATGGCAAAAAATAATGCAGTTGCTGGATTTAATGCACTTAATGGCGTAGAATTAAACCTTTTTACTAATGATGAACTTAAGGCAATTCACTATGCAACCATGGAAGTTCTGATGGAACCAGGAATTCAGGTTTCTGATCCAGAGGCAAGGCAGATCTTCAAGGAAAATGGCTGCGAAGTTAACGAAAAGACCAACGTCGTAAAGATCCCTGAATATCTTGTAAGAAAAGCTCTTCAGCTAGCCCCATCCAGATTTGTACTCTGGGGCCGTGACAAAAAGTTTAATACCGTTCAGGAATGCGGTGGCAAAGTTCACTGGACCTGCTTCGGTACCGGTGTTAAGGTCTGCAGATACCAGGACGGCAAGTATGTAACAGTCGACTCCGTCGAAAAAGACATTGCAGACATTGCAAAACTCTGTGACTGGGCAGAAAACATTGACTATTTCTCTCTGCCAGTCTCTGCAAGGGACATTGCAGGTCAGGGCGCTCAGGATGTTCACGAAACACTTACCCCTCTTGCAAACACCGCAAAACACTACCACCACATTGACCCTGTTGGCGAAAATGTCGAGTACTACCGGGACATTGTAAAGGCCTACTACGGCGGCGACGAAGAAGAAGCAAGAAAGAAACCTATTTTCTCCATGCTGCTCTGCCCTACCAGTCCGCTTGAGCTCAGTGTAAACGCCTGTCAGGTCATCATCAAGGGCGCTCGCTTTGGAATTCCTGTAAATGTCCTGAGTATGGCAATGTCAGGTGGTTCTTCTCCTGTATATCTTGCAGGCACTCTTGTAACCCACAATGCCGAAGTTCTTTCAGGAATCGTCCTTGCTCAGTTGACAGTGCCTGGATCTAAGGTCTGGTATGGAAGTTCCACAACCACCTTCGACCTCAAGAAAGGTACAGCACCTGTAGGATCTCCTGAACTCGGTCTTATCAGTGCTGCAGTCGCAAAGCTTGCCCAGTTCTACGGCCTTCCCTCCTATGTGGCAGGTTCCTAGTCTGATTCCAAGGTTCCGGACAACCAGGCAGGCCACGAAAAAACCATGACCACCCTTCTGCCTGCCCTTGCTGGTGCCAACACCATCTACGGAGCCGGAATGCTTGAGCTCGGAATGACATTCTCAATGGAACAGCTTGTTATTGACAATGATATCTTCAGTATGGTTAAGAAAGCCATGCAGGGAATTCCTGTCTCGGAAGAAACTCTTGCAGTTGAATCTATCCAGAAAGTAGGCATCGGAAACAATTTCCTGGCCCTTAAACAGACCAGGCAGCTTGTGGATTACCCGTCGAACCCAATGCTCATTGACAGACACATGTTTGGAGATTGGGCTGCAGCAGGCTCAAAAGACCTTGCAACAGTTGCACACGAAAAGGTAGAGGACGTTCTTAAAAACCACCAGGTAACCCCAATCGATGCAGACATTCTCAAGGACATGCAGGCAATCGTGGACAAGGCTGACAAAGCCTTCAGAGGCATGTAATTAATATCCAGATATTCAGGAGATCTAAAAATGGCAAACAAAGAAGAAATCATTGCAAAAGCAAAAGGAGCAATCACTGATTTTGATGAGGAACTTGCTGCAGAAGTTGCAGAAGAAGCCCTTAAAGCAGACATCGACCCTGTAGAACTCATTGAGAAGGGCTTTACTGCAGGCATGGAAGAAGTAGGAGAAAAATTCGGTCAGGGCGAACTTTTCCTTCCCCACGTGCTCGCAGCTGCTGAGGCAATGAATGCCGGTATAAGCGTTATCACTCCGGAAATGGAAAAGCGCAAATCTCAGACCAAGAGCCTTGGAACCGTTGCTATCGGAACCATCGAAGGCGACATCCACTCAATCGGAAAGGACATTGTGGCCTCCATGCTCAACATTGCAGGTTTCAAAGTTGTGGACCTTGGAAGAGATGTCCCAATTAAGACCTTTGTCGAAAAGGTTAAGGAACTCAAACCCCAGGTTGTCGCATCCTCCGCACTTATGACAACCACAATGGTCAACCAGATCCAGATCGAGGAACAGCTGAAAGAAGCAGGTGTCCGCGACCAGGTCAAGACCATGGTCGGTGGCGCCCCTGTTACCCAGGACTGGGCAGACAAGATCGGAGCAGACATCTATGGGGAAAGCGCCAACGATGCAGTCGCCAAGATAAAAGCAGCCCTGAAAGTATAATAACGAAAGAGCAGGAAGTACCGGGAGTCAATGGCAGGTAATACAGACCTGTCTCCCGGCACACCTGCCCAATAACTCTAACATAAGGAGGAGTGGGCATGGATCTGAAAGCTTTGAAAGCTCAGGAAAGCAAACGAAAAATCAGCAAAGGGTATATGTGGGCACTTTTTTGTGCTGTGTTCTGGGGCATATGGTACCTGCCGGGCACTGTTGTATGGGTACTGAACCCGTTTGATGAAATGTACGGGGAAATCGCCGGAGCCAGTGGAGATGCAGTGTCTCTTGTTGTAACAGCAGTCCTCATTACCGCATTCAATGCACTTACAGTTATGCTGGCTCTCATGCTCTGGAACGGCGTTCTTGGGAAATTTGGAGAACTGGGACGGACGCTAAAGGAATTCCATCCATGTTCCAAGTGGTTCTTCCTGGCCTCGATCTTCGGGGGGCCTGTAGCAATTCTCGGCTCCTTCATGGCCATGGGCTTTATTGGAGGGGCGTTCGCAGCCGTTGCTGCCCTTCTCTATCCTGTGATCGGCTCGGTGCTTGCTTATTACTGGTATGGAGAAAAGATCAGCAAGAGAGCAGCAACCGGAATTATAATCATTATTCTTGGTGGAATCACAATCTTTGGCGGCGGGGTTATAACCGAGCTTGCTGCAGGGGGAGTCCCCTGGATAGGATACCTGGGAGGGCTGATGGCTGCTGCAGGCTGGGGGATTGAAGGCGCAATTGCAGGAAAAGGGCTCGACATTTCCGAGCCGGACGTGGGACTTACCCTCCGTTTCCTTGGAGAAAACATCATCTGGTGGATCATTATCGTACCGATCCTTGCAATAGTTGGCTACCCGATGTACTCCTTTGCATTCCAGGCATTTGAACCCCTGACCCTGCTGGTCCTGATCTTCGCAGGAATCACCTTCGGCTTCTGTTATGTCTGCTGGTACAAGTCTTTCCCTCTGATAGGAGTCGGAAGAGGCCAGGGTATAGGAAATCTCTACGGACTGTGTGCCATTATCTTCATCTTCCTCTTCTTCGGGGATGTTCCGGCTTGGACAATTCTTGTAGGCGGTACTCTCTGTGTTATTGGCAGTTTCGTCATGTTTACGGAAGAAACAGCTGCGCTTGAAACTCTGAGAGGTGAGTGAAGTGGGGAAAAACCGTCCCATAAAATTCAGGATTCTGGAACTATACCTGGATGGAGAAGAACACTGGAACTACGAAATAGTTCCAAAAATCCAGGAAGAGTACGGCATGAAGGATAATTTTCACAGAGACAGCATCAATTTCGACATTCTTGAACTGGCGTCCGGAGGGATGCTGAAAGATGTGGAACAGAAAGTCGATGAAGAGGGAATCTACAAAAAAGGCTTCCTTCTGCACAAATATGTAATCACAGACTTCGGGAGAGTCCGGGGCTCGGATGCCTGCATAAGATATATGTAAAAATGAAAAGGAGGAAAGAGATGGTACAAACAGCTGCTGCTATGGAAGCTTACAATGCATACTGGGCTAATTCCTTTATCCCGGGAGCTGAGATAATGTGGATGGTTCTTATCCTGATCCTTGCGGTTATCGCCCTCTGGCAGGCAAGAACATTTGTCTCACAGTTCTAAGTAGATGAGAAATTGAAGAAGAGAAATTGAAAGAAGTGAAGTTGAAGAGGATTACAGGACATACCAGTCGGTGTCGTCCACAGACAGGTCTTCCTTTAAGCCGACTTCCCTTTTGGGAAGCCCGAAAGCATCAGTAATTGCATCGGAAAGATCCTGAAGGTACTCTTTAGATGAGAGGCTGTTGTAAATAAAATGTTTATCAGGCTGAATCATCTTTTGAATTGTAGCTTCCCTGGGGACGATATCCACTTCAATGTCAACCATTTCCAGGGCTTTTTCCATTGCAGTCCGGAAATCTCCGATACAATAGGCTATCCTGTGCCTGTAGTTTTCCCTTGTTTTTTCAAGATAAGCGGCAATCCTTTCGCTTTCGGTTTTTATAAAGTCCCTTTTGATTTTTGTCACATTGCATTTGCCCATCATGAAAGTATAGTTCATAAAAGGATACTGGGTATCAAGTTCCCTTGGAGCAATCCCACAGGTCCCAAAGGTCACTATGTGTACATCCTCGGGTTTTAAAATCCCAAAAATTATCCGGTCAAATTTTTTATGGGATGGGCTTTCATGGTAAGGCTTTCTCTTGGCGCAGGGAACGAAAATACATGCTTCTCTGAAAGGGGCTTCATACTTATTGATAACCCATTCATTGGCTTTTACCATATCAGGATGATGGATTATTCTCTCGGTATCAAGAGGCTCTTTGGAACGTTCATCTTCAGGGATAATGGGCTGCATAAAACTTCAAAGCTTATTGAGCCCGTGATTTATATATAAATTTAACTAACGGGAATCATTCCTGACATGTTATTTTTTATTGGAAACAATCAGAAACGATATAATGGAATATTTTGCAGAGATTACCTGAGGAAAAATAATGATATAGAGAAAGAGAGAAATAAGTTTATAAATACATCCACCGATATTGGTAATTAAATGATATTGGTAATTAAATAATACATAATGATAATTAAAACAATTTGGACTACGCTTAAAAAAGCAATTTGGAGACCGGAGTAAGGTTCTCTGTTTTATGTGCATGCTCAGCCCATCTTTGTACAACGCTTGAAAGTGCTGGCCTGTATCCTCAAGGATTGAAAATATGTTCTAAAAACAATAAACGTCCTCAAATAGTGGTTATATGGCAAATTCTATTCATGAAATGATCAGAGCAAGCTTCAGATGCGAGGACATGGTAAAATGTGTGCTCGGTTTGAAGTCCCTTGACATCGACGCATACAAGGCTCTGCTTATGCATGGGCCCCTGACAGCAGAAAAATTGGGAGAGATTCTTAACAGGGAAAGGAGCACTGCATATCGTTCCCTCCAGAACCTTATAGCATGTGGAATTGTTTACAGGGAAACAAGGTCCATTAACAGCGGGGGGTACTATTATGAATATGTAGCCATCGAACCTCAGGAAATGAAACAGATGGTTAAGAAGAATGTTGATGAGTGGTACAATCAGATGAATGAGCTGATTGAAAAAATGGATGATAAAGTAAGCGCCCTCGTTATGCGATTAGAAGATGACAACGCAGAAAAATGATATTATGGCGAACTATTATTTGTCGCAGCTACTGGACACCCAACTTGAATGTTTTTTGGATACACCATCATCAAATGATCCATATAGCCTACACTGCAAATATCATTAAATATAGTGCTAAGTAATTGCTCTGATACTACGCTTTTTGGATCCCCCTTTGCGACCAGACCTCCCCGATACATGACAATGACATCGTCACAGAACCACGAGATGTGGTTTGGGTCATGGCTACAGGCCAGTATAGTCGTCCCTCTCGCGGAAATCTTTTTCAGAATATTCCAGATCCGTATCTGGTTGCAGAAATCCAGGGCGGATGTTGGTTCATCCAGCAGCATTAACGGCGTTTCTTGTGCCATAGCCCTTGCGATGAGCACAAGCTGGCGTTGACCGCCGCTGAGCTGGTTGTAAGGCCTATCGGCGAGGTGGGAAATCTCAAGCATTTCAATTGCTTCCCTGACCTTATCCTTATCATCTTCGGAGATACCAAAGATACCACCCATGTGAGGAGTCCTGCCCATCAGCACAACTTCCTTGACAAGATATGGAAAAGGCGGCTTGTGTTCCTGGGGCACGTAGGCGACAAGTTTTGCCAGTTCCTCGATCTTTTTTCTCTTGACATTACAACCATCGATGGATACGCTGCCACTATTATACTTAAGGAAGCTCATGCAGCACTTGAACAGGGTTGTTTTCCCGGAACCATTTGGCCCGAAAAGCCCGCATAAAGAACCTTTCTCTACCCTGAATGAAATATTTTTGAATATGGGTACGCTGTTGTACCCGAAGCTCAGATTATCTACTTTTAACATATAATCACCCAAATATCTCCTTTTCTTTGCTACGCAGCAGATATATGAGGTAAGGCGCACCGACAATAGCTGTGATGATTCCTATCGGGATCTCTGCCGAGGTAAGAGTACGTGCGATAGTATCACAAAAGATGATGTAAACTCCGCCCATCAACGCTGCTGTGGGAATTACAAAACGGTTGTCCGGCCCCTGGATAAGACGGGCGGCATGGGGCATCATCAGTCCTACCCACGCAATAATTCCGACCGAAGATACGCAGATGGCAGTTACCAGTGTGGCCAGTACGATGAAAATAAACTTAAAAACTTCCGGATTCACACCTAATGCCCGAGCTTCCTCGTCGCCCATGGAAAGAACATTCAGTTTCCACCCGAAGAACCACATAATAGCTACGGATATCAACACAACAGGCACAGTCAGCTTCACGTCACCCCACTGAGTATAGTAGAAGCCGCCCATCATCCAGAAGACAATCTCCCGCAGTTGTATATCATTTGAAAGGTATTTCATGATGGAAACACACGCGGAAAATATCGAGCCTATGATAATACCGGCAAGTATCAGCGTGACCACGGGCGTCTGCCCCCTGCTCCTTGCCAGCGAATACGCCAGGAATACAGAGAGTAAAGCAAACACGAAAGCACCTAGCTGTATAGAAATAAAGATGTGAGGATAAACAATCCCAAGCGCTGCACCGAATGCCGCTCCCGAAGATACTCCAAGAATGTATGGCTCTACAAGAGGGTTGCGAAAGCATCCCTGATAAATCGTCCCGGCAACAGAAAGGCCGATGCCAACGGTTATAGCCATAATGACCCTCGGGAAGCGGATGTTCCAGACAATCGTATTTTCAAGTTTGTCCAAGGAATCTACAATGTCAGGTGAAAATATATGAGTGGAAATGATAGAGTACACTTCCGCTATAGAAATCTGATATGTCCCCAAACAGATCGTGACCATCCCACCTGCTACCATAACAAAAGCGAGAAAGAAAATGATACATAACTTTCTTGCTTCAAAAAAGTTGAGGGCAGTAGGGGTAGAAACTTTCACGTCAGTCGATAATTCTTCCATATTTACACCTAAAAATCAGACTCCACCGTCCAGTCCAGCCACTGGTTTGAACGAAGCTCCTGTGCTGTCGTTCTGTTCACACCGTATACGTCCTGGTAGAAATCAAGAGCGAACTCATGAACCTTGACATCGCTGAACAGGTCAGGATAGCAAGCCTTAGCAACGATAATCATATCAATCGGGTATTCTGTCCGTCGGGCGCAGTTCATTGGCGTCCATGGCATAGCATACACCCGCTTGTTCAGGACCGCCCGCATGTTCTGCAGATTCTGATAATAAGGTGCCTCGTACAGTTCGCGAGGTGGGTGGAACCCGTTTGATGTGGGTAAAAGTATGACATCAGGATCTAAAGCCATTACCTGCTCAGCATTCAAAAGTTTACCTGAGCCTGTGTCACGGTATACATTTCTACCATTACAGATATTTTCAATAATGTAAGATTCGGGCGTGTCAGTGCCAGATACTGTCCCTGCCCCCCCAGAACTTCTGGCATTGGGAGACAGACCAATATAGAGTACACTGCTTTTTTTGTTGTCAGGTATGTCTCTGGTACGCTCCTGGATCAGCTTCTCAGTGCTTTCCAGATAATCAGCTAGGTCCATTGCCTTCTGTTCTTTTCCAAATAACTGGCCAATCACACGCATTTCATCTCTCATCGTGCTCAGGTCAGAATTCTGATAATATGAAGGTGAATACAATACCACTGCTGGTATTCCCAGAGACTCTATCGTTGATATGGTCTTCGTTATTTTTTCCTCATTATTGGCACCAATTGTACAGTCACCCACCCGCATGATGACAACATCGGGGTTTACATCTGCCAGTGTCTCATAGCTGATTATGTTGCCCTGAGGAGAGTTAATGCAGGGGGTTTCGTTCAACCATGGATGCAGGTATTTCATTGTATTCCATCCATGTGTGTACGAATAATTAGTACCATTTATCGTAGGATATGTATATGAGTAGTCTCGCTTAAGAGACCATGACCCAATAGCTACAACTTTATCTATCTCGCTGAGATTGGTCAGGACGCCTTCAACGAACCCATCGTCAATAGTAGCGACGCGTTTGATATTCTCTGGCACTTTTACCTGCACGCCACGCATGTCCGTGATATACCTGTACTGTCCGTCAGGAGAAGCTGTCATGGGCGAGCTTGTGGCAGTTGTTGTAATCTGGCCTGTCTGTTCAGTGCACCCTTCTATCGATACGATAAGGAAAATAATAAGTACACAAAACACAAGGCTTTTTTTAGAATTAAAATAGCTCAAAAGCTTGCCGATTTTATCTATATTGTTAGGCTTACCGTTCATACACAATCCCTGTAATAATAAACAAGTTGTTTGTATTACTTTTTACTACATAAGATTAGCGAATTGTTTCCAATAATTACAATTAACTTAAATAGTATCAATTATTTCTAAAAATTAGATATAATATGTAAAAGTATAACCTGCAGGTAATCTCGTCTCTTTAGACCTTGAGGTTAAAAAATTAAGCAGCAAAAAGTGTGTAGAAAATACAGAAATCTTTGAAGCTTTCAAGAAAAGCCAGGACAAAATAATGTCCACTGCCCTATCTATGAGGAGCTGCACGGAGACGGAGAAGTTGACAAACTGAAATTCTCAGCATACCTTCAGAAATTTGTTGAGAACCTTTTCCAGACTTATAGCCTTGGGAATACCGTTGTCATTTTAAATATGGATATGTACGAAAATATTTTTCTTAAGATGGATAATGCCGTCCCACTGGGCATAAATTATTAATGAAATTGTTTCAAATTCCCTCAAACATGTATTTTCAGATAGGAAAAAGGGAAATTTAATTTAAGCTCTTCAGTAAAGAGACTGGACATGTACATCTTTTTGGAGAGGAGCTCACGGAAAAAAATACTGGATATACCCTGATAATCTCAGATGATGAAGTTGGCATTCCCCAAAAATCAATTTTGAAAATTCAGACATGCTTGGTCTGCAGCTTATACTTGTAGATCAACTGGACGGCACAATCGAATTAGAAAGTGATAAGGGGACAAAATTTATTATAAAAAACAAGAGTAAAAAATCAGGCAGTAATAGAAATTTAAAGTAAAATTTAGTAGAAACAAAAAAGGCAAGAAAGTAGACCGAATAAAAATTCGGCCGGACTCACTGTTTTAATTTGTCTAGAAAATCTCCCATTCTCTCGATTGCTTTTTTAATATCGTCCAGAGACGCTGCATATGCACAGCGCAGGAAACCTTCGCCTGCTTCCCCAAATGCATCTCCAGGTATTGTAACAACCTTCTTTTCATTCAGGAGGCGCTCTGCAAAATCAGAAGAGGAAAGTCCCGTATCTCCGATGTAAGGGAAAGCATAAAAAGCACCTTTAGGGCTGCAGCATTCAAGCCCGATACTGTTAAAACCCTTCATAATAAAGTGCCTGCGCCTGTCATATTCCCTGACCATCCGCTCCATTTCTCCTTTACCATTGCGGAGAGCCTCGATTGCCCCTATCTGAGCAGTGATGGGGGCACAGAGCATGCAATACTGGTGGATCATCATCATAGAATGGATGATGTCAGGAGCTCCCATGGCAAAACCTAGCCTTAGACCTGTCATGGCATAGGCTTTGGAAAAGCCGTTCAGCATCACAGTCCTATCCTTCATGCCTTCAAGCGAAGAGAATGGAACATGAGTACCTTCGTAAGTCAGACACTCATAAACCTCGTCCGAAATCACAAATAAATCATTCTCAACAACAAGGTCCGCAATATCCTCCATTCCTTCCTGTTGCATAATTGCGCCTGTAGGGTTGTTAGGGAAATTTAGGACGATTGCCTTTGTTTTACTGGTGATTGCAGGCTTAAGAGCTTCTGCAGTAAGACTGAAATCATCGTCCCTGTGTGTGGAAACAATAACAGGCTTGCCTCCTGCCAGAATTACTGAAGGGACATATGCCACATAGGACGGCTGAACTACAATTACCTCATCTCCTGGATTTACCACTGCCCTGATTGCTATATCAAGAGCTTCGCTTACTCCTGTAGTAATCAGGATTTCGGATGCAGGGTCGTAGTCCAGGCCGTAGCGCTTGTAATAGGTTCTTGTAAGTTCGTCTCTGAGTTCCGGAAGCCCGTAGTTTGAGGTATATGAGGTCTGCCCTTTTTCAAGAGAATGAATACACATCTCGCGGATATGCCATGGAGTAATGAAATCAGGCTCCCCTACACCAAGAGAAACTACATCTTCAAGTCCGGAAACAAGATCAAAAAAACGGCGTATTCCTGATGGAGGGATACTCTTTACAGCTTCCGCAATGAATTTTGAAGGATCGCATGGAGGTCTCAAGCAAACGCCTCTATAAAAAATTATATGAGTTAGATAGAATATAAAACGGGATAAGAGGAATAAGGTTTAAGCTGTCCCGCATTAAAACGAGACAGGAAGCCTCTGAATCGACTCCGGTTCGTGAAGGATTACCCCGTCTTCTTTATAGGTCTTCAGCACGAAATGAGTGGACGTGCTCTGGACCTGATCAAGGGTGGCGATTTTCTCTGCCACAAAAAAGGCCACATCCTTCATTGACTTCCCCCGGACAGTAAGGGAGATGTCATAGTCCCCGGACAGAAGTCTGACAGACCTGACTTCCGGGAACTTATAAATCCTTTCTGCAATTACCTGATAGCCCTGATTACGCTCGAGAGTGACCTTCAACTCAATTACTGCGTAAACATAATTTTCCCCAACCAGGTCCCAATCAACTATGGTTTTGTAGTGCCGGATAACTCCTGTTTCTTCAAGCTTTGCGATCGCCTGGGAAACATCCTGTGCAGACATTCCTGTTAGGGCTGCGATTTCTTCCGGACTTGCTCGAGCATCATTTTCAAGAATTTCCAATATATGTCGAATCATTTCATCCATGTTGACCACCGGTACAAAACTTAGGAAAATTGGTACAGAACCTCAGGTTTGGGGTCAGGGTTCTCTTCAATTATTCGATTAATACAGCGTTTATAACTCCATCCTGTCCGGGTCTGCTTGTAATTCTGGCAGTGCCCACAGGAGTCTCTATAACAGAACCTTTTGTCAGAATATTACGCCTGACATAGTGTTTGTTGGCAGCATTGTCAATTACGTTCTCAATTGTTGCGGTAACTGTCTTTCCGTCTTTAGGGTTTGTTACATTTGCAATATTAGACTGGAGAAGTCTTACTTTCCTGTTGCCGCCCATGGTGTGAACGTTCTTTCTTTTTACTTCGTTTATGCGGGTTTCCGCAGATTCGCGGCCCATTTCAAACTTTCGCTTTCCGCGAGCAGTAATAACCTTCCCGCCGGTAGCTTTTCTTTTGGAGTTGCCTTGCCATCTCATTATAAAAACCTCATTATTTTATTGAAATTAAATTCAAGATTTGTATTCAACGTTATTTTTAGTGCTATTCAAGCCGATTTTAACGGAACTTTTAATGGTCCGGATAGTAAATATCCTGTAATCCTGGTGATCCTTATCTGGTAATCCTTATCAGGGCATAAGCTATACCTGTCAGTAGCTTAATTGCTCTGCTAATATATTAATGTATTAACAGGAGTACTTTAACTAGCATATTTGCTATGGACTTAGCAATACGAATAGAATTGTATATGAACTTTGCGATCATCCCGCCAGAAAAATCCTAACTTCTAGCCAGATCCTTAATACAGGTAACTGTAGCTGAAAAAGTAACACTTGAAGCCTATAAAGTTATCGGGATAAAAAATGAATTAAAAAATCGTCACAGAAAAACATATATGTGAAATTAAGTGAACTACCCATCAGCTAAAGACTCAGGGGTTTTACGCTTCTTCATATAAAAAAAAGGAGAGGAGAAAAGCTCCAGGTACAGACCGGGAAGAAGTCTCAGACAGGTTTATTAAAAAGCCCCTTAGACTCCGGAAAAATGCAATACAGGAGGATAAATAATGGTCACTGAAATTTCACTTAACACTATATGCGGTCATACAACAAAAGTCATTGCTACAAAAGAAGGCAAAAACACCCATATACATATCAAAACCACCTGCGAAAAACTCAGGAAATGGGGCACACAACTCGATATGGGCATGAAGGACATCATGGGCGGTCCCGATACAGTACTTGCCCAGAAAATGGCTGAAGCTCCTCTTACCCCCACATGTCTGGTCCCGGCTGCGATAATGAATGCCTGCTGGCTCGAAAACGGCATGATCTCTAAAAACCTTGCCAGGGAAATGGGAAAAATGGAAATTATTTTTGACAAACTTGAGTGAGGAGATCTCAGTTAAGTCCTTCCGATTTACTTTCTGTATGAGATAAAAGACTGTTTGAAGCAGGAAGTTGAGAAAATAGCACTCTTAAAAAAATTAAGAGTACTGTGAAAAAATATATTTGAGAATCGGAACTTGAGAATATTTATATTGAAATCGGTTGTGTATAATATAGTCAAAACTTTGCACATGCAATCATATAAAAGATAGAGATCATATTATTTATCCAAATCAACTAATAGAACTAATACTCAAAGTGATATATATGGAACTAAAAGATGTCAACAACTATGGACAGCAAATGATTGAATGCCTTAAACTAAAAACGTCCCCGGTTGCAGTGAAACTGGTTCCGAAAGGAGAAAAAGTTCCGGAAGGGATCAAAAAAGTAGACGAGGCTATGAGACACTGCCAGCTCGTAGACAGAGTGAGAAGGACAGGAGAGGAATTTTACGCTCTGGGAGAAGACGAGGTGTGCAAAGGCGGCGCAGGTGCCATGGGTCTTGGAGCAATGCCTCCCAAGGTCGCCAGTGGAGAATTTTATTATACGAATTTAAAACAGTTCAGCACCCAGGAAGCTGCAAAGCGCACTATTGATATGGTGCCGAAACTTGCCCCCAACTCTACAGAAGCTATCCTGTATGCACCCCTGGAAAAGACCACTTTCATGCCGGATGTTATACTGGTCATTTGCAACCCAAAGCAGATAATGCTACTCACTCAAGCTTATATGTATATTGCAGGAGGCAGAGTTGAAACCGGTTTCGCTGGCAAACAGAGCATCTGTTCCGACGGCGTGGTGCAAACATATAAAGAAGGCAAAATAGAAGTTACAGTAGGCTGCAGCGGCAGCAGATCTTATACCAAAATATCAGACGACGAAATGATTATGGGCATCCCGATTAAGCTTCTTCCCGACGTTGCAGCAGGGCTCAAGGAAATCTGCCCCAAATAAAGTATACAACCTGCATATTTATTTAAGATATAAATTCCTCCATGTTCAAGCCCGCTATAGGGATAAATCATAATCAAATATGACATAATAGATATGACCTGTTTGTTATGTCATATTTGAGAACTAGTTTTTCCACTCCTGATATTCTAATTACAACAAGCCCTAAGCAAGCTCGGATTATACATAACTTATAAATTTGTCCTCTTGAGCGAAGCGAAAAGGACACCGCCCTCCCGAGGCGCAACTCGGGTGACGCAACTCGGGTGACGCAACCAGAGCGTGAAAAAATCATTAAATGCGAGCGCCAAAAGCTTGTGCTTTAGTCAACCAATCCCCTTGTAAAACATCTCCTTTTGCTGTTACACTGGTAGCTATTAAGATACCTCTATCTTTCCATTTCATATAATCTGCCGTGTGCCTGTAAGTATCTATGGCACCACTGAAGAATCGTTCTTCATCGCATTCTCCACACATAATCAAAGCAGATTCTTTTATGTTAAGCGGCTTTTTACAGTTACCCGCACAGTAAGCACAAAGTCTGTCAATTGCAGTCTTTAACTGTGCCGAAATCCCAAAAAAGTATAAAGGAGAAACAAGTACAAGCACATCTACACTTTCGAGCAATGGTTTGATTTCTGCCATATCGTCACACTGAACGCAGGCTCCATCCTTTGTCCAGCACATTTCACATGCCGTACATCCACTAATATTGAGTTTTGCCACTTCAATTTTATTTACTATATGTCCCTTTTCCTGTGCTCCTTTCATAAAGGCATCTGCCAGCATATCGCTATTTCCGTTCTTTCGAGGACTACCAGTAAGTATCAGTATTTTTTTATTCATTACATAGCATCTCCAGAAAACTACTTTTATCTTTTTCAGTAATATTACGTATCACCCTACACAGATTGCAAACAACTATTTACATTAATCCTGTTCGCTAACTAGATAAGAACCACTGATTTGAAAACGAATGATGTAAAAATAATATAGATTTTGAAACTTCACCAGAAATTAGTCCGCTTGAGCGAGCGCAGCGAGTGAAACGGACCTCGTGCTGTTGCGATTTCATCGCAACTCCCAGAAAATCTTCGATTTTCTGTGATCCCGAAGCGAAATTCGGGTGGCGCAATTCGGGTGGCACAACTCGGCGGAGAGAGAATTATTATACCAAAAGAGAGAAGAGAAAGGAAATGACCTCTTACATAGCAGACTCAGCAGTCTTTATAATGGGAAACTGCAGCGTAGACAGTTCGCTGCTTATTACCGTCCCTTCGGTTGTGGACGAGTTAAAAAGCAGGGATTCCATTCTCCGTTTTGACCTTGCAAAAGAGGGAGGGCTCAGGGTGGAATGGCCGGAACCGGAAATGTTAAAAGAGGTTCGGAAAAAAGCTGAACAGACCCGGGACTCAGAGGAACTTTCAAAAACAGACCTGGAAGTTCTTGCAAAAGCCCTTGAACACAGGGAAACGGCTGTCCTGCTCACGGACGATTATGCAGTCCAGAATGTCGCCGTTCAGCTCGGGATTCAGGTCAAACCGATTGCCCAGAAAAAGATAAAGGATATTCTTATCTGGCAAAAGCAGTGTATTGGCTGTAAAAAAACCTTTGAAAAGGGGGATGAATGCCCTATTTGCGGTTCACCCCTGAAAAAAAAGAGAAAAAAAAGAATTAAAGACAAGAGTTATCAGGAAAGCTGAAGAAAAAGATATAATGCTTGACAGTCTAATAATGTCTTTAACTGAGAAAAGATATACATGAATTAAAAATTTTTCAGGCAGTAATTCCAGGCAGTATTCATTAGAAGAGCTGCAAAATCGGCCGGAAATACCGCCAGATAAAAAATTTCAGGTGGGAATGGAGGCATGAAGAATATAGAAGATCTCATTCAGAAAGCTGTGGAACTGCAGAACAACGGGCTTGGAATCGGACAGATCGCCGACGAGCTTAACGTATCGAGAGAAACAGTTACATGGCTTTTAACCCGTTCGAAAAAAGAAGTCGCAGCCCCCGCTCCAAAAGACATATCTGTAAACTGGAGCAGCATAGGAAAGAGCGCTACAAGGATTCATTACATTTCGCTTGCACTCTGCGACATGGTACTTGAAACGCTGGAAAAGACAAACACCGAGGTGGACGTGGTAGTTGGCGTTGCAGCGAGCGGTATTCCCCTGGCGAGCATGATGGCAAATGAGCTTGGAGCAGACTTTGCCCTTTACCATTCCCGTAAAGGACATGACGTAGTCCAGCCCGGCCAGAAAGGTACCATCAGCAGGAACTTCGGAAGCGTTGCAGGCAAAAACTGTGTAATCGTTGACGATGTAATTACCACAGGTTCAACCACTATGGAAGTAATTGAGCAGCTGCGCGAAATGGACGCAAAGCCCAGAGTAGTGGTGGTTCTTGTGGACAAAAAAGGCGCAGATACGATCGCCAACGTTCCTATCCAGCCCCTGGTAAGAATAGTTCGCGTGGACTGAAAATACCTAAAGACAGAACAGAAGTAAATATCTTTTACATGGAAAACCTTTCAAAATGAAGGGTTTTCCAAGTTACACTTGCTATGCTTCTTAATTTCTTTTTTCGTTTTTTCTACCTACTTCAGGCATTTTTTAACTAATTCCTAAAAGAAATGTTACTTTAAAACAGGCATTGCTTTAAAACAGGCATTACTATTTCTGGAATAAAGAAAGAGAACCAGAAGATAAAGATTAACAGGTTTATTGAAAAGACCTGTTAATACTCAACTTCCACAGATGCGATCTTCTCTGCAAGTCTTGAAAGCACCTCGGTTCTCATTCCTTCCACAAACTTGATACTGCCGACAACAAGGTGTCCGCCTCCACTGACTCCAGCGCCTTTCATTTCTTCGCGAAGCTCCCTGACAATTTTGGGGATATTCATAAGCACGCCTTTTGAACGGATGACAGCAAAGTCAGGGCCATAACCAATAGTGACCACAGGCTTGTCCTGGTACTTTTTGGTAAGAATATCGTGCACTTCCCCGGAGGTCTTGCCCGGTGGCGGGAAGGTAAACTTCTGGGCATAGTTTTCGACATCTATTACATTCATAACAGCGCCATTCGCCAGTTTCTGGGACTTGACATTAAAGAGACAGATCTCAAGCTGTTCTGTTATCATGGCGTTTGCCTGCTCACAAAGCAGAGATACCAGATTTTTATGGACTTTGTGATCTCCCAGATCCAGGATATCGTCAATAATGCCTTTTCCACTGCTGAACTTAAGCCAGAACTGCTCATAATCCAGAGCCAGAGCCATGTCTTTTAACTCTTCAAGCGAATATCGGTCCGATACAAGAGAAATATATCTTTCAGCTTCAGGGGCCTCTGAACGGTCGCCTACTGCCGAAACAGCAGGAAGGTGCTTTATTGTATCACTGATACCTGGATTAATCATACGAGCAACCTCGACACAGAGCATGCCTGCAGTAACCCCAAAATCTCCTCCTGCATGAGCAGGGTTAACATGCCCTATGAGGTACTGGTCAACAACGTCGTCCGGGTGGTGGTGGTCAATGACAAGCATGTCGATGCCGTAGACGTTTGCCTGTCGCATTGCAGGCACATCTTCTTCTGTTGAGCCGTTGTCTACCTGGATAATAAGAGGCATTTTCTGTCCATGCCTGGCATAATCTTCAAGTGCAAAGGAAATATCCCTTGTAACATCGGCAAGCTCATAAAAAGGAGCCTTTGAAGGAGCCCGTTTGTAGAAATAGTACTCCGCATCCGTCCCACCGATTTCTGTAATAAGGGGAAGGATTGCACGTTCAATAGCGATTGCAGAAGTTATCCCATCGGCATCGGCATGATGTCTGAGTATAATAGGTGTCGAATGGAGGATTGCCTTTTTGATTTCTTTGGCGACATGGAGCATCCTTGGCCTGAGCTTTTCCATAATCTCGCTTTCGACCAGGAAAGGAATATCAGCAGGTGCGGCTTTTTCGTCTATTACCCTCTCAACCCTGGCCTTGACAGCAGTTTCTTTTTCTCCAGTCAGCCGTTTCATGCTCATGACTTCAATCTGGACCTGCTCATCTCTTGGGGTCACTTCTCCCGTGATAGAGACAATCATTCCTGCATCGATGTGAGGGTAAGACCGCTTCCCAGCACTCTCAAAAGCCGCACATGGAATAAAGCCTCCTTCATCGCTTATGGTGAAGATTGTCGGCCCGCTGGTCTGTTTTACCTGAATAACCTCTCCTTCAATTCTGATGAGCCTGCCTTTCATGCTGGTGTCTATCTGGGAGGAATTCTTAAGCGGGAGTTCTTTTTCAAGCTCAATGGTCTCGTATTTAGTAAGAGTTTTAGGGATAAGATCCAGCTTTCCTCCGGCTTTAATACTTTTCACCAGGACGATTAAAGCATCCCCGACTTCAGGCTGGACTCCAATATTACTGGAGTGCATAAGCCCTCTTACGTGAGGGTTCAGGTCCACAAAGGCCCCGAAAGAGGCAATACTGCTCACAACTCCATGATACAGTTTTCCTGCTTCCACGTCTTTAAGGTCACAGGACTCATCCAGAGCATAAACATACTGGGAACGTGAACAGGCAGTGCAGATCTCTTCATCTGCGTCCTGTGGGTTGTGAATTCTTGCTCCACAAATCTTGCAGGTATAGATTTTTCCAAGCCCCTCACAGGCTTCACAGGGTTTGGTAACTTCGATGCTCCCCTTTCCTTTGCATTTCTCGCATACTGCACCATTTTTCAAGAAACTGTTAAGATCTTTTTCTGAAATTTTCATGAAATCAACTGATTTTGACTTGCCCTTTCCCTTGCAGAGAGGACAAACTTCAGTTGAAATAACTTCGTAGCCACGCCCGTGGCAGTCTGGACATTCCTTACTCATTAATATCAACACCAGTGGTTCTTCCGAACCTGCGTTTTCTTAACCTCACAATTTTTTGGAATTCAAACCTCTTTTGAATTCTGTACACTTATTATATTCTGTGCCGACCCTCAGTCTACAGGTAACTGCAAGGTCTTCCCCCGGCCCGGAATCAGCGCCTACCGGCTCATTCTCTTTCTGCATATATACTGTATTTCTGTTCAATATCTTGTGTATGCAAGATATAAGTATTTGTCAGCACGCTATTTTGTATAGCGTCTACAGATACCCAGAACCTTCAGGTTTCTGTCATATTCAGATAATTAATATGATAAAGGTAGTGACTGCAATCCATTTACAATCTGAAAGAAGGCTGATGTGAGGACTTATATAGATACACAGATATTTTAGGTAGACGACAGAATGTAAAATTTTTAACTTATAACTGCATACTTTATGTAAATTATTAAGAATTCCTCAAATAAAGAACACTTAATTATTATCAAATTCAAATTTAAGATCAATGTATAGAAGGGAATAAAATTATGGTTGATTATATCGGTGGATCATTGCTCCCTGTATTAATAGTTGTAATATTAATAATCTCACAATCTATAAAAATGGTTAATGAATACGAACGAGTTGTTATTTTCAGGCTCGGCCGCCTCAGTGGAGTAAAGGGGCCTGGTATATTCTTGATTATACCAATTATTGATAAAGCCATAAAAATCGACCTGAGAGTCGTTGCAATTGATGTCCCCAAACAGGCAGTCATCACAAGGGATAATGTTACAGTTGAAGTGGACGCCGTTGTCTATTACAAAGTAGTGGAACCCGGGGCTGCAATTACCCAGGTTGAAAACTATATGTTTGCAACTTCAACTCTTTCCCAGACCACGCTTAGAGACGTACTGGGGCAAATGGAACTTGATGAGTTACTTTCCGAAAGAGAAAGTATCAACAAGCAGATTCAGGAACTGCTGGATGCTTATACCGACCCCTGGGGAATCAAGGTTACAGGAGTAACTATCCGGGACGTAGCCCTGCCTGATACAATGAAAAGGGCAATCGCAAAGCAGGCTGAAGCCGAAAGGGAAAAGCGTGCCAGGATCATCCTTGCAGAAGGAGAATTCCAGGCTGCAGAAAGGATGAAAGATGCTGCCAATATTTATGAAGGACTTCCTGCCGCCATCAAGTTAAGGGAACTTCAGACTCTTGCCGAGATTGCCAGGGAGAAAAACCTTATCGTGGTTACACAATCTCAGACTCTTGAAACCGGAAATGTAGCCGCCCTTTCTCAGGCTATATCCGGAAAGAAGGAACGGTAAAAGAGACTAATAATAGAAAAAAATAGAAAAGGATTGTAAAGGCGAGAAAGGATCAGTAATTATGCAAATAAAAAGGGCCTTCCATCCCCTCTTTATTTTATTTCTTTGCGCTACTCTGACAGCTGCTTTTGTACTTTCTGCAGAAGCAGCACCTGAAAACAGAGTGCTTGTACTCGAAATAAACGGAGCTATTACTCCGGCATCCGACAATTTGATAGCTGACGCAATAGAAAGAGCTGAAAACGGGAACTTTGAGGCTCTCATAATTACTCTGGACACTCCAGGAGGGGGGCTGGAAGAGACTCAAATAATCATAAAGGCAATTGAGAACACAACTGTTCCTGTAATAGGATACGTGCCTGAGAGCGGAAAAGCCTGGTCTGCGGGAACCCTCATCCTTATGGGGACCGATATTGCTGCAATGGCTCCCTTTACAGTGATAGGATCAGCACAGCCAGTGCAGATGTCTGCAGAAGGGACAAAACCCATAGAGGATGACAAGATTATTAATGCCCTCGTTAAATTCTCGGTTGAAACGGCAAGAAAACACGGGAGAAACGAGACTTTTGCAGAAGAAGTAATTACCGAGAACCGGAACCTTAACGATGAAGAAGCCCTGGAAGAAGGAGTGATCGAATATAGAGCGTCTTCCGTTCCGGACCTGCTTGTTCAGGTTGATGGGGAGATTATAAAAGGCAGGGAACTGCATACTGCAAATGCAGAAATAGAGACCTACGAACCTCCGCTTTCCCTTTCCTTCCTGGCTCTCATTTCAAACCCGATCCTGTCCTCCCTTCTTCTGACAATAGGGCTCTACGGGATCATCTTCGGGATTTCAAACCCGGGAGCAGGAGCAGAAATTTTTGGGATTATTTCGATCGTGCTCGGGCTGATAGGTACAGGGTTCGATATTAATATAGCAGCACTTTTCCTTATAATTATAGGAATAGGTCTTCTGATCCTCGAAATTAAGTCTCCGGGATTTGGGATTTTCGGGCTTGCCGGACTTATAAGCCTGATAATAGGGAGCATCTTCCTTATACCGATGGGAAGCGAGAATATTTACACCCCCGAGTTTCGGAAACTGCTGATACTAACAGTTGTTACTCCCACAATCATTTTCGGGATATTCCTTGTCTATGCAATATATAAAGTCGCAGAAATAAGGAAGAAAAAGCCAGTTATAGGGACCATTATAGGGGATACTGCCCAAACCATAGATCCCATAGGCCCTGAAAAAAGAGGATTTGTCCGTTATAAAGGAGAGTACTGGAAAGCAAGATCCGAAGAAGAAATAGGAATTGATCAGGACGTTGAGATAATTGGAAAAGAAAGGGAAGTGCTTCTGGTAAAAAAGAAAATTTAACACTCCCGCTCTTTTCTACTATTCCATTTTCCTGAATTTATGGCTATATAATATTTAACCGATAATCTTCCAAAGTTTCTGTTTTCGGTTTCTTTTTCCGGTTTATTTCTTTTCCCGGTTTTACTTTTTATTTTTTTCCTTTATTTTTTCAAGGACCCTCTGCTTTTTATTAATAGCTTCTTCAGCCGCCCTATCAACTGCATTTCTCATCTCCTCGAAATCCCGCGGGTTCTCTTCCCCGTGGACCTTTTTGACAGGAGTGTAGGCAGATTCTCTGAACCTGGGTGCAAAGTCCCGGGTTTCCCCATTAACGATAATTTCAGCCCCGTTTCCTTCTTCCACACGACCTATGATGTCAATCTCGACACCGACAGCCCGGACTGTTTCAAGGATCTCATCGGCATATTCAGGGGGAACGATAACCAGCAGGGCATCAAGAGATACACCGAGATAATCGATTTTAAGGAGCTCAAGCATGGAAAGCACCTTTGGGTTTACAAGGGCTCTCATTTTTTCTTCTTCAAAGACCAGTTTTACTTTTGCAGTTTTTGAGATCTCACGTGCATCCCCACGTATTCCGCCATTGGTAACATCGGTCATGGAATGGACTTTCCTGTATAACCCGGACTGCAGGAGAGATTCGCAGGCTTCAAGAAAACGGATGTTAATGGTCTCTTCCACCACGTCATGCATCCCATAATAAAGTGCAGTTGTAGAAATCGTACCTCCGCCTGCACCTTCAGTCATAAGGATAAGGTCTCCTGCCTTTGTCCTGTTGCGTGAGGTAAGAGAAGAGGTAATACCAACAGCCCCAACGCCGCCGGTCATTCTGTCACCTATGACCATGTCCCCTCCTATACGGAGAGTGCTTCCGGTAATAAGAGGTATTCCGGTAAGCTCCGAAACCGTGGTTATTCCTGCAATGTGGTCGAATATTTTTGCCACGTCCCCATCATCTGCTACATGAATATCCGAAAGCATGGCAAGGGGGCGGGCTCCCATTGAATAGACATCACGCAGGGCTGCTCTGGCTACGTGAAAACCCGAAAGGAACGGAAAATCACTGAGGCGAGAATGTATACCATCAATTGTAACTACCAGGTATTCATCACCTATTTTCACAACGCCCGAGTCATCAAGCTGGGAACTGTCAACTACAGCACCGGTCTTGCCTATGACTTCCCCGAGCTTGGAATGGACGTAAAAGTCCCCTGTACCTCTCGAGCCTACTCCGAACTCTCCCATAGCAACTCCTGAAATAGTGGGATTTAATACGTCTCCCTCAGTGTGAAGAGTTGCTTTTGCTTCACAAATAACTGCAGCCGCAATCTCGTGAGCCCTATCAGAGCTTATGCTCTTGATTTCAAGTATTCTTGAAGCAAGCTGTGCCTCAATCCCGGTTTCATTTGAAGGGTCTTTTCTAAGAGCCCGTTTTGCATAGCCTTCTATATCCATATTAATCATCCTCTTGCAGTATCTGTCACTGCTTTTCAAGGTGCAGGACAGGATAATTCGAAATTAAAGTATTGGTTTCTTAATTGAATTTTGAATAATACGAAATACCCAGGAACCCAAACTTAGCCGCCTAAAAAACGATAGAATAAAGGTTCAGTCACAAAACCGCAGTACCCTGTCAGATTTGTTTCAATTATACTTCAACACATTTATAATTCAACACATATCAACGAAGTTTTTCAAAATCTTCAATCCTGTGGCTCCACTTTTTTCGGGGTGGAACTGGGTACCCATAACATTACCTTTCGAATTCACCACTGAAGCAGAATACTCCAGTCCGTATTCGCATGACGCAAGAGTATTCTCTGCAGCTGTGTCCACATAGTACGAGTGTACGAAATATACGAAAGAACCGTCGGGAATACCTCTAAACAGAGGGTGGTCCTGTTTGATCCTGATGTTGTTCCAGCCCATGTGCGGCACTTTCAGTTCAGACTTTGGAAAGCGAAGCACCCTGCCCTGAATAAGGTTAAGCCCATCGGTCAGCCTGCCTTCTTCAGAAGAGCTCATCAGGACCTGCTGCCCGAGACAGATCCCGAGCATTGGTTTTCCCGATTCTGCAAATTTCTCAATAGTCCCTTTGAGAGGAACCAGACACTTCATTGCATCTATAAAAGCACCTACTCCAGGGAGAATAATACCGTCTGCCTTCAGGATCTCATCAGGGTTCCCGGAGATTATGGGACTTGCTCCGACGTGTTCAAGCCCCTTTTGAACACTTCTGAGATTTCCAAGCCCGTAATCGATAATCACGATCCTTTTCATAGTTTTAACAAACAAAGTTAAGATAGATTAAGCTTACGAACAAAGAATTTCAAAATGAGGAAGAGATTAGAAAAATATGAAGAAAGGAAAAATGAGAAAAATGTACCTGAAAAATATAAAAACGAAAATTTCAGGCCAGTATCAGTCTGCAGAAAGTTTACAGGGACTTTTCTCCTGCTCAAAAATCACCTTGTACTTGCCACAGCGAACACATTTGTAACGTTTTTCGAGCACCGTTGGCAGACAGCAGAGCGCTCCGCTTTTTCGTTTCCAGTCGTGCAGTCCTAAAAGACACAAAAAATTTAGTCTATGGTCCGATTCACTTGGCTCATCAGAACATTCTTGAGTCAAAAACCTCTTTCCCTCGCTATAGTCAGTAAGGTTGTTTTGCGGTATTAGGTTGATTTATGCATAAAAGAACTATATAAACATATAGTTAAGAAGAATAAATAGAGACGCGTTTGATAATAAATGCGATGATAAGCCAACTTATAGAAAAGTTATAAATAGAATAGTAGAATATTTACAGAGTATTATGAAGTTAAAATCTTAATTTATAGAATCAGAAAGAGGGGGAAACATGAGGGGGTTTCACCTATTCAGACGTAATGAAAAAGCAATGGAACTACCAATTAATATCGTCGTTATGCTCGTCGTAGCGATGGTCGCTCTTGCAACGCTTATCTCGATAATACCGACTCCTACAAAGGAAATGTCAGTTTTTGTGGAAAAGACAGGACCTGCGCCAGGAAGCCTTCAGCAAGGAAACTCGATAATAGTAAGTGCCACTACCGCACAGAACCCGTTTGCCGTATCAGCAGAAGTAAGAGTAACAGATAAAGACGGAAACCCGGTTAGAAATGCAAATGTTATTCTTAAAGGACTCGGAGGGGCAGCCTCAAACACAACTAACATTAACGGGGTCACTGTTTTGACAACTCCGGCAGGTGCGCTTGTAAAGCTTGACCCGAACCAGAATGAGGGGACAATGGACCTTAAAATCCTGGCAGACGGTTTCTATGACTACGAGAAAAAAGATGCAGTTATGATAATCAAGACTCGCTAAATACACACATAGAAGGATAATACGGATAAGCTGGAGAACTGGGAGAAGCCGCATATGCTGCCTGAAAGCTTAAAAAAGAACGAAACAGGAACTGTAGGGCTTCCTATAAGGATTGTAGTTCTTTCGATAGTTGGATTTATCGGGTTCTGTGCGATTCTCTCAGCCATTTCAGAGGCTCCAAAACCTCCGGAACCCATGTATGCAGTATCAAATATAAGCACATTTTCACTCAATTCCGGAGGAACAGAGTCCAATTTTAGCCTGCAAATAAGCGTGCTTGACAGAGAAAAACGCGGGGTTGCAGAAGCAAACGTAATTGCCTGGAGTCCAGACAGAAAGAAAGCTTATTCAGGTATCACAGATTCTAATGGAAAAGTGGTGATAAGGATCTCTAACCCAGAACTGCCTCCCGGAAAAGAAGAAGGATATATTTCAATAAAAGTGATGAGAAGCGGATATACAGATTTTAGTGAAGAGTATTTTGTAAAGATAAAAAGAAGTTAAAGATTTGATTGATTAAAGATTTTGAAAATGATACATTTTAGCTTTACATCTACTGAATGTTAACTTAGAAAGAATCATTGCAAAATGTTATTGCTATTAATCATAAAAAATAGACCACAGAAAGCCATAAAACCTCCACAGAGGTATACCAGTTTTCTATGTGTTGGCTGCGAAATTACTTCCGTCCCCCTGGAAAAAGAAGATGATACGGATAAAAGGAATCCGAAATCTGCTATCCAGTGCCCGGCAATGAATGCAATTACTGCAAGGACGCCTGTAAGATACTCCTCAAGGAGGATCGCACTACCTGCCGTTAACCACCATGCAACAAAAAAAGGGTTCAATGCTGAGGTTATAATTCCTGCGGATACCGTACCTGAGAAAGGGTTCAATGCTGAAGTTATGATTCCTGAAGACATGGGGCCAGAGGAAAGGTTCAGGCTGCTGGCTGAGATGGAGATGTCCATTGTAGAGGCTTCTTTTGCTTTTTTGATCATAAAGAGCCCGAAAACTACCATTACAAAACCGCCTGTAATAGCCAGATACGAGATTATTGACTGCCTGAGAAAAGATGATGCACCTATCAGAATAACTATGAAGAAGACGAATTCTACAAGGGCGTGACCCATAAATATCGAAGGCCCTGCTCTCCAGCCTTTATGAAAAGATGCCCCTATTGTTGCAAACACCATGGGCCCGGGAATAATAGCTGCAGATATGCCTACAGTGAAGCCTAGAATAAGAGCTTTAATCAACTCGATTACGGTACCACCCCGAGAATGATCAATTGATAGAAATATAAGAAGTTTAGATATAAAAATGTTTTTAGACTGATCAAAAAATAGCGTTTATAGCATCAATCAGGAAAAGATGTTTAACCTTACCGTAATCTGTTTACCTGTAAATTATACCTATTTCAATTGCTAAATGGCAATTATATAAACTTCCAGGCAGATATAATTCTTTATAAATTATATTAATATCTTTACATACTGCTAATTATTTACTTATGTGAACTACCCCTCCCTGCTTCCTTCGAGTGATTACTTCATTTGTGGATAAGATTCTAAGAACCTTATCGACATCAGTAAACCTTTTTGTTGAAGATTATCAACAAACTGTTGATAGCCTGTCCACAAGGCATTCTGTGATAGGAAATTTACCATGATATTGATAGCACTATTGTGATCTCTATCAATGTAATCCCCACAATCATTTTCAGTATTAATCCGTTAGCGATTTTTGTTTCCGGTTAACCATGAAAAACTTCAAAAGTACAGCTCCTGCCATAACTACTGCAAGCCCGATCGAAAAGTAAGGAGACCGTATTATATCCCACCGGCCAGACAAGATAAGAAGTCCTGTAAGGAAAAGGACTGAAGACCCGGCGATTCCTGAGATTTCTACCGGGACCTTTATGGAGCCCAGGGTAAATCGGTCTCGATTCTCAAGGAATTCAATGCGTGATTCAAGTTTTCTTATATATTCTTCCGATGTGCTCTCCTTACTTTTCATGCTCCTGAATTCACTCTCCAGTTTTTCAATCTCTGGCTTAAGGTCGCCGTGCACAAAACCAGAAAGTTCGGATACTGCAGCCTGTAAAGCATGAAGACTTTCGGAGAGGCTGGAAAAAAGAGTACTTATCTCTTTTATTCTGTAACTGACTCCTGATACTTCAGAAGAGCTGTCCAGGGAGATCATGGAAGCATTTGAAGACCCTGAAGAAGGGAGCACAGAGCTGAAGGCAAAATTAGAAATGTTCTCTTGAGTAATCGATGGAGCAGATTCTGAAAGCAAAGAATTGCCCGGAAGAGGAAAAGGAGCTTCAGGAGAAATAGAAGGCACCACCGGATTGACTGAAGAAGCTGTAGCAAGCTTTGCAGAAGCTACTTCCTGAAAAGAGTCTGAAGAAATTCCGGAATGAGCTTTTCCAGCCTGTAAATTTAGAGGTATTTCAAGAGATAGGCGGCGCTCTATCGCCCTCAATCGCTTTTCAAAACTTCTGATGTTCTGGTCAAAGACTTCGATTCTTCCCTGCAGATCATCCCTTATTTCGGGCTCTGTCTGATATGCTTTACTCAATTGAGCCATAACCCCCGTAAAATTTATACTATGAAATCACATTCGAACTATATATAAATTTTTTGACTAGTGCGTAAAAAATACAAGAAGTATATTTGAAAAAAATTAGGAAAAAATGATAAATAGGAAGATTAGAGAGTTCTGACCTCAACAAAATCTCCGCTGTCCTGAGCTTCCATAATTTCCATCGCAAGATCCGAATTTATCCTGAGTTTCACATCACCATGCCGGCTAACAGTTGCACTGAAAAGATATTCGTCTTCAATAAAGATCTCCACATCCCTTCCTGCAAGCTCTGGAACACCAAGGATAAGGTGTTTTTTAGTCATTTCGATGATAGGATGAACCTGGGAAACGGGAGCACTTATCTCGGACGCCGGTTCTCGGGCTTTACCCGGAAAAGCTTTACGTTCAGCCCCACGCTTCAGTCCTTTTGTTCTTTTTGGAGCTTCAGCTTCTATCTCCCTTACATCGATATGAAGACCAAGTATATTCTCAATCCTGTCAATTACATTCCCGCCTTTGCCAATAACCCTCCTCATATCTTCGTCGTAAACCTTTACGATTGCACTGTCGTCAGAGGTTACTTCCACTTCAACAGGACCTGTTGCATACCTGCCAATAACGTTCCTTATCTCTTCTTCGGCAAGCTTCCAGGCAGGTTTACGGCTTTCCCGCGGAGCGCCGATTGGCATGACCACAACCTGTTCTCCATATGTATAGATCTCATATTCGACCTTGCCTGTCTCGAAATCCGCAATTGTAATTACCGGCCTTGCAAGATCCTGTTCGGTCATCCCGTGCGGAACCTTGACCGTGAAAGCAAGCACCAGGACTTTTGCAACCTCTCCTTTATCGATGAAAATTACAGTATCAACTACCTGTGGGATCACGCCCAGTTCAACCCTTCCTATGAGGCGCTGGATTGCGTCCACTGCCCGGGTTGCATGCACGACTCCGATCATTCCGACTCCTGCAAGCCGCATGTCCGCAAAGATCAGGAAGTCCCCGGTTTTTCGGACTTCGTCGTAGATAGTATAGTCCGGCCGGACCAGAAGCAAAAGATCAGCGGTGTTCTCCATCCTCCCATTCAGGGGAGAGTACTGAGTGATTTCAGCAGGCACCTGCAGGTCCCTTGGAGATTCCATGGTCTTGACTACCTGCCCGTGGTCATTCAAATAGCGTGCAACTCCTGCAGCAAAAGTTGACTTACCGGCCCCGGGAGAACCTGCAATAAGGATCCCACGCTGGCTTATTATGCGCTCTTTCAGCTTATCGCTCAGGCGGTAGTGCTCAAGGTCAACAACAACTGTAGGTCTGACGATAGTTATCTCCATATCATCGGAAAAAGGCGGATGTGCAATTGCAATCCTCATGTTTCTGATTTGCAGGACTGTGGCTCCACTTGAAGACATCTCGATGAAAGACTCAGGGTCAAGCCTTGCCCTCTCAACAAGTTCTTTTGAGATTCTGGAAAGTTCCTGAGAACTTGAAGGTTCTTCCCTGATCCGTACATAACGCACCTGTCCAACAGGACCTTTCTTGGCCATAGGAGAAACCCCATTTTTGAGGTGTACGGACATCGTGTCCTCAGTAAAGAAGTGTTCTACTTTGAGAGGACCTAACTCTGAGGGATCCAGAACTTTGGGATGCATGTACTCGACATCGAGCCCCTTTGACCTGGCTATCAGAGCCTGTACGCGGTCTTCACTAACGAACAGACCTCCCACATCAAGAGCTGTCTGTCGGATAAGGGCATCCACCCTTCCTTCTTTAGAAAGCTTAATTTCCTCAAGAGTAGGTTGAACCCCACTAAATTTAAGTTGGATATCCCCCCTGTCTGCCAGCTTGCGAAGTTCCGAAAGCTCTTCAAGCCCTTTGAAACCTATTTCTCTGCCCTTGTTTGCCTGGGCCTCAAGTTCCGATACTACAGCTTCAGGAATTATAACCTCAGCACTCCCGAACTCACCACTTTTAATTCGGGACGAAAGCCTCCCGTCAATAATCACGCTTGTATCCGGAACGATTCTCCACATCCGCTTCTCATCAGCCATATAAATGGATATAGAGCCAGAAAGTATATAATAAAACTTCTGCTGCTTTTTTTTGGATGAATGAAGTTAGAAAAGCACGATTAGTAAAAAATAAAGTTAAAAAGATTGAGAATACAGTGATTGAAAAGTATTGCATTATGGTTCAATAAGCATAGTTATGATACATTTGAGATTTTATATTTGATGTCAGTAAACATCCTCAGGCTCAAAGACCTTTTCCCCCACGACCTCTCCTTCGAGATTCCGGTAAAAACATGACCTGTATCCCATGTGACAGGCCCCTCCAACCTGTTCTACGAGAAGGAGAACGGAATCCATATCGCAGTCAATCCTGATTTCCTTGACTTTTTGAAGATGCCCAGACGTTTCGCCTTTTTTCCATAATTTTTGCCGGCTGCGGCTCCAGAAATGGGCAATTCCTGTCTCTACGGTTTTTTCAAGGGCTTCCCGGTTCATATAAGCACACATCAGAACTTCCTTGCTGGTCTGGTCCTGAACGATAGAAATGATCAAACCATTCTCGTATTTCAGGGTATCAAAGTCAATCATATGAGAGAAATTGCCAAACTAGTATAAAAAAGGAAGTTTAATAAAAAGTTCAGAAAGAAGGAGGAGATTTGGAGAAAAAAGTAATTTTCAGGATAAAAACCTCAAGATGAAGCAGCATAAGAAGAAAGTACTCAATAAATAAGAGGCAAATGAAGAAAACAAAATTAATGGGGATATATTTGCGTTCACGTTCCCGCCTCGTCCTTCGTAATTTGAAAAGCGATTCTAAATTTTTTTGAAAGAATAGGAGAGAAATCAATTTACAAATAGATTTCAGGGCCTTTTCTATAGAAACTCAAAAGTTTTAATATATATTATTTTTAGAAAAAATAAATGCTCTTGTATGCTAAAAATAATGTAAGGGTCTGATAATATAATAAAAGTATTGAAATTTACAAAGATATATATTGTATTTTACTTAAAATATTCTGGAAGAAGGAAAGTTTAGCGATTTATTTTCGAACAAAAATTAAAATTAACTAAGGAATGTGGGTGAAAAAGATGAATTTCAGACTCAGGAACGAAGCAGCGATCCTATTGGTGCTTTGTGGATTGCTAATAGGATTGATCATTCCAGTTTCTGCAGTGGACAGCAAACCTTACGATAATTTGAAAAAATAACTGTTGACGTAACCGGCAATCAGAAGTACGTTCCCGGGGAAATCCTTGTGAAGTTCAAGCCCGGAGTCTCCGAAGAGAAGATAAAAACATCAATGCCGGACACGGGATGCAGGTAACTTACACCAGCCCTTACGCGGGATTCAAGATATTGAAAATCCCAGCGGCAAAAACCGTTGAAGAGATGGTAGAGATCTACAGCAAAAATCCGAATGTGGAGTATGCCATACCCAATGCCATCATGAACGCGTTTATGGTGCCCAATGACCCATATTATGGTACGTATCAGTGGAATTTCAAGGCCTTCGAAACCGGAGTAGGAGGCGGGATCAACCTCGAACCTGCATGGGACATCTCCACAGGAAATGGAGTAATCGTTGCAGTACTTGACACGGGGGTTGCATATGAAGACTACTCCATATACAGAAAAGCTCCTGACCTTGCGAATACGAATTTTATTCTAGGTTATGACTTTGTCAATAACGATGCCCACCCGAACGATGATAACTCACATGGGACTCATGTAGCCGGAACCATAGCCCAGAGTACCAATAACAACTATGGCGTGGCTGGTGTGGCTTATAGCTGCTCTATAATGCCCGTTAAAGTCCTTAATAAACAAGGAAGCGGCACACTCCAGCAGCTTGTTGATGGGATATATTTCGCAACCAATAACGGTGCAAAGGTCATAAGTATGAGCCTGGGATATCCCCCGGGATACTACCCCGGTAAGGCTCTTGATGATGCTCTCAACTATGCATATAGTAACGGAGTCACAGTAGTTGCAGCCTCCGGAAACAATGAAGCTGGAACTGTCAGCTATCCTGCAGCCTATGAAAAGTGCATTGCGGTCGGAGCTACAAGATATGATGGAAGCCGCTCAAACTATTCAAATTATGGTGATGCCCTCGATGTCATGGCCCCAGGAGGAGACACAAGCTTGGACCAGAACGGAGACGGATACAGGGATGGAATCCTTCAGAATACATTTGATCCTAACACTAAAAACCCGAAAGATTTTGGCTTTTGGTTCTTCCAGGGCACATCTATGGCGACTCCCCATATATCAGGTGTTGCCGCACTGTTGATAGCTAAAGGGGCAAACGGACCTGAGGAAGTAATGGCTGCAATACAAAACACAGCGACTGATCTGGGCACTTCAGGATGGGACCAGTATTACGGGTATGGACTCATTAATGCAAAAGCTGCCCTTGATTCAATTCAAAGCCAGCCGACTGTAAACAACCCGCCAGTAGCTGAAGCTGGAGGCCCATATACCGGAATCAAAGGAACTGCAATAGCGTTTGATGGTTCAGGTTCATATGACTCTGACGGGAGTATTATATCATATTACTGGGACTTTGACGGGGACGGAATCACTGACTCTTCCGAAGAAAACCCGACATGGACCTATGAAAACACGGGAACCTATACCGTGACCCTCACGGTAACAGACAATGAAAATGCTGTGGGAACTGATGAGGCTACAGTGACAGTTACGGATCCAGCCTCAGGAGGTACCATCCGTGTATCTGATGTGAGCGTGGAAACCAGTTCCAAATTAGCCGGAAAAAACACTTTTGTTTCTGCTACAGCAGTCGTGACTATAGTGGACAGCAATGGTAGCCCTGTTAAAGGAGCCACAGTCTCAGGCCCCTGGAGCGGTGCAACTGGCGATCTGGACTCTTCTGTAACAGATTCGACAGGGAAAGCTACGGTATATTCAGATGAGGTAAAATACAAAAGTGGAACACTGACCTTTACATTTACAGTGAACGATGTAAGTTATACGATCCCGTGGGAGGGGATCTCATTATCCGGAACAGGAACATATCCTTCAAGCTAAAAAGTAAACCTGAAAAATTAAATAAAGAGTAAGTTAAAATTCATGTCCCTTAAAGGGACAAAATATTTTCTTTTTTAAAGACCTTTGAAAAGACAAAAGTTCAAAAGTTCTATTTTCACGGTTTGATCCCCAGGACATCTTCAACATATGCTCTTAAAATTTCTGCAACGCTCCATGCCTGGGCAATGCAGCCCCCCGGAGAGTAAGGGAAATTACCATCAAAAACTTCAGAAACCGTACCTATGCCTGCAGTCTCAAGATGCGTATCAAAGCCCTGGAGCAGGGCCCGCATGTCCTCAAGGCTCTTTTTTGAATAGCTGTGAACTTTTCTATAGGCCTTGACATAGGGTCCAAGAAGCCACGGCCATACAGTCCCATTGTGGTAGGCTGAGTCTCTTCTTTCGGGTCCTCCCTTATAGAGCCCTATATAAGAAGGATTATCCACTGAGAGTGTCCTGAGCCCGAAAGGTGTGAGCAGGTCCTTTTCAACCCTGTCCACAATAGCTTTTTCTTTTTCAGGAGAGAGCATTGTGTAAGGGAGTGCAACTGCAAAAATCTGGTTTGGACGAATTGAAGGATCCTTAATTAGATTTCCGGACCCGTCTTCAGAAACAGTATCATAGAGGCAGTTAGCCTCGGGATTCCAGAAAACCCTTTCGAAGTTAGAGGCTACGCCGGCTGCAAAAGTTTCGTATGAAGATGTTTCCTTTCCAAGAAGGTCTCCTAGCTGGGAGGCAGTTTTAAGAGCATTATACCATAATGCATTAATTTCACAGGCTTTACCTGCTCTCGGAGTCACAGGAATATCATTTACTTTAGCATCCATCCAGGTCAGCTGGGGACCCTGCCGGATAAGATAATCGGAATCCATCCCAATCCCGAAATCTGTACCTTTACTATAATGATCTAGTATTTCTTCCACAGTTTCCCACATATCCGAAAGAAACAGAAGGTCTTCAGTATATGCAAAATAACTGCTCAGGGAATGAATAAACCAGAGAGATGCATCAACCGTATTATATATGGGTTCTCCTCCGAAAGCCGGGAAGCTATTGGGGATCAAACCTCGCCTGCAGTTACTGGCAAAGTTTTTAAGGATGGATTTTGCGTCCTCAAAACGACGGGGGATCAAAACCAGACCAGGCAAAGAGATCATTGCATCTCTCCCCCAATCTGAGAACCAGGGATAACCGGCAATGATCGTATTTTCACCTGTAAGAGGGTGTTTTACGATAAAGGTGTCAGTTGCCCTAAGAAGTTTGAGGGCGAAAGGTTCAGTTAGCCGTGAATTGAAAGCAAAAAGGTTCTGTCGATAAACCTCTCTGGTATAGAGTTCTTCAGCTTTTTCAAGAGAAAGAGAAGAAATATTTTCAGTCGAAGCGGCAATAAAAAAATAAGAGGTCCCCAGTTTAAGTTCGCTTTCGAAATAACCTGGATTGAAGTTATCTTCCTGAAACGCGAGCCCTCGCTCTTTCTCGATGTCGTATTCGAAGTTATAGTACCATTTTGGATCGGAATGGTACTGGAGATTGGATGAAAGCCAGAAAGTAAAACCATTAGAGCTTTCTAGCCTCACTCCATTAGTTTCAGTTCTCTGAGAAAATGAAATATCCTTAGAACGTGTGGTTCCGTGAAAACTTCTTGCATTCACCAGAGGGGAGATTCTAAGCAAAGCCCCTTCTCTACGGCACCTGACCTCGTAGAGGAGGCAGGTCATATTACTATTATGCACCATGAAAATCTTCTTTTTTACGGTAAAATCCCCAAGCTGGTAAACCCAGAGAGGAGAAGGTGCCAGAATGAACTTTGAAAGATAATTGAACCCTCTGGGATAAACTGTACCCGGGTATTTATGGGTTGCAAGTGGGTAAACCTCTTCATTAAGAGAAAGCTCTTCGTCGAGAGAGGAGAGGAGTAAAACCCTACCTGAGGTATTCAGCGGAGCCGCAACAAGGAGCCCGTGGTAAGTCCTTGTACCTGCCCCTATGATTGTAGATGAAGCGTATCCTCCAATCCCATTGCCTATAATCCATTCTTTTTTAATGCCTTCTTCATAAGTATGAAAAGAATCCCTTCCAAGCCGTATTCCACTCATACATACCTGATTAGGATTTGATTTCTTATATAGTTGTACATTTTGAAGGGAGGGGTTTAAACATAGAAGAAAGCATACGGTATGATAAGTTTGAAGATAATTATATTTTAATTGTAAACATAAACTATTTTAGCTGTCCAGAACATAAGAAAGTGATAATCATGAAGCAAGACCTTTTAGAACTCCTTATTGATATTTTCAAATCATCCGGATACAATGTCATAATATCCAGTCAGTATGACATCTTTGTAGAGAAAAATGGACATAAGGCTTATGTCATGTGTGCCCTGAGTCCAGATTATGAAGAAATAAAATCTTTTTCTGAAAAGATAAAAGGTTGTACCGGAATTTATGTGATAACCCAGAAAACTTCGGGAGAATTGGACGATTACGCAGCAGAACTCGGGATATACATCTGGGACAGAGACGAACTTGCCCTTCAGATTGGAAGAGCGGTTCTGGCAAATATGGAAAGAAAATCAAGGGATTATCAGATAGAATCCGAATTTTCCTCAAAGGCATATCAAGAACAGGAAACTTCTGTCCCAGAATCTGCCAAACCAGAATGGAAAGAGGAAAGCTTCGAGCAGGAGCCCTGTTCAGCTGGGGGACTTGTACCACTTCAAGAAGTGTCGAGAGAAACAGAAAGAGTCTCTTTTGGATCACGCAACCTGTCGCCAGTTGAGGAGAGAAAGCCTTTAAAAAGACTGGAGAATAGCGAGGCTTCCATAGTTGAACAATATGAGATGCTGAACATTCAATCTGTAGAACCAAAGATTTCTAAAGATCAGGCGATTATTATTGCAAAACCCTATCTCAGCAGCCCTAAAGACGCGATTTTAAAATTCGTACCTTTCTGGAAGTATTCTTATAGCGTTGAAGCAGAAAAACGGTTCAGGTCAAAAGTTATGAGTATTACAGGAGAAGGAAAAGGTCTTCTTAATGCCCTGAACAAGTCAAAAGAGAATATGGATATAGAAGGGCTTGGGATACCCACCAGAATCCCGGCAGTGCAGTATGAAGTAAAGCGGCCGAATGTAGATAAAAAGCAGGCAGAGAAAGTTCTTCTTGATGTAATTATACAGGAAAATACACGGGAAATGCGCTTTAATAATCTGGAAGGGCAGGCAGTTATTTATGAACATAAAAGTATTAGCCCGAGAGTTGATGATATAGAACTTGACATGGATCTTGTTTATATTCCAGTGTGGGAAGTGAAGGGAAAAAGAAATTCTCTTGAGATCAATGCTTATAATGCCAGTGTGCTTGAAGAGCCTATAGATGAGGATGCCGAATTCCTGTAAGGAAGACCCAGAAAATAAATTTTAAGAAAAATATATAATATAGAAAATATATTTAAGCATTGGGAGAAAATGGACTTCCAGGAGAAGGAATTCACCATCTGCCCTTCATGACTGGATAATGCTTTTTCAGGAGAAAAGGATGCCATCGCACATAAGCATTATATGTTTTAGATGCAAGATTATATAACGCTTGTGAGTTATCTGTAAGCTGTAACGGATGGCACACTAAAGAAATTAAAGATCTTCAAATTTTAAATTTACCTAAATGAAAAAAGAGGTCATACAGATGATAGAAGTAACAGAAAAAGCAGCAACAGAGCTGAAAACACTGTTGGAACAGGAAGGCAAGCCTGAACTTGCGCTCAGAATCTTTGTTGCTGGAGTAGCATGCAGTGGAGTTCAGTATGGACTGGCCCTCGACGATGAAGTTAAAGAAGACGATATCACAATGGAAAGCAATGGAATAAAGCTGGTAATGGCAAAGGATATCGAGAGGAGCTTCTCTGAAGGCAGTATCGATTACATCGAAGATGAAAACGGGAAGGGTTTCCTTATCCGCAACCCCCACGCCGGCGGATGCGGTTCCTGCGGCGGATGCCATTAAATAAGTAAGACTGCGCTGAATGAATAAAATACCCGAACCTGAAGAAGCAAATAAAGAAGTAAAAACAAAGGAGAAGGAGATCTATGTTTCCAGGAATGGGAGGCGTGGGAGGCCGGGGAATGAACCCGGCTAAAATGAGTAAGATGATGAAGCAGATGGGGATTGATGTTAAGGAACTTAAGGATGTTGAAGAGGTTATTATAAAGACTGCAGATTCTAACATTATTATTGAGAATGCAAATGTCACTATAATGACAGTCCAGGGTTCGGAAACATATCAGATTGTAGGCGATGCAAAGGAAGTCCCCAAATCTCTTGAAATCCCTGCCGAAGATATAAAACTCGTAATGGAGCAGACCGGCGTCTCAGAAGAAGAAGCCAGGGAAGCCCTGAAGAACTCAAACGGAGATCTGGCAGAAGCCATTGTGGCACTTTCTTCTGCCTGATTCCTTTTCTCCCCGAATTGCGATTCGGGAGCCCGCAGTCTGTTTCGCTTTGCTCAAGCAGACTAATTTGTGGTTTGAAAATCTTTACTTTTATCCTTTACTTTCAAACCATATCAATCAGTAGTTAGGCTTTCCTTCGTTCTTGTTACTCTAAATAGGAAATGAAGAATTTACTTGAGAGAAGTCGTTTTTTAACAGCCCTAGTATAATTCAATAATATCCTTTGTAAAGCACTTTCGTTTTTAACTTTATACTCAAGTGAACTCAAGTAGAAAAAAAGTTGAAAGAAATAATAACAAAATAGAAGCATAATCAGTCAAAATAGAAGCATAATCAGTCAAAAAAGAGCAATATAAGAAAATAGTAGTTAGTAGCCCAAAATTCGATTTTAAAATTAAGTTATTATAAGGTGAATTGTTGCCGAACCCGAGTTTCGCTTCGGGAGCACGAGGTCTGTTTCGCTTCGCTCGAGAGGACTTTAACAAAAAGCATAGAAAATAGAACAATAGAATTCTTAAAAACAAATATAGAAAAACTCAGAAAAATAGTTCAAAAATAATTCAAAATAGAGAAATTAAAGGTATTATAAGGTGAGCTTGGCAGCGATCCAGAGTTCCCGAAGGCTCGCACACTTCAGTACAGTAAGGAACGC
>ENA-UOOK01000889-UOOK01000889.1-fermentation-metagenome-genome-assembly--contig:-NODE-889-length-40093-cov-5.389930_pt1 | contig 40093 bp, 40 predicted proteins | sample MGYA00245777_ERZ724023 | MGnify/ENA primary metagenome ERZ724023 (study PRJEB28704, sample SAMN03018312) | fermentation metagenome | biome: anthropogenic terrestrial biome; feature: soil; material...
ATCTTTGTCTGTTAAATGCCCAGTCCTTCATCTTGTAATTTGTCTTTGGTTCTCCCAAACCCCTTTCTTTTAAGAACTCAATTATTTTGTCGATAGCTTCCTTTACTCTAAGTCCGTTTAATATTTCCGAATTTACCAAGATTCCGTCTTCAACATCGGTGAATGCTTCTTCCTGTACGTTTCCACCCTTAATAACCTCTATTATGGGAATGCTAAATTTCTTTGCAAATTCCCAGTCTCTTGAATCATGGGCCGGAACTGCCATGATTGCTCCGGTACCGTAGCCCATCATAACATAGTCCGCAACCCACACAGGAACTTCTTTTCCTGAAACAGGGTTTATGGCGGTAAGCCCTTTTATTTCGACTCCGGTTTTGTTCTTGGCTAACTGCACTCTTTCGAATTCTGTCTTTTTTCTTGACTGCTCCTGATATTCTTTAATTTCATTCAAGTTTTCAATCCTTGAAGCATACTTTTCCAGGAATGGATGCTCCGGTGCAATAACCATAAATGTTACACCGTACAAGGTATCAGGTCTTGTTGTAAATACCCTAAGCTTATCAGAGGTATCCTTCAATTTAAAGTCAACCTCCGCACCATAGGAACGGCCTATCCAGTTTTCCTGCTCTAATCTGATTCTGGGTAAAAAGTCAACTTCATTCAGGCCATCTAACAGTTTGTCGGCATATTCTCTTATTTTTAAGAACCATACGTCCTTTTCCATCTGTACTACTTCGCTTCCACAGCGGTCACATACACCGTTCTGCGATTCTTCGTTAGCAAGTACCACCTTGCAGCTATTGCAGAAGTTAACATAGGTTTTGTCCTTGAATGCCAGACCATGTTTGAATAATTGAACAAATATCCACTGAGTCCACTTATAGTATTCTGGGTCTGTTGTGTCCACTGTCCTTGTCCAGTCAAAGGAATAGCCTGCCTTTTTCAACTGCTGGGTGAATACCTTGATGTTTCTGTCTGTAACTGCTCTGGGGTGTATGCCTGTTTGTATCGCATAATTTTCAGTTGGAAGTCCAAAGGCATCCCAGCCTATGGGAAATAGCACATTGTATCCTTCCAGCCTCCTTTTCCTGGATATTACCTCCAGAGACGTGTATGCACGAATGTGGCCTACATGGAGTCCTACTCCTGATGGGTATGGAAATTCCACAAGACCATAAAACTTTTTTTGGTCTGTATTATCATTAGCTTTAAAAGTTTCGTTTTTCTCCCATATATCCTGCCATTTTTTTTCAATGGCTTGCGGGTTGTATGATTTCATTTTTGCCTCCAAATTTTCATATTTAATAGGGTCGTGAATACGCATGGGTTAGGGCATACAAAAATCTCCCTCCCTGTTGGGACGAAGATTCCGCGGTACCACCCAAATTAAGCATAATGCTTCACTCAATATTATAACGTTATAACCGTTTGAAACTACTTTATTTCGCTTCAAATACTCATGGACGAGTTCAGTTTATCCAATACCGTCTCACACCATCCGACAGCTCTCTTAAATTGTGTACAAACCTACTACTTCCAATCACTGTATTTTTATTAACTTTCTCTCGATTATATCAGAACAAATATATTAATGCAATAATTAATTAAAAATCTTCACAAAAAATGTTCCGTAAATGACTGTTATCAATACAATCATTTATTCATTCATTTTCATTTTACCACATCTGTTTCTATGGCAGCATCTTTCGCTGTGATAATCTCCATCACCGTCACAAAGCTTGTAATCTCCGCCTTCTATTCTTAAAACTTTACCGTTTACCAAGGATTCCGCAATCTTTTTCCTTGCTTCCTGATAGATACCCTGAACAGTGGTTCTTGCCACATTCATCTGATTTGAACATTCTTCCTGCGAAAGACCTTCCAAATCTATTAATCTTATTGTTTCATATTCATCTACCGACATAATTACAAAATGTTCTTTTTCTACAGGAGAATCCAAGGGACCAAAGCGATTTACATCCGGTAAACAGCAAACCTTTCTCCATTTTCTTGGTCTTGGCATTAAAACACCTCTCTTCTTTTGATACTTAATTATATCTGTTTTGTAAAATAAGTCAATATCGCAAAAATAGATACGTGTAATAATAACAGTATATAGTCTTATATATTTATCTAACTATTAGATGTCCATCTAATTTCGTTATTGCAATTAGATAAACATTAGTATATAATGTATAAAAAAGAATTATTGGGGGTTTGTATGAAGCTGAAGCTGATTAAGCAAAAAGATTTTTCCTTATTGATATTGGGGAAATTGGTATCCTTGCTCGGAAGCAACATGCAGCAATTTGCTCTGTCATTATATGTATTATCACTAACCGGTTCCGCAACTATTTTTGCTTCCATCTTATCTATATCAATTATTCCAAGGTTAATCTTTTCACCTGTTGCCGGTGTATTCGGAGACTGGTTTGACAGGAAAAGATCAATTGTGTCTTTAGACTTGTTAAATTCAATAATCATAGGTATTTTTGCGGTAATTTATATAATTAACGGCAGAATATCCATTCCTCTCATTTATATTTTAGTTATACTATTGGAAGTTATAGAGATATTTTTCCATTCGGCAATGGCTGCCGTCTTACCCAGCATAGTAGATAAAGAGGATTATTTGGAAGCTAATTCTTTTAATTCCGTAGCCATGAATGTAGGAAGTATTCTGTCCCCTGTTTTAGCTGCATTTCTTTACGGAACCTTTGGAATGAAAATAATATTAATAGTAAACTCTATAAGTTTTTTATTGTCGGCTATCAGCGAAATGTTTATAAATATACCTAAGTCTCATAATAAACCGGAAAAAATAAGTATAAAGGCTTTTAAAACCGATTTTTATGAAGGAGTCAAAATTATTAAAAGCAATAAGCTTTTATCTACAATGATTGGATTAGGTGCAATTATTAACTTTTCAGCCGCACCTCTTTTTGGAATAGTGATAATATATTTTTTAAAGGAAGTATTGATGGTAAGCGATATGCAATTTGGAATATTTCAAATGATATTCTCTGTATCTATGTTGGCAGCACCGATATTTTGCGGCAAAATTATTAAGAAGGCTAAAATTGGTATGCTTATCTATAAAAGCTTTTTATATATTTCAGTTTTAATATATGTTATAGCAATATTTACATCGGGATATGCTATAAATGCTTTTAATACCAATATGTTTTCTTATTTAGGAATATTAATTGTATCATTCTTAATGGGAATAATCATAACAGTGGCAAATATAGCGTTAGGAACCCTCTTTGATAAAATTGTTCCGCTTAACATAATGGGGAGAACCTCCACTGTATTTAATTTCGTTATAACAGTATTAATGCCCCTTGGTCAAATGATGTCCGGATTTTTATTAGACATTACATTTCCAAGCATTGTAATTTCCATAAGCGGCACAATACTTTTAATAACCATTATAAAATACAAATTCGCTTTATTAGATTATGATCAAATCGAAACTATTAAAGAAGAAAGTTTACATTTTGAAGGAGGAGATGCCATAAATGAAATTTAAATTTTATTTTAATGAAAGCAAATTATATGATTTTTTACAATTCCCTAAATTAGTATTTAAGAAGGAGACCATTGAAAAAGCACAATCGGAAAATGACATAGATATCCCTATGGAAGAAAATATTAAATTAATTAACAAAGCAGATGAAAACTTAAAACCTTTTATAAAAACCATTGAATTATTTTATTCTAAACAATTTGCCAGCAGCTATGATTTTATTGATTTAATAACCGATACTCATACAATTTTAGGTTATGAAAATGAAAAAAATTATTTTGACATGCTGATGAACTTAGATGAAAAACAGATTTTTAACAGCATTTCTTATTCAATATTGGCAAGCAATGAAAATAATAAATATTTTTCGGAAGAAGTAATGAAAAAGGCTGAAGCAATAAGTAAAACTGAGTTAATTTCAATAATAAAAGATTTGCCGACAGAACCTGCCACAAAGTGGAACTTATTCCTGATGATTGAAGAACCATTGAAATATATGAAAATGTATGTGGATTTAATGTATAAACTGCTGCCATTCTTTGAAGAAATGTATTCGTCATATGCAGATGAAGTAAAGGATTATGGACGATATTTTGCGGACTTCCTAAATAATTTAGGCTCCGAAGGGCTAAAAGAAATAAGCGGTTCCATACTTGATAAGAATATAATTAACGATGAAGATAATATTGTATTTATTACTGCAATAGAACAGTATTCCGTTTTAATCTCGGGTACCGCCAAAATTAATTACATAGCATGGGGATTGAAAGCAGAAGAATACTTTAAAAGGTTAAAAGAAAAAAATGAAAATAAGGTAAATGAAAGAGTTCATATTTTTAAAAATTTAGGTGATAAAACAAGATATGAGGTACTAAAGCTATTGGCTGCAGGTGTAACCTCAACAAAAGAAATTGCCAAAACATTGGGTGTGTCAAGTGCAACAATTTCATATCATTTAAGCAATCTTCTCAAAGCAAAAATTATTAAGTCTGGTATATCAAATGACAAATATAACTATATGGTTAATTATATTTTTCTTAAAGAAGTTATTAGCGGCTTTAAAGAAGACATAGGATTTCCGGGGACGGACCTTTGAGTATATCAAAGGGGCCTTCCCCAATTTGCAGACTATTCAACTACTACTGCTGTACCCGATGCAATAACCATTATCATATTATTTCCGCTTCCTAATATTTCGTAGTCTACATCCACTCCGACAACTGCATTTGCACCCATCTGACGCGCTCTTTGCCCCATTTCTTCAATTGCATTTTGCCTTGAGCCTATAAGCTCTCCCTCATAGGAGTTTGATCTGCCTCCGAAAAAGTTTGTAAGCCCTGCCGCAAAGTCCTTCACAAAATCAACTCCTGATACAACCTCGCCAAATACTATACCCTTGTATTCCGTTATTCTTTTCCCTTCTAAAGTCGGTGTTGTTGAAATTATCATAAAATCCTCCTTATGTAATTATTTAATTATTGTTCACTTGTTATTATAACAGTCTTGCTGTTATTATGCCATTCAATTTTATAACCAAAGGCTTCAAAAACAGACCTTAGAGGTATATGTCCTGTTGTCTTTGATAACAGCTTTTGTATCTGTTATAATTTCTTCCCCGTTTATATAAATAATATTCTCATTTATAGGAATTTTTATTGAAATATCATTTTTAACGGTAGTTACAACACGATTAATTTGGTCATAGCTAACCTTTGCACCTATAGCCTCCAGAGGCTTTCTGAGAGGCAGCATCGTTCTGTTGTCTTCATTTATAAATGGAATTCCAAAGCTGTCATTTTCCGAAAAAATCAATTCCCTATTATCTAAAATAACTGTTATATAATATATTAGTTCATTCTTTGATAAATGCTTTGTTCTGTTAAGTATATTATCAATCATAGATACAATGCTGTATTCATCATTAGTATCCTCATTAACATCAAAAAGCATTACCCCTCCTGCTTTATTCAAAGCAATATAGTTTTTTCCCTTAGTGTATTCATGCCGTTATAGTAACTCAGGAAAATCGGCTGAACAACTGCAGCTGATTTTACATCAGGTAAATAATTTATATTCTATCAATTTTATAACTAAGGGCTTCAAAAACAGATCTAAAAAAAGCAGTTCAATACATTTAACTTTATGGTTATTGAGCTGCTTTTTATTTCTAATAAAATACTATAAATTTAATTCTTCAACACTTTCTATTTTATTTAATTTTCGCATTGAGTTTTTATGAAGCATATATATAACTATATAAAGTGCAACTATGCCTGGTACAACAATAAATGGATTTTGATAAAATCCTGAAATCAGGTACAGCACAGCACCTACTCCTGCTGCTACCAGTGCATAAGGCATTTGGGTTCTGAAGTGGTCCATATGATCGCAGCCCGCTGCCATTGATGCAAGAATATTTGTATCAGATACAGGAGAAAAGTGATCACCAACCAAGCCACCGCCTATAATTGAAGCAACAGTAACTAATAAAGGTGAGCCCATTGTTACCGCCATTGGAAATGCTATCGGCATCATAACGGCAAATGTACCCCAAGATGAGCCTGATGCAAAGGACATGACAGTTCCGATAATAAAAATTATTACAGGTAGAAATTCCGGATTCAAAAAACCTTCAGTAGCTTCTATAATATAGTACGCTGTTCCCATGGTTGTGCATACGCTCCCCAATGCCCATGAAAATATCATTAAAACTATCAAAGACATCATATTCTTCATTCCTGTGAATATGGATTCTTCGCATTCCTTCAATGTCATTATTTTTTGGGTAACACAGATAATTGTGCAAACCAATGCTCCTAATATAAATCCAAGAGCTATACCCTGCCTAATTATAATACCCGGTAGGCTAACCTTAGGAAATCCATTAGCAATAAACACGGCAAATGTAGTAACTACCATTACAAGCAGAGGAATAACAACCGTTTTCGCCTGAGGTTCTACCCCTTCATGCTGTATTATAACAGTTTCTCCACTAAGAGGCGCCGCCCCTTGTCTTAATAAATTGCCCGTTTTTTTAGCTCTTAGTTGAGCCTTAAGCATAGGTCCGAAATCAAATTGAGTTATACACACAAATCCAATCATAAATAAAGATAATATACTGTAAAATTGGAATGGAACAGCTTTTACAAATATATCCCAGCTTGTCATTTGTATTTCAGGGAATTTATCAAGCTCCTTCTGAATTAGCCCCATTATATAAACTCCCCAGCTGATTATTGGAATCATTGCAGCATCCAATGTAGACGTCGAGTCAAGTATATAAGCCAGCTTTTCTCTTGATGTTTTAAAGGAATCAGTTAAAGGTCTGAATATTGGTCCGCATATCAAAGCATTTGCTGAGTCGGAAAACCAAATTATCAATCCTCCGATAAAAGTAGCAGTTTCTGCAGTTTTCTGGCTCTTTACATATTTAGTAATTTTATTTGCAAAGGCTGAAGCACCGCCGGTGGCTTCAATAAATGTGACAAAACCACCGATTATGAAAAAGTTTGTAAGTGATTGAGCATTTGAATCTTCCGCAGCTTGTACATAGATATAATCTTTAATCAAATTACCTAAAGCCGAAACAGGATTCCAGTTTGCAAGCACCAATGTTCCAAAAAACACTCCGACAAATAGTGAAAATAAAACATGTTTAGTTCTAATGGCTAATACAATAACAATTAGTGGCGGTAAAATCGATATAAATCCTAAATGTTCCATAATCCCTCCTATTTATTTAAAAAGTTTTTTAATGTTCCCCTATATAAAGCTCTTTCAAAATAATTGCTGCTATCCTTATTTATATCAGATAAATCCTTTGACAGCATTACGTTTAAATAATCTTTTATAAGCATTTCATAAAACTCTATTGACTCTTTTGGGGTTACTCCAGGCCATGCGTTACAGCTCACAGTAGTTCTCCTGTTCGTGCTGTTGACTTCGCATGGTAAAAGATCATACCTTTCATCATTAGTATAAATAATGTAATTTTTAAGACTTCCAAGAACAGTACCTTCAATTGGTTTTACTTGGTCTGAATCATACCTGTCAGCAGTAAGATCTAAAATTATTGCATGATTTGGCATATACGAAAGTAAGTCATTACTTATTACATATTTGCTTAAATCTTTTCTGCTCGTTGCATCTACTAAAATATCCGTATTATTTAATATAGGCTTCATTAAATCGCCACTGTAAGTAATAGTTCTTGGCAAAAGCTGAATAATAACACCAGGTATATTTTTATCCAAAAATTCTTGGTCACTCAATATTTCAAAAGACTTTGCACAATTTTGAGCAACCATGCCTACTCCTAAAATTGTAATGTTAATGGGTACCCTTTTTGCGTCAGAAAATAATCCATATGATTTCTTTAGTTCTTCAAAGGCAATTTGGGAACCGTTAAATGCTGTTCTAAAATAATCTACAAATATCCTTTTACCATAATCATCTACTATGCCATCCATAGAAAAAGCCTGAATGTTTTTACGCATAAATAATTCAACATAATCAGCCCTTGTTGTAAAGTGGCACATAGTAAATAAACTGCAACCGTCTTTTAATTTTTCCAATTCAGAAAGCTCCGGCATTTTAATTAGTACTATTAAGTCCTTATCATATAACTCTTCGGCAAAAACAAATCTTATATCAGAATTTGCTTTTGTATAATCCTCTTCAGTCAAATTAAAGCCTGAGCCATAATTATTTTCAGCAAATATTTCAACTCCTATGAATTGTTTTAAATACTTAAATAAAGACGGCAAAAAATCTCTTATATCACCTCCGTAATTTTTAATTTTTGGAAATCCTATTGATCTTACTACCATAATTATGCTCCTTATTTTAATATCACCTTTATATTAGCAAATTGCATGCCAGCATAAATTTATTGAAATTTGCCCTAATTATTCACATTATTATCAAAATTATCAACAAAACAAAAAACACTGTTTCATTTTTAAAACAGTTCGTTCTAATTATAAAACAGTGTTTTATTTTTAGTCAGCGTTTTTAAATAAGGATAATTTCCGTGACAAGGTAGCAGGAGAAGTTTTTAATTTTTTTGCTGCATTTCTCAGCGAACCGTATTTATTAATATAGTAATTAATTACCAAAAACTCATAATCACTAATTAATTCTTTAAAAGACTTACTTTCATCAAACTCTAAATTCTCATTTAGGTTATTATTATTTTGTTTAATATCTATATCTGTTTTAAAATCTGTGTTTATATAAGGATTTATAACATTATCCGTACTGTTTATAACGTCATTGGGGGACAGCAATATCAGTCTTTCAACCACGTTCTTTAATTCTCTGACATTGCCTGGCCAATTATAATCTATAAAGTCTGATATTACTTCACATGCAAATCTTTTATTGTAACCATATTTTTTATTGCATTCATCTAAAAAATGAAACGATAATAATACGATATCTTCTTTCCTGTCATTAAGGCATATTAAGCTTATTGGAAATACATTTAATCTGTAATATAAATCTTCCCTAAATTTTTTATCATTACACATTGATTTTAAATTTTTGTTAGTTGCTGATATAATTCTTACATCAACCTTATATTCCCTATCGCTTCCTATTTTAATAAATGTTTTTTCTTGAATTACCCTTAACAACTTCGATTGAGTTTCAAAAGGCATCTCGCCTATTTCATCAAGAAATAATGTGCCTTTATCGGCAAGCTCAAATAATCCCTTTTTCCCATATTTAGACGCACCTGTAAAAGCCCCTTCCGCGTAGCCGAACATTTCGGATTCAAATAATTGATCTGGTATTGTAGAACAATTAAGCTTAACAAGCCTTTTTTGTTTTCTATCGCTTATGCTGTGAATATATTCTGCATAAACTTCCTTACCTGTTCCTGTTTCGCCATTTATTAATATACTTATATCCTTGTCAGCAATTTTATTTAACATCGTAATTTGTTCAATCATAACCCTGTTGCATGTAATTATACCGTTACGATTAAATTTTTCAACCGGAATCTTTAAAGTTGCATAATTATCTGTAATGTTGCACATATTTTTAACTAAATCCATAGTTTTCACCATTTAAAAATAGTATTCTAAGCTTTTTGCCGTCTCTTCAAAATCATTCAGCCTCTTTATAACCTTTTTGTTGTCTATTTTTCCAATTGCCAACGCAATTGTATTTATAAGTACAAGTCCATTTATAAAAGAATCCGTATATCCAATAGAATAAGCTTTTACAAAAAGTGAATAACTGGAAAAATTACATAAAGGAGATTTTTCATTATCAGTAATAGATATTATTTTAAAATTTTTACGTGTAAAGTAATTTAAAATTTTGATGGTTTCCATGGGATAACGAGGAAATCCAAAAGCAATTACCAATGATGACCTATCAAAATTCTGAATATTGTCAAAAGAGCTTGTACCTGCTGAAGTAATTTTCTTTACATTGATTCCTATTTTATTTAGCATGTACGATGAATAATGAGCCAATGTAGTAGATGCTCTGGTTCCAATAATTATAACCTCGGGAGAATTTATTATATCACTTATCAGTTCACATAATTTATCTTGGTCAATAGAGGAAAGCATGCTTCTCATGTTATTTTCTTCAACTTCAATATTTAATGATAAAATATTCTTAATACTTTCTTTATTAAAAGACTTATCAACAAACAAATCATCATTATTATGAATCATATCAAAAATTATTTCCGTAACTTTCATTTTTAGCTCAGAAAAACTATTAAAACCATTTTCGGCAAGAAATTTATCCGCGTATTCTTGGCTTAAACTCATATCTTTAATAAACTGTGCATAATTCATATAAGGAATTTCCTTAAAGTTATTAATAATATAATTCTTAATATCTTCAAATTCAGCTTCTGTTTTAATTAAATTAGATATTAAATTGATTAACTTGATATTTTCAAATTCCATAACCCACTCCTGCTATATATTTATATTGAATACGTTTTCAATATGTGATTAAAATTATACAACAAAATAACACATAATTCAATGTTTCAATTTCTCCCTTGCATGCAGAACTGCCAAGACTGCCAGGACACGGCAATAGCAAAATCGAAACACCTGTTTATTTAATTATAATATTTTTATAAGTAGTAAATATCTACAATAAAAAAGCAGCTAAAATTTCTTAGCTGCTCATATTATTATTGTAAAACCCTTGTTGCTCCGTAATAGTAATATGAAAAATATCCGGTATTTAAGGGGCTTATTTTAACAGCTTGTCCAGGCACGGGAGAATGAATAAAATTACCGTCGCCTACATAAATACCTACATGACTTAGTTGATTAGAGTTAGGTGAATAATCGAAAAACACTAAATCTCCCGGCATAAGCTGTGATTTGTCAACTTTTACACCAATTGAATATTGTTCTGTAGATGATCTTGGCATCGTAATTCCGAAATTAGACATTACATATTGGACATATCCCGAACAATCAAAACCGCTCGGAGTATTTCCTCCGTAAGCATACGGTGTTCCTAAATATAGCTTTGCATAATCTACAATAATAGTACCTGCGTCTTGTGAATCAATCAATGTACAATCAATAATACTTACGTACTCGGCACAAATGTAAGCAGCATTTGATTCAAAGCTTATTTCATACCAATCTTCAGTATCAGACTGTATTTCAACTATTTCTCCAAACGACAGTTTTCCCAATTTCTCGGTTTCAGTCGAAGGACCGCTTCTTACATTCAATATATCAACATTAACCATAGCTTTTTTTACGGTTGGTTCTTCTAAAATTTCTATTAAATTTTCTTGTGAAATGTCTGCATCATCTTGAACTGTTGTTTGAATTTCTGCCTGATAAGATTCTGTATCTGAATTATTTAAAGCAACTTCGACTTCAGCTGCAAAAGCTGATGTTAATGTCATAATTAATACAAGTCCTGCAAGTGAAAGGGTTTTTATGAATTTCATATGTATATACCATATAATTAAAATTTAATTATGTTCCTTTTCTGGAGTTAAACTAAAGATATGTGATTGAAAACGATATCTTTCATATATTAACAAAAATCATATTAATTGTCAATGGAAACATTTAGCTATTAACATAAACCCATATACACTCATAAATATTTGCACGTTAAATATATTGACAAAACCGCATTAATGGCGATTGCCTGTTTCATAGCACCATATAGCAATTTCAGCGATTAAATTTAGCGGAAGTGGTTTGCTGTACGGAAGCTGTGTTGCTCCCTTGCTTGTCTTGTATTCAGCCAATCTATCTGCAAAATGTACCATTGCCTTATCCCCCGGATACAGACCAATGTGATTTTTAAATGCCGCAAAATGAATGATATTTTGATTTTTCCAAAAAGTCGGCATGCTCCACGAAATTCTTTGTTCTGCATCCGGAATTGCGGCGCAAATCGTATCCCGAACCTGATTTAACAGGGATTGAACAGTCTCAGGCTGTTCTAAAATATATTCATCGATTGTTTTCGGTTTCTCAGTACAAAAATGCTCTTGATTTTGTTTCTTAAACTTACGTCCGCACTTTGGGCATTGCCACATAATTTCACTCTCCTTTAACGCATTGTTATGTATTTTTAATTTTTCTTACTGCATAGCTTAGTCATTAATATACTGCAAATAAGAACTACAGCTTCTTTCAGCACTCTCATTATAAACAAATTTCTTAAGCAAATCAATGTTAACATTTCTCTTTTATTGGACTACAGCACAAATTGTGGTATAGTTTATTGTGAAAAATTGCAGAATATTCGTGCGCAAAAATCAAGGATGCAAGGTTTGGTTTGAAGATGATTATTACAGTGCTTCTAAAGAAAAGAGGATAAGTGGAATCCCATTTAGCATTCTATAGTCACAGTATTCGACAAATTGAAATGTCGAATACTGTTTGTTTTATGCTGATAAGCGTCAAATATGCTTCAGACAGTGCTTTTTAAGGTTCCCTAATTTCAGTATTACTACCGGTGCTTTCTGTATTTAAGTTTGTGTAACACACATACCAAAAAGGACAATTATAGCCTAAAGCCTCTTGGTTGTTCACTCTGCCAATTATCTCCTGATATGAATTTACATTGGGTAACAAAACCTGATCTCCCGGTTTCCAGCCGGCAGGAGTGTCAAGATTATATTTTTCTTTAATTAGAATAGAGTCAAACATTCTTAATAATTCATCGAAACTTTTTCCGGAAGTTGCAGGTAAAATATAAATAGCTTTTATTTTACCTGAAGGGTCTATGATAAACGTACTTCTAACAGTTTCGGTATAAATTCTATCGGGATTTAACATTCCATACATTTCTGATATAGCTAAATCTACATCTGAAACTATAGGAAACGGAACCGAAATTCCTGTTTTTTGATAAATATCGTATACCCAAGCTAAATTAGCATTATTAGAATCAACTGTTAAACCAATCATATTTGCGCCTCTTTCTAATATTTTATCATAGTTTAGCGAAGCGTCGATAACTTCGGTAGTAGCAACGTTACTAAATGCAGATGGACTGCTGGATATTATTAACCATTTACCTTTATAATCAGAAAGCCTGATATAACCAAAGGTGGACAGAGCGATGAAATCCGGAGCTAATCTACCGATTGTAATAGATTCTGTTCTTCTTTGAGGTTGATTTATATTATTTAAACAACTATATGATACCATAGCATCTCCTCTTCTACTTTATTTATTATATTTTATGATACATAGAGTAGAATGTTAAAGAGATAAAAATTTCAAAAAAATTCGGGAAAATTCGGGAACGGACCTTTGAGTCCCGTGGAGTTAATTACCACTTTCGATTTATTATTCATTTTTTTTATTATGATACCAATCTTCTTTTAGTATTGCATAAACTGCGGAATCGGTAATTCCTGTATTGTTTTTACCTGACTGTCTTAATATACCCTCAAGCTGCAGCCCGGATTTAATCATAACCCTGCCCGAAGCAGGATTTTTAGTATCATGTCTTGCTTCAATTCTGTTTACTCCCACTTCTTCAAAGAAATATGTTATTATTGCTTTCATTGCTTCGGTAGTGATCCCTTTGTTCCAAAATTTCTTACCGATACAGTATCCGATTTCGAATAATTTTAAATCATTATATAATCTGAATGCTCCTATGCTTCCTACGGCTTCATTTGTTTCTTTCAGCACAATACACCAATGATAATAATTATCTCTCATGGAATCGTTAACATATTCAGCTATTACTCTCTTTGTTTCTTCAATGTCTTTATGAGTAGCCCATGTAATGTATCTTGTAACATCATCATCATTTGCCCAGTTATAATGCATATCTTCCGCATCTGTTAATATAAACTTTCTTAAAATCAACCTATCAGTTTCTATTGTTTTAGTTCCCAAGTGATTCAAACCAGTTACCCCCTTTTAATAAGATCTTATAGTTTTCTTTGATGTATCATAGCAAAGAACGAAAAGCCGATTCCCATGGAATTCAAATTCCTTAACTACTTCAAGACCTAATTTTCTTGAATGAGCTTGAAAGGATCTTTGATTAGTTTGGTTTACATATGTTACTGTAATCGGGTACCTGTCTTTCATCAAGAGTCTCGATGCCTCAAATAGATTTGGCAATACCTCAGTACCTCTGTAGTCTTTGTCTATAGCAGCCGGTCCATATTGATAACAATTATTAATTGACAAAATTGTATTTTTATATTTAATATTAGGCAAGTCTTCAATCATTGGCTGAAAAACCGGCCATGTACCCCAAAAGTGCCAAGATGCAGCTCCTGCAAAACCAACCACCCTGTCGCTATCGCAAGCAACAGCTAAGCTTCTTTCTTCTTCCATTAATCTTTTTAATTTATTATCAGAAAAGAAAGTTGTGATAAACCCATCAGGTCTGTCTTCTTCGCTAATTGAATCCTTGTGATATTTTTTCTCAAGCAAAATAATACCCGGAATATCCTTCAGCTCGGCTTTTCTGTATTCCATATTCTCCTCCTAAAACTCAGTAGCTTATATATTTGTTTACTGCAAATTATATATTTAAACAATTACAATTACTAAAAAAATATCTTTAATATAGGAGTTGCCTCACAACAAAAATATTATCATTGTTAATTTATTTTCCCCATTTGAGCAGTCTTCTTTCTCCTTCAAGGCTTTTTATTTCTGTTATATCCTGGCTTATTTCCAATACTCCTTTATATCTGCATTCCTCGTCACGCAATGCAAAATATTGAATAAGTACTGTTTTACCTTTTAAATTAATCCAGAATTTTGCCGAATTTTCTTTTCCAAGCTTGAAGCTTTCCACAATTTCTTCGACTATATGAACACTTTCCGGCGGATGGCAGTTATTTACGTTTCTGCCGATTACTGCGGGCGAGCGGGGAAAAATTCTGTCCTTTGGTCTCGTAAAATATCTTACCTTATTGTTTTCATCAACAAATGTCATATCCACAGGTAAGTTGTTAAATATTAAGGCAATTTCTTCAAATGTCAGCTGTCCCGTTTCAGTTTTAAATAAGCCGCTGCTGAAATCTTCTTTCTTAGTGTCTTCAGAATACTTTTCTATCGACTTATCGATAAACGGAAAATTGTATTCAAGGCTCTGCTTATGTATTTCATACCACTCTTTTTCCGATAAAACTTCACAGGCTACCGGAAATAATATAAGCTCTTCCTTTTTCTTAACCCCTAAAATTCCAAAGAATAAATTAGCTATAGCAAGATTTACTTGCTGTGCTGTTGAATTTTCGTCCTGCAAAGTTTCCTTTGTTGTTTTTAATAAGTCTCTCACCGCATCATGAAGAGACCACATTATCTTTGTTCCTTCAAACTTTGATGCTGCTTTTTCCATGTATGGAAACAATATATTTTCTTTTTTCAGATAATGGTCATTAAACTCCTCTAATTCAATTACCTTTTGAAGAATCTTTTCTTTTTTTACTTTTAAATCGTCTTCCTTTAACAGTTCTTTTATTTCATCCGTCTTTTTTGTCAAGCTGTCATTTTCCATATACATATCCTTAAGGAAATTATCATTTTTAGGCATTTCCCATTTGTGGACAGACAGGCTTTTATAAAATGCATTGATTACTTTATCTAAAAATACTAAAATTTCCTTTGACTCAATTCCTTCGTCCAAGAGATTTTTAAATACTTCAAATGCTTCCTGTGGTTTTACGTTTACAATATCATCCTTGTATTTATTATATAATTCAACACCGTTTTCATTGTTCTTTATCCCTTTCACATATTCAACAAGCGTTGCTACCCTAATATTCTCAATATCCATACTTCACCTCTTTTATTAATTTATTTAGCTGTTTGAATGAATTTGTACATATTATACGATAAATTTTAGCATTAAACAATCGGTAAAACATCATTGTACTATGAATATCGGTAAAACATCATTGTACTATGAATATTGTAAAGAAACTAAAAAAGCCGGTGACTTTTTATCACCAGCCTTTATTTTTCAATTATTCACCGCATTCATCATGATGTTGATGTTCATTACAAATTGAGCCTGTTGATTTTAGATTGCCTTTTAAATATTCTTCGGCAGCTGTTTTTGCTTCACCTCCGGCACCTGTTATTACTTCAATTCCTTTTTCATTGAATATTTCAACTGCTCCTTGCCCCATTCCTCCGGATATTATTACTTTTACTCCCATATCATTTAAAAAATTTGGAAGAAATCCAGGTCTGTGTCCGGGATTTTGTACTGAAGTACTCTTTACTATTTTATTTCCTTCCGCTTCATAAATATTAAAATTTTCACAATGACCAAAGTGTGAAGTCACCATTTCTCTTTCGCTTGCAACTGCTATTTTCATGCTAACCCTCCATTTTTTCTAATATTTCTGCTATATTGACAAATAAATTGTCCCCGTAAAGCTCAATCATTCCCTTATCGCACATGTATGCAATTTTTGGATCTATGGGAAGTTTTGCAATAACTTTCAAGCCATGATTTTTTGCTGCTTCTTCAATTTTGCTTTCTCCGAATATCTTATATTCCTTATTACAGTCAGGACATTTGAAAAATGACATGTTTTCAACTATTCCAATGATTGGCACATTCATCATTTCAGCCATTTTTACCGCTTTTTCTACTATCATTGAAACCAACTCCTGAGGAGATGTAACTACAATGATTCCATCAATCGGTATCGACTGAAATACTGTAAGAGGTACATCACCTGTTCCGGGTGGCATGTCGATAAACATAAAATCAATATCCTCCCATATAACATCTGTCCAAAATTGTTTTACCGTATTCCCAATGATAGGTCCTCTCCATACAACAGGATCTGTGGTATTTTCCAATAAGAGATTAATTGACATAACATCTATGCCGGTTTTGCTTTTGGAAGGCAGCACTCCTTCGCCGTTACCTCTTGCCTTTTCTGTTATGCCGAATGCCTTTGGTATTGAAGGACCTGTAATATCAGCATCCAATATTGCCACATTGTGATTTCTCCTGTTCATTGTTACAGCAAGCATTGATGTAACCAATGATTTGCCTACTCCGCCCTTACCGCTGATAATTCCTATTACCTTTTTAATGTTGCTTTTCGGGTGCGGCTTTTCCAAAAAGTTAGTTTGTTCTTCTTTTCTGCTGCCGCATTCCTGGCTGCATGAGCTGCAGCTTTCATTACAATTTTCACTCATTTTTTTCTCCTAATTGCTTAAAATTTTTATTGTCTCCTTATATACTTTACGCACGGCATCTCCTGCCGCACAATCGATATCAACAATTGTAAGACCGTTATTCACCGCTTCCACGGCTTTTTTGTCAAATGGAATTTCTCCGACGAATTTAATGTTGTTATTTTTGCAGAATTTTTTTATCTTTTCATTATTTTCAGTATTTGTATCATATTTATTCACACAGACAGCTATTTTAGTATTAAACCTTTCGGCTGTTTCAATTATTCTTTTCATATCGCTAATTCCGGATAAAGATGGTTCGGCTACAATCAATACCATGCTGACACCGCTTATTGATGCAATAACAGGGCATCCTATACCGGGAGAGCCGTCGATTATTGAAAAGTCCGCATCGGAAGCAAGCCTCATCTTTTTCTTTACTTCGGTTACAAGCATACCTGAATTTCCGCTTCCCATTTTTAATTCGGCTGTTGAAAAAACCTTATAGCCTCTGTACAAGGTCATGTCACCTGCCTTATAGGGCACTAAGCTTATGGCTGAAGATGGACATAGTGCTTCACACACGCCGCATCCTTCACAATCATAAATGTTTGCTTCGTAACCATCACAGTTGTTAATTGCATCAAACCTGCAATTTTCATAGCATAAATTGCACTTAATGCATTTATTCTTATCTATTACAGCTTTATTCAATCCGTAATAATCTGAATTCTCCGGCTTTGATCCCTGTTCCATAATTAAATGCAGGTTAGGAGCATCTATATCACAGTCCGCATAGGCTTTAACATTTGACAGCTTAATAAATGCACCGGCAACGGTTGTTTTCCCGGTGCCTCCTTTACCGCTTAAAATCAAAAGCTGTTTCATTCTTAACCTCCTCCTCTATGGTTTTGAGTAAAGAAGAGAATAAGCTGAGATATTTTTCTTTTTTCTGCGAGGCAATTTCTGCATTTGAATTTAATTTACCCAATTCATTTTCAAATGGAATTTTGCATAAAATTTTAATATTATTCTCTATGCAAAATTTTTCGGCAGGGTTTTCTCCGGCTAAGCATTTGTTTAGAACAGCTCCAAAAGGTATGTCAAATAATTTAACCAATTTATATACCATATTAAAGTTGTGCACTCCGAACAAGGTAGGTTCAGCGACCAAAATGCAATAATCTGCATTCTTTACGCTTTCCATCACACTGCAGGAGCTTCCCGGAGGACAGTCAATAAATGTATAATGTTCATCACCAATATTATTCAGCAGTTTTTTAATTATGCTTACTCCCGTTTCTTCACCGGTATTTAAAATGCCGGTATAGATAGTGGAATTATTAAAAACTCCCTCTGATATTTCCCCTATATCCTTATCACTTTCCGTAATTGCATTCTCAGGGCATAACAGCATACATCCGCCGCAGGAATGACATATATCTTCAAATACAAACACATTGTCTTTTATATATGCCAATGCATTGAATTTGCAAAATTCCACGCACCTTCTGCATCCGCTGCAACGGTCCTTATCCACCATTGGAATTTTTGCGTATACCTTTTCTCTTTTAACAATTTCAGGTTTAAAATACAGGTGTCCGTTTGGTTCTTCCACATCACAGTCAATGTAATTTGAGTTATCGGCAACATATGTTAAGTTTACGGATATAAATGTTTTACCTGTTCCGCCCTTGCCGCTTAAAACAGCAATTTTCATTTTACTTTACCCCGTGACCATGAAAGCCTTCATGTATTTCAGTTAATAAACTTAGCTTTTCTTCCTTGAAATTTTTCAAATTATCTTCTATTAAATTATTTTTGGTTTTATATATTGTTATATATGCTGCCTTTAATACCTCTGCCGCATTATCACCGCACCTTGGTGTTATCAAAACATCCGCATTATTATCTACAATAATCTGTGCTGCCTTAATACCGGCTCCGCCTTGACTGTTTGCTGCGCTGTTGTTAATAAAATCACTTTTATCTTTTTCCGTATCATAAAACATAAAATATGGTGCCCTGCCAAAAGATACGCATACATTGCCTTTAATATTCTTCTCATCGACCGGAATTGCTATTCTCATAATATCCTCCACATTTGCGGCATATGCCGATAATTGAATTATATTCTTGTAACCGGCATATGTCAATATTTTTTTACATATCATTAATACTGTGAAAATTCGAATGATATTCATTCAGTAATGATAATTTATTACCAACTAAATAAGCTATATTTTGTTCTGCATTTCCATCTTTAGCTTCATAAACAAACACTTCTGATTTTCTGAATAATTTTTCTGCATTTTCACCGCATCTTTTTGTTATTACAGATTTAACTCCGTTATCTGCAATCACTTGTGCAACTCTTATTCCGGCGCCCCCCTGTTCTAAAACAGCTCTGTTATCCAAGAATTCATATTCTTTCGTAACCGTGCTGTAAATCAGAAAATAAGGTGCCCGTCCAAGGGCATTGCTAATATCTGAATTATAGGACTTTTCTTCAATTGGAATTGCTATTTTCATTATCTATCACCAACCTGACTTTTATTGTTAATCATTTAAATCATCTAATTCCCTATCAATAATATCTATTTGCGATTTTAACAATTCTTTTTGTTTTTCCAAAAATTCTCTCTCTGTAATATCCTGTCTTGAATATCCCGGACCATATCCATATCTTGGCCCATATCCAAATCCTCTTCCTCTAAAACCCATTCCATAGCAATTTTTTCTGTCATAAAATCTATTTCCGCAAAATCCAAAACCTCTTCCTGTCGTTGTTCCCATTCCCATTGGACCTGTTCCATCTCTACCTGGCATTTTAATTCCTCCTTTTATTATTGACATATGTCATTTATAATTTTATTATACACCATTGTTGACATATGTCAATAATGAGAATTAAAAAAGACTGCTAAATTTTTTTGCAGTCTTTTTGTTATTTTATGAATAGCCGTCATATCGATGGCACAGCCCTTGGTCATTCTAATGAAAAAGCCGATGTACAAATTATGAAAGTGAAAAGTAAAACTGATATTTTTTTATTAATTAACATATCTTATCCTCCATACATATAATCTATAATTTTTTTCATTTCATCTGATGAAATATCTCCGCTGATATTATATATGACATTTAATTTTCCCCATACAGCATGAACCTGCTCGAGATTTGTGAAAATATAATACTTTATGCCGTTTTTCTCATAAATTTCGACTTCGCCCGAATCCTTTTCAAATGATGTTTCGTCTTCAACGTTTTTAACGTGACTATTATAAATTACATAATCAAAAATAATAACTTCGCCATCATCATTTTCATAATTCAGCAATATATTTACATTGTAACTCCTTACGAATTTCTCGGCATATTTGAAGCTGAAACCTTCAGGAATCCATCCCGGCATCATTGGAGTAGGAATGAGCCCTTCAAACGCATCATCCATCCGGTCAAAGGACGAGCTGTTTCCCACATTGTCGAGTTGTCCATCACTGCTCTCATTCCGGGCATAAAGGTTGAATGTATCATCCTTCCACAATATTATCATCTTGATGGGATTGTAACCGAATGCATTTGCCACAACGACAGTTAGAGAGAAAGCAAATATAAGGCACGCTGCCACACGCACAAAGGTTTTTCCAGCAATCCGTTTATGCCTGTTCTTTTTTAAATCCGTATATTTCAGCTTTACCTCCTGCCTCATTTTTTGCAGTTTTCCGTCCGGCACATGATTCTGCCCATCCTCCAGCATTCCGATGGTTTTTATACATTCGTCGATTAAATCTGTGTCCATTGTCAAATCATCTGCACTCGAAGCCTCATGAAGTAATTTATACATTTTTTCCAATGCCTGAGCGTCACTTTCATTTTCGGAAAGTATTTTTCTTATAATATCTTTATCGCTGTCCGTACTATATTCCTGAGAATTATCCATTTCCTTCCTCACATTCCTCTCCTTTCTTTTTTCCCTATTAAATACATTGCAAAAGTCGTCGGTAATCACATAAATTTTTCAAATTTATTAATTATTTTTGGAATTATCCATGAGGCATTTTGCAATCAACTTAATTTTTCTTTTAAGCCTGTAAACTCTTGTAGTCAGTGCAGTCTTTGAAATATTGTATTTTTCCGCTAGCTCCACAGCGGGTATCTTGTTTTTGTAATAATCAACATATAAATCATATTCACCTGCATCAAGGCTTTCCAGAACTTTTATACACAGCTCATCCAAATCGCCGTGATAATCAAACAGTTCGTCAGTAACGAAATCCGATTCATTTTCCGTATCCAAATCCATGTAATCCATATTTATTTCATGCTTTTTCTTCTTATACATTTTTCTTAGGGAATAATTGACAATATTCCTAGCGGTGACATACAGCCACCCTTGAACGTTGGGGTGATTTCTCAGCTTGCTGATTTGTTTCCCAGCTTCCAGAAATGTTTCCTGGGTGCATTCCCCGACAAAATCTCGGGAATTGTCATGGCGACTCGCCATCCGCAGGCAATAGAAATAAACCTTTTCATAATATTCATCGCAAAGCTCTTCATAGAACTGCTCGTTGCTTTTATCATGCATTTTTCCATACCCCCGTCACATAAAGCCATATTTTTAAAAGCTATTATAACATATTTCGTCAAATAAGTTCAAAAATTATCCATATAATAATTATTTATTAATAACACCTTTATTAATAACATATAAAGACGGCGTTAAAATCACTCAAGGTACAACTAAATTTTAGCCTACCATAATTAAATAATTTAAATAAAATCTTAATTGAAAATATTTCAAAAATATTTGTGTGATTATAGCGGAATTTTGCAATGTAGTATATGAGAAGATAATTTTCATATAACGATACCGGTGGAAAATAATAATTTGTTAAGTAATAATTTGTTACCTTTTGAAATTAAAATCGTCTAAATACAGGGAGATATTTTTTGCTCTGTATGATATAAAAATTTGGAAGGAGGTACTATCACATAATACATATCAGAGCACCTAGAAGAAATAATGGATATGCAAATTTATATTCATTGGATTTAGTCACACATACAAAAAAAAATATTACTAAAAACAGTAATGAAAATATAAATTATTATCTATCTAAAGTAAATGCTGATAATAAACTATTGTATGAAAAAAATGAAGATGATAAAATAATAGTAATCTTGGAAGATATTAATTAGATTGTGAAAAAGATTGAAGTAAAGTAATTCCATAGCAAATGAATATTTAATCAAATCACCATCTAAAAATAAATAATCTTGAGTAATAATCTAATTGTGATATTGATTTTATTTAGTCTGTGATTTACTTGTACATGACTATGGTATAAATGAAACGATAATATAAGGGGGATTAACTAACCATGAATAAATTTTTTTTACGTGTTCTCGATTATAAAAAACCGGCATTATGGATTTTAGTTATGGCTGCCGTAATAATAATATCTGTTATAGTATTTGGAAGTAATTCAAATCCAGATGATGGCTTGAATAATGCCGGTTATGAAAAGATTAGCTCATATTTGAAAGAAGAATGTATAAATGCCTTCTCCTTATATTATGTTCTAACAGATTTTATAATATCTGATTACTATGAAGAAGCTGTTGACGAAAATATTGAAGCAATATTTTCTTACACTGTAATATATAAAAATCATGACAGGGATCCGGATACTGTACAATATATCAGTGAAACCAAGGAGCGCGGCGACAAGAATTATCAGAAATATTATGATGAATATTCGCAGCCTCAAGAGATGAATTTTTATTTTAAAGCTGTTATTGATGAAAATGATGAAATTACCTTATTTTCTAAAAATCCTGAAAATGAAAGACAATGGGAAGAAACAGAGATGTCTGATTTTGTTATAGGAAAAATCACGGAAAGACATGAATCGGAAAAGAGAGAACTCTATGAATCAAGAGAAAACAATATTGCAAAATATATTTCTTACGATTATTGCGGCAGGTCAATGTATATTTATGGGTTGAAAATTTTTGAAGAATTCGGTACAGAGAAATTTGGATATATAAATGAAGGCGGCGTAAGTATAACTACGAATGAAAGCTTGAATGAAAATGTATTGGAATTTTTTATAAGTGTTTCTACAGGTTCTCTACCTGCCACCGGCTCCATTGTCGGTCCTGATGTTCGTTTTAAAATGGACCTTGACACAAATGAAATTGTCGAAAAAGAGTTTACACCAGCGCCAAACTATGCCGAAGTTGCAGAACGTATTCCTGAACTTATTAATCCGGATTCTATTCAGTACAGTAAAAAGGTGATTGAATTGAGTGATGAACGGTTGATAGAAATCGGATTATATTTTAAGGAATATATCATGGAAATAGAAAAAAACAAATAAGAAACATAAAACTGAGGTTAACATGATACGATTATTTCAAATGCTAATAAAAAAGAATGTGATTTTTATATTCATATCAATGGCTTTTATTGTTTTAATCTTGAACGGATGCAAAAATAACAAAAATACCGATATTGCCGACACTGTAAAAATTAACTTCAGCTACTTGGGCAGGGATGCGGAAATAAATGAAAAAACCGACATTGACAATATAATATATATTATTTCTCAAATGAAAAAACGTCCTGCCGGAGAAGATGCGGATAGCGGTCAGATTAAAGGATATTTTACTCTGGAAAAAGGGATGCAGGTTCCTTTTAAAATAACCGACCATACAATCGTTATCGGTAATTTTGAATATTATACTCAAGTCTTTTATGATATACTATGGAAAGTATTTTCTGATTATATATATGATATAGGTTTTATTATTGATAAACTTAATAAAGGCAATATGACAAAGTTAACCGCAAAAGATACGGGAGACTTATATATTTTAAATGATCCTGAAAAATCAGAGCTTACCAAACTATTGTCCAATTTTAAACCGATAGAAACAGGTTCGGGTTTATTTATTGAATATCCTTTTTATGAAATATTCATAGAAACGGGTAATAACAGTACAGTCAAGATTAGTATCGCCGACAACGGGTCAATAGCTATAGAAGATAACCTAATTTGTTCATATTACGGCTCAACAGACGATCTTTGGATATACGTATCCGCATTGCTTCCCGTTGAAAAAAGCAAGGATAAGAATAGTATATTGTATTTGTTTAATTATTCAAAACTTACTGTAAATAATACTGTTTACAAGGGCGAATATGTTTATAGAGTAACCGGGATAGTTAGAGTTTTAGTTGAAGAAATAGAAGAAACAGAAGAAATAGGAAGCGAGTACACTGAGACATCAGAAAAAATTGAGTTAGTGTTTACTATTTATGATGAGACTTATAATGTAGATATTTACGAAAATTATTTCACATATTTAGGCAATAGATATGTATCGCCTGGTATTTACAATAAGATTGTGAGTGCCCTTTCTACCGGATAAGTTCTTCTATAAAGGATTGAATGCAATTTAACCAATTAGTGTAAATTTACTGTAGGAGGGGGAGGTGTCCCCTCTCAAGTACGGGGACATTCCTTTTACCTTAAAGACTTACCCTATAGTAAAGGTGTGTCCCCCTTCCTTATATCTTCTCTATCTCTTTTACATAAATATCTTCATAAGTATCCAAGCCTGTTACATCCGCCGCCAAATCGGTCAATGGAACTATGTCGCTTCTGTCTATATATTTTATGTCGAATTTACGGTTTAAAGCCATAAGCTGTTTAAAACCGGCTGATACTCTGTTAATGAATGAGTATACTCCCACAGCACCCGTTGGCAAATCTTGCGCATTGTCATAATAAAGCTTCAATTCTCTTATATCGGCAAAAATTTCCTCCTTTGTACTTCCGAAGCCTTGATATTCTATGGGTATATTGCCTGCTTCTATCAATTCCCCTATTTGTTTTCCTACCATTGCGGCAGCCATTGCCGCTCTTCCGACAGCAACAAAATTAATATATGGTGCACCTAAAGCCAATCCCTTAAATATTTGGTCTTCTAAAGCAAAGCCACCTGTGATGGCAACTTGAGGCAAGTTATATCCTTTTTCGTCCATTCTCTTTAAAATATCATAGAGCATACTTTCTAAATTAACGGTTGGCATTCCCCATTCATTCATCATTTTAACAGGGCTGTTGCCTGTACCTCCGCCGGCACCGTCAAATGTAACTAAATCTACTTTATTTTCTGACGCAATTTTCAGAATTCTAATTGTATCTTTTGGATCGAATGGACCTGTTTTAAAGCATATACGCTCTGCCCCCAATTCTCTTAAATGCTCAATGCGGTTTTTGAGAATTTCTTCATTCCACATAGGAAGCTTCCCAATTTTTTCAAATATAGAACCTTTCCCATTTTTGAAGTTTTCAGCTACTATTGGATCTGATGGATCAGGATAAACTAAATATCCCTTTTTCTGAAGCTTCAAAGCCTCTTCTAAAGAATTAATCCTTCCCATTCCCTGAATTCCTTTTGCAGCCTGAGCAAATTTCAATTCTACGGATTTTACGCCTAATTTTGGTATAACATAATCTAAAACTCCCGAATTTTCATCGTCATAGTTTGCCTGCATGATGATATCACCATATCCTCGGCTGTGTTTTCTAAAGTCGTTTACCATTTCTTTAACTAAAGGAGACGATACTACTTTACCGTTTTCCAAAACTAAGTTTTTATCATTCGGAATAGCATCTTCACCTATTACTACCGATACTCCGGCAAGGGCTGCCCCTATATAGTAATCCTTCCAGTTTAACTTTGCCATGGCAGGCAAAATAATGGGCATTTTCATTTTTACCTTGTTTTTTATCCCAAATTCAGTTTCAGTTTTAACTTTTGGATATGTAGCTTCATCAGCATCCTCTTCACACCCGACAGCTCCAAATACTCTGCCATTAATAGTGAAATGTGAAAAATCCAACGGATAATCTTTTTCGGAAGCAAATTGATTCACATCTCTTCGATACGGATAAGTTGCCTCGGAACCTCTCACCGCCGATAATCCTATTTCGCAGGTACCGGTGCAATTAGCAGTGCATACCGCACACATTCCCGAGAACGGAGAAACATTTTCCGGAGTTCTCATTTTAGTATGAGTTAAAGTACTTCCTAAAGCAGGGCTGTAAGACATTTATAATACCTCCAAATTTATTCTATACATAAATTATATCCCTTTTATGACATACGTCAATAATTTTTTGCAATTAAAAATATTATTGAAAATTAAGGTTTAAAATGATATAATTTTCAAATACTTAGAAAAAATATATAATAAACTGAAGAAACTCATTTGCGTGAGTTTACATTATGGAGGAGCCATGGGTTCTGTTACATTGTTTTTTACATCATTGGGCTTATCAATGGATGCTTGTGCCGTATCGATATCCAACGGCATGTGCTACGATAACATGCAAAGAAAACAAATCTTATCAACTGCTGCTGCTTTTGGATTCTTTCAGGCATTTATGCCTGTATTGGGATATTTCATAGGCTCTGCATTCAGCGATTACGTATCATTTCTCGATCATTGGATTGCATTGATTTTACTTGGATTTATAGGATTTCAAATGATAATTGAAGCAATTCGCGAGTTAAAATATTCAGAAGCATGTCCGGACAGCAGTAAAAATCTCTCTTCAAAGACCTTGCTGTTGCAGGCTGTAGCTACAAGTATTGATGCGTTCGCGGTAGGTATCGGATTTGCGGTAATAAAGGTGGACATTTTAAGTGCGGCACTTTCCATAGGAATAATAACCTTTATTAATTCAATAATTGGTTCACATTTAGGCAGAAAGTTCGGTAAGTTATTTAAACAAAAAGCTGAATTATTAGGTGGCTCAATACTTATTTTTATCGGTATTAAAATCTTTTTAGAGCATACTTTATAATTTTTTTCCTAATGAAAGCACAAAAATTGAGACATGTCATATTATATATTAACAATAGACAAGTCTATGGTTAATAATAAATATTTCGGAGATGATTTTATGTCATGTGATTTAATAACTCGCCTTAACAGTCTTAGTACTCAGTTTGGAATACCAAGAGAACTTAATGACGCAAGGGATTTACGCTGTATAGACATTTGTGTGCCTAATGTTATATTAATCCACCCATTTGCGGAATTTGTAAAAAATGTTCCTTGGCCAAATGCAACAACAAATCCAAACCGTGACTGCAGAGGCATATTTGATTTACCGCCAGGATTGCCGCCTTCACGCTGCTTCTTTAGAGTAACCTGTGCAAATGAAGAATTTAATTGCGTTAACGGAGTTCCTTCTATTACAGTAGAGGTTGGCGGACAGCTTGTTTTAGAATTTATTGTTAATGGCACTCCTGTATTTTGGGTAAAAGAAATTACTATAATTGATGAAACCTTAAATGCTGCTTCAAACTGGTATCGAACTGACACAGGAAATGAAATAGATAATAACAGATTCGCTTATTTTATGACTTTAATAGATGGCTCATGTATAGTAGTTGATACAAATTGTGAAATCGATGTTGCAAATCAACAAGTTATATTTACAGCAAATGTTGTGGATAAGCTATGGAAACATGAAAATGTTTGGGTAGAAGGCGTAACTCCTTATCTGCAGCTGATATTGGCTCAACCTCCTTTTGTTGATAATATTACAATTCACGAAGAATTTACTGACCACGCAATACCCAGTTGTATTATGCCATAAACAACATAATAGCCAGGGCTTTCTGGCTATTATTTATATTTTACGCTATTATTACCATACCTTTAACTTATTTCACCATTTAGAATCCGGAGCTGCATGATTTTCGTTTTCAATTTTTTTTAATATTATATCTATTTTATTTTCTAACCTTTTAATTTCAGATATTATATCCTGTTTATTTTTATGTTCTGCTTCAATATCCTTCATATTTTTTGTCCATTGCTTGGTACTGGTAAATTCTGTACTGCCGTTATTCAATTGTTTTCCGCTTAGAAAGTTCATATTACCCAATTCATCCGCTGATAAAAACATTTCTCCTGATGAGTTGTCAATAATATTTTTATTAACATTATTTTGCAATTAATACACCTCCATATAAAAGGTACCTTTAATTAATACTGTCCCGGACATTTTTTATCGCAGCAATCTGTTGATAATCCATCACAAGCTTTTGCAGAAGCATTGAAAGTGATAGGTATTTGTACACACAGCTTTTGAGTTACTAAAAACTTACATAGTTCACCTCTGTTATGGCATGAACAAGGAAGCGGTCTAACACAGGGTTCACCTATAACATTCACAATAACATTGCCAACTTCTACTTTAGGTTCAACTGTTATGGGAACTAATACATCTAACATTTCTTTTATTTCCGTAGTATTGCATGCTTCTTTACCATAAGCGGGAGGGCAAAATGAATAACCCACGTCAAATTTATTTTCATTATACATATTATCAAACTCCAATATTTGTTTATATAATATATATTATGAAGACATGCCGGCTTGGTTACAAAATATACATGAGGTTAAAAAATTTTTACCTATTCCTCAACCTCAGGCTCATCCCAGTTATGGTAAATTTCTTGCACATCGTCATTTTCATCTAAGGCATCAATAAGCTTTTCAAGATTTTTTAAGGCATCTTCATCTTCAACCTTAACATATGTTTGGGGAATATACATAATATCACCTTTGATATCTTCGTATCCCGCTTCCTTTAAATCGTTTAATACCTTGATAAAATCTTCCGGTACAGTTGTTATTTCATAGCTGCTCTCTTCAACCTCAAAATCATCGGCACCGGCTTCAAGTACCGCCATCATCAATTCTTCTTCATCAATTTTATCGCTTAATTCAATAGAAATAACGCCTTTTCTGTCAAACAGATAACCTACGCAGCCTGTTGTTCCAAGGTTTCCGTTATATTTTGAAAAATAATGTCTGATATCTGCCGCGGTTCTGTTTTTATTGTCGGTTAAGCATTGAACCATAAATGCCGTCCCGCTTGGTCCGTATCCCTCATATGTAATTGTTTCAAAGTTTTCTCCCGATGCTGCCGCAAGTCCTGCTTTAATTGCTCTGTCTATATTGTCATTAGGCATATTTTGTGCCTTTGCTTTTTCAATTGCCGTTGCCAATGATGAATTATAGCCGGGATCCGCCCCTCCCTCTCTCACTGCTACGGTTATTGCACGGGCAAGCTTAGTGAATATTTTGCCTTTTAAGGCATCCTGCTTACCCTTACGATTTTTTATATTACTCCATTTTGAATGTCCTGACATTTTTTCCTCCTACATATATTAATTGTGACATTTTATCATAAAATACAATTTAATTCAATTATTTTTCAAAACGAATTAATTTCAATGTAAAATTCTAATTCGAAAAATGACCATTAAATTAGGATCGAAATATCACAAAATCAAAAAATCTACACTTTTTTAAAAAATTTCACAAGCTTATTTATAATAAGTTACCAATTATTTGATTTTTTTGTACCGCAAAATTAACTTGCATAATCCTGTTATTTAATCTTATAGCTGTCCCTGCTTAAGATATAAGTGCAACTAGCTAGACGTTCCATGTTGTTCTCTTCTATCTCACTCTTTGCCATTGCTAACATTGCTATAAATGACATAGTTATGTATAATTTCATTTTCTTTATGCCTCGTATTGTATGATCCTCAAATTGATAGTCTCTATCTATTCTTTCATTACATGCACTTGGCGATGGTGCTACATATATTTTATATTCTTCATGTTCTGTCTTCCTAACTCAAAACGACATATATCTCTTAATTGGCTATTCCTATTTAATTCTCTTAACAGCTCTGAATCATTTGTATGCTGAAATACTATTCCTGCTATAGCCGCATTCCACATACTTGCTACCGTCCAATCATCTCTACCTTTCCCTCTTATGTTATTTAATTTATATATCAGTTTCCCATCCGGTATATTTTCTAATACTCTTTCTAATCTTTCTAAATCTCCCAAGATTTCTTCATTTTGAGTATAGTCAAATATCGTAAACTGTGGTAATATTTTCATAGGTAAAACTCCTTTATTAATTTTTCGCATAAATTAATTATATACCAATTCTATTGGTATTTCAAGAGTTTTACCTTTTCTTATTGTGCTTTTTCTATATTTAATCGCAATTCTGCAACTTTTCCTTCATATACGTCTTGAAAACATTGTTTTTGTCTGTTTTTCTGTCGTTTTATTTTTTTTTAACTTTTTTATCCTTTGATATTACTCGATCTCACGCATCGAAATTAATTCAAAACACATTATTTTTTAGCCGTAAGTTTTTTAGCCGTAAAGTTAGGGTAATTTATTATTTTATTGTTTTGAAAAATATTAAAAGATGGCAAAAAAATAAAACAATTCCACTTCAATTCCTCAGAATTGAAGCGGAATGAATGTTTTATTTCACATCTAATGCAGATTAATGACCCATTGTAGGTCTCTGTGCCATCTGACGCAAATCAATGCCGTACTTCTCCATTAAATCTATGTTAAGGTATTTTGTCATAAATGCAATGTAAGCAATATATTGGTTATTATATGGATAATTCGGTAATTTACGCGCAAACCCAAGGAATGTCTCATAGGTTTCAGGATTCGGGCATACATTTTCTCTTATAGCTGAGCAGAACTTGAGCATAAAATTGTTTTCCTGTTCATCATAGTTCTTGTAAGCCTGAAGACTTTCTTTCGAAAAATCATCTTTTTCGATAGCTTCAACCAATGCTTTAGCTGCGGCACGCCCCGATTTCATACCGGTATCAAAGCCGCCTCCGGAATAACACTGAATGTGATTTCCTGAATCGCCCACAGCTAAAATACCATTGTCATGTACCTTTCCTACACACCTGCTTGTAGGTAGACGCCAGCCCTTTATCTCACCAACTAATTTAGCCTCTCCCAAACGTTCTTTTCCGTACTTAGTATTGTCTCTCCACCAACTAAAATAGTCCTCCAAACGACGATTTCCGTTCTCAAGATTTTTTGAGGTAATGAACACGCCTACGTTTGCCCTTTTAGGTCCTTCCGGGAATATCCACATATATCCGCCCGGATAGAATATTTTATCAGGATAGTGCTCTTCTACTACTCCTTCTTCAATTCCGTTTACATTTTCGAAATAGCCTCGAGCTGCTATGAACACCAACTCCGGGTCATCATTGAAAAATCCGAAGGGACGTCCTATTGTTGAATGTCCTCCGTCCGCAAGTACCACCGCGTCGGCATAAAGCTCAATAATCTTGCCTTTATACACAGCACGAACGCCTTTTGCATAGTTTCGCTGGCGAATGACTTCTATTACCTCACAATTTTCCATCCAATCCACGCCTGCATTAAGTGCGGATATACGAACAATGTCATCAATTATACGCCTTGGGCAAGCAAACCCGCCGGGCTCATCCTGTGGAGGACTGTCAAACGTGGTCATTTCTTCTTTTATACCGCTAAATCTTGAACCATGAAGTGCAAAACCAACTTTTTTTGCTTCCTCAAAAATTCCCATTTCCTTATAAATTTCAACTATGGCAGTTTGTCCATCCCCGCAAGGCTTATCCCTTGGCCATGTCTCTTTATCGATTAACAGAACATCAACTCCTGCTTTAGCAAGATAAAATGCGGCAGCAGAACCTGACGGCCCGGCACCCACAACAATTACTTGACGTTTATCAAACATTTTATATACCTCCTCTCTCAATTTTGACCATGGAGATAACATCCCCCTTGGGACAGACAGCAACACAAGCACCACAGCCAATACAAAGCTCCGTATCTACTTCACTGTAGCCGCATTGGAGACAACGTTTAACTTCAATGTCGACAATATCTTTGCCATATTCAAGCTCTACTTCCGCAAAATTTGTTATACGTTCTTTTACAGGTGCCACAGGCGTTTGAGGACGTGCTATTCTCAAACGTGTTGCGGGATAAATTCTTTCTTTATCAGTAGCTCTGTGCAGTTCATGTTCATTTTTTCTTATTTTTCGTCCCTGAAGCATTTCGTCCGCTTTCAAAGCGGCTTTTTTGCCTGATGCCATAGCATCTATAACCGAACAAGCATTTTCAGACAAGTCACCCGCAAATAAGAACATGTCGTCATTTTCGTAGTCTTTCCACAACTTATCAGCCCGCTGTCCGATGGCGACAATCACGCAGTCTGCCGATATTGTCATACTCTGTTCCGGATCAGTCTTAAATTCGATTGCACCTTTGTCCGAGCGATTAAAGCTAACTACCTTTTCCAATTCAATACCCTTGAGCAGGACCTGTTCTCCTAAAAATCGTTTCGGCGCCCAAGCTTCCATAATTTTAACGCCTTCAGCTTCGGCTTCCTCGCGTTCCCACTCGTGACATGGAACTTCACACCCGCACTCAAGACATACGGCTGTAACACTTTTCGCTCCTAAACGAATAGCCGTACGGGCACAATCCAAGGCAACATTGCCTCCTCCGATTACAACAACATCACCATTATCCACAAATTCCTGTCCGGGATGCGAACGCAGGGTCTGGTCGCTATTAACACGTCCCATAAAACTCAGCGCCGAATAAATTCCTTCTTTTCGATTACCTTCAATCTGAAGCTCTGTTGAATTAGGCGTTCCAGCGGCAACTATAATCTTGTCAAAGTTCTTTTTCAATTCCTCAATCTGTAGCTTTGAAATACTGACACCGAGATTAAGCTTTAATCCTGCTTGTTCTATTTTACTGATATCCCTTGCAATGATGTCCCTCGGAATACGGAATTCGGGAATACCTTTGTTGAGCATACCGCCCGGTATGGGTTCTTTGTCGAATACGGTGACACGGTATCCTAACAGCGAAAGCTCATGCGCCGCCATTAATCCTGCAGGACCGGCTCCTATGACAGCGATTTCCTCCTGAGAAATCACAGGGTATTTAACCGGTACATAATCATCGAAAGTATCGGTTAAATATCTCTTGATACTTCGGATTGCCATTGGTTCGTCCACAAGCGTCCCACGCTTGCAAACCTGTTCACACGGATGATGGCATATGCGACCGCAAATTGAAGGCAAAGGGTTATGTTTCCAAATATGAAGAAATGCTTCCTCCTCTTTACCCGCTGCTGTCAGGTTTATATACCCCTGTGGACTGATATCAAGCGGACAGGCTGTTGTACAAGATTCTTTCGTAGCATGGTCTACCATATCATTGAAGAGCATAGCCGGTTGGTCAGTACAGGTTGGGCATAGACGGCAAATCACACGTTGCTGTTCTGTAATGGCCAATACCGGACAAATATCCCGGCAATCTCCGCAGTTGACACAGTTATTACTGTTAATTGATGCTACAGATAATACATCCAAGTTAAAGCTGTTTTTGTCTGTCCTCATGGCGACTGTTCTTTTACTTTCTCCCATTTTAACTTACATCCTCCTTTTCATACTATAATAATCGAAGAGCTTTATAATCAAAATTCATTATTACTTATATAATGCCCCTTATATAAGTATATGATTTGACTAACAGAAACAGAACATTATTAGTACTTGTACTAATTTGTTAATATTATAACCCTAATAGCAAATCTTGTCAATATCATTTTTCAGTTTTCATAAAATACATATCATTTTTTCAGTTTTCATAAAATACTCTGATTGATTTGTGATAATGTCCTAGTATACAACATTTGATTATGTCCCAAACGAAGAAAAAGTAGTGTAACAAAGGATCTAATTTTTTAAGATATTAGATTTTTCAAGCTACGCTTTTAGAATAATACGCTACTGTGCAGCTTATTAAGACTAAATATTAACATAAAATAACAGTGAAAATACTGACAAGAATATTTTACTCTTGATATATTTTTAATTTCATATTATCATTTTGGTAGTTTATAAATTTGAGGTTATACAAAATATGGATTATACTAAAAAAAGAATTCTAAAAGTGACCATAGAATTATTTTCAGAAAAAGGTCCCGAGAAGGTTACCATGAGAGATATCGCTTCTAAGTGCAATATATCCTTAGGTAATCTCACATATTATTTTAATCGGAAAGAAGACATATTTGCGGCAGCATTTGAGGAATTGATTCAAAGGGAATATAATCACTACCTGCAATATTATACAGACAGTGATGAAAATCCATGGATATCTTTTATCGCGGTGAATTACGCTCACTTAAAAGCAGCTACATGCAGCGATACAGCTATAAGCAGTTATATTTATGCAACCAATTTCCCTTCTTCTCGTGAGAGTTATGTTCAGGTAAGCAGCAACCTGTTATACAGATGCCTTGAAAATACCCCGTATACACAAGATCGGGAAAGTGTTTGGCTTGCCTCATTGATTGGATGTGGAGGCGAATTTGAAGCCATAAATGCCTATCGCTCACTTAAGGGAAGATACGATTTAGATGAACTGATTATTCCTACTTTTTCAGTTAGGATGTTTTTATTGGATTGTGAGAAAAATGAAATTTCAAGGCTCATTAAGGAAGGAATTAAGAAAGGTAATTCAATTTATCCTGAATTATATAATTCCGGATTATTTGGGAATAATGACTAAAAGTCTATTGTCTTACCGTCCTTAATTGAAAGATATTCTGCCTGTCCCACTGTAATTTCAGCCTTTCCGCTTGTAATTTCATTGACTAAAGCAGTAATTCCTTCCAAATTTTCATTTTCGGACATAAGCTTAAAAATTACCTGTTCCTCATAAATCTTTTCAACGACAATGAAATTATCTTTTAACAGAACATTATCCATTTTACCTAAGAGACTATAATCTATTTTAAATTTTACATCATAAAACAGGTTTTTGTCTACTATTATTCCACTGTCTAATGCTATTTTTGCTCCCTTTGTATATGCCCTCACAAGACCTCCGGCACCTAATAGCGTACCTCCGAAATACCTTGTTACCACAACTGCCGTATTTCTTAAGTTTTCCTGCTTTATTACATTTAATATGGGCATTCCGGCAGTTCCCGTAGGTTCACCGGCGTCCGAATATCTTTGTATGTTTGAGTTTTTCCCTATTGCATAGGCATATACATTATGTGTTGCATCCTTGAATTCCTTCTTGATTCTATCAATGAATATCAATGCTTCTTCTTCGGTTTCAACAGGACATGAGGAGCCTATGAACCTTGATTTATTAATAATTATTTCATCTCTACCCTCTTTGTGGATAGATTTATAATTACTCATTCTTATCACCTTTTATAAAGCTTTGGTACTGTGCTTTTTCATTTTCATATAATAATGCATTCAATGTAACACAATCACCGCCAAACTCTACATTTTCGGTTACTCTGTTTTCATAAAGCCAATAGTAAGTTTTTAGCCGGTCATTAGGTATTTTTAAGGTGTAAAAGCTTTTTAAACCGTTAATCTTACCATCCACCGTTTCAAGCAGCAATTGGATATTGTATTTATACTTTGCCGAAATATAAATAATATCATTGGTTGATACGGCAATTGTTTTCTCATCTAAAATTTTATCCGCCTTATTATAAACTGTAAGAACAGGTATTTCCTTGTCTGTTATTTTTTCAATTAATTTAGTAGTTGTCTCCTTATGCACCGAAAGATTATCATCATTTATGTCAATAAGGTGAATTATTAAATCCGCATACTTTATTTCCTCCAATGTTCCTTTAAAAGCTTCAACAATTTGTGTTGGAAGCTTTTTGATAAATCCTACAGTATCGGAAAAAACAGCTCTTTTGCCTCCGGGCAGCCTTACTTTTCTCAGCTCCGTATCAAGAGTTGCAAAAAGCATGTCATGAGCGAAAACCTTCTTATTCTCCGCTTCTTCTTCCGAATATTCGCTATCCAACAATGCGTTCAGCAATGTTGATTTCCCTGCATTGGTATATCCTACAATGGATATTATAGGCACCTGGTCCTTCATTCTTTTCTTTCTTTTGGTTTCCCTTACCTTTCCCAATTCCTCCAATTGATTTTGAATATCGGTAATTTTTTCTTTTATTCTTCTTCTGTCAATTTCCAACTTTTGCTCACCGGGTCCTCTTGTGCCTATTCCGCCTCCTAATCTTGAAAGGTTTTTATTTGCTCCTATAAGTCTTGGTAAGCTGTATTTCAACTGAGCCAATTCTACCTGGAGCTGTCCTTCCTTGGTCAGTGCTCTCTGTGCAAATATATCAAGTATAAGACTGGTTCTGTCTATAATTTTTACTTCTGTAATCTCTTCAATATTTCTTATTTGGGAGCCGCTTAATTCATCATTGAATATTATAGTATCTATATCTAATTCTTTTACATAGTTTTTTATTTCCTCTGTTTTTCCCTGACCGGTATAAAATCTGTTATCGATACTTTGTCTGTTCTGAACAATGCATGAAACCACTTCTCCCCCTGCTGCTTCAACCAATTGCTCTAACTCTTCCATATCGTTTTCTTCCTGTATACCCGAAAGCTGCACTGCAACCAACAAACATCTTTCCTTATCCATTTTTCCTCCGTGCGTCTTTTATTTACATATATTACCCGCTATCATATACAATATAACATTTCAAATGTTTTTTTGCAATTACTCTTTGCATCTTAGCGACTTAAGCTTAAATGCAAATCTCACATTTATAATTTTTTCTCTATAATTTTTCAACTATTGATTTAACGCCCTTTCTATTATATAATATGTAAGATAATAAAATCTTTGACAATATTAGTTTTATTTGTGGTATACTAACTAATGCAACAAAGCGGAGGTATATATGTCAAAAGAAAAAAAGAATACTGAAATAAATGAAAATAATGCAAGCCCAAAGAATAGAGACAACAAAAAAAAGAGATTAGCTAAAAAGAAAAGAAAAGTCATTTTACGAGTGACACTGCTATTAGTTTTAGTAGCATTAATAATTGTTGGCGGCGCTGTTTTTGGAATGGTTATGGGCATAATAAAAAATGCACCCGAAATTGATGCTACAAACGTACTTACAACACTTACCGAAAGCTCGGTTATTGTTGATGAAAACGGAAATGTAATAGAGCAAATACATGACCCCAATGAAAACAGAGAAATAGTACCTCTCAGTCAAATACCCAAGCATTTGCAGAATGCTTTTATCGCAATCGAGGATCATCGTTTTGATGACCATTTCGGCATTGACATAAGGCGTATTGCAGGAGCTCTTCTGCACAATGTAAGAGAAGGTGACCCAACAGCACAAGGTGCCAGCACTATTACGCAGCAGTTGGTTAAAAATTTATATCTTACAAACGAAAAATCTTGGGAGAGAAAAATTAAAGAAATTTATTTGTCAATACAGGTGGAAAGAACACTATCAAAGGAACAGATACTTGAAAATTACCTTAACACCATTCCATTAGGTCAAAGTGCCTATGGTGTACAAACTGCGGCTTATACATATTTTTCAAAGGATGTAAGCCAGCTTACATTGGCAGAAAGCGCACTTTTAGCCGGTGCGGCAAAAAGTACGGTTTCATATGCCCCTTTTAATCGCTATAATTTGGAAGATATAAATGATATTCCCGAAGAAAATATTGTAGGATATGTATATATAGGCTCAGTTCAATATGCCTGCGTATACAATCAAAATGCAATTGACAGGCAGCATGTTATTTTAAAAAGAATGCTTGATTTAGAATTCATTTCTCAAGAAACATATGATCAAGCAATGGCGGAAGATATGCATATTGCATTAACTCCCGGTCAAACGAAAATAGAAGGCATTTCTTCAACACCAATGGATTATGTTAAAGAAAGGGTAATCGAAGATTTAATGGCTACTCAAAATATGACCTACGAGGATGCCGAAGGTTATCTGTATAAAGGCGGCTTGACTATAACTTCAACTATTGATGTTAATATACAAAAATCCTTGGAACAATCCTATGAGAACTTTCCGGTTTTATATTTAGGCGGTGAACCTTCGGAAAATAAACCCATTGCGCAGGATTGGAGATATTTTAAATGGTCGGGCGGTCAAGGTACCGGAATGCTTGATGCAGGATTAAATATCTTAAATGAAAGCGGTCAGCTTATATTTTTTGCTAAAGAAAATATTATGGATTCTGAAAACGGCATTTACCTGAATTCTGATGAGTACAGCATAGATATAAGCGGAAATTTGGTAATCAACTCCAAAAAATTTGATATTTATTCTTCCACTATCGATATTGTTGATGCCTATACAATTGATGAAAAAAAGAATTTTGTTTCTCATAGTATTGGTGCTCTGAATGTGGGAAACAATTATGAAATTGTTGAAAAAAAAGGAGCGAAGGGAACTTTTAAAATTCCGAAGATTTATTTGGATAAAAACCCCGGAATGTTTAATATAGGAAGTGACGGCGTATTAAGAATACCCGAAGGATATTTCTTCTATCAGGAAAAAGGCATTGTTCAGCCTCAGTCAGCATCTGTAATTATGGATTACAGAACAGGAAAAATAAAAGCAATGATAGGCGGCAGACAAATCGAAGGCAGCAAGACATTCAACAGAGCTGCGGATGCAGCCAGACAGCCTGGTTCTACAATTAAACCACTGTCTGTATATTTGCCGGCTCTCGATTTAGGATACTCTGCAGCTTATCCGATAGATGACATTCCAAGATACAGCGCGAAAGGCGACAGATGGCCAAAAAACTGGTATGAGCACAGGAGTATAAAATATTGGGGCATTACAACCCTTCGCAAATCAATAGAACAATCAATAAATACAAATGCGGTAACAATGCTTGAAACAATAGGGCTTGATGCGGCTATTAACTCATTGACAAAGTTAGGATTAATCAATCAAAATAACCCTGCCGATGATACATTTATATCTCCGCAGGAAGATGCTGCTTACAATGATGTGAATTTAGCATCTTTGGCACTCGGAGGGCTTACGAAAGGATTTTCTCCTTTGGGAATGACTGCCGCATATGGTGCGATTGCCAATGATGGTGTATATATAGAGCCTATAGTATATACCAAGGTAGTAAATTCCAAGGGAGAAACAATAATAGACAACATTCCTGAATCGCATGTTGTAGTGAGTCCGGAGGTTGCATCATTAATGAAGGATATTTTAAGAACAACCGTAAATCCGGGACTTTCCTACAGAGCAAAGCTTCCTGCCGAATTAGGAATTGATGTTGCGGGAAAAACCGGCACTACCCAAGCAAACGGGGACTTTTGGTTTGTAGGCTTCTCACCTTACTATGTCGGGGGAATTTGGGTTGGAAACGATAATGTACAGATGAAGCTGTCGGGTGACAGCGGCAACAACGCAAGGCTTTGGAGCGCAATAATGACTCCCATTCATCAAGGCTTGCCTCCTGCAACATTTACGAGAAATCCGAATTTAATACCTGTAAATGTATGCAAGCAGTCGGGAAAACTTCCGGGTGATCTTTGTGCACATGACCAGAGAGGAAGCCAGGTTATTACCGAATACTTTGTACCCGGAACTCAACCTACGGAAACCTGTGATGTACATGTTAAGGCTGAGATATGTACCGCCTCTAATATGTTGAAATCCCAATACTGTCCGGGCAATTTAGTTGAAGAAAGAGTTTTTGTAGTCAGAGATCCTCTATACGACCCTGAAGCAAAGACATCAAATTATGAAACAAAAAAACTGTATCAACAAATTTTGGAAGACAGGATTATTTTCACCTTGGAAGAACTTCAACAAATATATGCAGGTCAGATAACAATTGATGAAAATGGTCAAATAACTCATGTATCGGGAGTTCCTGTTGAAAATTTAGGTTTCTCAGGATTTATTACTGAAGACTTTCAATATCAGGTTCCTACCAGAACTTGCTATTATCACACTAAGTGGCATTATGAGCAGTGGTTGAATGAAGAATTAAACGGTAACGGAACCGGCGAAAACGGTAATAACGGAAACAACGGTAACAACGGAAACAACGGAAACAACGGAAACAACGGAAACAACGGAAATAACGGAAACGG
>ENA-UOOK01000891-UOOK01000891.1-fermentation-metagenome-genome-assembly--contig:-NODE-891-length-40085-cov-6.281589_pt1 | contig 40085 bp, 29 predicted proteins | sample MGYA00245777_ERZ724023 | MGnify/ENA primary metagenome ERZ724023 (study PRJEB28704, sample SAMN03018312) | fermentation metagenome | biome: anthropogenic terrestrial biome; feature: soil; material...
GGGCAGCGTTTCGCCGCTGCGGCACGCCCGGGCACGGCCCGGTGCGGACGGATGCTCCGCATCCTGACAGAAAGAACTGTAGCAAAAAAATTTTCATTTTTTTAGCTCTTCAGCCATTTCAAGTATTGACACTTTCGCAGGTCGGCTGTATAATCATAATCAGAAAAGTCTGCCAGGGTACAAACCCAAATGAGTAAAAAACTCAAATACATACGCCAAAGCGCGTGGCAGACGAAGGAAGGAGAGCCGTTCCGGTGCCCAATGTGTTGAGGTTGGACGCAAGAGATAGCAGCCCGGTAACGCAAAAGCTCTCCTTCCTTTTATGTTTCAGGATGTCAAAAAACTCCCCGCCGCTCCTTTTTCCCGATTGTTTTCCGCCGATTTCACGCTATATTTCATGATACGAGGTGAAAAATGAAATATTGCAAGCTGGAATTTTATGTCCCGGTGAATTTCGTGGAAGAGGTGAAGTTCGCGGTTTTCGCCGCCGGCGCCGGTAAACTCGGCAATTACGACAACTGCTGCTGGCAGACTTCCGGCAGCGGCCAGTTCCGTCCGCTGCCCGGCAGCGCCCCGTTCATCGGTTCCCAGGAAAAAGTCGAAGCGGTCGAGGAAATCAAGGTCGAACTCCTCTGTCCCGAAGATAAAATCCGCGACGCCATCGCCGCCCTGAAAAAGGCGCACCCCTATGAAACCCCGGCTTACCAATACTACCCGGTAAGCGTTGACTGAGAACAAAGGAAAGCCCGATGCTGTTTATTGAAACGTTATGGAAAGCCCCGATTTTTTTCTTCATCCAGATATTCGTCGTGGTGGTTTCGGTCTGCGTACATGAGCTGTCGCACGCCTGGGTAGCCCTGATGCAGGGCGACCCGACCGCCGCCGAACGCGGCCACCTGACCCTGAACCCCCTCAAACAGATGGGGCCGATGTCCCTGATCATGCTGATCTTCATCGGCCTCGCCTGGGGGCAGGTGCCGGTGAACCCGGCACGGATGCGGCACCGCTGGAGCCATATGCTGGTGGCGTTTGCGGGCCCCGCCGCCAATCTCGGGCTGTTCGCGCTCTGCACGATCGGGCTGGCGCTGTCCATCTATTTCGGCGCGCCGCCAAACGCGCGCCTGATCTTCAGCCTCGGCGGCGCACTGAACATCGTCCTGTTCGTCATCAATATGCTGCCGGTGCCGGGATTCGACGGCTGGCAGGTCATTTCCTATTTCGTGCCCCGCGCCACCCAGGTCAAAGCCGAAGTGATGGGCGGCGCCTCGCTGCTGCTGCTGTTGCTGGTGCTGGTGTTCCTGGGGACGATCTTCAACTTCGCCGAGGGTTTGACCAAAAGCGTCACGAGAATTCTGTTGACCCTGTTCCTCGGAGGCGCATGAGCGGCGACGACAAAATCTGGCAGGTAGCCGAGGTTAACGCGATCGTCCGCGAACTCCTCGAAAACAGCCTCATGCCGTTCTGGATGCGCGGCGAAATCGGGACGCTGAGCGTCCAGCGCGCTTCCGGCCACGTCTATATGACGCTGAAAGACCGGCGTTCGCAACTGCGGGTGGTCTTTTTCAGCGGCGCCCGGGCGGTCGAAGAACTCGGGCTGAGGATCGGCTCGGAGGGGGAGGTGTTCGGACGGCTGACCGTTTACGAGGTCCGCGGCGAGTACCAGTTCAGCGTCAAATCGATCCGTCCCGTCGGGTTCGGCGAATTGCAGCGCCGCTTCGAGGAACTCAAGCAGAAACTGAACGCCGAGGGGCTGTTCGACCAGGAACGCAAAAAGAATATCCCGCTGCTCCCCGGATGCATCGGCGTGGTCACTTCGCCGGACGGCGCCGCCATCCGCGATTTCCTCCAGATTACGGCGCGGCGCTTTCCCGGTTTGCCGGTCCGGATTTATCCGTCGCCGGTACAGGGGGCGGCCGCCGCGGCGCAGCTTGCGCGCGGCATCGAGTTTTTCAACCGCACGGGAGAGGTGGAGGTCATCGTCCTGACCCGCGGCGGCGGCAGTATGGAGGATTTGTGGGCGTTTAACGAAGAAGTCCTGGTGCGGGCGGTCGCGGCGAGCCGGATACCGGTCATCAGCGCGGTGGGGCATGAGATTGATTTTACTCTGTGTGATTTCGCCGCGGATCTGCGGGTACCGACTCCGTCCGCGGCGGCGGAGCTGACCGCCGCTCATCGCGACGAGCTCTCCGAGCGACTGATCCGGCTGAAAAAAGATATGGTCTCCAGCCTCGACGCCCTCCGCAACGAATTGCGCCACCGCCTCGGCGAAGCCGCCGGAAGTTTCGTTTTCCGCGAACCGGTCTACATGATCCGCCAGAAACAGCAGTTGATCGATGAAATCGACGGCGAAATGAAGCACGCCCTGCAACGCTCCCTCGCCAACGCTTCCAACCGCGCCGGACTGCTGGCCGAACGGCTGAAGGGGCTCTCGCCGCAATCCGCGCTCCGTGAAAAACGGCTGGTTCTGGAACACCTCGGCGAACAGTTCGTCCAACTGGCGAACAGCCGCTGCGGCGAGCTTGCAAACCGGCTCGAACAGTCCGTCCGCTCGCTGAACAACCTCGATCCCGGACAGGTCCTCAAGCGCGGCTACGCCATGGTCAGCCGCACGGCGGACGGTAAACTGATTACCGCGGCGGCGGACGCCCCCGTCGGCGATGAACTGAACATCCGGCTGGCGGACGGCGCCATCACGGTGCGCCGCGAACACTGATCCTTTACCCGGCGGGCTTGCCGCCGCCCCCCTCCCGGAAATACAGCGGCGAGATGCCGATGTATTTCTTGAACTGCGCGCTGAACTCGTAAACCGACGAATAGCCGAGCCGGGACGCGATATCGCCGATCGGCCGTCCGCTGTCGCGCAGCATGGAACAGGCGGTGTCGAGCCGCCGCCGCACCCGGTACTGCCACGGTGAAATGCCGACATGCCGCCGGAATACCTTGCGGAAATGCTCATACCCCCAGCCGTTCTGGCGGCAGAATTTTTTCAGGTCGAATTCCTGCGTGAAATCGGCGGTCAGGCGCTGGCAGGCGAGGTCAACGATGTTTCCGCCCCCCTGTTCGGGCGAATCGAACAAACTCCCGTGCTGGCATTTGCCCAGCAAACTGACGAACTCTCCGGTCAGCTCCGCCAGTTGTTCCTCCCCGCCTTGTTTCAGGTTTCGGGACAGGGCCCAGAGACGCTCCAGCAGTTCCGGGTCCGGCCCCGCATACTGCACCGGCACCTCGCTGCGGATCAGCCGCATGGCGCGCAGGGACTGATAAAGCGCCGCGCCGCATTCGAGATAGCATTCGAAATAATTGCTCTCCACATCCACGTAATTCGAATGGAGCCTGCCGGGAAAACGTTGAAAAAAATCCCCCTCGCGCACCCGGTATTCCCGTCCGTCTTCGTCCACGTACAACCCCGAGCCGCGCAGCACGATCACCATCACGTAACGCGGCCAGTACAGATTCACATGATCCGCGCGCCTCACGGTTTTATGCAGAAACCCGCACCCGATCCCTTCCCGGGACCCCGCCGGGCCCATCTGCCTGAAGACCGTGGAATTCGGGCATCCGTCCATGCCGGGGAACTCATCCGTATTACCATTTAACATATCTCTTTATACCATAAAAGACATTCTTTTTACTCAATTCGGCGTTAAATTAAATTAATATAGTATCCCCTTTTACAAAATCAAACAGGAGTCAGGAAAGATGTCTGTAAACCTGGAAAAGCTAATCTACACCAGCCCGGATTGCCCGGGCGCCGGGCGTTTGCCCAACCGTTCCCCCTTGTTTCCCTTCGACACCGAGGCGGAAGCCGCCAAAGCCGGACCCGCGCGCGGCCGCGGCCCGTGGTACATCCCGCTGAACGGCGACTGGAAGTTCCGTTACAGCGAAAGCCCCAACGACGTGCCCGAAGACTACATGAACCCCCGTTTCAAAGACACCGGCTGGGATAAGATCGACGTCCCGAGCTGCTGGGATATGCGCGGCTACGACTACCCCCACTATACCAACGTCCAGATGCCGTGGCCGAACATGCCCCCGACCGTGCCGGACCGCAACCCCACCGGCATTTACCGCCGCACGTTTGAAATCCCGAAAAACTGGGGCAAACGCCGCACGGTTCTGCATTTTGACGGTGTGGAGAGCTGTTTCGTCGCGTTCGTGAACGGGCAGACGCTCGGGTTCAGCAAAGATTCCCGCGGCTCCACCGAATTCGACGTCACCAACCTCGTCAAACCCGGCAAAAACCAGATCACTGTCCTGGTCATCAAATGGTCCGACAGCTGCTTCATCGAAGACCAGGACCACTGGTGGCACGCGGGCATCGTCCGCAGCGTCTACCTCTATTCCACGCAGGAAAACCACGTGGCCGACGTTCACGCCACCGCCACGCTGGACGAAACGCTCACCGACGGGCTACTGAACCTCGAACTCACCGCCGGATTCACCCATACCCGCGGCAACGGCTGGAAGTTCCGGGTCAAACTCTACAACGCCAGGGGCAAACAGGTCCTTGAAACGCCGCTGACCGCGGAGCTCGACAACGACAGTTACACCTACGCCCCGCGCGACATCAACCGTATCTACGTCAAGGCCTCGGCCCGAATCCGCAACATCATCCCGTGGAACGCCGAAGCGCCCTATCTCTATACCATGACGGCCACGCTGCTGGACGCCCAGGACCGCGAAATCGAATCGGTCCCGGTCCGCCTCGGCTTCCGCTCCGTCGAAATCAAGAACCGCCAGCTGCTCATCAACGGCCAGCCGGTCCAGATCAACGGCGTCAACCGCCACGAACACGACGAGCTGAACGGCCGCACCATTTCCGAAGAACTGGCCTGCCGCGACCTGACCGTCATGAAACAGTTCAACATCAACGCTATCCGCACCAGCCACTATCCCGCCGCGCCGGAATTCTACGACCTGTGCGACGAATACGGCTTTTATGTGTTCGACGAAGCCAACATCGAAAACCACCAGTTCTTCTACGACCTCTGCTCCAATCCGAACTGGGCCAACGCCTACCTCGACCGCGCCGTCCGGATGGTCATGCGCGACAAAAACCATGCCTCCGTCATCATCTGGTCGCTGGGCAACGAATCCGGCGTGGGTCCGAACCACGCGGCCATGGCGGGCTGGATCCGTTTCTTCGACCCCTCGCGCCCGATTCATTACGAACGCGCCTCCTACAATGAAAAGGGGGCCTGGCTGCCGAACACCCACCGGGAACTGACCGACCTGATCTGCCCGATGTACGCCAGCGTCAACAACATCATCAAATGGGCCTGTACGCCGACCGAGGACGACCGTCCGTTCATCATGTGCGAATTCAGCCACGCGATGGGCAACAGCAACGGCTGCCTGAAAGAGTATTTCGACGCCTTCGAAAAATACCACGGACTCCAGGGCGGGTTCATCTGGGAATGGCTCGACCACGGCATCAAAGTCAAGGATAAAAACGGGAAATACCACTGGGCATACGGCGGCGATTTCGGCGACACGCCGAATGATTCGAACTTCATCACCGACGGGCTCGTCTGGCCCGACCGCACGCCCCACCCCGGCCTGTACGAGCTGAAAAAGCTGGCCCAGCCGATCAAGGTGGAAAGCGTGGACCTCCACAGCGGCAAACTGCGGGTGACCAACCGCAAGTATTTCACCGACCTCTCCAATTTCAAGATCAACTGGGAACTGACCGTGGACGGCAAGGTGGTCCAGCACGGCAAGCTTGCCGCACTGGATACGCCTCCGCGCCCCCGGATCGACCTGAAAAAAGCGCTGAAGGAAGGCACCGGCGCCACCGTGTTCAACGGCGCGGGACCGCGCGAAAGCAGCACCGACATCCAGCTCCCGATCATGCCGCCGGAAATGTCTTACGGACAGGAATGCCTCCTGAAAATCAGCTTCACGCTCGGCCAGAAAACCTGGTGGGCAAACGCCGGTTATGAAGTGGCGTGGGAACAGTTCGAAATGCCGTTCGGCGCCACCGTGCCCGCTCCGGCCGTTTCCGGCCGCGGCGCCATCGCCACCCGCAAGGAAAAACGCAGCGTCAAGATCGATATCGGCAAGCTGAAAGTCAATTTCGCCGACGACAGCGAACTGGCGTCCATCAGCCTGGGCGGCGAAAAACTGGTTCAGGCGGGGCCGAAGCTCAACCTCGTCCGCGGCTCCATCGACAACGACGGGATCAAGGCCTTTACCATGGCCAAGAAGCAGACGTGGAAAGCGTTTTACAAATGGATGGAATACGGCCTCTATGATTTTGAACTGAAAAATCAGCGGATATCTTCGGAAAAAAGCGGCAACGACTTCATCGTGGCCGTCCATTCCCGCCACGCCGGACCCAAGATCGAAAGCGGCGTGACGCACAGCCAGATTCACCGCCTCGGCGCCGACGGCATCATCCGGGTGGAAAACGTCTTCGAGGTGGAACAGCAACTCGCCGACCTGCCGCGGCTGGGCGTGATCCTCGAGCTTCCCTCCACTCTGGATCAGGTGGAGTGGTTCGGCCGCGGCCCGCATGAAAACCATATCGACCGCAAGGCCGGTTATCCGGTCGGGCTCTACCGGTCGACGGTGGACGACATGCACGTGCCCTACATCATGCCGCAGGAAAACGGCAACCGCACCGATGTCCGCTGGGTGGCGCTGTCCGGCAAAAACGGCAAGGCGGGGCTGCTCATTCACGCACCAGACGGCATGGAATTCTCGGTCAGCCGTTATTCGGCGGCGCAGATGGTCGCCAAATGGCACAACCACGAGCTGGAGGACGAAGGGCGCATCTACCTGAAACTGGATTACCGCCAGCGCGGGATCGGAACGGCCAGTTGCGGCCCGGACACGCTCAGCCAGTATTGTTTCGGAGCCGGCAGATACGCGTTCCGCTACAATATCTATCCGTACCTGAAAAGCGAGGTGAAACCGGCGGATATCGTCCGCTCCATCATCTGAGTTCAACCGGATTCAAACAGCGCGGGGAACCTTCGTTCAGAGGGTTCCCCGTTTTTCATTTTGACGGTTCGTACTGCAAGATCGAAGAAACGGCAAGGAGGAACCGAGCCCGACAAATACCCGGAAAGGACGGATTTGCTATTTTGCTTCCGCGAGCTTCGCCCGTATCATTTTCAGGTTGGCAATGGTATTTTCGTCGCCGGGATTTTCCGCCAGCGCCTTGATGAAAAACCGTTCGGCTTCGGTCCATTGTTCCCGTATCAACGCCGCCATGCCGAAATAAAAACAGCTGTCGAACCAACTGCGCCCTTCATAATTCGCCCCCAAGTTTTGAAATACCAGCGCGGCATATTCCCTGTTGCCGTATTTAAGGTTCAACAGCGCGGTACTCCGCATAACTTCACCCGGAAAACTGAATGAAAAATCCCGCAGAGATACTGCGTCCCTGGTCAATACGACCCGGTTCAACACCTCCAGCGCCTCCGCTTCTTTGCCTTGCGACAGCAGCATCATTCCCTGCATGGTACGCCGGTAAATGTCAAACTGGCGCTGCCTGGATTCGGGATAGCGCAGTTTCTCCATGTTCCTTTGAACCATGTCCCAGTCGCCGATGTAATAGGCTTGTACCCCGGCGAGAAAGACCTGACGGTAGTTGGGATTGGGAACATCAAGGCAGGCGGCCAGATGCACGGAGGAATTTGACCAGCAACTCAGGTAGTTCAGCGAATAAATCACCAGGAAAGCAAGATACCCCGCCCATCCGGCGAAAAACCATCTCCCCCGCCCGTAACGCAGGTAAAGGCGCTGCGCCAGTATTCCCGCCGCCAGCCAAAGAAAAACCGCCGCCAAATAACTGTAACGGTCGGCGAAATCGGTATTGCCGACGCGGACAAACCCCACCACCGGCGCCAACGCGGCAAAAAAACAGACCGCCAACGGCAGAAGCTCATAGATAACGATTTCCAGCTTTCCGGCTTTCCGGCAGATCAGCAATATCGCCGCCACAAGCAATAAACAGACCGCCGGAGGCAGCAGCGAATTGAATTCCGGGTGATAGAACGGATATACCGGGCAGAGGGAATACGGATAAAATGTTTTTAAGAAATAGTTCGCGAAATTATCGGCGATGATACCAATACGCATATTCCAGCCGTCCGTAACGGCGGTGGTCCCGGAAACAAAGCCGTGCACCATCTGAAAACGCCATGCCATAAATACAAACATCACCACAAAAAACACCCAGGTGCTGCGCAGCCAGATGCGCCAATCAAATGCACGCCGCTCCCACCACAGAAATGCCAATAGAATAAACGGCAGCAAAATCGCCATCGGCTTTACCAGCAATGACATCGCATAGAGAAGCGCCGGAAAGAACTGCATCCACCACTGCCGGTTTCCCCTCATGTCCCGCAGAAACCAGTACAGGGCCAGCAATGCCAGCGGAACCACCAGCACGTCCTTGCGTTCCGCCAGCCACACCACCGACTCGATACGCTGGGGATGAAGCGCGAATATCAACGCCGTACACCCCGCGAAGCCATTCCGCAGCCCGCATTCGCGCCCCAGCAGAAAAACCAGAAACGCGGCCAGAATATGCAGCAACTGATTATTCAGATGTACGCCGAAAATGAACCAATCTCCGCGCCAGACCAGATAGTCAAGCATGTAAGACCACATCTGCAGGGGCGACCTTAGTTCCAAAATCGGCGTATGCCACCAGTAAACCAGGTTTTCCCACGAAAACTCCAACCGGTTCATTTGCCCCAGATAAAGCACGTCATCCATGATTTCCGCCGGAAACCACAGGCTGCGCCCGAACACGGCCAGCACCGCCGCGGCGATCAGTATTCCCCAGCCGGCGATAACTTGATTTTCTGTCGGCTTTATCATATTTAGCGGATAGGGCTCCGTCCGATAATCATTGGTTATACTCCATCAGGGGGACAATTTGAATTTCGCTGCTCATTCGCCCGGTGGCGATGTTCGCCCGATGCCCGCATCGAGCTACATTTCGTATCAAAAAGAATCACGATCCAAACCGTCCTTGGCAAATTTTAAAATTTCACCCTGATTGAATACATATGAACCGCCTCCGGCGAATCCAAAGGCGCATTGACGTTTTTAAAATATCGCCCGGTTCCGTGATATCAAGCGTTTTTCATCGAAAAGTCAAACTTTTTGCGTCAACGCTTCGCTGGAACATACAGGTCAGATGCCTGAAAAGATTTCACTCGAATTTCAGGATCCATGTTATGACTTTACACCGCCTGTCAGAGCGCGCCGGGCCGTTGCGCCGTAATCCAGTGCCCTGTCCGGCGGTTGTTATTTTTTGACAGGACTACTTTTCCAGCGGGCGGGTGTAGACGATCCCGACGCCGTCCCGGGTGAAGTTCACCAGCATGACCGCCGCCGGATTGGAGCGGATCAGGACTTCGCCGCTGGCGCGCCCGAAATTGGCGCTCTCGTGCGCCATCCGCACCCAGTCGTTTCCGGCGATGCCGGTGATCTGGTCCAGCGCCCCGGCGGTCGAGCCGGGCGGATAATGGAACGAACCGTAAAGGGCATTGCGCTTCGGAAAAACCATCACCCGAAACGGCGTGGCGGACGGCAGGATCGGCAGTTGCCGGGGCCACACGAAATTCTCCGGCAGCTTCTCCGGCACTTTCATCGAAATCTGCAACACCGGCATGCCGCGCCGGATGGCAATGTAAAGATAGCGCTGGAGCCAGCCGTTTTCCGGCGGAAGCGTCACCATGAGGTTGTTGCCCGCGGCGGCGATCTGCGCCCTGCGGAAATGATTCCGCAGCGCGATCGCCAGGTCGTCAAAGCTCTGACGGATCAGCCCCAGCTTCATTTCGCATTCCACACCGTTGATGATCACCGGCTCGGTGCTGAAAATTTCCGCGTCCAGCGGATTGCCGGTGCTGCCGCCGGCGGACGGCCACAGGGTGAACACCTGCGCCCGGGCGGTCAGCCCCAGAAAACAGGCGGTTAACAGAAGAAAGAACAATCGTGTCATTTCAATTTCCACATTTTCAGGCTGAAGTGATTATAAATGCCGGGAACCAGATAGCGGACGCCGAACAGCACCGCGCCCAGCCATCCCGGATAGGTCATGGATTTCCGGCCGCGCTTCCAGGCTTTGTACACGGCGCGGGCAAATGCGTCGGGATCGGCGGAGGCGCCCGGCGAATCCGGCGGCCTCCGGCGCCCGAACGAACGCGACGAAAACCCGGTGTTGATCTGTCCGGGACTGACGTCGAGCACCCGGACGCCGTAGCGCCGCACCTCGCCCCGGAGCGAGTCCGAAAACATCGACACCGACGCCTTGGTCGCGCAATAAGCCCCCATGCAAAACACCCAGAGCCGCCCCGCCGCCGAGGAAATATTAATCACCGTTCCCCGGCTGGCTTTCAGCAACGGCAGAAACGCCTGCGTCATCCCCGCCACGGCAAAGACATTCAGCTCGAACAGCGATTTCAGTTCTTCCATGTCGGCTTCTTCCCAGGTGGCGTAAAGCCCTTTGCCTGCGTTGTTGACCAGCACGTCGGCGCGCCCGCCGAATTCGACGGTTTCATGGACAACACGGAGGCGGTCCTCCGCCTTCGTCACATCCGCCCCGATCCAGAGGTCCAGCTCGAAATCCGGCTGCGAACGGCTGACGCCGACCACCCGGAAACCGTTCCGCCGGAAACACAACGCCATCGCGCGGCCGAGGCCGCTCGACACTCCGGTGATAACCGCGACCGGAGCCGGATTTGAATGGTTCATATGCTCAAGCCTCGCTGAATGAAATGGCCGCATAGCTCACGCTGTGCGAAAAATCCCGGAACATTTCGCCGGTATTGGTATAATCGATCAATTCCGCCCGCACCTTGCCCGGCTCCCGGTCAAGCATCGCCAGCAGGATTTCAATCGGCCCGTGGCCGCAGATGGTGGCGCCGGTCTCCCGGATGTAATCGTAAAACCCCTGCGTGTCGAGCGCCAGAATCCGGTCGATCGCCCCCATGTCCAGCTTGCGCAGCCGCGCGCGGATGTCGGTGCTGAACGGCAGGTAGTCGAACGAACGCCCGAAATGGGTGAAATCCGAACTGATCACCCACAGCGTTTCCGGTTCCCAGTACAACGCCAGCGCGTCGGCGATCCGCCGGATCTGTTCGAGGTTGTTCTGCCCGATGATCAGCGGGATCAGGGTGAAATCGTCCAAAAAATATTGCAGCAGGGGCAGCAGGACTTCGATGGCGTGTTCGCCCTGATGCGCCTCTGGCATATTTTGAATCGGAGAGCCGGGGGCGTTCAGCAGGGCGTCCAGAGCGGTCATGTCGCAGTTGGCGGCGGCCAGCGGCGTCCAGTAGCCGTCGTAGCGCCCCGCCGCCACACCGTGAAAACCGTGCCGGTGCGAGGGCGACAGCACCACCACCCGTTTAATCCGGGATTTGTCCGCCGTCAGAATTCCCTTGATCGCCGTTACCGCCGAATAATCGTATCCGGCATGGGGCAGGATCAGCGCCCGGACGGGGCGGACGGCGACCTCTTCGGCGCGCGCAACAGCCTCCGCCTCTTTGATTTTTTCCCTTAAGGGGGCCTCTTTGCCCGGATAAAACTGGCCGGACACCGCCATCAAACGCATGCCGATTCCCATATTTTGATTCCTCTCATGGTTGCGGTAAACTCCAGGTCCGCATTTTTCATCATCCTGTCTTATAGATGAATATATACAGCAAAGGGGGGAAAGTCAATTTCGGCTCCTGAAATCATCGCGATTTTTCATGGAAACGCCCAGGACGGCGGTACCGGATTCCCGCATATAAACACTTTTTATATAATATTTTTGATATGGCATATTGACAAATGGACTTTCATCCTATATAATATTCACATAAACAATATTTATATACTTGGAGTATGCTCTTATGCCCCGTCGTTTATCCATGCGCAAAGTCGCGGAATCGTGCGGTGTTTCAGTTTCCGCTGTTTCGCAGATTTTAAACAACCGGGAGATCAATTTCTGCTCCGAAGAAACCAAGGAAAGAGTGCGCCGGGTCGCCCGCGAACTCGGCTACCGCCCCAATTTCGGCTACCAGATCCTCCACGGCAAATCCACCCGGACCGTGGCCGTGCTGATCGCAACCCCGCAGATGGTCGAGGAAGACCGCATTAAAAACCTGACCATCCAACTGCTGCAGCGTTTCAATGAAAAGGGTTACTCCGCTTACTGCACCTGCCTGTCGACGGATGAAGCGACCACGATGGAAATGATTCGGGACCTGCTGTTCCGCGGCGTCGAGCATATCGCGTTTATCGGCGCGCCGTTCGGCGTCGACCCGATTCTGGAATTGCTGGATTCCAACAGCGTGTCGGCGGTCGGGCTCGGTTCGCCTTTTCCGCGTTATATTTCGCCGGCCGTGCATCTGGGCGCCATCAGCATTTTCCGGTATTTCCTGGAGAAGGTCGGAGAGAACTTCAAACTGATCTGCCGGGATATCGACCGTTCTCCCCTGAATGCGAGAATCCAGGCGCTGAAGCGCCTGTATCCGGAAATGAGCCACGAGGAGATTTACCGGAAATTCACATTTCCATGCGATGACACGGCTGAAGGCGTCGAGTTTTTCGAAGGATTTTACCGCAGCGGCCGGCGCAGCCTCAGGGAACTCCTGAAGCGGAAGCCGGATATCAAAGGCGCGGTTTTCATGAACGACGCCGCCGCCCTGGGCGGAGCTTCCATGCTGGTCGAGAATCCCGGATGGACACGGCTGCTGATTGCCGGCCATAACAATGATTACAGCATCCGCCACTATCCATATCCGATTTCGTCATCCATGATGGATTATGAAAAAATGGTCGATCTGCTGGCTGAATACGCCATATCCGGCGAACCTTGTCAAATCGAGGTTCCCCCGTTGGTATTCATCCGGCCGCAAGCTACATAAACAACGGAGCAACAGGAGTAATATGATGAAAACAAAAACAAGCTCAACAGGTTCGGTACCTGACACAATCACCGCATCCCGTCCCGATTTTACACTCATTGAATTACTGGTCGTCATCGCTATCATCGCGATTCTGGCGGCGATGCTGCTGCCGGCGCTGAACAGCGCCCGCGACAAAGCGCAACTGACGGTCTGCAAGGGCAACCTCAAACAGATCGGGCTGGCGCTGAACATGTATGCCGGAGATTACAACGCCATGCTCCCGAACAACAACGGCGACACGGCGGTCAATACGTATTACAACTTCATCATCCGCAACGACAGCTGGATCGGACTGGGAAAACTGAAAATCGTCGATTACAAAGTAGCCGACAACAGCGCCGACCAGGCCATGAAAAGCAAACGCCCGGAAGTCTATTACTGCCCGGGGATGGAAAAAACCACCCGCTGGAAATCAATGGCAGGAAGTTCCACCGATTACCGCTGGGGATATAATGGCGACAACGCGGCCTCGACCTACTGTTATGTGGACCCTTACAGGCAATATTCCCAATACAACGCGTTCAACATAGGGAGCCTCAGCCCTCGCGCCGCACCCCTGGCCGGTAAAATAACCAATTCGGGAAAACTTGAGGATTCGGTAAGGGTCAATGCGGTATCCGCACTGGATTTTTATTATAACAGCCCGGCGACTTCTTCTCTGGAAGCCCATCAGGGCAGGGTCAACCTGCTGTATATTGGCGGAGAAGTGTTGACATCCGGCTTCAACCTCGGGATGATGAAACTGGGGGCCGGCGATCATATTTCCTGTGCTGTTTACGGGCGCTGGTTCGGCCCCTCGCCAGAATTGAATTAAAACAAAATCACTGATCAAGGAGTGAAAGAATGAAGTATATCTGGATTTTTTTATGTTCCGTATTCCTGTCGGACGCAATGGCCGAAAACGCCTCCCGCTGGGGGTTTGACCCGAAAGACGCCACCGCCTGCCTCCAGAAAGCCATTGATTCCGGCACCCGGAAAATCGTGGTGGACAACACCGGCAGCGACTGGCTGATCGGCCCCGTCTCGCTGCGTTCCGGCCTTGAACTGGTCTTTGCCGACGGGGTGGTCGTGCGGGCGCTGCCGGGGGCCTTCCTGGGGCGCAACGACTGCCTGTTCCAGGCCTGGGACGCCGCCGGCATCACCATCCGGGGCGAAGGAAACGCGGTCTTGAAAATGAACAAAGGCGACTATCAGGACGGCTCGCGCTACCAGCATTCGGAATGGCGGCACCTGATCAGCCTGCGGGGCTGCGAAAACGTCGTCATCCGCGATTTGAAACTGGAAGGCAGCGGCGGAGACGGCATCTACGTCAGCACCGGGCGCCAAATGCCGGGATGCCGCAACGTGACGATTGAAAACGTGATCGCCACGGACCATCACCGCCAGGGGATTAGCGTCATCAGCGTGGACGGACTGCGCATCCGGAACAGCCAGTTCAATCATACGTCGGGCACCGCGCCCGCGGCCGGAATCGATTTCGAGCCGAACAGCGCGAACGAATGGATCGCCGACTGCGTGGTCGAAAACTCGCTTTTCCAGAAAAACGTTCTTGGCGTATGCATAAGCGTCGGCGCGCTGACCGCAGATTCGAAACCGGTTTCCGTGCAGTTCCGGGATTGCCGCTTCGAAGGCGGGGCTCCGGTGCTCTATTCGATCGCCAGCCGGACGACGACGCCGGTGAAAGGAGCGGTTGTTTTCGAGCGCTGCGAATTCACCGGGGCGGAAAGCGGCGTGGCGTTGATCAACAACCTGCTGGCCGGCGGCTTTGAAATGAAGTTCAAAGACTGTGTCTTAGACAACCGCGGCGCTCGCGGGACCGCCATTCAGTTGAGTTCTTCGCTGCCGGTTGACTTCGGCGGGCTGATCTTCGAGGGAACAGTTCTGAAAACCGGCAACAAACCGGTGTTCGGTTTCATGAATCTGTCCGGCGGAGGAATTTCCGCCACCGGCGGAGACTTGAAACTGCAGAACAACAACGGAGAAGAAAAATTATTCAACTTCGATGCGTTCATGGCGGCAAACAAGGCCAACCCGGAATTGCTGAACTTCAAAACCCTGCCGCTGGACCCGGAAAAATTGAAACCGCTCGCGGAAGACGGACGGGATGCCGCCAGCAAGCGTTTCCGCGGTAAATTCAAGCTCCTCCAATATGTCGAAAAAGACAAGCCGCTGACGCTGAAATTCAAGGCCCGCCAAGTCTCGAAAGCTCCGCTGAACATTCAGGTCGAGGTCAAGGATGCGGCCGGCGTCCTGGTGGATCAATTCCGGATCACCGAGCCCGACTTCAGCTATGAATTGAAATCCGCCTCGTCGGGCGTCCGGCTGTTCGAAATCAATACCGGCACCCATACGCTGGAACTGGCGTCCGGGCATCCCGGACAGGCGATCTGGGCCGATACACGGACGGGAATGTTCGTTGCGTCCGGGGCGGAGTTCTATTTCCTGGTTCCGGCCGGTGTCGAAACCGTCCAGGTGGAAATCATGCCGGATGTCGGTGAACCGGTTGCCGCCGCCCTGATCACCCCCGACGGCAAAACCGCCGCCTCCAGCAAAGCCCAGCCGAACCTGTATCAGTTGTCCGCGAAGCGGAACGACACGTCGAAAGCGGAAATCTGGAAACTGAAATTCCCGTATGTCCGGGAGGATTTCCGGTTCCGCCTGGGAGCCCCCCTGCCGCCCCTGGTCTCGACCGCGCCGGAAAATATTCTGGTGCAGAAATAAAAAACACCTTTGCCGAAACGTCGAAAAAGAGCGGTGCGCACCGCTCTTTTTTTTGAGCGCCCGGCGGATGATTTGAAGCCGGACGCGCCACGGATTTCCGCATACCGATGCCGCACGGTTTTATTATCATTAAGGTTATGTAAACATAAAAAACAGCTTGTCAAATCTCTTTTGCGATGATATATTATCCGGATGATGTTTAACGGTATAACGGAGAATAAGATGAGCATGGAAGAAATGCCGAGGGCATACGAGCCCGGCGATATCGAAAAGAAATGGTACCCGCTCTGGGAAAATCGCGGTTATTTTCACGGCAAACCCGCCGAAGGCAAACAACCCTATTCGGTCGTGATCCCGCCGCCGAACGTCACCGGCGTGCTCCACCTCGGCCACGTCCTCAATAATACGCTTCAGGACATCCTGGTCCGCTGGCACCGCATGCTCGGGCATGAAGTGAGCTGGTTCCCCGGCACCGACCACGCCGGGCTCGCCACCGAACGCAAGGTCGAGCGAGTCATGCTCGAAAACGAAAACATCACCCGCGAACAGCTCGGGCGCGACGCCTTCATCAGCCGCGTCTGGGAATGGCGCAATCAATACGGCGACACCATCATCAAACAGCTCCGCCGCCTCGGCGCCTCCTGCGACTGGGAGCGCGAGCGCTTCACCATGGACGAAGGGCTGAGCTATGCCGTCCGCAAGGTCTTCGTGGAGCTTTACAACAAGGGCTGCGTCTACCGCGGCCGCCGCATGATCAACTGGTGCCCGCTCTCCAAAACCGCGCTTTCCGACGAGGAAGTGATCCACAAGGAAGTCAACGGCAAATTCTATCATTATCAGTATCCGTTGAGCGACGGCAGCGGCGCGCTGGTCATCGCCACCACCCGCCCGGAAACGATGTTCGGCGATACCGCGGTGGCGGTCCATCCCGACGACGAACGCTACAAGCACCTGATCGGCAAGACCGTGGACCTGCCGTTGACAAACCGCAAGATTCCGATCATCGCCGACAGCCACGCCGACCCGGCCAAAGGAACCGGCGTGGTCAAAATCACCCCGTCCCACGACCCGAACGACTACGAAGTCGGCCTGCGCCACGACCTGCCGTTCATCAACGTGATGAATCTGGACGCCAGCATGAACGCCTCCGCCGGGGCGGAGTTCGAAGGGCTCGACCGGTTCGAAGCCCGCAAAAAGGCCGTCGCCATGCTCGAGGAACTCGGGCTGATGGTCAAGATCGAGGATATCGTTCACGCCGTCGGCTATTCCGAACGCGGCGACGTGCCGATCGAAACCCTCGTCAGCGAACAGTGGTTCGCCAGAATGGACGAACTCGCCAGGCCCGCCATCAAGGCCGTACAGGACGGCGAGATCAAATTTTACCCGGAACGCTGGGCCAAAACCTATTTCCACTGGATGGAAAACATCAAAGACTGGTGCATCAGCCGCCAGATCTGGTGGGGGCACCGCATCCCGGCCTGGTACCACAAGCAGACCGGCGAAATATACGTCGGCACCGAAGCCCCCGCCGATATCGAGAACTGGCGTCAGGAAGAAGACGTGCTCGACACCTGGTTCAGCTCCTGGCTGTGGCCGTTTTCGGTGATGGGCTGGCCGGAAAAGACCCCGGAACTCAAGTTTTTCTACCCGACCACCGACCTGGTGACGGGGCCCGACATTATTTTCTTCTGGGTCGCCCGGATGATCATGGCCGGATACGAATTCGCCGACGGACTGCCGTTCAAAAACGTCTATTTCACCAGCATCATCCGCGATGAACTCGGGCGCAAGCTCTCCAAGTCGCTCGGCAATTCGCCCGACCCGCTGGATGTGATCGACACCTACGGCGCGGACGCGCTGCGGTTCTCGATCATCTACATCGCCCCGATCGGCGTCGATATCCGTTACAGCAACGAAAAATGCGAAATCGGCCGTAACTTCGCCAATAAACTCTGGAACGCCTGCCGTTTCCGCCGCATGCAGGGCGAAGCGGTTCAATCGTTCCGCGACCTCGGCGGCATTGACCTGAACAAGCTCACGCCGGACGAAAAATGGATTCTCGCGCAGATCAACCAGATGACCGCGAATGTCAACAACATGCTTGCCGAATACCGTTTCGACCAGGCCGTCCACCAGATTTACGACGTGGTCTGGAGCAATTTCTGCGACCTGTTCATCGAATCGGCCAAGGTACGCCTGCGCGCCGGCGGCGAAGAACGCGAACAGGCCATGGCGGTGCTGGATTACAGCATCTGGCACATCCTGCTGCTGCTGCATCCGTTCATGCCGTTCATCACCGAAGAACTCGCGCACCAGATGGGTTATCTGAACGATGATGAAAGCATCATGGTTTCGGCCTTCCCGACCGCCGCCGCCATCCCGCAGATTCCGGGCGCCGACGAACAGCTCCTGACACAGGTCGCCGGGAAATTCGAACTGGCCAGCGCCGCCCGTAACCTGAAGGCGTCCTACGAAATTCCGCTCGGCCGCAAGGTGGATTACTACATCAAGGCAGTCAGCCCCGAAGCCGCCGCGTTCCTGAACGCCGAACTCGATTCGCTGAAATTCCTGACCAACGCGGAAAATATCGCCATCGACACCGCCGACTACGATACCTCCCAGGGGGCCGCGCCGTCGATCCTGGCGAAAACCGGCACCATCTACCTGCCGCTGAAAGGACTGGTGGACGTCGACGCCGAGCTGAAAAAGCTGACCGAACAGAAAAAACAGATCGAAGGCTGGATCCGCGGTTCCGAAGGCAAGCTCTCCAACGCCGGATTCCTGGCCAAAGCCCCGGAAAAGGTCGTCAAGGAAGCCCAGGAACACCTGGCTGAGTTAAAAGACAAACTCGTCCGCGTGGAAGACCTGATCAAATCCCTCGGATAATCCATCCGTCACCCGAACTCCGGAAGCTGCCGAACCATCGGCGGCTTCTTTTTTGTCCCGATTTCGTATTGCAGGCACAAAAAAACAGCGGAATGGAATAGAAAGGGGATCGTGTAAACTATTCCGTTCCGCCGCAAAAAATCATACCGGCCCGCGGACGAATCCGCCGCACGGGCCGGAGTATATTACTTCAGCTCCCCGCGCTGTTCGCGCGGAGTGATCCGGAGCAATTTGTACGTGCCTTCAGCCAGATACTGGAAGACCGAGTACAGCCCCGGGATGAACATCATCCCGACGATCGTAGCGACCATCATGCCCCAGAAGGTGGTGATCCCGATCGAGTGACGGCTGCCCGCACCCGCGCCGCTGGCGATCACCATCGGGAAAATCCCGAACAGGAACGACACGGCGGTCATCATCACCGAGCGGAAACGGATTTTCATCCCGTTCATGGCCGCATCGCGGATCGAAGCACCGTTTTCGCGGTCCTGTTTGGAGAACTCCACCATCAGGATCGAGGTCTTGGCGGTCAGGCCGATCAGCATCAGCAGTCCCAACTGGCAGTAGATGTTCATCGACATGCCGGTCCATTTCAGCGCCAGCATCCCGCCGAGCGTCGCCGTCGCCACCGAAAGCATGACCGAGATCGGCACGGTCCAGCTTTCGTACTGCGCCACCAGGAACAGATACGCCATCAGCAGCGACAGGACCAGCAGCCCCACCACTTTGCCTTCGTTCTGGCTTTCCTGATAGCTCATGTCGGTCCAGCTGATCTGGTAGTCGTTCGGGAATTCCTTATCCACGATGTTCTGAATCAGTTTCATCATTTCGCCCGAGCTGAAGAAAGGCACGCCCTGGGTATTGATGTTCGCCGAGGGGAACATGTTGAAGCGTTCCGCCTGCCGCGGCCCAAGCGACCAGGAAACGGTCGCCAGCGCATCCATCGGCACAACGTTGCCGGTATTGCTGGTGACGTGGAGCCGCTCAATGGCGTTGAGGTTTTCACGGAATTCCGCTTCCGCCTGCATCTTGACCTTGTAGGTCTTGCCGAACATATTGAAGTCGTTGATGTACAGCGATCCCAGCTGCGTCTGGAGAGTGCTGAAAACCGCACTGACCGGAACATTCATGGCTTCGGCCTTGGCGCGGTCGATTTCCAGATGGAGCATCGGCGTATGCGCGTCGAGCGAGGTGAACGCATAAATGGCTTTCTTCGAACCCATAATTTTACCCATCAGGCTGTTCGCCGTCTGCGAAAGATCCTGATAGGTCTGGTTGCCGGTGGCCTGCAGCGCAAACGTAACGCCGCCCGTGTTGCCGAGCCCGCTGATGGCGGGCGGCGCGAACACCGTCACGGTCGCGTCCGGAATCGCAGCGCCGAGCTTGGTAATTTCCGCCTGCAGGGCGGAAAGCTGCAATTCGGGAGTCTTCCGTTTGGACCAGCTATCAAGGTCGAGGAACAGCATCCCGACGTTTTCGCCGTTACCGGCGGTAAAACTCCGACCGGGGACGCTGACCACGTGGTTGACGCCCTCCAGGCCCTGGACCATTTCGCCCACGTCGGCCAGCACGGCTTCGGTTTTCGGCAGCGAAGTCCCGGGAGCAAGAACGACTTCACAGAACAGAGTACCCTTGTCTTCCTGCGGCAGGAAGGACGACGGCAGGCTGTTGAATACATAATAGTTACCGTAAAGAATGGCGCCGATCGCAAGCGTCGTGAAGATCGGATGCCGCACCAGCAGCGCCCCGACGAACAGGTACAGACTGCGCAGCCAGGCAAGGCCGATATTGACAACCTTGAAGAACGCCCGCAGCGGCAGCCAGTGCCGGCGGTCCCGGCGCAGCAGCACCGCGCAAAGCGCCGGGCTCAGCGTCAACGCGTTGACCAGCGAGAGGCAGAGCGCCACGCACATGGTGATCGCGAACTGCATGTAAATCTTGCCGACCATCCCGCCGAAGAACGCGATCGGAGCGTACACGGCCACCACCACCAGCGTTGTCGCGACCAGGGCGTTGGAGATCTGCTGCATGCTTTTCATGGCGGCGTCAAAGGGCTTCATGCCTTCTTCGTCGATCAGCCGCACGCAGTTTTCCGTGACCACGATCGCGTCGTCCACCACCGACCCGATCGCCAGAATCAGGGCGAACATGGTCAGCGTATTGATGCTCATATCCAGCGCAAAGAGGAATACAAACGTACCGATCAACGACACCGGGATCGTCAGCGCCGGAATCACCGTCGCGCGCCAGTCCTGCAGGAAAATCCAGGTGATCAACACCACCAGGACGAAGGTGAGGACCAGGGTTTCCACGATTTCCTTCATGGTCATGACCACGAATTCAGTGGAATCGTAAGGAGTGGTCCAGGTCATGCCTTCAGGGAAGTTCCGCTTCAGGACATCCATTTCACTCTTGACGTTGTTCATCACCTTCAGCGCATTGGCGTCGTTCAGTTTGAATACCGCGAGCACCACGGCCGGGCGGCCGTCCAGCCGGCACAAGCCGGAATACGATTCCGCGCCCAGTTCGATCCGGGCCACGTCGCGCAGGCGCACCTGCCGCCCGCCCTCGCCGGATTTAACGATGATGTTGGCAAACTCTTCCGGGGAAGTGAGGCGTCCCTTGGTATCCACTTTGAACTGCATGTAGGGACTGCTCGATTCGGTTCCCACCGAACCGGTCGCCGCCTGTACGTTCTGGCTGGAAACCGCGTTGAGAATGTCGCTGTAGCCGACCGACAGGGCTTTCATCCGGTAGGGGTCCAGCCAGAGCCGCATGCTGTAATCCTGAGCGCCGAAAATGATCGCCTGTCCCACGCCGTCAAGGCGGGCAATGGCATCCTTCATGTGGATACTGGCGTAGTTGCTGAGGAACAGCGGCGTATGTTCGGGATTGTCGCTGTATACCGCGATAATGCCCAGGAAGTCGCTGGAACGCTTGTAGGAGGTCAGGCCGTTGCTCACCACTTCGCTGGGGAGGGAGTGTTCCGCCCGTTTGATGGCGTTGTTCACGTTTACCAGCGCCATGTTTTCGTCGGCGTCCGGTTTGAAGGTCAGCGTCAACGTATAGTTGCCCATGTTGTCGGACTGGGAAGAATAATAAATCAAGTCTTCCACACCGTTGATTTCGGCTTCGATCGGAGCCGCCACCGTGTCGGCGATCACCTGTGCGCCCGCGCCGGGATAGGCGGCGGAAACCACGATCGTCGGGGAAGCCACCTGCGGATACTCCGCGACCGGCAGCTTGAACACGCATATCATGCCGGTCAATATCGTAAAGAGCGATATGACAATGGCAAAGCGTGGCCTTTTAATGAAAATTGCTGAAAACATCTGTTTTTCCTCTCAGGATTTATTTGGGCAAGCCGTCCGTCTTGTAGTCAACCGGATTGACCTTCGCGCCGGGAGCAACCTTGTGCAGCCCGCTGACAATCACCCGTTCGCCGGCTTCCAGGCCGGAATCGATCAGCTGCTTGTCATGAACCTGCCGCCCGATGACGACGTCGCGCCGGGTAACGACATTGTCCTTGTCCACCACGTAAACATAGTGGCCTTTGCCGTCGGTCATGATGCCGGTCACGCGGACCGCCGCCACCGGCTTTTCGAATTTCTCCGCCAGGTTGACCTTGACGTAACCGCCGGGGACCAGCTCCATATCCGGGTTTTCCGCCTGAAGCTGAATTCTCAGCGTGCCAGTGCTGCTGTCGATTTCGTTATCGAAGAAGTCCACCCACACTTTGCGGTTGAAAACCGCGCCGTCCGCGCGGGCAATGGTCAGAATGGAGTTCCCAATCCCCCGGTCCTTGAAATGCCGGAGGAAATCCGCTTCGCTGACCGCGAAATTGATCGAAATCGGGTCGAATTTGACGATCCTTGCCAACTTTCCCTTTTCCGGCGAGATATAGTTGCCCGTGCTGTAAATGTTCGAGCCGATCCGCCCGCCGATCGGGGCATAGATTTTGGTATACGACAAATCGTTTTTGCGCAGCGCCAGCGCGGCGCGGGCTTCCTCGACCTTGGCTTCGTAGAACTGCAGCGAGCGCTGCGAACCTTCGTAGGTGGTTTTGGCGGCCACATCCGCTTTGAACAACTGCTGGTAACGCTGGTGTTCCTTGCGGGCGAAGTCCAATTCCGCTTCCACCTGTTTCAGCACTGCTTCGGCGGCGGCGGTGTTCGCTTTGTAAATCGTATCTTCGATCTCAAAGAGCAGGGCGTCCTTTTCGACGATGCTGCCTTCCTTGAACGCTGCTTTCCACAGCGTCCCGTCCACGCGCGCCACGATATCCACGGTCGAATCGCCCTTGATCGTTCCGACATAGGACTTCGGCTCGGTCCGGTCCATCGTGGACACCGCCTCGACCGCCACCGACGCCGGCGGCCTTTCGCCCTGGGCATGAGCCGAATGGATGACGGCCGCAAGCCCCAACATACTTATTAAAATTGCTTTCACCCTATACTTCATGATATCTCACCTTAACTGGTTGTACTTCCGTCATCCGGACGGAAATGTTGTTATATATACAAATTATATTGTCGTTATAAGCGTCTGAAACGTTACACGGATACCGGTTATTATCCGGTTAAAACGATTCGATGTTTTTACCGATCCGGTCGCAAGTCTGAACAAATGCCTTGATCTCCTCCTCTGCCAAATCTCCCTTTAATTTCACCTCCAGCAGTTCGAGACCGTTCAGGACGGTCTTCTGAATCTGCCGCGCCTTGTCGGTCAGCACGATTTTTTTCAGCCGGGCGTCCTGGGGGACGCTGACCCGGTAGATCATGCCGTCACGCTCCAGCGACTGCAGAATGCCGGTGGCGGATGAGCGCCTGATGTCGAACTCCTCCTCGATATCCTTCTGAAACATATCCTGCCATTGTTCTTCAATGAAGATATACGCCAATACTTTGCCCTGCGCGCCGGTCAAACCGATCTCGCGCCCTCCCCGCTCGCACATCCGGGTGAACCGTTTCAGCAGGATACCGATTGAATGACCGAGCGTTTTCGAATGAACAAGCATTTCTTTTTCAGACTTCATGACACTTTATCCTCTTGTCGTTTTGTTCCGCATTTTAATTCATCAAGCTGGCGCAACCAGTAAAAATCAACCGGGCTTTTTGCATCGGGCCTGCCTGAATGCCGCTCTGTTTGTTAGCTACCTAATCATTATAATATATTATTATTTCCATCGCATTTCAAACGAAATTCCCGGATTTTTCGCAAAAAAAGTTCGAACTCTCTAACATTTTGAAACTGCCGCCGTCCTGTTTTCAGCCAAATTGACGCGGGGTTTTCAGTTACCGGTTTGTGATTTCGGCGGACCGGGTGTATATTCCATCAAATTTCGCGGCGGCACGTTGCCGCACGTGGTCCAGCGCGCGAACTGCGCTGGTCGCCCAAAGGGCGAAGCGGCAATTCCGTACTGCGCCGGACACGACCCGGTGCGGACGGCGTAAATATAATAACAGGATTTGCGAAAATGCGTGGAATACTTGACAAGGTGGACGAATTGGTCCGGACGGTGAATCTGTTGCTCTCACCCCGGCGGATTCTACTGCTGGCTGCGCTTTGCGGCGGATTGATCATATTGGGTTATATGGTGTTTTGCCTGGACATTTACCGGGACGTCGCCAATTGTTACGCCTATTACGCGCGGGAATGGGGACGGGGCAACTGGCTGAGCGCGCCGATCTCCTTTCTGCCGCCGCTGAACATATTCCTCGGGGGCTGTCTGGTCCGGCTGGGGCTGGAGGCATACGCCGCGATTATCCTGCTGGCCGGGTTCTTCTATGTCATGACGATTTTCCCCCTCTACGACATATTGAGGCGTTTCACCGCGGACAAAACCGCCGCGTTCGGATGCCTGCTCTATATTCTGGCCCCGAAAATCATCCGCTCGGCGGGAATGGGGCTGCTCGAAGCGACGCGGGATTTTTTTCTGGTGCTGGCGCTCTGCCTCCTGTTCAAGATCAAGGACGCTCCGCGCAAATGGCTCCTCGCTCTCCTGTTCGGCGGCGCGCTGGGGTTGTTGAGCCTGAGCCGCGGCGAAGGAATCGTTTTCGCCCTGCTGCTTCTGGCATTCTTACCGGCGGTATTGTTGTACCGGGCGCCGAGAAACGCGGCGTATTTTTTCCGCGGCCCGGTATTGCTGTCCCTCATTGCGCTGGGCGGATTCCTGCTGACGGTTTCCCCCAGGCTGGCGGAGAATTGGCGGAACACCGGCTATCCGGTTCTCGATGCGCGGTCCGTGGACCTGTTGAAAAAATTTCCGGGCGCAAACTCGCTGTTTCAGGACCGCCGGGACGCGCTGTGGCCGGAGAAGGTGGAGGAACCGTTCGAACGTGCCGAGGCCTACCGTTCCTACGGCGCCGTTGAGAAACTCGGCAAGATCCGGAAGGATTTCATCCGCGGCGCGTATGAAGTCTATTTCCTGTTTGCGGTCATCGGTCTGGTACTGCTGATCAGGCGCCGCTCGTGGCGTTATGAATACAGCGTGCTGATTCTGACCATCCTGTTGATATTGCCGGTCTATTTCACCGTTATGTCGGCATACCGTTACTACCTGTTCACGATTCCCCTGCTGATGGTGTTCACCCTTGCCGGCATGGGGTGGGCGCTGGAACTGCCGGGGCGGATACGCCTGAAAGGGTTCGCGTCGATCCTGCTGGTTTTCATGCTCGCTGCGCAGGTGATCAACGGCATGACCATGATCTTCAAGGACCCTGTCGAGCACCGGTTCGGCATGTGGCTCCGTGAAAACCGCCAACAGCTTCCGGGCGGAAAAACACCCGGCCCCTGGCTGATCCACGCGGAGGGAATTTCGGAAGTCGTCTACTGGGCGGGCGCCGACAAACGTTATGAATTCGGCCAGCCGATGGAACCGCTGTCACGGGTCGACGGTTTTCACCTGCTCGTCGTCGAGTCGCAGAATGATGAAATTCTGATTCTGCGCGCCCGGAAAGACCTGCAGAAAATCCCTCATCCGTTTGAGGATGAATACCGGTTATTTGGAAAGATCGCAGCCGTAAAGAATTGATTAAAACCTTGACGGGCTTTCTGCCGGCATCGACATGCCTTAATGCCGCTTTTCTTCGTTCGTTTTCCGATGGAGCAGCGCCTCCAGCGTCACGATACTGCAAAGGCCGAAAATCAGGTGCGTGCAGAAGGTCGCCCACGCCGCCCCGATAAAATCCATAAAGGTGATGAAAACAACGTTGAGCCCGATATTGGCCCCCGCCGTAATCACCGCAATGATCAGTATATAACGGGCCTTGCCCACGCTGATGATGATCGGCAGCATGAAATTGCCGAGCGTATAAAAAAGCAATCCGCAACAAAGAATGTTCGCCGCGGGCGCCGCCCGGATGAATTCGGCGCTGAAAAGCACGGTGATCAGAAATTCTCCGGCAAAATGGAAAAACAGGTAAACCGGCGGCAGCAGCAGTGCCGTCAGCAGAATGGCGATGCGGGCGATTTTTCGCAACGCCGGATATTCTCCTTTCTTCCCCATGTCAACGGCGAAAGGCAGGAAAATCGTCGGAAACACCAGCACCGCCGACATGATCTGCATGATCGGCAAAGCCATATTGTAAATACCGGAGCTCTCAAGCCCTTTCAGCAAAGTCAGAATGACCGTGTCCGTATAAAAGGTGATCGACAGCAGCGTCGAGGCGACCGCCATGATTCCGCCCAGGTGAAACAGTTCTTTCCAGACGTTCCGGTTCGGTTTGAACGATATGCGGAGCCCGAGCAGCCGGTGGGCCACGAACAGCCCGGCGCCCAGCATAACCGGCGGCACCAGCGCGTAAGCGGCCGCCGCGGCGGTCACGCCGTATTGGTCCAGCAGGAAAAAAATCAGGACGAGTATAATGAAAATCCGGACCGTCAGGAAAAGATTCTGAATCAGAAAGTGCTTCAGCCCGTTCCACAGCGGCGGCATGGCGTTCTCCGCGCTCTGCAACAGGACCAACAGGGCAAGGAAAATATAGGCGGGGACCGTCCCTCCTCCGGAAAGATAAGTATGATAAACCGGTTTGAACAGAATCAGGAGCAGCAGCGTCCCCGCCGCCCCCAGGATCAGCTTCAACGTGAAAATACTGCTGAACACATGATTGACCGACGACCGCCCGGCATGCCGGGCCACCAGCACCGCCCCGGACTGCGTCAGCCCGATATCCGCGAAACTGCAGATAATGCTGATCAGGGCGAATGCACTGTAAAAAAATCCGTAATCGGTGGTGCTTAAGTTCAGCGCAAGGGCCCTGCGGATGAAATAATTGAGTACGCCCGCGACCAGAGCGCAGATGATCGCCGCCAGGCTTCCACGGGCGAATGCTTTCAACGCGGTCCTATCCATCGGCCACCGGGCCTTTTTGATGGGCGCAGACGATCATGGCACCTCTCCGGTTCATCCGGGTCACCCCCGGTTGCTTTTGTATGAAAGAGCGTAAAGTTTATGGATAAGCCCCGCCACGGACGCGGGGAACATCATGCGGAAAATCTTTGCGTCTTCGTCCTGCCGCCGGTTGTCGGCGAGCGCGGCGCTGGTTTCCATCGCCGCCGAAATCCGATGGTACATCAGGCAGTTTTTCAGAAAGAGAAACCCGCCGGGGCGTTTTGCCAGATTGATCCACATCATCCAGTCCAGATTGACCGAAAAACCGGCGTCGAACCCAAGCCCACCCAGTTTCGCCAGATGATAGGTGACTGACGGACAGCAGATCGGGTTCCCGAACCGCAGGACATTCAGCCGGACGAACCCGGACCGGATGCAGCGCTTCAGGTAAAACGGCGCCAGCATCAGCCGCTTGACCAGCAGATAGGCGCGCCAGAATTTCACCGTGCCGTCGGTAAACAGGTCGGCATAATCGGTAAAGCCAATCAACGCATCCGGGTGGCGGCGCAGGGCGTCCACCATTTTCTCAGCATAATCAGGCAGGTAAACGTCGTCCTGGTGCGCCAGGGTGCAATACGGCGTTTCCGGCAGGGCCAGCGCCTTGTTCCAATCGTGATGAATCCCGTGCCCGTCCGTGTCCACATGGTACCGGATATTGTATTTCCCGGCCAGTTCCCGCTGTTTATCCGTCGGCGTCGAGGAATACAGAATGATGGAGGAACGGACGGACTGCGCGGTCAGCGAGCGGATGCAATCCTCCAGAAAGGGATTGTCTTTGTAGGCGCAAATGACAAAGGTGTGGAGCGCGGAACAGTCTTTCATTTTCCCTTTTCCGCCCTCGACATTTTTTCTTCCAGCAGCGCCAGGCGCTGGGACAGCTTTTTCACGTCGTCGGCGCGGCGGGAAAGCACGCAGGAAAATTGCAGCAGGATCAACAGCACGCCGCCGAACAGCACCAGAAAAAGCGCCGCCGGCGGATAGTAAATCCCGATGAATTTCGACAGCCAGTTCAACCCGTCCTGCCACAGGGACAAACCCAGAAAAAACAGATTGGTCACCACCCAGATCAGCGCATACGCCTCTTTCAGCCGGGCCTTGTAGATGTAATAAAAAACCATGATGGTAAAGCAGAGGCTGAACCCGATGGAAAACAGTTGGATCATCGTCATTTCCCCGCCCTCCCTTTGAAACGCGGCCGGATCGCCGCGAAGACCATTGCCAGACTGACTTTCAACATGTAATAGATGGAATTAACCGGCGAGGAGAGCGATGACCGCCCGCCTTTCCGTTCATGCATGACGATCGGGACCTCTTTCAGCCGGAATCCGTTGCGCCCCATCAGGACGACTTCTTCCGGTTCGGGATAGTCGAACGACGGATAATGGACCGACGCGAACGCCAGCGCTTCATGATTATAGGCGCGGAACCCGGAGGTATTGTCCGTAATGGTCCGCTTGGTCAGCAACCGGCAGAGCAGCCGGAAAAACGATATCCCCATCCGCCGCAATACGGTGGACTGAAATCCGTCATGCGTCAGGAAGCGGCTGCCGATGACCAGGTCCGCCTCGCCGTTCCGCAAAGGCTCCAGCAGGGAATCGATCGTCTGCGCGGAATGCTGTCCGTCGCCGTCGAACTTGACGGCACAGTCGAAGCCATTTTCCAGCGCATAGAGGAAACCGGTCTGCACGGCGGCCCCGACGCCGAGGTTGACCGGCAGATTCAGGAGCACCGCCGACCCGTCTTCCGCCACCAGCCGGGCCGTATCGTCGGTGGAACAGTCATTGACGACGACAAACCGGGCATCCGGCTGAAACGTCCTGAGGTCTTTCAGTACATTCAGAATGCAGGCGCTTTCATTATGACAGGGGATGATGATGCAAAGACGTTCGGCCATGTTACCAGTTAAAACCTCAGGTTGATTATTCAGACAGGTAAAAATACTGCCGAAACCATCAAAAGTCAAACTTCTCCGGCGAAAAACCACTGATTTGCAACGTGATGCCCCTGCGGTCCTGCGCCACAGGTCGTGCCTGCCGTCGGCCATTCATGGGGCGAAACGGAAGATTCCGCTCGGCGAGCGGGCAGCGTTTCGCCGCTGCAGCACGCCCGGGCACGGCCCGGCGCGGACGGATGCTCCGCATCCTGACTCGGAGAGGGGGGAAACGGAACAAATAAATTTTTGAGAAATCTGCGAAAAAGAAAAAGAAAACGTTTGCTTTTTGTTTGGGATGGCATTATAATCTAAATAAAGCAAACGTTTTCTTTTTTGCAAGGAGCATGGAATTCAGATGGTGAAACTGGCGGAAATAGCAAAGGCTTCGGGATTTTCGATCCCGGTCGTGTCGCGGGTGCTGAACCCGAACCCGAATATCGAAGCCAAGATCGCGCCGAAAACCCGCCAGCTGATCCTGAAAACCGCAGAACGGATGAAATACCGTCCGAACCGCAACGCCGAATTCCTGAAACGCGGGCAAAACCCGGTGATCGGGGTGTTCCTGCCGCATTTTCGCAACGGACTGATCACGGACCTGGTGATGGGGATTTCGGAATCGGCGCAGAAACACGGTTTTCCGGTATCATTTTCCTTTGAAACGAGCTTCAAAAGCTACCGCAAATTTATCGAAGAAACCAGCGGACGGCGCAATTGCGGCATCATTACTTACCCGTATTTTCAGCTTGACCGTGAGGCGACGAAGCTGATCGAGGATTATCGTCACAACGGCGGCAAACTGGTTCTGATCAACGCCGCAAATTCCCTGTATCAGGTGCCTCATGTCGATATGGACGAGTATTACGGCGGCACGCTGGCGGCGGCACACCTGCTGGAACGCGGCTGCGAGGAATTCATGATCGTCGAGGGCATCCCCGAACGGCGCGACGGATTTGCCGCCAGGCTGAAAGAAGCCGGGGCAAACTGCGCCATTTACCCGGAATGCGTGGACAGCTACCACGCGATCATCAAGCAGTGCCGGGCGAACAATCGCCAGACCGGAATTTTCACCTGTGCCGACCGGATGGCGGTGCCGCTTCACAACATGCTGCTGCAAGCGGGCCTGACGCCCGGCGACCGCGTAAAGCTGATCGGTTACGACAATATGTTCCTGACCCAGCACCTTTCGCCGCCGCTGACGACCATTTCCCAGCCTTTCGCCGAAGCCGGTTCGCTGGCCATGGACAGGCTGGTCGATATCATCTACGAGCGCGAAACCGAATCCGTCACCCTGAAACCTGAATTGATTGTCCGGAAAACAACTTAATATACAGGAAGAAAAAGATGAAGGCGAAATTTTTCACACTTATTGAACTGCTTGTCGTTATAGCGATCATCGCGATCCTGGCGGCCATGCTGCTCCCCGCGCTGAATAAAGCCAGGGATCGGGCGCACGATGCCGCATGTCGAAGCAACTTGAAACAACTCGGCGTGAGCGTAATGAATTACTGCAATGATTATGATGATAACTATTTCCCTGCTACGCAAGGCCCCAATTATTGGCTGGCTTATTTTGCTCCTTACCTGGGAGGAGAAAAAGGAACGCAAAGCAACCGTAAAATCCTGCGTTGCCAGAAACATTTTTACCTGAGTCCTGAAGCGTTGGAATTCAGCTACGGTTATAATGGGTCTATCAGTCGGGCGCAGGTAAAAACTGGAAGCCTCGGCTCTTATCAGCCCGGAAAAGTAGTTTTTTGCGACGCCGATACCAGATCCCTTGCTTCCGATGCCGCAGCGGGTTATAACCATTATCGTCCTTACATCGGCAGTTGGCATGACGGAAGTGCGAATTACCTGATTTATGACGGACATGTCGATTCTTATTTGTACAACCATGTTTATAATACTCAGTATCTTTTTCGTATAAAATAAAAACCATATATATGGGAGATTGAATGATGCCAAACCGTATTCGATTAACAGCCATGCTGTTGCTGCTCTTCTGGGGCAGCTCGGCACTCCCCGTTCATGCTGCGGAAATCGCTCACTGGACCATGAATGAAAGCGAAGGAAACGTGATAGCAGACCTGATCGGCGGGCATAATGCATCCCTTCACGGTGCCGCCTGGACAATGGGTGCATTAAAACTGGATGGAATTGATGATTATGTTGATTGCGGCAATGCGCCGGTTTTTAACCTGACCAACGCCCTTACCCTGGAAGCCTGGATCAACCCGGCGAACGCCATCGGAAAACAAGTAATCATTTGCAAGTCAGAAGCCGGAGTTTTCCAATACAGCCTGGAGCTCTCCGAAGGACGGCTGCAGGGGGCGCTGCAACTGCCAAACGGTAAAAAAACCGTTTCAGGCGACACTGTCGTTACGCCGGGAAAATGGCATCATGTCCATTTGACTTATGATGGAAAGCACCTCCGAATTTTTCTGAACGGCCTTCCGGACGGCTCCATTGACGCGACAGGCAATATTTCTGCCGGAAATGCACCTCTGTTGCTGGGAAAAGGGGACCCGTCATCTGCTTATTTTTGCGGAATGATTGATGAAGTAAAAATTTTCAACCATGCTATGACGACGGCGGAAATCGCCGCAGATAATTACCCGTACAATCAGTGGAGTTTTCTTTATTGGAGTCTGTTGTCCGAATTCACACACACAACGGGAGGAATGGTAAAAACGTCCAATGAAGTAGCGTTCTGGCGAGACCGGGGTGTTCGTCCGCTCCACTGGAAAGGCGGGCGATCCCAGTATTCCGCCTCATTCAATCAGGTTTCGGCATATCTGGAATACTGGACCAATAAATACCCCCAATGGCCAGGCATCGCCATCGATGAGTTCAGTGCAAAAAATGATGCCATTGATCAATTGCTGGGCGATACCCTTGGGGAAACGCGATCTCAGTACCCTCATTTATACCTCGCTCCTTATTGCATTGGCATCTCCGGAGCCAAAGTCGTTGACGGATTAAAAAACGCGGATAAAATTCAGTTGGAAACCTATCTTCCAAGCAGTCGCGGAAACTACAAAACCATAACGGCCCGCCATCAGCAGGCAGCAGAACATCAATTAACCAATATCACGTTGCTGACGCTGGGGCTCAATCGCGATTGGATTACAACTCCAACGGAATTACGGCGGCAACTCCATTTCATCCGTTATAATTATCCGAATTTGAACGGAATCGGAATTTACAACAGCAACCCTGATTATAATAAATATTTGCAAACGGATCTCAATTATCTGCTGCAGGGATTTTACACCGACCCGGTCCTGCGAATGGAACCGCGGCAAGACGGAACAATAATCGTTCGAAACATCGGCGGTAAACGTTCGGAACCGACAACCATCCGAATCATGATGGAAGGCAAAGAAAAACTCCGGGAAATTCCGTCGCTGGACTCCGGAGCATCATATCTGGCGAATGCCGGGCAATCATCCATACCCATGACAGAATTCACGCCTTGCTGCTTCAAGCTTGCCGCTCCTCTGCTATATACAGATGAACCGGCGGCTCTTCGCCTCAATGCCGGAGAGGTCTGGCCGGAAATCGGAATGGCGACAGATGCTTTTATCTGTGATTTTTCGACTGATCCGATTGCGCAAACCGAACAGGATGGCGCTTTGATCAAAGCGGCATATTGCCCGATCAAAGATACCGCAGGGCGAAACTTTGAGATGTCTTTTGATCTTCAGGTGAACCAGACGCGTCATTACGGCAATATCGATGTTGGTTTGAGCTCAAGCCGTGATGCGTCGGCTATCCGATTGAACATTTATCGCGGCGACGGCGAACCCAGTCCTCGAATGACGATTTTGGTCACAGATGCAACCGGATTGATTACCCGCGAGGAGATTGCCGCCAATCTCGTTTCCGCATCCTATCGAATGAAAGTCCGCTATTCAACCCAGGGACATGTTCGGGCTGCATTACTGGACAACACTGGAAAAAAATTGTGGGATACAGGAGAATTTCCAGTTTATAATCCGATCGGACTTGACCGCCTCCGTTTTGGCATTCGCCCTTCGGCGGACAGTCTGCTGCAATGGGATAGCATCGGACAGCGGCTGCATTTGCGCGGTGCCGCATCCCCGGCTTATATTCTCGATGCTTATGTGGACAATTTCCGTATTGACAGTTGGAACTGAATCAACAGAATCTGTGGGTAAACAACGCTGTATCTTAATTGAAAGGAATATTTATGCAGATCAAATCGATTGTTGCCGGTGCAATGTTATTGCAAAGTTTAATAGTAAGTGGAGATGAGATGAACTCCCTCGCAATATTTCCCCGTTTTCCGGTCCAGGGACAAACCGTCGAAATCATGATCACGCTGCCGGAGGAAATGGCTCGCGAGGCCGGTGAAGTGAACGCCAAAGTCACATTTAAACAACGGGACCGGCTGTTTGCCCCGAAAACCGAAACGTTCAAGCGGCAGCAGGAAAGCCTTGACTTCAAAGCCCTCTGGCAGCCTCCCGCCAATGGTCGCGGCAACCTGGAAGTCGATTTGGCGATGCCGGACGGCAACAAGCTTAAAATGACCCTTGAACTTACAGTATTGGCCAAGCCGCTTTTCATGCCATGGTGGATCGGAGAGAAGGAGCTGAATGACCGTGTTACCAATTTGACTCATGTGCTCTCGAAACCCGAAGACGGAAATTATTGGCGAAAGCGTGGCGTCGTCCCCTGCGTCTGGAAAGGAACAAAATTCAATGACGCAGAAAAATACGCCGAATATCTGGGTCAAAACCTGCCGTCGGGATTCGGTATTTTGATTGATGAATTGGGATATTATGAATTTTCAGCGGAAAAAAGAGAGATCATCAAAGGCATCAAGCTTTTCAAGGAATCCCGCCCCGATGTGCCGGTTTATGTATATGTATGCGGATCACTGAAGCCCGAAACCTGCATGCTGGTACAGAACGCGTATCGCAAATCCGGCTGCGATAAACTGATGCTTGAAGCATATCATGATTATCAGGTTCCAGAATTCAATGCTTATTTGCAAAACAAATATTTTGATCAGCGCCTGGACATGGCTCGAGATTATGATATACTGCAAAACTGCATCATGATTCTCGGAACCGTCGGAACGCAGGGTTACGTGCTCACCCCGGCGCTGATGGAACAGCAATTTCGCTACGTACGCATGAATGCGCCGGAAGTAACCGGAATCGGTTTTTACAAGGCGATCCACCCCGATCTGACTGCAGCCGTCAACGAGCTCTGCCGTAAATATTTCATTGCGCCGGTCTTAACCTCCTGGGACAAGGACATCATCACGTCCGATACCGATCTGCGCCTGAATCAGGAAACCCAGGTCGAGGTGAAAATCTATAATCTTGGAGCGACCGACGCCGGACCGATAAAAGTCCGCCTGTCAACCCGTGATCCGAACGGCGCTCAAACAATCCCGGTCGCAGAGCAACAACTATCGGAAGTCCTCGTAAAAGAAGGCGTTCCGTCCGGCTCCACGACGTTGAAATTCAACTGGGTCCCGACTCATGCCGGATACCTTGAGCTTATCGTTGAAATTTTACCGGAAGACTCCGAATCCACCGTGCTTAACGGCAGAACCTCCAGAACGGTTTACATTCAGGGGAAATAACAGGAAAACAATGAATGAAAATCTTTTCGGAATTCAAGCCTGATTTACAGGAATTTTTAAGTCTCAGTCTCGGCTCTACTCAACGGATGCTCCATCCGGGCTACCCGGCACTGGCCGGAGGCGCCGAACTCACCCGGGAATTCCTGGAAGCGAACCGCGGACGGAAGATTTTCGTCGAATACCCGCTGTCCGTTTACGGGCTTGAATTTGAAGAACCTCAAAAAACCGTATTCGAGCGTACCGTCATCGCGTCGGAAGAACTCGGCACGCCCGGAACCATTCTCGTCCAGCACGGATGCTGGTTCCGCCGGGTGAAAAACACCGTCAAACCGCTGATGGTTTCCGCCAAAGTCGCCGGATACCGCCACGCCGTCTACGGCATCCCCGTTGCGGACAAGATTGGAAACGACCGTTTCATCCACCCGCAGCCTTTATGGTTGAATCAGCAATCGGCGGAATTGGGCAAATATGAATTCGGCGTCAATTCGATTTCCGCACTGTTCCGGTTCAACCTGACAGAGGCGCGCTATGCCGGACTGGTGGTGGAAAAAATCTATACGCTTCATCGCGACAACCCCATTCTGGATGTAAAAACCAACGTCTTGCCACATGGCGGATATCGCCCGTTTACCTACCGGACAAATATCGTTCTATCCATCGGCATGGACCAAAGTCCGCAGCCTTATGCCGCCAATATCGGCTATCTGGTTCCCCGGCAGGGAACATTGCTGGATTTCAGCGGCCCGCTGCCTCCATCGGTTCGCCAGAGAAGCTTCGTAAAAGCGGAAACGTCACCGCACTCCGCCAAGGGGACAGCGGAACATTTCGAGGGAGAATATTGGATTGCCCGCAATACGGTGACCGGCGAAAGCATCGTCGTCTGGATCGGAGCACGGCCAGTTGAACTTTTTGCCTGGCTCCGCAACAGCACCGCGACGATGGAATGGATATATCCTCCGGCCTATCCCGATAACGACCCACACAAGGTAGCAGCCTGGAACGCATCTTACACACTGGAATACAAGGATAAATAACCATATGACGCAAATCGGTTTCAGCAAATCAATTCCCATTGCCGGAGAATATGATGTTTTGGTAGCCGGGGCCGGTCCGGCAGGAATCGCCGCCGCCGTTACCTCGGCCAGAAATGGCGCCCGGGTGGGCCTGATCGAAAAAACCGGATGCATGGGCGGTATGGGAACCGCCGGGATGGTTCCGGCTTTTACCGGCGTGACCGACGGAGAACATTTTCTCGCGGAGGGAATCGGGCGGGAGGTATTTGATCTGTTGCGTGGCGCTAACGGCACCGGGCCGGAAAACCCCAACATCATCCGAGCGGAAATTTTGAAGCGGATCTACGACGATCTGGTTGCAACGGCAGGAATTGAGTTGTCGCTGGAAACCGTCCTTACGGATGTAATTCGCGAAGGCCGCAATGTCACTACGGTCATCACCGCTTCCTGCAACGGCCTGGAGGCGTTCAGCGCTTCTGTTTTCATTGACGCTACCGGCGATGGCGCTCTTTCCGCCATGGCCGGAGCCGAATTCGGCCTTGGCGACGATCGGGGACGAATCATGCCGGGCAGCCTGTGTTCGTTGTGGAACAACATAAATTGGGAAGAGTACCACGCGGCCAAAGTCCCAATTTTCGATATCCTGACCAAAGCATTCGCAGAAGATCATTTTTTCGAGGTTCCGGATTATCATCATACCGGAATGTATCGGACCGGAACAGCCGAAGCCACCGCCAATATGGGACATGTTTTTGGCATGAATTCGACCGACCGTGTTTCATTGACTCAGGCTTGGCTGGCCGCTCGTCGCCTGCTTCCGGAATTCGAGGAATTTTACCATCGCCGCGTTCCCGGTTTCCAGAATGCCCAGCTTTCTTCCAGTGGCTCATTGTTCGGCGTCCGCGAAAGCCGCCGTATTCAAGGAGACTATACCCTGACTTATCAGGATTTTGAAAACCGAGCCCGTTTCGAGGATGAAATCGGGCATTTTTCCTATGGCGTCGATATCCATCCCTATGATTCGTCGATTGAAGAATTCCGACGTTTTCAAGCGGAGTTCAAAGATCCCGCGCGACGTTACAAAAAAGGGGAAAATTACGGCATTCCCTATCGGATTCTGACAGTGAAGGGATTTGACAATCTGCTTACTGCCGGACGCTGTGTCAGCACCGACAACCGCATGGAAGGTTCGATCCGGGTCATGCCGGGGTGTTTCATCACCGGGCAAGCCGCCGGCATGGCAGCGGTCATGGCCCGTCAAAGCGGCAACAATACCCGCGCGTTTGCGGTTTTTGAACTGCAAAATAATCTGCGAAAGCTCGGAGCATATATTAAATGAATAAAGCAATCGTCGTACTGAACCGCGGCGTCTGCGGCTGTAATTCCCGGCAAGGCCTGATGCGTCTGCCGAAACTGTTGAAAACGGACCGTCCGCAGATATTGATTATCGGATTCGGAGTAAATGACGCCTTGAATTCCAGCGCTCTGGTTGAAATCGGCGAATTCGAAATGAATATCAAAAAAATGATCGAAACCGCCGAAAAGTCAGGAGTCCGATCCATCGTTATAAACACCATCAACCCGATAATTGCGGATTACGTCAAAGCCCGGCATCAGTACTCTTTCGATGAGGACCTGAACCGGCGGGTCGAACGTTACAATCAGGTATTGCGTAAAATCGTACAACTCCCGGATATTTTACTGAACGATTTTCATAAACTGGTAAGCACCGGCAACTTGGATGAACTGCTCCAAAATGAAGCCAATAGTGGTATCAGGGATGGCTTGCATTTGACTGCTGCCGGCGCCGGATTGCTTGGCGAATCCATCGCCGCACTACTGAAAGAACACGTTAAACCAGGAGAAATCATTCTTTGCCTGGGGGATAGCATTACCTACGGAGTGGCTCTACCCGGATGCGGCACCTCGAATGGCAGTACTTATCCGGCAAAACTAGAGGAGATATTACGAACATGAAATCATGTGATTTATATTCATTGCTGCCGCGGCAATTCCAAACGCTGTTTCCAGCCCCGGGCTACCCGGCACTGACAGGAGGCGCCGAACTCACCCGGGAATTCCTGGAAGCGAACCGCGGACGGAAGATTTTCGTCGAATACCCGCTGTCCGTTTACGGGCTTGAATTTGAAGAACCTCAAAAAACCGTATTCGAGCGTACCGTCATCGCGTCGGAAGAACTCGGCACGCCCGGAACCATTCTCGTCCAGCACGGATGCTGGTTCCGCCGGGTGAAAAACACCGTCAAACCGCTGATGGTTTCCGCCAAAGTCGCCGGATACCGCCACGCCGTCTACGGCATTCCCGAAAACGCCGTGCCGCTGCTCTTTGTCCATCCGGATTACCCGGACGTCATGATCGCGGCGACCGGGTTCAGCAACTTCGTCCGGGGGCGCTACGCTCCCGCCGCCGACTGGCGGCGCGTCTGGAACTATATCCTCGGCTGGCTCGGCTCCGCGGAAACCGTTCCCGAATGGGAAATGGCGGTCCGCCCGGCTTACCGCCCCGGCGCCGAACTCCCGGCACAGGGCGAACTGGACGCATTCACCAAGTCGGTCGGCTGGTTCGAAACCAACGCGCTGGCCCTGCATACCGAACTGCTCGTGACCGAGGGTTACGATTCCATCATCGACAGCGCCGGCCGCCAGAAGCCCCGCACCAAAACCCGCGGCGACTGTACCGGCGAGAGCGCGCTCGTTTTCGCCTGCGACTGGGCGCTGAACCGCAATCCCGCCTCGCGCGACCTCTGCGGCCGGGTCATGGACCATCTGTTCAATTCGCCGGAGCTTTGCTGCATCGACCCGCAGCATCCGTGTTACGGCATGCTGAATTTCTATGAAAATCTGCCGACGTTTTACGGCGACGACAGTTGCCGCGCCATGATGGGCTGCCTTGCCTCCGCCGAACTCCTGAACGATCCTTCATGGGACCGCAAAATCCTGCGCTGTCTGCTCTCGTGCCTGCGCACGACCGGTCCGCAGGGGTTCCGCCAGACCAATCTGCGCTGGCCGTTTGACTTTGAATCCGGCGTCAGCTGGGATCATTTCAACCGGAAAGAATGCTACAATTACCGTCCGCACAGCCAGGGCTGGATGTGGGCGGCGTACCTGCTGGCGTGGCGCCTGAGCGGACACCGCGAATTCCTCGATTCCGCCCGCGAGGGCATCCACCGCCTGATGGCCGGTTATCCCGATAATATCTGCTGGACCAACGGGTTTTCGCAGGAAATCGCCCGGATGCTGCTGCCGCTGGCGCTGCTGCTGCGGATCGAAGACACGCCGGAGCACCGCGAAATGTTCGACCGGATCTGGCGCGACACCGAAAACCTGCTGGACGACTGCGGCGCCATGCGCGAAATCATGGGCAATATCGACAACGGCATGTACCCCTCGCCCCGGAGCAACGAAGAATACGGCACCACCGAGGCCGCGTTGATTCAGGAAAACGGCGATCCCTGCTGCGATCTGCTTTATACGGTGAACTTCGCGTTCGCCGGACTGCATGAAGCGGCGGTCGGGCTCGATGATCCCGCCTACCGCCGCGCCGCCGACAACATGGCCGGGTTCCTCGTCCGGGTCCAGGCCGTCAGCACCCGACAGCCCTATCTGGACGGCGCATGGCTGCGCGGATTCGACTGGAAGCTGTGGGATTACTGGGGCAGTTCGGCGGACAGCGGCTGGGGCGCGTGGAGCGTCGAAACCGGCTGGACCAACAGCTGGATCGCCTCGGTTTTCGCGCTGCGCCGGCGGAACCAGGGACTGTTCGACTTGGTGACGCCGCTGCGTTACCACGGCATTCTCCCGGAACTGCTCAAGGAAATGTCGGTGGTACATCCGCTGCCGGGCCGCCCCGCCGGACCGGTGACTCAGGCCCCCGGCGTACTCTGATCCGAATCCGTGTGTAGCGGGCATCCGTCCGCGCCGGGCCGTGCCCGGGCGTACGCTCGCAAAGCGGAAGTTTATTCGGAATCGAATATGGCGCAGACGGTGCGGCGGGTGATGACGTCGGACTTCAGGACGAGTTTTCGTTTTCCGGTGTTGTAAACGCGGAGCGGCGAACCCGCGGCTTCGGCTTCGCCCAGAAGTTCGGCCAGCAATTCCGGTTCGGCGGCGAAAAAGTCAGGGCGGTAGGTGTTCCCCGGCCGGTTGTCGAAAATCGCCGCGTAAAACATTTCCGCCTCCACGAGGTCCTGAAAAAAATGGCTTCCGTACGAAAGCTCCGGCATGATCCGTCCATCCGGACTCGACACTTCGCAAATCGCCGAAATACCGCTGATTTCCGCGAAATTCACCGGCACCCCCAGTTCCGGCGAACTGGTTCCCCAGCGTCCGGGCCCGACCAGCATCACCCGGCGGCCGCTGTCGGTCAGTAGACGGTTCAGTTTGCCGACGGTGCGGGCGGTGCGGTATTTCGCGGCGGCGCTGCGCCGCGTGGTGTTCGGCCTCGGCAGCCTGCAGGTCATCGCCTGCACCCTACCGCTGGCTGGCCTGCTGCACCTGGCCGGCGCGGCGCTGCTGGAGTACATCCCCGGGCCGCGAGCCGAAAAGGCTTCCCGGGCGATAGATCGGAAGAGCACACGTCTGAACTC
>ENA-UOOK01000892-UOOK01000892.1-fermentation-metagenome-genome-assembly--contig:-NODE-892-length-40018-cov-11.142907_pt1 | contig 40018 bp, 41 predicted proteins | sample MGYA00245777_ERZ724023 | MGnify/ENA primary metagenome ERZ724023 (study PRJEB28704, sample SAMN03018312) | fermentation metagenome | biome: anthropogenic terrestrial biome; feature: soil; material...
GGCACGACGTTTGTATGCTGGGGACCCTGGCCGGATTCAAGTTAAGACAAGGCCAAAGCCTGCGGGAGGCCGTTCAGGAACAAGAAAGGGCAGCAGCCACGGATTAGAATCACAACTTAGCGGAATTTATGATACCCCTCATGGAGCAGGAATAGCAGCAGTTATGCCAGCTTGGCTTGATTATCTTGTAGATTACGGTGAAGACGTACATGTATCAAGAGTAGCACAATTTGCAGTGGATGTTTTTGATGTGCCTGCAATGATGGATGATAAAAAAGCTACTGCAAAGGAAGGGATACGCAGGCTGCGTCACTGGCTTAAGTCTTTGGAAATGCCTCTTACTCTTAAGGAACTGGGAATACCAAAAGAAGATCTTGACGATATAGTTTTAAAATGCAGATCTGATAAAGATGGAATACAACGCGGATTTATGGATTTAGATAAAAAAGCTGTAAGAATAATATTTAAATCAATTCTTGAATAGCTAAAGTTGTGATTTTTTATAAGGAGGAACACAAAATGGTAAACCGAGACAAATCAATACTCATAATTGGTGCCGGAAATATCGGGAGAGGAGTAATAGGAGGTTTATTTTATAAAGCAGGATATAAACTTGTTTTTTATGATATTTCAATAAGTAGGATGAAACAGCTGAATGAGCAGGGCCATTATCTGATAAAGAGGGTATGGCCTGATAAGAAGGAGCGTATTGTTGTTGACAAGCTAAAAGTTGTAGATTCTTCTAATGAAAAAGGGCTGATAGATGCTATTTCAAAAGTTAACCTTGTTGCATGTTGTGTATATCAAGGAGCCTTTGAGAGTATATGCAGAAATATTGCCAAAGCTATTAAGATTAGAATGAATGTTAATAGTGATTATTTAAATATTCTTCTTTGCGTTAATTCCCTCGGAGCACCGGATTACTTCAATGAACAGATTGAAGCTAATTTATCAGGTAATAAAGAAGCCTTAAGTTATTTCTATCAAAGAGTGGGAATATGTCAAGCATTGGTAGGAATGGCGGCAATGCCTTCTACTCCCGAATTGCTGGCAGAAGATTCTTTTGCTGTTACAACAAGAATGGGAGGCAGTGTTGGAATAGATAAAGAAACTTTTCGAGGAAATAACCTTGAAGTTGAAGGAATTGAAATGGTAAGCAGAGCTAAAGAAAAAATATACAGAAAAGTATACACCGGCAATATGAAGCATTGTATGACGGCTTTTATGGGAAAAGCTAAAAATTATAAGTATATTGAAGAATGTGATAATGATAAATTTATTCAGAAATGTGTGGCTGGTGCATTTAATGAAGCAGAAGAAGCAGTTCAGAGGGAATTTAATTTTGATGAAAATGAGCGCCAAAGTTGGAGACAGTCTATATTAGGTATTAAGAATTCCAATATTAAAGATGAAATTGCCCGAGTGTCAGCTAATCCTATTACCAAATTGAACCGGGAGAACAGGTTTGTAGGTCCTGCGTTACTGTGGATTAAACACAATATTTTACCATTTTACCTTTCTAAAGGTATTGCTTATGGATTTTTATATAGGGATGAAAAAGATAAAGAAAGTATCGAAATTACTGATTATGTAGAGAAAAACGGGATTGAAAAGGCTATAAGGAAATACTGTGGTCTCCGTGATGAGGAATGGATGCTTATTGATCTGATAAAAAAACAATACGAAGAAATAAAGTTTTCTATATTACAATAGATAAAAAGGTAGGAGGAATTTGGAAATGCGTTATAAATATTTTAAAAATGCAGGAGCAGATATTTCAGCAATTACAGTAGGCACATGGGGAATTGGGGGAGCAAATTCTGCAGGTCTAAGCTGGGGGCCTATAAATGATGAAGAATCCATAGAAGCAATTCATACAATGATTGATAATGGAGTTAATATAATAGATACTGCACCAGTATATGGAGAGGGTCATTCTGAAAAAGTAGTTGGGAAAGCCCTTAAGGGAATTCGTAATAAAGTGTTTGTCTCTACAAAGTTTGGTACTTATATAAGTCATTATAATTTTAAATCTGTTAGGGATTCGAGATATGATACCGTTATAAAAGAATGTGATAATTCATTAAAAAATCTGCAGACAGATTACATTGATTTTTATATTATGCATTGGCCTGATATTAATACCCCTATTGAAGAAACAATGGCAGCAGTTACCAAACTACAAAAAGACGGTAAAATAAGATTTATCGGTATGTCTAACAGTCCCAAAGAATTGATTACAGAAGCTCAAAAATATGCTAAAATTGATATAATTCAACCTCCTTTTTCCATGGTAGAACAGTCAAAAAAAGAATTGCTTATATGGGCTAAATCTCAAGGAATTTTTACAATGGCCTATGGTTCTTTGGGAGGAGGAATACTTACAGGAGGCATTAGGGATTTATCAAAATTAAAGCCTAATGATATGAGATTAGCTTTTTATCCGTTTTTTAAAGAACCTCAATTTTCTAAGATCATGGAATTGCTTAAGGGTTTGGACAAGATAGCAGGAGCTCATAAAAAATCGGTAGCTCAAGTGACTATTAATTGGAGCACCCAAAAGGATTATGTCGGAACAGCTTTAGTTGGTGCACGTAATTCAAAAAGAGCCAAAGAAAACTGCAAAGCATTTGAATGGGAACTATCAAAAGAAGAAATTGATTTGATTGACTCGGAAATTAAACGACTTAATATAAGTTAAAAACATATAAGTATATTTAAGAAATATCTGCAGAAGTATATAGAATTTATCTCTGCAGATATTTTTTGTAAAAATGTAAATGCACTTATATTTTCAGAAAAAATGATCACTTCTAATGTGACGAGACATATTTATTCTCTAACCTTGTATGTAATAATTTTTAGCAATTTCTTCCCCAGTGACGGTCCATAGAGATCAGTTTAATGAACTCCTCAAAAAATTTAGTCATATCCTGTGTATTTTTAACTTTCACAACTCCGAGTTGCGTTTCCAATTCTCCTTCGATTTTGCTTTGAGACGGAGATAAAGAGGAAACATCTGTCGAATCAAGAAAATCTGCGCCTTCATCGGAAGCTGCAATGCTTTTGGCATGATGGAATGCTTCATTAATAAAATTTCGTGTGCAAAAATGTTTCGACAATTCTGCGATGCTATCCCTTCCTCCAGGTATGTAAACTGCATCATAAAAAACAGCATCAGCAGTAGTAAAATCCTTTGTTGCTTCCAGTTGATTTCCGTCCTTTCCAGTTACCATACCAAGATGAGAACTTATTAACTCCGATGACACCCCTGCACTATTTAGTGCATCCATCATCTGCATAACGGATTTAGTGCAAAACCCGTTTTCAATAAAAATGGCTACCTTTCTCGTCATGGCAGTTTTTATTGTGTTCTCCTGACTAAGGGCCGGTGAAACAGCACCTACTTTATTTTCATCTGTATTAGCCGGCGCATTTACCCCGATTCTATGAGCAACCTGTTCCGCAAGGTCAGGTGCAACATTCCCGAACATATCTACTACCCGTTGTTTAATATTTTTATCCTTGACGCTTCCCACTTCATAATGAAATGCATCGACAATATGTTTTTTTTCGGGAATTGACATGCTATTCCAAAACATCGTGGCTTGACTGTAAAAATCACGGAAGCTCTCACTTCGTCCTCGAATTTTACGGCCATCTATTTTTTCCGTATAATGAACAAATCCGCCTTCTTCCTCAGTAGCCGGCATCGGCGTATTCTGCGCAAGGGTATTGGGGAAATAGCTTGTAACTCCTGGATTAATGGTCATACGGTGCATTCCGTCACGTTGGTTGTTATGAATAGGCACTATAGGACGGTTTATCGGAATTTCGTGAAAATTTGGTCCGCCAAGGCGTGTCAACTGAGTATCTTCATAGGAAAATAACCTTCCCTGCAACAACGGATCATTACTGAAATCAATCCCTGGTACAATATTTGCAGGACAAAATGCTACCTGTTCCGTTTCCGCAAAAAAATTATCCACATTTCTGTTAAGAGTCATCTTCCCAATGATTTTTACCGGTACCATCTCTTCAGGCCAAAGTTTAGTCGGGTCGAGAATGTCAAAGTCAAAATTGAATTCCTGATCCTCCTCGATCATTTGAACTCCAAATTCATATTCCGGATACTGTCCCTGCTCAATTGCATTCCAAAGATCCCGACGATGAAAATCAGGATCTTTGCCACAAAGCTTTTGTGCTTCGTCCCGCAGCAGGGAATGGACACCAAGCAACGGTTTCCAATGAAATTTCACAAATCGGCTTTTCCCCTGAGCATTGACAAAGCGGAATGTATTGACTCCGAACCCTTCCATCATACGAAAGCTGCGAGGAATAGCCCGATCCGACATCAGCCACATCACCATATGAGCTGTTTCAGGCGTACTCACCACAAAATCCCAAAACGTATCATGAGCTGAAGTCGCTTGTGGTATTTCATTATTGGGTTCAGGCTTAACCGCATGAATAACATCTGGAAATTTAATTGCATCCTGAATAAAAAAAACAGGAATATTGTTACCTACAATATCGAAATTACCTTCCTCAGTATAAAATTTAGTCGCAAATCCCCGTACATCACGCACTGTATCTGCAGAACCACGGGATCCGACCACTGTAGAAAACCTAACGAAAACCGGAGTCTTAATATTTGGATCCTGCAAAAATTTTGCTTTTGTATATTCTGTCATTGATTCATAAACCTGAAAAAAACCATGGGCTCCAAACCCTCTGGCATGTACCACCCGTTCGGGGATACGTTCATGATCAAAGTGTGTAATCTTTTCACGAAAGTGAAAATCTTCAAGTAATGTAGGTCCTCGCAAGCCAGCTTTAAGTGAATCATCAGTATTGGAAATTTTCAATCCCATATTTGTAGTCATTTTTTGATCTTTATTGTCTACTTGGTGTTTTTCCATTTGTTTCATTTTTTCAATATCTTCTTTCACGTTACCCCTTCTTTCATAAAAATTACAACAATAGTATTCCATTGCTATCATGTTTTATACAAAATTGGTCAATAAATGCAATTAATGAAGAGGATATATTGCGGGTAATATTTAACATCAGTAGCTCATTCCCAGGGATTTGAGTACATCTCCCAATAGAAGCATAATACTAGGTACTTCTACACCGCTTACCTCCAAGATAGATATGGTCAATCCTAAAATAAACAATAGAAGAAATGCAATTATGTCATGTCCTAAATGCTTCCGAATTAATGGTACTAAATCTATCAGCACAATCAGCGTAAAACCGATCAATACCAGAACCATTACTATACCTCCTTTCCTCTAGGTAGCTTCCTCAGTTTAGCTATAACAAAAGTTAAAAGCGGCATCAAAATTTCAAAAAATGTCCAGAGAATAGGTGTAATTTCCTTAGCAGATGCGGCATGGTGTAAAGGAGATGGATACAGCGTGAAACTGTAAGCAGTAATCAGTGCACCTGCTGTCAATATGAGATGCCGATATGATTTGGTCTTCATGATCTGCGCAACGGTAATCACCGATACATAATACAAAAATGTAATTTTAAAAAACAGTAACATAATCAGCATAATCGCAAATAAGATCTCCACGCGGCTGAGGGCCTCTCCCAAGTTAACCAAACGCAGCGTTACCAGCGTTGGCAGTGTAAATATAGGAAGTGTATTGCCCAGTACTGCAATATCGCGTGATATTACTACCAACACAGTAATCCAGCCTAATGTAAAACCTCCGAAAAGGTATTTCGTAGTATCACGACGAGTTAGTTTCACGTTGGGTGTGATCATTAAAAGTGTTACCAACTCACCAAAAGGTATTGTACTAATGATATGGGTACCCTGTACATATTTGATAGCCGGAAGGTCGAACATGGGCAGAAAATTCTGCAGGTTGATTTGGTTAAGTACCAGCAGGACAGAAGCAATCAATATAGAAAAAGCAACAAACACAAACAAAGCACTATACTGGGTAATTAATCTGATTCCATATTTTACGGCCCAAGCCATTACCAGCATGCACGTGACTATCAAAACCACATCTGGTGTTCTTTTCATTAGAGTAAGTTTTGAAAAGCTTCCCATATCACTTAAATTCAATGCGGTTAGTGTAATAAAAAACCATGCATAAGATATTCCAATGGTTTTACCCACAACCGGGCTATATACTTCTTCCAAAATTTGTATCAAATTATAATCGGGAAACATAACCATCAAAGTCCTGTACAGCACTGCCAACCACGAATCTTGTTTCGTAATTTCGGAAAGGAAAGCTGTCAACAGTGATGAAGATTGAATGAAACAAGTCACCGTGAACATGAACTGAACACCCGGAATCTGTGCCTTATCAATTCTCATATTTTATTCCTCCTTTATTCCCAGAGGCTGTGTGATTTGACCAGTCACCGGAATATGCGCCTTGACCTGAACATTTAATTCGATATCAGAAAATATTTCATCCCAGGAATCCTTCATGCTTTTCCACTCTTTAGGATATTTACGATATACAGACGTTCCAAACCCATAAATGTCCGCATTTAGTCTGCGTGCTGTTTCAAAACTGTTCATTATTTTCCGTTTTATTTCTTCTTGAGCTATCTTGACAAGATAAGGCATTAATTCTTCTGATGTCGTTTCACTAAAACCGCTGATCTCACCAACGCTAAGAGTAGTATTTACTGACAGTTTTACTCCTATTCCACCGTCCTGTCGTATTTTTACATCCCTTTTACAATCCAACTTTATAATCTGAAACACCGCTTTACCCACCTCAGTGCTGGTTACAACGTTACAATGCTTTACATCCCCCATTGCCCATATATATCCTAATGTCTCGTCATTACTTAATCGGTCAATCATTTTGTCTCCCTTAAACACTGCCATACCGGTAATCTTGATTTCCTCCATCTTGCCTTTTTTAGTCACTGTAACTATAGGTACCACAGGTGAAGTGGTTTCTTCCAATAATCGAGATACAAAATCCAGCATTCGTACCTGATAGTATGAGGATACGGAAGACATAGTTCTTATTACACGGGATATGAACATACCTGAGATCCTGTCCTGACTCAGTTTGGCTGCAAGAGCCTCTTCTCCACGTCCATCAACTACTATCATCAGCACCTCCATGCGTGAATCCTGGTCGCGCATAAATAAATCTATGTGGTCCTTGATTCCTTGTTTAGCCAAAGAGGAACCAAACAGCAAAACCTGATTGTGGTTCAGCATCAGTGTACGACTACTGTCCCTATTGAATTCCATCAATCCTTCCATCATAGTACCGCTTTTGTTTTTTAGTAGTATTATGTAATTCTCCTGAGGTTCTGTATCCCCGGATCTTGAGGATTTCGATTGAGACTTAGCTATTTGTACCGTGATATCCATTTTCTCGGGATCATCGGATTCATCCAATGCCACACCGGTGACAATGAACAGAGTATGAAGTTCGTGTTCATCCCAGCAACCTGATAAAAATATCATCAGCAACAGGGATAATAAAAAAACAGCTAATAAACGAAATCGTCGTGGAATCATTGCCTTTCTCCTTCTGGGTCGTCTTCGTCCTGAGTCTCATAGGGCCTGAGGGGAGGGATAAAGAAATGAGTACGTGTAGTATCTCCCTGTGCAATATCTTTGGGACGTTTGACCATAGTCCAAAGCGGCATGCGGACTACCGAATCCTGCAAATTTCTGGTCCAAGCGAAACCGTCAAAGTATGGTACACCGAAGGACGTCAAAGATCCCAGATGAATCAGCAGCGCTAAAAATCCCATGGAAATGCCGTACCATCCCAAAAACGAGGCCAGTACCATCATAACCACTCGCAAGATAGAACCTGATTCATTTTGCATAGGTACAAGAAATCCAGCTACTGCCGTAATTGCAACAGTAATAACTACGGGTGCACCGACCAATCCAGCTGATACGGCTGCATCCCCCATGATAAGTGCACCTACAATACTTACAGCCTGACCAACCGGACGTGGCAATCGGATTCCGCCTTCTCTCAGTATCTCGAAAGCAAATATCATGATCATCGCTTCAATAAAAACCGGAAATGGCGTCCCTTCCCGTGCATTTGCAATAGTAAAAAGTAACGTGGTAGGAAGCAATTCCTGATGGAAAGCTGTCAATGCAATGTAAATGGAAGGTCCGAATACTGTAATAAAGTAAGCAATGAAGCGCAGTATCCGTGTTATACTGGCATATAACGGACGCATGTAGTAGTCCTCGGCAGTTTGGAAACTTTCAATAAACAACATAGGTGCAGTCAATACAAAAGGTGTTCCATCCACCACGATGGCTGTACGTCCCTCCAATATCCGTGCTGCAACTACATCAGGTTTTTCACTATAACCTACCGTCCCAAATGGAGAAAATGGTGCATCTTCGATATATTCCTCTATGTAGCCCGACTCTAAGATTGAATCCACATCCATATGTTTTATGCGATATTTAACAGCCTCTACCACTTTCATATTAACCACACCACTAAGATACATTAAACACACATTTGTTCTGGTTTTTTGGCCTAAAATCATGTTCTCTACACGTAGTTGTTTATTGGAAATCTTACGTCTAATTAGTGCCGTATTTGTACGCAAATTTTCGGTGAATCCTTCCCGTGGTCCCCGTACTACAGTCTCTGAATTAGGTTCCGTAACGTTACGTTTATCCCAGCCTTTGGTATTAACAATAAGTCCCGACACACAGCCATCAACAAGTAATGCCGTATTACCTGAAAGACAATTTGATATGACATCCGACAATGACTTAACAATCTCTACATCTCCGGCACACAATGCCTCCTGCTCAAGCACACTTATTAGTTCGTCCTCCAAGGGAAAACTATTGTCCTTAAACTGCCAACTTTGTACAGGACGCAGTATTGCATTAGTCAAAGTAGCATTGTCTACCAGTCCATCGATAAACACCAATACTCCTGCTATGCTGCTGTTCGCTCCAAATCGGAACGGATGTATTTTTAAATCACTGCTGTTTCCTAATATAGTTTTCAGACTATCCAGGTTTTCCCGAAGCTGTTTTTTTATTTTGATTGGGCGTTCCTTTATGGTATTCTCAGTATTATTCTGTTGATAATTCCTATAATGATTTAAAAATTTTATTTTTCTCACAAAAAATTCAAAAAACAATAAGTTCACTTCCTCTTATGGAATTTTTCATTTTTTATAGTATAACCAGACTTCTTTATCCCTATGTGCGTATATCAGCAATATATTTATCCGATAATAACATCTATCCGATAAAAATTTTGCAATAAATATTTATTTCCCCTATAATCATATAAAACCTTTCAATATCGTTGTAAACTTTATAACTGTTTTTTACTTATTAAACATGGTACGCTAAAAATAAATAAAGAAGAAGGTATGATTTGTGATGGATAAAAGAAAAGTAAATATTGTTCGTCAAATAATCAATAACAATTGTAAAGAAATTTCTTTATGCCAATTAGCAAACGATTTTTCAGTTTCCGAAAGAACAATCAGAAATGATATCGCAGAAATTAACGAGTTCTTTAATGACCAGGGCATTAACATGATAAGTTTGGATAATAGCGGAACAGTATATTTAAATGGAAATTTAAATAAAGTAAAAGATTCCCTACAAAAAATGAACTTTTATGATTATTCCTTGTCAAAGGAAGAGAGAGTTTTAATTAATATTTGTATATTAATATTGACAAATAGATATGTGACTTATCAAGAAATTGGAGAATTTATGTATGTATCCAAATTTACGGTAATAAAAGATTCCCCTGATGTTAACCTTTTTTTAAAAAAATTTAATTTAATAATTTTTTCTTTATCCAATAAAGGCCTGAAAATTAAAGGTGAAGAAGTAAATATCCGCAAAGTTATCCTTAATATTATTACAGAGAATACCTATCTTGTAAATATGTTGTTATGGCAAAAGGATCTAAAAGAATTTATTGATTATAAAAATACAGATATTAGAGATGAATTAGAAATCATTAATAAAATTATCAGAGAAGTTGAAAATGAAAACAAAGCATATTTTACAGATACTTCTTTAAAAAGATTATCTTATTATTTATACTTTATGATTCATAGGATACTATACGGAAAAACAATCCTTATGGAAAATAAAGAAACAAATTCTCCTATGATAGAAAAAATAGCGGACAGACTGATTGATATGATAGGACAATATTTTAAATTGAATATCAGAGAAACGGAGATTATGTTTCTCCAAAATATATTGGCAAAATTGAATTATATAAAAAAAGAGGTAGATAATTCTGAAATTTTAAAAATTCAAATGCTTACAAGAAAATTTATTGAATCCGTTTCTAAATCATTAGATATCAATTTAAATAATGACTATATTTTCTTTAAAAATTTATCTAATCATTTAGAGAGTTTGTTTAGTGATTCCAATATTAAATATCCCGAATATTTTGGAATCGATGAAACAGTCAGAAATAACAAATTTGTTTTAAACGCAGTAAAAGAAAATTTAAAAATATTGGAAGATTACGCAGAAAGAAAAATAAGTTATATAGATATAGCTTTTATAGTTGTTTATATATGTGCAGCAATTGAGAAGAAAAAAAATGAGGTGAGAAATTTATCCGTAATAATCGTATGTAACAGCGGAACGAGTACTTCTCAATTATTAAAAGAGCAGCTTATTAAATATTTTGATTTTATTGTTATAGAAGTTCTGCCATCTCAACAATTTGAAAGTACAGATTTAGATAATGCCGATTTAATTATTTCAACCATCCTATTGGATGATTACGGAACCGAATATATTCATGTTCCGCCGATATTGTCAATTACCGATATTATAAACATCGATAAAAAATTAGATGATATAAAGATGAATAAGATAAGGAGGCTTAACAAATTAAATGTAAATGATAAAAAAAGGGATGATAAGAATGAAGATATGAAAAAAAGATACAAAAATGATACACATTATAGTAGCTTATCTGATTTGTTACAGATAGATAAAATAAAAACGAATGTCATAGCAGCGGATTGGAGGGATGCAATCAGAAAATCGGCTGAAATATTGGAAGAAAGGGGAGATATCAATCACAGCTATACTCAATCCATGATTGAAAATGTAGAAAAAAACGGACCTTATATTGTCATATCAAAGGGATTTGCATTGCCCCACGGAAGTTACAAAAAAGGAGTCAATAATCTGGCCATGAGCTTAATAAAATTGGACAAGCCTGTAAAATTTGGAGTAAAAGAACTTGACCCTATCGACTTTGTTTGTGCAATGAGTCCTATTGATGATAAGTCGCATTTGAAAGCGTTTTTTACATTAGTCAATCTTCTTGAATTAAAAGAATTTCATATGGAAATTAAAAAAGCAAGAACTGCAGAAGAACTTTTCAATATCATCGTAAATTATGAAAATGCTATTTAATAATATTAGGAGGTATTTATAATGAAACCTGAATTGAAACAAGAATTAGTAAAGTATGCAAAATTATTAGACAAAAAGGGATTTGTAGGCACGTTGGAAGGTAACATTTCAATATATGACCGTGAAGAAGGTTTATTATACATTACGCCGACAACCAAACGAAAAGGATATCTTGAAGAAGAAACAGTAGCTGTTCTCAAAAATGGTGTACAAATAGGAGGAAATTTGAAGAGATCCAGTGAATATCTGCTTCATGAAGCAGCCCTTAAGGCAAGGCCGGATTGTAATGCGGTAGTCCACTCTCATGTGCCCTTTCTTACCGCATACGCTTTTTGCAATAAACCAGTGGAAATTAAGTGTTCAACTACTTTTTTAATAGCAATTAAAAAGATCCCATGTCTCTCCTACGGACAACCGGGAACACCGGATATTTACCATGGAATAGATGATGCTTTGAAAGAATCCAATATTGCTTTGCTTGCCAATCATGGTGTCGTATGTGTAGGAAAAGATATGGAATCCTGTGTTGCATTACTTGAAACTGCAGAAGAGGTCATGAAAACATATTTTATAGCTACAAAGATCGGTACTCCATATAATATATCGGAAGCCGAAATAGAATCATTAAATGTTAAATATCATGGGAATAGAGAGAAGAAATAAATACCGTCGAAGGTTCAAATGTATTAAAACCAACAATATTATCGAGAGGAGAATTATTACTATGAGTAAAAAAATGAAAGCAGCAGTTATGTACGGACCAAATGATATTCGAATTGAAGAGGTAGATAAGCCGGATTGTCCTAAAGGGGGATTTGTTTTAAAAGTTGAGGCAGTAGGATTATGCGGCTCAGACATCAGAAATTTAACAACGGATTCAAGAAATGGGAATTACCCTTATATATACGGCCACGAAATTGTAGGGACAATTGACGAAGTTGATCCTATCGTTGAAAAATATAAAGTCGGAGAAAGAGTATATATATATCCTATGGCCCATTGTCTAAAATGCGAATATTGCAGAAGCGGTCACAGCGAAAACTGTATTGATGCGGAAGATTATACCAAAAGGCCGGGTGGATTTGCCGAATATATTTCCTATACGGCTAAAAGGGTAGAAAGAGGAGCAATTTATCGTGTACCTGATGGAATAAATATTGAAGCGGCTACTTTAGCTGAACCATTATCTTCCGTATATGCATGTCAAGAAAATATAAACATTACCTTAGGAGATACTGTTGTAATTATCGGAGCCGGTCCAATAGGCATATTCCATTCTTTATTAGCCAAACTTCGAGGTGCCGAAAAGGTGATTATGATCGAGATTAATGATAATCGTCTCGAAATGGCCAAGAATTTCAATGTAGATTATACAATTAACAGTAAAAATGAAGATCCTATTGAAGCTGTAAAAAGGATTACAAATGGAAAAGGTGCAGATAAAGTAATATCAGCAAACCCTTCAACAATATCCCAACAGCAGTCGATTTTTATGGTTAAAAAAGGAGGAATAGTTGTATTTTTCGGAGGAGTTAAGAAAGGAGCATTAACAGAGTTAGATACTAATCAAATACATTATCAAAATATTAAGATTTACGGACATTATGCCAGCAACAGTATCCAAGTACAGAAAGCGTTTGAATTATCCATATCCGATAGATTCCCAGCAGAAAAAATAATAACACATATAATGCCCTTAGAAAAAATCAATGATGCCATAAAATTAGCCCAATCGGGACAAGCAATTAAAGTAGTTTTAAAACCGTAGAATATGTTTTTTAGGGAGGATATAAAATGTCAAAAGAAGTAAATATTTTAGTAGCATGCGGAAGCGGTGTTGCAACTTCTACAGTTGCTCAAGAAAAAGTAAAGGTGATTTTAAAAGATGCACATGTACCTGCAAAGATTACAAAATCAACCCTTAGCGAAATCCCAAGTAAACAAAATGATGTCGATTTAATTCTGACAACATCAAAGTACAACAAACCCCTTAACAAACCGGTTATTAGTGTATTCGGTTTGATTTCGGGAATCAATCAAGAAAATATAAAAAAACAGATAGTCGATGAGTGCAATAAAATTTTAGGTAAATAAAAATTTTGAGTAAAATAGGAGGGAGAATATTATGGTAATTATTCAAAAAATACTCGATTTAGGGCCTGTTGTGATGCTGCCTATAATGATATTTCTTTTAGGCCTTTTTTTCAGGATGAAAATAGGAGCGGCTTTAAAAGCGGGATTGCTCGTTGGCATTGGGTTTCAAGGATTAAATTTAGTTGTGAATCTCTTGATGTCAAGTATCTCCCCTGCAACGGAGTATTACAAAGCCATGGGCAAAGGATTCACTACTGTAGATATAGGATTTGCCGCTATCGGCGGGGCTTCCTGGGGAGTCCCATTTGCTGCTATTGCAGTCTTAATTATAGTTGCAATTAACATAATTTTGCTTAGATTAAAAGTAACTAATGTGATGAATATCGATATATGGAACTTTATACATTTTCTAATTCCGGGAGCTCTGGCATATGCTTTATTCGGTAACATACTTTTAGGCTTAGGGGTTACGGTCGTATTTGGTGTTTTGACATTATATGCCGCACAAAAAGTGGCTCCCAGATGGCAAGAATACTTTGGACTGGAGGGGACAACCTGTTCCACATTTTCATTTATCACTTTGACTTATCCGGCATCATTGCTAATAAATAAAATAATTGATTTTATTCCAGGACTAAATAAGGTTGATATCAGTATGGATAAAATAGCTAACAAACTTGGATTTTTCGGAGACCCGGCGGTAGTAGGTCTGTTTGTGGGTATATTTTTAGGAATTTTAACTAAACAACCATGGGCCGTATGTTTAACTATGGCTATAGGAATAGCTGCAGTATTAAATTTACTCCCTAGAATGGTAAGTGTAATGATGGAAGGATTATCTTCCGTAGGAAATTCCGTACAGGAATATATGAAAAGGAAAATGGGGAATGAAACTAAATTAAATATAGGTATGGATATTGCTTTAAGTTTAGGAGATCCGGCTGTAATTACTGTTACTGTACTTTGCATCCCCATTGTAATACTATTTGCATTTATTATTCCAAATATGACTTATTTCCCTGTAGGATTATTGGGAGCCGTTTGTTATGTAATTCCTATGTGTGCAATGGCCAGTGACGGGAATGTATTAAGAACCTTTATTTCTTCAGTAATCAACTTGTTTTTCGTTGTATTATTGTCCAATTATTTTGCCCCTGAAGCAACAGAAATGATGAAAGTTACGGGAGTAAAAGTTTCCGGGATGATCACTGACGGACATTTTGGATTTAATATCGGGAATATAATTATTGGCTTCTTATCAAAGGTCCTACGTTAAAGATTATCTATAATTATAAGTTAAGATAGAATTATTTTTATCTTTTAATTAGTGCATGATAGCTTAGTTGTTAATTATCAATAGCAGGAGGTCTGTTAACTTGAAAGATACAGATATGATAAAAAAGGAACTAATATACTTGGATACAAAAGCAAAGAATAAAGAAGAGTTACTGTCTAAACTTTCAGATATTCTGTATGAAAAAGGCTATGTAAAGGAAAGTTTCAAACAAGCAATAATAGATAGGGAAAAGATCTATCCTACAGGCCTTCCGACTTTAGGCGCCAAAGTTGCACTGCCTCATACGGACACGGAACATGTGATAAAACCGGCTATTTTGGTTTCAACATTGGAAAAACCGGTAAAATTTATTGAAATGGGAAATGGTACCACTGTCTTAGATGTAGAGATGGTATTTATGTTAGCTGTAAAAAATCCTTCCCATCAAGTTAAAGTTTTACAAAAATTAATTAATATGTTTGAAAAAGAAGACGTATTAACTTCATTAAAAAAGTGTAAAGATACAAATTGTATATATAATACTTTAAAGAGAGAAATTAATTAATTTATAAAAAGAGTTTTATTGAAACCCACTTTGCGGAAAATTTAAATCAATGAAAATAGAATTTTCCCATGGGTTATAAACTTAAGGAAATCTGATATAACATTTATTGTTTAACAGATTTCCTTTTATATTGACTCTTGAATACCACTTGAAGAAATAATCTTGGTCTCATAAATATTTGTTGTTTTACCTATAAGTATAGCTGCAATAAAAGTGGACGATATTTTTTCATGCATAAGTCGCGTATTAATTTCATGAATAATTGACAAAGTTTACGAATATTAGTATATTATTAATTACTAATATATCTGGCACAAAAACCTATCAACCTAAATATAGAAAGGAAACTTCAAATGGAAAACAAAGCAAAACAAATCGCTGAACTATTAAAAGTTCTCGCCAATGAGAACCGCTTGTTAATTTTGTGTGAACTTATCAAAGGTCCGAAAAACGTAAGTAGTCTCGGAGAAAAAATACCGAATATCACCCAATCAGCACTATCTCAACATCTTGCACTTCTAAAATCCCATGGAATCCTGGATTTTTCAAAATCAGGACAGAGTGTTACCTATTACATTTCCGACCACAGGGTAGAAGAAGTCATTTTCGTACTTAAAAAATATTACTGTAACAGCGAGAAAGATAAGGGGTAGGAACATTACTCTGTTTGGGGTATTAATAGAAAACGGATTTACAAAAATTAATTGGTTTGAGCTATAAAAAGTTTTTTAATGTTTAGCTTTAAATAAACATGGGAGGATGATATGCAATATATTCTGATGTTTTTAGAAGGAATCATTACATTTATATCACCTTGTCTTTTGTCTATGCTGCCCATATATATATCTTATTTTGCAGCAAATGAAGCGAATAAAAAGAAAGCTCTCACAAACTCAATCGGTTTTGTTTTAGGGTTTACCATTGTTTTTGTTATAATGGGGGCTTTTATGGGGACTGTTGGAAAACTAATACGTAATTACAAAACAATTCTCAATATTGTAACGGGTTCTATTGTGATTATAATTGGCCTGAACTTTCTGGGAATATTAAAAATAGGATTTTTAAACCGCATAGGTAAGAAAAATATGGTTATCAAGAACCTTGAATTTTTTTCATCTATGGTCTTTGGAATCGTGTTTTCAATTAATTGGACACCGTGTGTAGGGACTTTTTTAGGGTCCGCTTTATTAATGGCATCCCTCGAAGGGTCATTATTAAAAGGAATTTCTATGTTGTTTGCCTTTTCATTAGGATTAGGAATACCCTTTATCATAAGCGCATTGTTAATTGACCAACTAAAAGGTGCATTTGATTTTATTGAAAAAAATTACAAAATCATCAATTTCATATCAGGCGGATTGCTCATTATCGTCGGTATATTGATGGCCACCGGATACATAGGTTATTTCTTCTCACTTTTAACTTTTTAGGAGGTATATATGAATAAGAAAATAAAAACAATAGTATCAATTTTTGCATTTGCTTTGTTTATTGTTATAGCCATTTTTATGTATAACATACTCAGCAAAAAAATATCTACTCAAAACGATATGGATATTACTCAAAACAAAGATGAGATATCTCAATCCGACCAAGATGTGGAAAAAGAAAAAACAAAAGCGCCTGATTTTACAGTTTTAGATGCGGATGGAAATACTGTAAAGTTATCAGATATGTTTGGTAAACCCATTGTGCTAAACTTTTGGGCAAGTTGGTGTCTTGCATGTAAAAGTGAAATGCCAGAATTTAATAAGGTATATAAAGAGACCGGAGACGATGTAACATTCATGATGATAGATCTTGTAGACGGACAACAAGAAACAAAAGAAAAAGGCGAACAATATATAAAAAAACAGGATTTTTCCTTTCCTGTATATTTTGATATAAAGCAGGATGCCGCAGATACATATGGTATAGTATCTCTACCCACAACAATATTTATTGACAAAGACGGTTATATTATAACGGGGGCAGAAGGCGCTATTGATGCAAAGACTTTGAAAAATGGAATTGATTTAATAAAATAATGTCTGACAATTAATATATAAAAGCAAAACATGAGATTAAATAAAAGTTATTGGGATATGGCCAAAATAGCTTTAAAACAATCATAAGCATATGCTTATGATTGTTTTAAAGATGGTAAATCTATGGGTTTCAATTATTTGACATAGCTTAATACTGTTTATATAATTAATTATAAATGCTTCTGTTTAAAATTTAAAAAAGTCAAACCTAAAAATGGAGTTGATAAAATGGCGAGACCAACGAAGTGGAGAAAAATCGAAAACGTTCCTGCTATTCCTTATTTCATTCCATCGGAAAAAGATGTCGCAGAACTTCCGGAAAATATATTGAAACTTGAAGAACTTGAGGCTATCCGTTTAAAGGACTTAGAAGGATTTGAGCAAAGCGAATGTGCCAAAAAAATGGAGGTATCCCGTCCAACTTTTCAACGCATCCTTTTGTCCGCAAGGGAAAAAATTGCCGATAGTTTGGTAAACGGAAAAATTATTCATATAGAAGGAGGAAATTTTACCTGCAATATTTGTCCGGTAAAATGTATGGATTGCGGAAAGGAATGGATGGAAAGTTATGAAAATCTTGAATCCATTAAAAGTGGAAATTATACATGTCCCAACTGCGGTTCGGAAAAAATTATCTGCAGAAAAAACTGTAAAGGTAAGTTTTGTCAAAGAAATTGTTGTCGACATGGTAGAAATATTGAATAATATAATAAATTAAAATAAAAATAAGACTAAAAATTTTAAAATTTTTTAGTCTTATTTTTATTTTTTCTTTAATAATATTGACATATGCTCATAACTATATTAAAATAAACATTATGAACTTATGCTCATAATGTTTATTAAGAAACTTACCTAACAAATATATAATTTAATGTTTAAAATAAAATCAATTAAAAATTAAGAGTTTCTCACTTTATAAAATACATAACTCAGCTAAAAACTTTTGAGTATAATCTCAAAGGTTTTAGATAAAAAATTAAAATAACTTATTTAGGAGTTGAGAAATAATGTCAGAAAAAAAAGAATCTTGTGAGGGATGCGAGGGAAACCCTCAAAGTTTTTTGGAAAAAACAAATAATTTTAATTCTATCAAAAAAGTAATCGGAGTGGTCAGCGGTAAAGGAGGTGTAGGAAAATCACTTGTTGCAGCCATGCTGTCTATTTTGATTAACAGAAAAGGATATAACACAGGTATACTGGATGCCGATATTACCGGGCCTTCTATTCCTAAAATGTTCGGCATTAATAAAAAAGCCCAAGTAAATGAAATGGGAATTTTGCCGGAAAAAACCCATAATAACATCAGCATTATGTCAATTAATTTGTTGCTTGATCAAGCAGATGCACCTGTCATTTGGAGAGGCCCTTTACTTGCAGGTACCGTTAAACAATTTTGGACTGATGTCATTTGGGGAGATTTGGATTTTTTGTTCATCGATATGCCTCCCGGAACAGGAGATGTGCCATTGACCGTCTTTCAGTCTATTCCGTTGGATGGTATCATCATTGTGACTTCGCCGCAGGAACTTGTCTCCATGATTGTAAAAAAAGCTTACAATATGGCAAAACATATGAATATACCAGTTTTAGGAATTATAGAAAATATGAGCTATATCAAATGTCCAAACTGTGGAGAAAAAATATATCTATTTGGCAAAAGCAATCTAAGGGAAACAGCAAAAAATTTAAATCTTAACGTTCTCGGTGAAATACCTGTTGATCCCCTCATGGCACAGCTTGTTGATAAAGGAGAATTTGAACGTTTCAATAATGATTATTTAGACAAAGCTGCTGACAAAATTGAAAACATGCTTGTTAAAGATACTGATATGCACAGTTTTGTATGAAAATCCGAACATCAATGTGGGCCAATTTCTATCAAAATTACCTGAAAAATAATATATAGCATTAATTAATAAAATAAGTTATCAGCTCAAATAAAATTTGAAAGGAGAAAGTTATTATGAAAATCGCAGTTGCAAGTGAAGGTAAAATGGTAACGGAACATTTCGGTCATTGTGAAGGTTTTACAATCTTTGAAGTTGAAAATAATCAAATTAAAAATAAGGAGTTTATCCAAAACCCCGGACATAAACCCGGATTTTTGCCGGTATTCCTATATGATAAAGGAATAAATGTCATCATATCAGGCGGTATGGGCGGCGGTGCAATTGATATTTTCAATGAAAAAGGAATTAAGGTTATCACCGGAGCATCAGGAGAATCCGAAACAGCCGTGAATAATTATTTACAAGGTAAATTAAAATCCACTGGTTCTGCCTGTCATGAACACAAGCATGCCGACGAATGTAAAGAATAAAACATCAACATCAAAGAGGGAGGAAAGCACCTGTCACAATCAGTCAGAGATATCCGCTGGCTGATTGTGATCCTGTCTTTTGCCGTTTCATCTATTACAAACCAACATCTACCGCTATGAAATGAAACAGTCTGAACCGTTTATCAAAACCATCCTTTACAAGAAAGCAGTTATCCTTTTATAAGCTTTATAAACGATGAAATTCTCAAAGTTGAAGATAAAAGGGCAAGGCTTGTTATTCCCCCATAAATTATTGCAAGAGCAATTTGGTGTATATCAGCAGATAAACAAAGAGTAAACAGTAACATTAATATAGGCAGCAGATAAAATAATACTGCCACGATTCTTCCCAAAGGATCAAATAGAAACACAGATGTATTTTTGCTTCCTCTGTTAAAGATAACGGAAGTAACCCAGAATTCTAAAAATTTGAATATAATGACCCCCAGCATCCAGTGAGGAAACATACCTCGGAAAGACAGCGATAAGCTGGCCATTATAATAAAGAAAAAATCCGCCATTACATCCAGTATTGCGCCAATGCCGCTCTGCACACCATACTTACGCGCCAGTTTTCCATCAAAATAATCCGATGCCGCTACTAATATGAATAGCACAGTGCAAGGTAAAAACGGGTTGGCATCATGCTGTACCACATTATAGAATATCAACGAGAGCGGAATTCGTAATAATGTTAGTATATTTACTAAAATATTTTTAATCACTTTGTACTACCTCCATTCCTAAATAATTTTCAACCATAATAATATCGAATATCAGTACATTTTATCGCATGGTGAATGAATATAAAAAATATTCATTCACCATGCGATAAAAAAATTGTTTCTTCTTTTTAGCAATCCGTTAAACCCTTCATAATGAATTCTACAAGCACCTGAATAACTTGTGGGAAATATTGAATCCCTATTCCCTCTTTGTGCGTATCAAGGTAGACTACGGATTTCATAAGTGCAAAAAGGAGTCCGTCGTCGATATCATTTCTTATTTTATTTTCCAGTTTCCATTTCTTTAACAAATCCATGTAAGAATCAAACAAAAAACAACCGTATTTATCATGATATCGTTGCTCTAAATCACCAAAAATATCTTTGTTATACCATTCCTGTAAAATTCGATTTTTACTTATAGTGTCTGTACTTAGCGATAAGAATTTTGTAACCAATGCGATTGGGTCATCATTTAAATTAAGGGATTTCACAATAGACTTTTTGACCGCTTCGTTTTCCTTGAAATAAATATCGAAAAAAAGCTCCTCTTTTGATGGGTAATAATTATAAAAAGTTCCGACTCCAACGCCTGCTCGTTTCGTTATAGCTGAAACATTAACATCCTTAAAGCCCTTCAAAAAAAATAGTTCTCTACCAGCTTTAAAAATCTCTGCCTTTTTATCCAACAATTTATCTTCCCGCCTTTCCAGAATGAATAATATTATTATTCATTCATATTATATCAAAATTCTTTTTTCCTGTCAACAACACAAGGGGACGGTTCTTCTGTGCTATATCCTCCTTATTACAGCAAAACTAATTCCTGTTAATCTTTCTATTTGCCTTATTGATAATCCACCATTCTTTAACTCTTTAATTATTTTATCTCTTTTTTCTTTTTCACAATTTTGAACTTGATTTGGATTTTCTACTTTTGCTGTTTTCTCTATTAACTTTGCAGCTTCTATATCATCAATCCTGCCGTCTTTCTCATATTCAAAACATTTATCATCATTTTCCTCACTATTAAATTTTTTAAACAAATCCACTGCTCTTTTCTTTTCGTCTGCAAAAAAATCTAATGCAAACTTTATATCACAAATATTTTCTTTTCCCAAATACTCATTATAGCTGCTCCATGGATATTTTGATATATTGGTCTCAATACCTGCTTTGATCGGATTTTGATGTATATATCTCAATACCGTCAAAAAATATTTATCGTCTTCTACCGGCTCACTTTTATATCTGTCTTGAAATAAATGTCCTCTTCTTTTATATTTCCTATTATACCAATATACATAACTAGCTCCTATCCTTCGAAAAACTATTCCTAAATCTTCTTTTCCCTCTTTCATTAGTAAATGTATGTGGTTGTTCATAAGACAAAAAGCATATATTTCATATCCCGATATTTCCTTATATTCGTTAATTGTCTGAATTAATTTTTTATAATCTTCATTATCTTTAAATATTATCTGTCCATTTATTCCTCTAAGAATCACATGATATATTCCGGTACTGCTTTTTTCTCTTGCCTTTCTTGACATAAAAATCACCTCCAATTTATATTCATTCTAACATAAATTAGAGGTGAAAACAACACAAAAGAACCGTCCCCTCGTGCTGTTCTATATCGTTATCAATTCATATTCCTTATTTCCAAGATTCAGCTTAACAGCGTGATCTATTGCCACCCTCCAATTGGTTTCTGGACTGACATCTGTAAAGTAATCCTGATGTTTATGACCGTTTTTTTCAAGAATACTCCCCTTTATAACAGACTGACGATTTACAGCATCTGCACAGGCCACATCCAGAGCAACGGGATCAAAGGAAGCAAACATTCCTACATCGGGAACAATTGGAATATCATTTTCACTATGGCAGTCACAATAAGGAGAAACATCTATTACTAAACTGATATGGAAATTGGGACGTCCATAAAGTACCGCTGCTGAATATTCTGCAATTTTTTTATTTAAAATGTCATTAGATTCATCTGATGCAGGTTGAACCGCATCCATAGGACAGACCCCTATGCATCTGCCGCAGCCTACACATTTATTATGGTCTATTGTAGCCTTATGGTCTTTTAATGTAATTGCATCATGGGCACAGTTTTTAATACATGTCCCGCAACCTACACATTTACTATGGGAAACATGAGGCTTTCCACTACTGTGCATCTCCATTTTCCCTGCGCGAGATCCGCAACCCATCCCAATATTTTTTAATGTACCTCCAAAGCCTGTCGATTCATGCCCTTTAAAATGGCTAAGGGAAATAAATACATCTGCATCCATGACAGCTTGGCCTATTTTTGCCTCTTTTACATATTCTCCGTTCTTCACAGGCACCAAGGCTTCATCAGTACCTTTCAACCCATCAGCTATTATTATATGACAGCCCGTTGAAAGTAAAGAAAAACCATTAACATAAGCAGAACTCAAATGATCCAAAGCATTTTTCCTTCCGCCTACATACAAGGTATTACAGTCAGTTAAAAATGGCTTTCCACCCAATTCTTTCACAACATCTGCTACAGTTTTTGCATAATTAGGACGTAAATACGCCAAATTCCCCGGTTCTCCAAAATGAATTTTTATTGCTGTAAATTTTCTATCAAAATCTATCTGTCCAATTCCTGCTGTTTTGATAAGACGCCTAAGCTTTTGCGGTAAGTTTTCCTTAATAGTTGCATGCATGTTTGTAAAATACACTTTTGATTTTCCCATACTCCATACCCTCCAAAATTTTATTCTATTTAATAATACCATACTTTTGTTATATCCGAATAGTACATTTAGTAAAATATAGATATACATTCAGTTTCGTAACTACAGTTAAATAACAATTGCTGTTATTAGACCATCCCTCTAAAAAATCCACGAACCTACTTGATAAAAAGCAACTGCCCACAGCCAAGCAACCACACATTGTCCCACTACTATCACAAAAGCAAGAATTCCATTATTAAATTCTCTTTTAATAGTTGCAATAGCAGCAACACATGGTGTATATAATAAAGTAAATACCAGAAAACTAAAAGCAGAAACAGGGTTGAACATACCGGTTAGGACAGTAGGAAGTGCATCAACGGATGTTCCTGATAAAACAGCTAATGTACTAATAACGGATTCTTTTGCCATGAAACCGGTAATAAGCGCTACAGCAGCTTGCCAGAACCCAAAACCGGTAAATTTAAAAATCGGAGCTATAAATTTCCCGGCAGTTGCCAACAAACTTGTCTGCTGATTGTCCACCATATTAAATCTCATATCAAAAGTCTGTAAAAACCAGACTACAATTGTAGCAATAAAAATAATTGTAAAAGCACGAGTAAGAAAATCTTTTGCTTTTTCCCACATGAGCAAAATTACGCTTTTAAAGCTGGGCATACGATAATTAGGCAACTCCATCACAAAAGGTACTGGTTTACCTTTAAAATATGGAATCTGTTTAACAATTATAACCATCAGAAGACCAATTAAAATTCCGATTATATAAAGTGTAATCATTACCAAAGGTGCATGTCTTGGAAAAAAAGCAGCAGTGAAGGCTGCATAGATTGGCAATTTAGCCGAACAACTCATATAAGGAGTCAGCATTATTGTCATCTTTCGGTCTCTCTCACTGGCAAGGGTACGTGTCGACATCGTTGCAGGCACTGTACATCCAAAACCGATCAGCATTGGAACTATGCTGCGTCCCGAAAGGCCCAGTTTACGCAAAGGTTTATCCATAACAAAAGCTACCCTCGCCATATATCCAGAATCCTCTAATATTGAAAGAAATAAAAACAATGTGACTATTATAGGCAAAAATGAAATCACACTTCCTACACCTGTGAGAATACCTTTAACAATCAATGAACGCATAACCGGATTGACATTCAGCGCTTTTAAGCTTTGCGCTATTTCTCCGTTTAACCAATCAATGCCGCTGCTTAACAGATCACTTAAGGGTTGTCCGATTACTCCAAAGGTTAAGAAAAATACTAAAAGCATGATACCAACAAAAATGGGTAAAGCAAAAAACTTATGAGTTAAAATTGAGTCAATTTTAATGCTTCGTTGTCTCCCAACATTGATTCCACCTTTATTCACAGTATCTCGGCATACATTTTCAATAAAATTATAACGCATATCTGCTAAAGCAGCTTCCCGATCCGTCCCTAATTCATTCTCCATCTCCTGAATCATATGCTCAATAGCATCCAGCTCATTTTGTGAAAGACCTAATTTTTTAGTCATAGGAGGGTCCCCTTCGATCAACTTAGTAGCCGCAAAACGCATCGGAACATTAAGTCTTTGAGCATGATCTTCAATTAAATGAGCAATACTGTGGATACAGCGGTGAACCGTTCCGGAGCAAAAATCTTCAATAGTAGGTACCAGTTTTGCCTGAGCCGTAGCAATAGCAGTATCTACAAGTTCATGAATTCCTTCTCCCTTGCTGGCAGATATAGGAATTACAGGAATACCGAGTCCCTTTGACAAAGCTGCAACATCAACACTCCGTCCGCTTGCCCTCATCTCATCCATCATATTCAACGCCAGCACCATAGGAATACCTAATTCAATTAATTGCAAAGACAAATATAAATTACGTTCGATATTAGTAGCATCAACGATATTAATAATTCCATCAGGTTTATTTTCTATCAGAAAATCACGAGTCACAATCTCTTCACTGGTATAAGGAGAGAGAGAATAAATTCCCGGCAGATCGACAACCGTTGCAAATTCATGATCCCTAATCTTTCCGTCTTTACGGTCAACTGTGACTCCGGGAAAATTACCTACATGCTGATTAGAACCCGTCAGTTGATTAAACAAAGTAGTCTTACCACTATTTTGGTTGCCTGCCAATGCAAATACCAATTCATCATGCATGTCCTTCACTCTCCTCCTCAAGTTCAATATTAGCTGCGTCTTCCAGGCGAAGCGAAAGGGAATAGCCCCTTAATTCCAATTCAATGGGATCACCCATAGGTGCCATTTTACACACAGTTACCAAAGTACCCGGTGTCAATCCCATATCAAGCAGTCTTCTTCTCAAAGCACCTTGTCCACCTACTGCGGAAATTCTTCTACTCTGCCCTACCTGTAGCTTATCTAAAGTCAAAGCAATTTCCTCCTTCTTTATGAAATAAAAATTAAAACCTTTATTTAACAATGAAAAATGAACACTGAATCATTATATAGCATATCTTTGCATACTGTTAACAGTAGTTTTGTAATACAAATTTATTTATTGGTAAATATAATATAACTATTGCGGCCAATTTATCTACTGCCGTAGCTTTGATAAATTAAATTAAGCTATGCTATTTACTGTTCCGTGCTCATTATTTATTGAAGCATTAACTCGCTTAATATATAAATAATCTATTTTTAGTATAACATAAATATATTCATTTTATCATATAAAACAAAAAAACAATTGTATCAGCAATTAGGTTTTCGTGCAAAGTATTCCACAATATAAGAGTGACCGATCGTATTACTCTTATGTCAGTCCTCAATAATACACCTCCAATATGTGAGATATTCTCAACTTAAAATTCAAAAAGTGTCGCTTTACTTAATATAACTTTCATTATATACTAAAATTGATAAAGGGTACAACAGAAAAGAAAGTAGTCACAAAAACATGAAAGACAGAATTGTTGTTAAAGTTGAACTTCAACTTTAACAAGTGAACAAGGGAAAATAGATTTACGTAGCATGAAACATTTAGCGTGGGTTCTATCAGACATCATGGAAAAGGAGCATAAAAAATGAATATAAAAATCTCAAAAGAATTATCTGAGTTATGTCCGGGAGCAGCTTTGATGGCATTTAGCTATGAAGCCGATGTTAAAGAAAGCCCTAAGGAGCTTATTGCTTTATTGGATAAAACAATAAACAATCTGCACACCCGTTATACAATGACGGATTTGCCTAAACTTACACATATCAAAGATACCCGTGCTGCCTATCATAATCTTGGTAAATCTCCCACATCATACCGCAATGCGGCGGAAGCAATGCTCCGACGTATTGTAAAAGGAAACGATTTATATCATATCAACAATGTGGTGGATATAAATAATTTAATTTCTATCTCAACAGGATATTCGGTAGGTTCTTACGATACAGATTGTTTATCCGGCACGGTGGAATGGAGACGTGCGCCAGACGGTGAGAGCTATCGAGGAATTGGCAAAGATGTTCTGAATATTGAGCATCTCCCCACACTATATGATGAAAAAGGAGCCTTTGGAAATCCGACCAGTGACAGCCGTAGGGCAATGATTACTCCTGGTATACATCGAGTTTCAAGCGTGATTTATTCCTTTTCGGGCAACCATGAATTCGATTTAATTGCATCACAGTATAAAAAATTACTTATTACTCATTGCGGAGCAACAGAAATTGATGTTATAATTATAAATTAAACAAATGTCATTCGTTGTAAAACGTTATGCTACAGGAGAGGAGGTTAAAGCTGATGGACAACATTATAGTCTGGACAAAACAGAATGAAAATGTCGCCAAAGAACTTAACGAAACTGGTAGATATATTGCTAAAAGGGAATATATTTTCAAAGATTTAGATGAACATGCATATTTGGTGTTGGAGGCGTATGATTGGCTGGTAAGAAATATCCCCAGCGCTTCCCAAAAGCCAGATGATACAGGATATCCTATATGGGTATCTCTCACAAAGGAGGCAACCATGCTACCAAGTAAGGGAACTATCATACTGGAACTTACATTAGACCCGTCCTTAATCACAATGGTGAATATCGACAAATGGGGTACAATCCTAAATTATTCCTATATTCCGGCAGACGAACAAGATGCCAAACATCACCGACAACTTCTGGAACAATATGGTGTAAGCGATACTAAAGCATATATGTCACAGTTTTATCCTCAAATAAAAAGAAAAATAATTGACAGTTGGAGCCGATTGTTTGACGATTCTATCATTCTCGGCAGCAACGAAAAATATGGTATTATATGGGAGGTTAGAAAAAAATGGGTAACACAGATAATACGGTAATGCTCTATTCCTCCCAATCAGAAGTTGTAGTTAACTCTCTTGAGCGAGATGGTATTTGTTTTTCTAAACAGGAATATGTTATAAAAAAATATGAAGAAAGTGCTCCGATTTTTGTAGCGGTATACGGTTGGTTTGCCATAGCAGCGGAAAAATATCTACCAAAGCCGAAGGGAGCTGAATATCCTTATTGGGCTTTTAGAGATTTATATAGTATCGAACAATCAAGCGACAGCAGAATTTTGCGGTTGTGTATTCCGACAGATGAAGCGATATTCTTCGATATGTACGACTGGAATAAGATTTTACGCCTCCAATATATCGGAGAAACTGAATCTGATGAGAAACGGTTTCGACAAATGCTTGTTGGTTATGGAATTCGGCGAGAAAGTGACATAATCCTCACGAATTTTTACCCAGAATTAAAGCATCAAGTGCAAGATAGTTGGCAAAGGCTGTTTCGCCATCATGAAAAGATAAAGGCAGGCGATACCGCTGGTGTAGAAAGTGTGCAGGCGGGATTATGGCAACTGAAACAAGAGTGGATTGTGTGAAAAATATGAAACCGTTATAGTACCAGATAGCTTATTTGGCTAAATGTGCTACGACAGCTTGAGCGGACACCATCATTTCCCACCTGTATTCCCTTTTGATTTTTTTGATTTTCAAAATATTGCCTATTAGAAATAAAATCTTACTACTTCATGTCATTATCTGAAGTTTCAATATCAGAAATGAGTATAGTTGGAGGCACTAAGGTGTAATCACCTGCAAGACAATTATGAGTTATCCTCGCGTAACTTTCCTTGATTTTAGTGAAAGTTTCTTCGCTCACTAAATGCTCCATACGGCATGAATCTCTATGTGCGATCTTTTCATCGACATTGAGTATCTCTATCAGATATCTTTCAATTACCGCATGGCGTTCAAGAATGGAATTTGCGTAATTTACTCCATCCTCGGTCAGAATGAGGTTGTGGTTCGCATCCATATTGACGAAACCCTCTTTACGGAGCTTCTTCATTGCGACACTGACACTCGGCTTCGAAATACCAAGCTCATTTGCAACATCAATCGAACGAACTTCACCAAGTTTTTTCTGTAAAATTAAAAGAGTTTTTAAGTAGTTTTCTGCTGATTCATTCATACAATAAAATCACCTCTTGATCTTTGCTCATTCAAAACGGCAACGTCCTAATCCTAATTTAATGACATTTGATAACCATTTTGAGACCTGGATACCCGCAGCTTACAGCAAACAGGTTCCAGCCCAAATACCCGATGTTTTCCTATCGAGCGGCCAAAATTGTATGCGTGAAGTATATCTTGAACATTTCTTCCACTCAATTCTCCGACCTCAAGGGCAAATGACTGACTCTCATTTGTTGACCTTTCGTTACTCAATACAAGTTTCCAAAGATACTCAATCAGGACATCCGGCAATATCTTTTTTACATCAGGTGACACTATTAAATTAATATCTGTCATTTTTATACCTCCTTAAGGGTAATAATAGCTCATATTCAAGACTCAAAGGGCATGCTTGTTCACCTAAGACGGCATATTGTTTAGCTTCCATAGTTCAGCGCCCTCTCCAATCGTTGTGGTGCTTGTGTCTGCCGAAGAAATCATCATCGTGATTTCCGTGAAATTCGTCGTGTACGCTGTGACCACCGAAACCGCCAAATCCATGACCGTATCCGTGCTGCGACATAAACTCTTCCATTGACTTGTGGCGCTGTTCAAAATCCTCGTCGGGGAATTGCTCCTCGTACCGCTTGATAATGCGGCCGAGATAATCACTGAAAGCGGCGAGTTCCTCATCATTTAGGCAGTCGAGAATTTTTTCTGTTTCCAATGTTTTGTCATCAACGTTCTCAGCGGCTTTCATACCTTCTTCGGTCAGTTTGATTGTCATAATGCGCTTATCTTCTTCCGAAGGTTCACGCGTAATATATCCGCTCTTTTCCAGCTTTGCGAGCAGTTCCGCAAGGGACTGTTTGCTCATATTCAGTAAATAGGTCAGTTCTTTTTGGCTGATTTCCGGCTTCATTTTGAGAATCGCCAGTACCCGGCCTTGCCCCCGGTATGGGTTATGTACCCAACCGCCTCTTATAAAATTGTGAAACGACGCTCGATGCATCAACATTTGAAGCTGTTGTAATTGTTCATTGATTACTACTTTGATCTCGCTCATTGTTATTTCCTCCTAAAATTTATTGTGTGCTCATTATCATTCTCAAATTATTCCTGTTCTATAAACAGTCCCACTGACACAATCTCCGTTAATCCCTTTGGAGAAAGATAGACCATATTGAACACTTTCTCCTCCATTATGGACAACAATCCTTCAGGCTTCAATATTCTATGAAATTCTTTCAGAACATACCAAGAATTTAGCAAAAGACTTCTTCGAGTTTTTATCATACTCTTCAGGCCACTCGTGGTCCTCTGCAAAATCATTACCGTATTACTAGCCTTCCATTATCTGGATATACTTTTCAAGTTCTTTGTCACTTAAATCACCATGGAATCCTTTGATTTTTCCATAATCTTGCGATGTTGTTCTAAGTCGTCGTTTGTGGATTATTCTACAATTGGTGTTTTGATATTATTCATTATTTTCATTCATAAATACTAATATTTAAGTCAAGTACCTGACTTTAATATTAGTATAGTACCTGACGATTATTTTGTCAAGTACTTGACTATATATTTATTAAACACCTGATTTATTTTTTAACCGCTCCAAAAGCAAACCACAAATTATTTTATCACTCGAAGGTTATTTTTGGAGATTCACCGCTAAAGTTCTACTGAATCTCAGGTCTAACCCGGGGTATTCTTAGTACAAAAACAGCAAAGATTATTGAAAAATCTTTGCCGTTTAAAAAGGTAGGAGGCTACTATCAAAAACAGCTCCGGATTTAATAGTATAAAAAAGATTCTCATATATTTACGGAGATTCTATTCACAATATGTAAGGTAGAATATCTATAAGATTATCAGTGTCAATAAAATATATAGAAACATAACTGCCATACCGCTCCCAGTGCCAGTCCCTACAATTTAATGTTTGATATATTACTAATGGAAATATAATGCTTGAGACATAGTCAAAAACAAAATCCCAAGTAACTTTTTATTAAAAATTTTGCTACATATTTAATAAACAGATTAAAACCATATCACTTTCACAATCAAATACAGGATAAAGCACCAAAAAGCGATAAGTGGCAGTGCATAATACCATTTTTTTAATTTTCCGTCCTGCCACAGTCCTTTGGATTCATTCCGACATTGCTCAAAAATGTCACGTGGAATCAGCTTGATCGTTAACGTCACCAGAGCGGGCAGGATGACAACATCATCCACATATCCAAGCACCGGAATAAAATCTGGGATAAGGTCAATTGGAGATAAGGCGTAGGCGACAGTAATTGCTGCACACACCTTTGCAATCGTCGGAGTCTCTTTCTTCTTCAACGCGATATATACGGCGGGAATATCCGTTTTTAATTTGTTGGCTCTTTCTTTCATGGTCATGGCTTTCCCTCACTATTCAGAGATTCATCATTTTGCCGATATACCTCTGCGATGAATACATCCAGCCGTGCCCTACACTCTTCCAGCTTTCCATCAACGGAGGAACGCAGGGAGGCTCCGTGAAAATCACGCTGAGTAATTTTCTGATACCAATCAACCAGCTTTTGAAGCTCAGTCTCATTTTCCTCAAGCTCCGCAAAGGTAAATTTTCTCCGCTCAGATTCCTTTTCCAATTCATGGAGCAGGTCGTCACATTGCTCAAGAAATTCTCTGTATTCCTCATCCCTTGCTCGGTCAAATGTGGCTATGATGCGTTCTGAGGTGCCTTCATCATGTGGAGCCATCTTCATCAGATAAGCTTCGCCCCCGTTTTTCAGGATTTCATTTGAAATATCCTCCATAAAAACCTCGTTGTCTTTACTCATAGGTAAAACCCAGACCGATTGGCTCAAAATAACAGCGCCACTTTTTTTGAGTTTTCTCCATATGCTGACCCGAACACGAGACGGTTCTTTGGGAAGCATGTAATTGATCGTCAGCCACTCCTGATGCTTCATATAGCCTTCCTCCTTTCATTTTATAACTGACTCGTCTTGACCATACGATTCATCATGAAATAGAACAAAACGGCGATCACTTCTGACACTCCTGTAAATGCTATAATTATTCCCGTCTGGTTCAGATCGTACACCCAGCCCATAAGTGCAGATCCGCCGAACAGGGCCAACCCGTAAGCCGTGTTGAAAACGCCGTAACTGGTTCCCCGTTTATGAAACGGCGTAATGTCAGCTATAGCTGAGCGCATGACAGTTTCGTGTGTCCCCATGATGATGCCGAAAATCATCATTCCAGCGATGATCAAGGGAATTGAACCACTCAAAGTCAAAAACGGCAGCAGCAGCGTAATAAAAGGAATCGCTGCCAGAACAAGCAACCCTCCGGTTTTCTTACCGGTTTTTGCTTTAATGCGGTCATATGCCTTCCCAATGAACAAAGCCGTCACGGCATCCACAATCATAGCAACCGAGTAGAGCAGTGTGATATTTCCGTCTGACATAAGGCCCTTGTCCTTCAGATGATAGCCAATGACGCTGAAATTGACAAAGCCCAACGTACAAAAAAATGTGAACGCCGTATAAATCCAGAAGATCGGTTTTAGTTTTTCCGTTTGGAACTCCCTTTTGGCCACAGCAGGAATTAGCTCATCTCTTTTTACTCGGCGGTAAGCATAGGTTAAAAAGAGCATGAGAAAAATAACCGCAATAAACAGCCATTTATACCCTATCTGGTACTGGGCGATCCCGTTTTTCCCCGTAAAATAAAATACCGCTGTAAAAATCAGCGGGCCAGCAAAAGCACCTATCTGATCCAGTGCCTCCTGAAGGCCAAAAGCAAACCCGACCCCGACCTGATTCTCCGCAACGCAGGATAACACCGTATCTTTTGCCGGATTGCGCAGAGCTTTTCCGATCCGCTCCATAAGAATCAGGACAACGAGGATATTCCAGTTCATAGTAAAGCCCATGAACGGTACAACCAGTAGCATACCATAACCAACAAACATAAACATCCAATATTTTCTGCTCTTGTCTGACCACACGCCGGCAATCAATCTGAGAAAGTATCCCAGAAACTCCCCAATTCCAAAGACCAGCCCGACCTTGGCCGCACTGACTCCCAGCAGATTCAAGTATTGACTGTTCACGCTGCGGGCGCTTTCATAGACCACATCCCCCAGCAAACTAATGATTCCGAACAGAAGAATGACAGTCACGGCTGGCGTGAACCTTTTTTTGGATTCCATATTTATGATACCTCTTTTCAGTTTTTAATATAAAATTATTGTAATGAGTATTACATGTAACACTGATTACAGTATACAGTTTTCATTTTTGATTGTCAATCAAGTTTTATTCAGGATAGAGTTAATTTACTGTAGGACGAATTATAAGTGTAAATTAGAATCCCCTAAATTAAATAGAAATTTGTTTTAACAAAATATCAAAAACCATGCCGGACTTCATTTTTTTATTTTATCTCAATGTTTCCATATTCACCATATGCCGATATGGTAATCCCCACGCATAAAACATTGAGGATGATCCTTCAGCAAGTGTTTGTTCTTAATGAGATAATCAAAAATCAATCTGTCTCCTTCAAAATCGACGTCGCATTTTTGATATGATGTCAGCCGGCTGTTGTTTGTCTCGTAAAACCGTAACAGCCAATCATCAAGCTTTTCCTCTGGGTAAATGGAATGTACCCTGCATAAAATTCTACCGGAGTCAACTCCTAAAACGTATTATTCTCTTTTGGAACACATCGGCAAAAGAGTTTCTACATCTGTTCCTTCGCACCACGTCAAAAGGGTATATACGCCTTTCCCTTCATCGCAGACACCAAAACCAACTGGTTTCGACATTAGCACTTCAAGTTCTGCCACACGTTTCATCATTAAGAATTCTGTTTTTTTATAGTTGTATTTTGAAATATCCGCAAAAGACGCATAGCCCAGGATATCTTTCATATCAACCGCGCTCCTTGACATATTGCTTGCGCCAGTTAATGAGCCAGCTGAGCTGCTTGTCTATAAATTGTTTATCAATACAGTCAAGACCACATATTTCTACGATGGTTGCCTGCAGTTGGTAATGCCGTATCGCAATAAAATCATAAAATGATTCTTTCTCTGCTTCCGACAAATAATTTTGAATCATTAGTACAAAATAGGCTCAGGTAAAATTTCCCAAAAATCATTATCCAAAATTTCTTCCAGTTCATCGGAAATCCTATATGATTTAGAACAATCTATTTGTATTTTTCTAAAAACTCATTTGGTATTAAAATTTCACGTAGGTTTTACCCGCTGTTCCAGAATCGGTAATAAATCAAAAATTTTATCATCAGGAACATGGTATTCGTTTGTATGCCAAATAGGCGAAGTATCCTCCAGGACATTTTCGATTCTTTGGCTATAAAAAAACGGCTTCAATATGTTTAATGTGTCTAAGCTTTCCAAGCTCTCTTCAATAACTCCTAACCGAAACATTAGTATTCACCCCTGTGTTATTTAAGTCGATTATGTTAACGTAATCGACTTATTTAGATAAATATCACTGGCAGGTTAGATGAATATAAATGCCGCAGGTAACTTTGCATTATGCTCACAATCTTACTTATAAATTGGAATTAGTGTTACCTTGATACCTTTATTTCAAATCCATATTCACGCAATGTAAAGTTATCATCAATTTTTTCTTCATAAATTCCATCTACCTGCCTAAATCCATTTCTTAGATATAAGTTTATAGCTGGTACATTTATATTCACAACGAAAAGCCTTAAATATTTAGCATCTTTCTGCTTAGTGAGTGCAATAGCATGCTTAAGCATCATAATGCCAATGCCTCGTCTTGAATAATCAACATTGACTCCAAAGCAGTCAAGGTATAATGCTTTGTCATGGGTATTTTCCCATTTCATACAGCTTTCTCCAGTATTCAATTCACATAATGCAAACGCTGCAACTATATTATCGTGCTCCTCCACCAATAAATAAAGACGACCATTTTCAATATCACCGCTAAAAAACTCACACGGATAGATTTCGTCCCAAAAAAGAAGCCAGCCCCTTTTAGAATCGACCTTCTTTCGACCTAATCTTCTGTATCATTAGTACAAAACAGATGCACATCTGAAATTGTAACAGACATAGTGTTCATACAATCATAAATCAAAACTATTCAATTAGTTTCAATAACTGTTCTTTTAATATTTTTTATATCCTCATCTATAATTTCCCATATTAATTTCAAATTTACGCCCTCATAGTCGTGAATAATATGATTTCTTAAACTCTTCATTTTAAACCATGGAATATCGGAATGTTCATTTATATATTCTATATCAAGTTTATTAGTTAGCTCACCAATTTAGCTCAAATTAAATACGCATGCTTCTACCATCATACTGTTATTTTGAAATTAACTATAGGTAATATTGCTTGTATACTTTAATACAGAGTCAGTATAATTAATTATTTTTTGGATAATCTTTCGATTTCTCAATATATTACCATACCTTCTTTTTCAATCTTTTTATTTATTACAGAATCAGGTTCTATGTGTGATTTATCAATTAAATCTATATCGCTGTTCTTAGAAGATTTACCTTTAGCATATAGACCAAATAATACCGCTTTACTTACCGGATAATTACTTAATATGGGTATTGTTATCTCTTTTATCTTTTCAATTGAAATAGTGTTGGAAATCATGCGTTTCACCCTTCTTATACCTTCTTATACCTTTTACTATAATTTTCAATCTTGCTTAAGTTTATTATATACTATTTTCAACTTTTTGGTAATTAAAACAAACCTTTAACTAACATTAAAAATATGTTTATTTCATACGTAATATAAACGAAACATAAGAATAAAATTAAAATTATATAAAAAAGCTGCATCTTTATTGGTTTACTACCAACAAAAATGCAGCTTATAACTTATGTCATTAGGTCAAAATAGATGCAGGCATTTCATTCTTAGTAATTCCATTATCCCACTGTAGAAAATAGCGTACCAAAATTAAAATTTATATATCCATTGTACTCAAGAAACATAGATTAACCTTAAATTTTAATCTGGCTAAGTGCCTTTATCAAAAAACTGTTTACAGAGGAAAGTATATCAATATGTTGTGCCAGATGTCAGCAGGAAAAGAATCTCATACCCAGCCAATCCTAAAGCAGATAACGCACAAAAGGAAATCAGCGTCTTGCGTCGGAAACAATCACCCTTATAAATAAAGAAGTATAGAGAAAGACCAATGATAATCCTACCGATAGCAGCAGGAATCATATGCATGTAATCGGGTAAGTGGAGTAATTCGTTTAAGCCTTCAGCAAAAAAAACAGAGGGCAGTAGACTTGCAGCCCAATAATATTTCGAGTTTTTTTGCAAAAAAGCACTTGCTCCGAAAATGATGCCTGCCACGACAGCACAGGCAAGCCAGATATAAAAGTAGTAGCCTCCAAATGAAAAGGAATGGCTGTTTACAACTGATTCTACCCAATAGTATGAAATTACGCAAACTACAAGCGTTTCTATACAGAGTAGAATCGATAAATATTTCCCTTTTCCAGCTGATGCTATAAAGAACGCTGGTATTAGCCAAACCGCCCCCGAGTTTGCCAAGGAATTCAACGAACCTGGCAGGTACTTTTGCCCAAACACCGTCAGAATCCCTGTGAGCAGTCCAACGAATAAGGCGCATACAATTTGAATGGTAATGACCTTTTTATTTGAGTCCATAGAATTTTTCCTTTTTGGATATAGTCTCGTTTATTTACATGTCGCATAAAACCTAAAATTTAGCTATGCCCTTTAAGCATAATATGTGTAATTAGTACAAAATAGATGCAGAATCTTCTTTGAAAGATTCAGGGGTTAAAAAAGACCTTTTCCACAAATCTCTGCTTGCATTTGTGTTTCACCCTTAATAGTCAAAGAATATAGTTTTCCGTAACTCATTGCTGATGTATCGACCTCAATTACGGAATTTTCCAGTTGTTGTATTGGCATGGAACAATTATCTTCTTTACTTATAAGGCAAAATTCAAGGGGCTTGTCTACGGAAACCTGTTCACCGTTTATATATTTTTCAACTCCAATGCGAACTTTGTTTTTTATTCTGACAGAATAATCAAAGTATGATTTACTGTTAAATGCTAAATCCTCTCTATATAGTCTATAGCCTACGTTTTCTTGTTTTTCATCGCATACATTTACAGAGAATCGCAAAAATATCTCATCGTCATCTTCCCACCAAATCAAAATATCTGTCTTTCCAATGCTTTTTCCTATTATAGACATCTTATCTGAAGCTATTATATTTTGATTGGATACAGACAAGAGAAGCTTTGCATCCTTAATATGTTTGTAATCTTTAATTAGTAGCGGTAGTAATTCTATTTTTTGATCTACTCCTATATTTTCGATTGGTGACAGTAATTCTATCCGGTAGTTTGAAATTGAGTCCTTGTTTGCAATTCCTGTTTTAAAATCATCGGATGGACCTTTTAATTCTCTATTACAGGTGAGTTTTGTGACACCGGAAATAGTTGAGTCTATTCCTATGACTTTCCATACAGCATTTGACAATATAAATGTATGATTGTAGTTAATAAGATGTGTGTATTGATTGTTTTTCAATACGCAAGTTAAGCTTCCTGAACCCACCGATATCATAGGAGAATGTTCAATCCAAAATTTCATACCCTCTGTTGGAACTCTGCAATAGAACTCTCTTACTCTGCCATCCAAAACAATTTTAATTTTATTGTCAAAACCACCACCGTAAGCTTCTGCAACTCCATTTAAATCTATATGCAGATCTGAATTGCCTTTGTAGAAATGTTGATATTTGTTCCAACTATTGTTTTCCCAAGAATACGCAGAGATATTAATATTATTACTCTCTACACAAAACTCCCCCAACGAAAAACCTGCTCTTACTCCATTTTCTTGTTTTATACATCCTACAGTGACTTGCGGGACACCCAAGGTGTCATCTACCCATAACGTATGACTATGTCCACATAAATATAAGCAGACTCCATAGTCATTAAAAATATTTACAAGCTTTCTTTTTTCAGTAGGTTCCAGCAAGTCAAGCCCTCGATGACCAACAGCAATTGTTATTTTTTCAGTAGGCTTGACGGTTAAAAGCTCATTCAGAACATAACTACTGCCTGCCATTAGCGTTCCGGCATCATTTATGCATTTGTTTCCACTGGCATCTTCAACACTTTGTCCCGCTAAAAGTTCTGTGTTAATCAGTAAAATATTACAATCCTTTGTCACCACAGCTTTATGAGGACTGATCTTATAACAATTATCAAACATTGTATTGACAAAATCAGTACCGTAGATAAAGTTCAGTACTTTCTTGTAAAATGAAAAAGCATCAACTAATTCAGGCAAATTAACGAATCTACCTTTTTCGGTTTGATATTTGCTTTTTTCAGTAATAAGTAGTTCTTGTCTATTATTATAGTCTCGATTCAAATCATGATTTCCCGGTACGCACAAAATATTACATGTATTAGTTATTCCAACTAATTTTGTGATTCCCAAAATAAACTGTGCAACTTTTTGGGCGTTTTCGTCAGTATCATCTTGGCAACTTGCATCCCTAAAGTCACCTGAAAGGATCAAATAGTCTACAACAACTTGGTTTTGATATAAAAAATCCTTTAGTTTATCTCTTAAATAATTACTATCTGTACCATCATCATCAGGATTAAAATGCAAATCAGATAGATGTAACCATTTCATTATTTCACCTCGGCTCTACTTTTAAATAATTATATCATGAAAACAAAAAACAGTTAGATAATGTTGACATTGTATATCCCATTTCCAAGTGTGTTTTATTTTTTATACCAATCTTCCGGTACTAAGTTATTTTCATTCCACCAATCTTCAATAACAGAATTACGAAAATTCTCATCTTTTAAATTAGCATGATCTACTATAATAACTTGAAGCTTTCCCTTTAGTTCTGATGTCCTATTGGTGATAAAGTTATACAAGGTGCTAACCATATTCCAATCTGTATTTTTTTCATCCAATTCTGATGGAAAATAGACCTGTGAAGGTTGATCCAAAAATATAAAATTAGGCACCGGCCTGTTCAGAGTAATAAAATATTTATGTAACGCAAAGTAGGTTATTAAATGTATCCCGACCCAATTTGACCCACTGCCGAGCTGTTTTAAAGGAACAGGGCGATCAGCTTTATCCACAATAACTGTAACTTTGTTCATATCTAGACGATATGGGTTTTCAGAATGTTCCAAGTTCAGTTCTTTAGCCCATTCACTCATATCTACAGATATTCGTGATAATACAGATTGCTTACGATCTTCTAGTGAGTCTTTATCTAATATTTCATCAATATCACATATTCTGTCCTCAATCTTTTTAATGGCTTTTTCTTTACCTGTAGAGTCGTCATGTTGCTCTACGCTTTCCAACCATAGACTAATTCTACCAACTACTTTTGCACGTCTAGAATTTAAATCTTTTAATGCGATAGCATCCTGATTTTGAGTATAAATGCCATCAATTTCAGACTTTACTTGGATAATGTCTTGTCGTATTTTTTCCCTCTCTGATTCAAGTGAGTCAATATATTTTCTTAATTTGGGTTTTTCTCGAGTAACGTTTTGTATATTGTCATCTAGGTTTTTAATAGCGGTTCTTATCATGTCAATATTGGGCAAAGGCATTTCTAGTTTGTTGGCACATAAGGGGCAATGATCCGGTCTAAAATCAAGCTTTTCAAATAAGCCAATTGAACTCAGCCTAATTTTCTGATGCTCAACTTCATTCGCGTAGCCGCTCGTTTCTCCTGCAAATGTTTTTGCATTACTAATATCCTGATTAAGTTGTTCCAATTCATCCTCAGATTTTTTAAGCTCTGATTGTAAAAAGCTTAAACGATCCATACCAACAGTTTCAGCATTTACAGGAGTCCATTCATTCACGCTTTTTAAAACTTTATACACAGATTCGTAACTGTCATAATCTGCTTCAATATTATCGTATAAAAGGCCTACATACTTTGCTTCGGATATTAATGAAATGGCCCTTTGTAAACCTCCTCCTTGAAGCATTCTAATTTCTTCCAGTCTGCGTTTTTCAATTGCTAATTTTCTTTTTAGAATACTTCTTTCATTTTCTAAAGCTAGCGATTCCTCATTCACTATACCCAAAAAATATGGCAAAGTGTCTTTTATGGCCTGAGTAATGAAATCTTCCGATTGCTTATGAAATAAAAAAGTTTTTGCTGCTATCTCATCCTGATTTTGAAAGCAGTAGTATAATGCATGTCTAATATTAGCAGCAAGGGGATCGCGGCTTTGTCCGTCTGGCGGTATATTTAGGTTCTCAGAAATGTCTAATCTCTTAGTTAAAGCCTCCT
>ENA-UOOK01000893-UOOK01000893.1-fermentation-metagenome-genome-assembly--contig:-NODE-893-length-39994-cov-6.324144_pt1 | contig 39994 bp, 36 predicted proteins | sample MGYA00245777_ERZ724023 | MGnify/ENA primary metagenome ERZ724023 (study PRJEB28704, sample SAMN03018312) | fermentation metagenome | biome: anthropogenic terrestrial biome; feature: soil; material...
GAGCAGGAGACTGAAAATCTCCGTGTCCGTGGTTCGATTCCGCGTTTGGGCACCACACAATAAAAACAGCTTTTATTTATAGAAGCTGTTTTTATTGTGTGGTTTAACATGTATTTAGGCATAAAATTTGGGGAAAATTAAAATATTGAATTCATAATTTTTTTTAAAATATTTATTATGTTGTTGTAAAATATTTTGCTGTTAAATTTAACAGGAATCAAGTTCTTTTTTATACCTTCAATTGCCGTATATGTTTTAACTTTGTATTCATTATTGTTTACAAAGTAAAACTCACTGATTTTATCATCCTTGAAGAAAGACAGGAGTATGTTTAATTCCATTGTCTGAGCGGCTGAATTCATGTTTAAATTAAAGTTTATACCAGGATATACATAATCGGTCATACGATCAGATATTATGCCAAATTTGCAGTATAGATTGTTTTTTTTAATATTAAAATCTTTGCTGTTTATTTTAACAATCAGTCCGTTATAATATAAAACATCATCATACAAATCAAGTATGGAGTTTAATAGTTTCGGAAGATTAAATACATCCTCATAATTATGCCGCATTATTAGATATGAAAATTCTTTTCGAGGATCAATTTTATAGGCTTTATATAAAACAGCCACATCTTTTCCACTTATGCAGTCATTCCGTTTAATGTTAAAATATTCTTCTACAGATTTTAATTTAAGATTTTCTATTTGTATTTTATTTTTTAAATGTCTCAGCCAGTTATATAAATCAATTTTTACAAAGGAATCGAAATCAAAGTTTATGCAGTGTTTTTGAAATTTGTATGCTAAAAATGGAATATCAAAACTATTTCCGTTGTAGGTTATTACATATTTTTTTTGATTTATTAAATCTTTCAGGTACTTTAAAGCTTCTAGCTCGTCCATTTTATATTCACAAAAAACTTGGTGTATTTTATAACATCCATTTTCATAAAGCATAGCTGTTATAGAAATTATGTCTGAATAGATTTTTGATAATCCAGTTGTTTCTATATCTATAAAAAAAGCTTTCTTTAATAAATTGTCTAAATTGTTGTTACTTTCAATATTTACTATGTTGCAGTCGGTAATCATGCTATCTCCTTTGTTTGTACGAAAATAATTGATTTGCTACCTAATATTTGGTAAAATGATATGGGTGTATGTTATGTATATTTTAATTTCTATTTTTACGGCTTATGCAATAGGAATAATATCTTATGAATATGGATTTTTCAGTATTTTGTTTTTTGCTGCTCTTGTTTTGCTAATTTATAATTCTCTGGTTACAAGACATTTCATATACAACTGTGTGATTATTATGTTTTTACTTTTAGCCTTTATTAATTGCAATTATAATTCAGATTTTGTTTTAAAACAATACACTAATGAAGAAACTAATATCACAGCTAAAATTAAAACCCGTAAAAAAGCAAATTCTGATTCTCAGTTTATAGGCTTCAATGCTTCTGTTATGAGCATAAACAACCGGGTTTTAAACGTTGAAGAGAATACAATAATCTATTTTAAAAAAAATTGCAGCTTGGAAGAAAACAGCATTGTACAGTTTAAAGGAAGTGTTTCAGATGGTAATTTCAGTAAAAATAAAATGCTTTTTAATTATGATAATTATTTAAGAACTAAAAAAATCGGAGCCGTTGTTTTTGCAGAAGATAATCTCCATATTATCAAAGAAAGTTATTCTTTGTTAAATAAAATATCTATCAAATTCAGAAATTATGTGGAAAATACTTTTTATAATTCCTTAAGCAAAGAAAATGCAGATGTTATTTTGTCCATAATATTAGGAGATGTGGATTATTTAGATGAGAATCTTTACGATAATATAAAGGTAATGGGGTTAGCACATATTTTTGCTGTTTCAGGATCTCATATAGTTCTCATGTATGGTGTTTTATTGAGGATATTCAATTTTTTTTGCTTAGGACGAAGGACAAGCTGGATAATATCATGGGCATTGATTTGGTTTTATGGGTTTTTAATTGGGTTCCCTTTAACTGTAATGAGGGCTCTTGTTATGTTTACACTTTTGTTCGGTGCGGAGGTCTTGTATCGAAAGTACAGTTCTTTGAATTCAATAGGGTTGGCGGCCTTGATCTTAACTATTTATAATCCTTATTGGCTTTTTGACGCCGGTTTTTTACTGTCATTTTCTGCCGCTCTCAGCATGATAATTTATAATAAATATGTTGCTAAAAATATTTTTATCTGCAATACAATTTTAAAGACATTATATTTGTATTTATTCTTACAGCTTTTTACACTGCCTGTAATAGCATATTATTTTAATTACGTGCCTGTTATGGGTATTTTATATAATCTGGTGCTTTTAAATATATTTACCGTAATTTTGATTTACGGCTTTGCTCTTTTAATTTTAAACGGATTTATTACAGCTCTGCTTTCTGTTCCATTTAAAATATTTGATCATATATTATACAGTTTGAGAGCCATTGTAAACTTTACGGAGAAATTTGCGTTTAACGGTATAAGTGTTCCGTCAATGTCTGCAGCAGAAATTATGTTTTTTTATTTTATGCTTGCTTTTGTGCTATACTTATACAATAAGAAAAACTCGGTTGTTAAAAATTACGGATTAACTGTTTTAACCAGTTTTTTAATTTTGAATTTTATAATTTGTCCTGTTTTTGACAGCAGCTTTTACTTTAACGTTGTAGATGCGGGACAAGGAATGTTTTCTACAGTTAAATACAGGGATACGAATTTAATTATTGACTGCGGCAGCACAAGCAGCAGCGGATTCGGAGCATATACGGCTGTGCCGTATATGCTTAAGCATGGAGTTTTTAATTTAGACGGAGTATTTATAAGCCACTGGGATAGTGATCATTATTCAGGATTAACTGAGCTTATAAACAGCAGAATTAATGTAAAAAAATTTTTTTCTTCTGTAGATAATGAAGAAATAGAAGAAAAAATCACCATACTAAATAACGGAATGCAATATAAACTTGATGATTACTTCAAAATTGATATATTATGGCCTGATGAAAATTATTATTCAGATAGTCCAAACAATTCTTCGCTTGTAATACTGCTGAGCTTTAATGGGAAGAGCATTCTGCTCCCGGGAGATATTGAGAAAGAGGCTGAAGATATTTTAGAAAACAATTTAAAGCATTCGGACATACTTGTTGTTCCTCATCACGGAAGCAAGACATCTTCAACAGCCGGTTTCGTTGAAAAGGTAAAACCGGATATTGCCGTCATGAGCTATGGCAAAAACAGTTATGGTATTCCTTCAGATGAAGTAATAAAGCGTTATGAAGATGAAAAGAGTTTGGTATTATCTACATTTAATCAAGGTGAAATAAATTTTATTTTAAAAGGTGATAAAATATATTATAATACATATACGTGTGAAAAATCAAAAAATTATAATGAACTATATTTCAGCTGGTTAATTCCGAATTTGATGAATTTTTGTTTTCTGCTGATTTGGATCGTTAAGAGCAAGGGGGAACGCTATGAGCTATAAAAATGCAATAGATATGATTAAAAAAGATAAGGTTCCTAATTCCATTATATTTTGCGGAACGGAAGAATATTATATAGACTGCGCAGTTGATAATATAAAGGAAAAATACGTTGAAGATGACTATGAAACTATGAATTACATGGCATTTGAAAAAATTGAAAACAACTTTGATGATTTTTTTGAATTTGTTTCTACATTTCCATTTATGTCTGAAAAAAAGGTATGTGTGGTAAAGGATGCGGCATTTTTAACTTCTGCCGGCAGTTTGAATAAAAATTATGAGGATAAGCTATTAAATATAATGGACGGAAATGAAGACTGTATAATAATATTTCTAATAAAAGGTAGAAAGTTTGATTCAAGGAAAAAATTAGTTAAAAGATTAAAAAAAGAAAATGCTGCTATAGAGATTAACAAATTAAATGAAATAGAGTTGTCTAAATATATTGTAAATAAATTTAAAAACCATAATTTGGTCATCAACCTTAGCGATGCAGATTATATAGCTAACAACTCAGGATACTTGGAATATGAAAGTACAATAAGCTTATACCATGTTAATAATGAAATAGAAAAAATAGCAGCATATAAATTAAGTTCGAATAATATTTCATTTGAAGATATAGACGCACTTCTTATAAAGTCAGTTGAAAGTAACATATTCAAACTTGTGGATTGTATTTGTGAAGGAAACAAGAAAAAGGCATTTGAAATATTGGATGAAATGCTGCTGAACAAAATGCCGGAACCGTACATTATTCACATGATTTCAAGGCAGTACAGAATGCTTTATCAGTATGTAATTTTAAATAAGAAAGGATATACTTTCAATGAAATTATGCGCAAAATGAAGATAAAAAAATTTGTGGCAGCAAAACTTTCCAGACAAGCAAGAAGTTTGAATCTTGAAAAAATACAATATTATATGGAAGAACTTCTTGATATGGACAGAAAGATCAAGACAGGGGAAATTGACAGCCGTATAGGCCTTGAATTAATCACAAATGGAATAATAAAATAAAAAACCGGTTTAACCGGTTTTTGTTTCCTGAGATTCATCAACTAACACCACATTTATGTCTATGAGGTTAGTTGATGAATCTTACGGATATATGACGGTGCGTGCAGCCTGTAATTAGGCTGCTGCTTTGTTTAATTTATGAGATAATCTGCTAACCTTTCTTGCTGCTGCATTTTTATGGATAGTATTTTTTGCAGCTGCTTGATATAATTTCTTCTCACAGATCCTTAACAATTCTTTAGCTTTTTCATAATCATTTTCTGCTAAAGCTGCTTCAAATTTTCTTATATATGTTTTGATTTCAGATTTTCTTCTCTTGTTAGATTCGGTTTTCTTATTTATAACTAAAATTCTTTTTTTTGCAGACTTAATGTTTGCCAATCTTTTCACCTCCTTATTTAATTTTATTCAAATGCCTGCAATTAGGCATTATATGCAGGCAGTATTTTTGACAGCAATCCAATTATACAGTTAATCAGGATAAAAATCAAGTATAAAGAATAAAAAAATGAAAAAATTCAATAATAAAATTAATATGTAAATTTTTTTCAGTAAATGTTATTAGCGGTTAGTAGTTTACAATGTCAACGATCTGATATTTTGAAGTATTGTTTTTGTTATTATATTGAGGAGGCAATGATGTATTACAGAACAGATTTGGCTTTTGAAGCGAATGAGTCCTTAGCTAAGAAAGCAGAAAGAATAAAGTTAAAGACACGAGATTATAAGCATGGAGAAATTGTGGAGCTTGAAATAACCGATAAGGACGCTGAAAAGGCTATAGGCAAAAAAATGGGAAAATATATAACATATGAAACTAATGGTTTAAAAAAGCTCAGTAGATCTTCAAGACTTGAAGTAATAAATATACTTGCAAAATCCATTAAAGATGTATCTCATATAAAAAGAGAAAGAGTATTGGTTGTAGGACTTGGAAACAGAAATATAACTGCAGATTCCTTAGGTCCCAGGACATTGGATAAAATAAAAGTTACAAGACAGTTTTTTAAAGCCTATAACAAGGAATATGATGAAGATTATAATGAGGTTTCTATATTAGAGCCGGGTGTTCTGGGGACTACAGGAATTGAAACCATTAATACAATTGTGGGAGTAGTTGAAAAAATTAAGCCGACTCTGCTTATAATAATAGATGCATTAGCTTCACGGAAAATGAGAAGGCTTTGTTCAGTTGTGCAGATTACAGATGCAGGAATAGAGCCCGGATCGGGAATAGGTAATATGCAGGGTTCGTTGAATGAAGAAACTCTTGGAGTGAAAGTTGTTGCCATAGGTATACCTACGGTTGTAGATACTGCTACTATTGTCAATGATACCATTGAGCTTATGGAAGAAACATTGAAAGGCAAGACAGAAGATGTCGGTCAAATAATGGGTATTTTAAGTGATTTGAAATATGATGAAAAGGGTATGTTTATCAAAGAAATTTTAAATCCCATGTATGGTGAGTCCATTGTAACGCCCAGTGAAGTAGATGAGCTTATAGGAAATTTATCTGTTATGCTGGCAGAAGCCGTCAACAAAGCAGTTCATCCCGGATATAAATTAAATTCGTAATATAGTTGTAAAAATTAACAGTGTTATTCAGGAAACAATAAACATATAAATTAATATATTAGTAATTTAAATAATATATTACATTTGAAAAAAATATGTGGAGTTGGATCATGAAGAGACGAAGAAGAAATAAAGGTGGAAGAAAATTTTACATGGGAATGTCAATTTTATGCTTGTCATTGCTTTTTATAGGGTATAGCTATGTTTACAATTTATCCGAGAAAAGAAAGTTGCAACAGGATGTTACAACAATATCTATAAATTATGACGATGACCATGAAGTAGGAGGCAAAGCAAATACCATTGACAAAATAATGTCCTACTTTAATATTTTCTTGGAAAAAACATTTAACGAAAGCGAGGATACAAGCAGATTAATTGAAAATGACAGTCAGAAAAATGGAGAAGTCTTCAAAACAATCAGCAGTGAAGATAACGTGGCATCAAAGACATTAAAAGAAGACAAATCTCAGGCTGAAGATGAGGCGGTATACTTAGCAGACCGCAAGGAAGATTTCTTCAGGGTAGTAGAATCTCCAACATACAGAAGCAGCGTTCCCCGCAATGTAGATATAGATGCTGCTTCTGTTAATGAAAAGTTAAACATTGTATTTTATCACACTCATGGCACTGAATCATATCTTCCCCACAAAGAAGGAAATTTCAGGACTCAGGATGAACGGTACAATGTTATGGGGCTTGGAGGCAAAATTGCGGCCAACCTTCAAGGGTACGGAATAAATGTAAGCCATTTAAAGGATTATAACGATTATCCTGACTATAATATGTCATATGCCAATTCGTGTGCTGCTGTAAAAAAAGTTTTATCTGGCAGCAAGAAAAATTTATTGATAGATATTCACCGGGACGGTGCTGACGAAAATTCAGCTTACGAAAAGGTGCTGTCAGATGTGAAGTCTTTGGAGATTAACGGCAAAACAGCAGCTACCTGCACTCTTGTCATAGGGGACAAGAATGAAGATTTTGACGTTTTAAATCAACATGCTCATGCTTTGTTTGATTTGGCGCAAAAAAAGTATCCGGGGCTTTTCAGAGATATAATAGTAAGACCAGGAGCGTATTTTAATCAGTTTCTTTCAGATTATTCGTTTTTAATAGAAATAGGAAGTTCATTAAATAATATAGATGAGGTAAATTATTCAGCTGAACTGTTATCCGAAGTTTTAGCAGAGTATATTAATGAAATTAGTAAATAATCCTTTTACATACACATAAACTTTGATATAATACCCTATATCCGGATAAGTAGGGAGGAAACATTTTTGGACAGAAAAAAATTTATAAGGAACTTTTCGATAATAGCCCATATAGATCACGGCAAGTCAACATTGGCAGATAGGTTAATAGAAAATACAGGGCTTATTTCCCATCGTGAAATGCATGAACAGGTTTTGGACAACATGGATCTGGAAAGAGAGAGGGGAATAACGATTAAACTTCAGACTATCAGCCTTTTGTACAAAGCCCAGAACGGAAACGAATATACCTTAAATTTAATAGATACTCCGGGTCATGTGGACTTTAATTACGAAGTGTCAAGAAGTTTGGCGGCATGTGAAGGTGCTGTTCTTGTGGTCGACGCAACTCAGGGAATTGAGGCCCAGACTCTGGCAAATGTATATCTTGCCTTGGATCAGAATTTGGAAATAGTTCCTGTAATCAATAAAATCGACCTGCCCAGCGCCAGGCCGGATGAAGTAAAGCAGGAAATAGAAGAAGTAATAGGGATTGACTGTGAAAATGCCCCCCTTATATCAGCTAAGGAAAACATCAATATAAATCAGGTGCTTGAGGCAATAGTGAAACAGATTCCTGCACCCAGCGGAGATGAAAATGATCCGCTTAGGGCTCTTGTGTTTGATTCATATTACGATAGTTACAGAGGTGTTGTTGCATATATAAGAATTAAAGAAGGCCAGGTCAAAAAGGGAGACAAAATAAGGATGATGTCAACAGGCAAGTCCTTTGAAGTTACTGAGACGGGTATAATTTCACCTGGACAGAAACCTGTAACTGCATTGTATTCAGGGGATGTGGGTTATTTGTGTGCCAGCATGAAAGAAGTAAAAAGCTGCCTGGTGGGCGATACAATAACAAATGATGATAATCCGGCAAAAGAGCCGCTCCCCGGATATAAAAAAGTAATGCCAATGGTTTATTGCGGGATATACCCTGCAGAAGGAGAGGAATTCAATTCTGTAAGAGATGCATTGGAAAAACTTCAAGTTAACGATGCATCCCTGACATTTGAGCCGGAGACGTCGATAGCCCTGGGATTTGGTTTCAGGTGCGGCTTTTTAGGACTTCTGCACTTGGAAATAGTTCAGGAAAGGCTTGAAAGGGAATTTAACTTAGATATTATTGCTACAACTCCCAGCGTTATTTACAAGGTTTATAAAACAAACGGCGAAATGGTAATACTACAGAACCCTACAAACATGCCTGATGTGCAGGAAATTGAATATATGGAGGAGCCTATTGTAAGTGCATCTATAATGACTCCTTCAGAATATGTTGGACCAATTATGGAATTTTGCCAAAACCGCAGAGGTGCATTCGAAAACATGGAATATATAGAGGCTACAAGAGTAATACTTCATTACAAGCTTCCATTAAACGAGGTTATCTATGATTTCTTTGATGCGCTTAAATCTAAAACCAGAGGATATGCATCGTTGGACTATGAACTTCAAGGCTATGTAGCCTCCGAACTTGTTAAAATGGATATACTTATAAACGGAGAGTTAGTTGATGCGTTTTCAATTATAGTTCATAAGGACAAGGCTTATGAAAGAGGAAGAGCCATTGTGGAGAGACTAAAGGATGTAATACCAAGGCACCTGTTTGCTATTCCTCTTCAGGCTGCAATAGGAGGCAAAATAATTGCCAGAGAAACAGTTAAAGCCCTGAGAAAAGATGTATTGTCCAAGTGCTACGGAGGAGATATAACAAGGAAAAAGAAGCTTCTTGCAAAGCAGAAAGAAGGCAAGAAACGCATGAGGCAAATAGGCAATGTTGAAGTTCCTCAGGAAGCATTTTTAGCTGTTTTGAAATTTGACGAAGATTAAAAGGAGAAAAAATAAAATGAAAAAAGGAACTATAGTTTTAATAGTTGTATTAGCTGTCATAGCAATATTTGCATTGAGTGTTTTTGGAAGCTACAATTCATTGGTTTCATTGGATGAAGATGTTAATACGCAATGGGCCAATGTGGAAAGCAAGCTCCAAAGAAGATATGATTTGATTCCCAATCTGGTAGAATCTGTTAAAGGAGCTATGTCCCAAGAAAAAGAAGTGTTTACAGCAATTGCAGATGCCAGGTCAAGGTTGGCTGGAGCTGGAACAACTACTGAAAAGGTTGAGGCATCCAACGAATTGGAAGGAGCATTGTCAAGGCTGCTGGTTGTTGTTGAAAATTACCCTGAATTAAAATCAAATCAAAATGTTACAGGATTAATGGATGAACTGTCAGGAACAGAAAACAGAATTTCCACGGAAAGAGACAGGTACAACGAGACAGTAAGGAAGTATAACAGAAAAATAAGGTCATTCCCTTCGAATATACTGGCGGGGATGTTCGGATTCGATGAAAGACCGTATTTTGAAGCAACTGAAGGAGCTGAGACAGCACCTCAGGTAAACTTTGATTAGTATTCGGAGAGTGATACATTTGAGAAAAAAACTATTGCCGCTAATTCTGACAGTCATATTAATAATTTCCGGTATCCCTGCCTACGGGCAGGATGTTCAGCTGCCTGAGCCTACAAGAGAATTTTATGTCAATGATTTCGCCGGTGTTATAAGCGGCGACACCGAAAAAAACATGGTCCAGGTAAACTTGAATTACGAGAAAACAAAAGAAAAGCCTCAGATAGTGGTGGCAACAGTACAAAACCTTCAGGGATTAGATGAAAATAAATATGCCGTGGAGTTGTTTGAAAAATGGGAAATTGGTAATGAACAGTATGACAATGGAGTTTTGGTACTGCTTTCGATGGAAGAAAGACGAGTAAAAATTGAAGTAGGCTATGGGCTTGAGGGGGCAATAACAGATGCCGAATCAGGGAGAATACTGGATGAATCAATAGATTATCTTTCAGCAGGAGATTATTCTTCCGGCTTGGAATATATTTTTTACCGTCTTGCCCAAGATGTAAATGAAGAATATGATTATGACAATGATGAGGTTTTCAGCAACGTAAATTATAACGTTCCTCAAGAGAGCAGAAGTTCTTCTAACTCGGCCGGTTTAGGCAAATTAATTTTGCTGATTATTATAATTATAATAATCAACGGTTTTGGCGGCGGCGGAGGAAGGCGAAGGCGACGCCGCAGTACATTCTTCCCTGTGATTTTTCCAAGAAATCCGGGAAGCGGCGGTTTTGGCGGAAGCTCCGGTGGATTCGGCGGAGGGGGCTTTGGTGGAAGTTCCGGTGGCGGAGGTCGTTCCGGCGGCGGTGGAGCAAGCCGTGGATTTTAAATCAATCTAATTAAGTTTAATATTGTAATCCTGAGCCAGGCGAGAGACTAAGAAATGAGTCTCACTGCCTGAACTCAGGACTACAAAAATTTAAGAAATTTTCCCCAAGAATATTATTTCGTCTGTTTCGGCGTTTGTGATAAAAAGACAATTTTCCTCCCAGTTTGATGATCCTAAGTATCCAATCCTGTCATCCCATGCAATGTCATATTCATCCTTGGCAACCTTTTCACCATCTACATAATATTCTATTTCAAATTTAATTAATTTAAACCTTATTTTTAATTTTTATACGTTGCATTAAATGTACAAGTTTATTATAATATATTTTGAATAAGGTTTTATTAATTTTAATAGTGCATAATCAATTGCTTTAAATTATATTAAATTAAAGGATTAAAGGAGGAGACTATGTTTAGGAAGATGCGAAGGAGCAAACAATTACTATCAATGGAGGATACCATAGCCGTAATGGACAGATGTACAAATGGTGTTCTGGCATGCCATGGCAATGACGACTATCCCTATGCAGTTCCCGTTAGCTATGTATATTTCAATGGTAAAATATATTTTCATTCAGCAAAAGAAGGACATAAAATTGATGCCATTACCAAAAATCCAAAAGTATCTTTTTCGGTAATAGACGAAGATACTATAGTAAGCGAGGAATATACCACTTATTTTCGCAGTGTTATTGCTTTCGGCAAAGCAAGAATTGTACAGGGTGACGAACGGCTGAAAGCTTTTGAGGTTTTAGTTGAAAAATATTCCGGAGATCAGCCTGAAGAAGCTAAACATAAAGAAATAGCCGGATGTACCAGAGCTTATATTATTGCAATTGATGTGGAGTACATAACCGGTAAGGAAGCTATTGAATACGTTAAGCAAAGGAAATAAAAATTAACATAAGCTCACTGCTTGAATCAAGACAGAATAATTTGGTTGTTATGACTTATTTCTATTACGTTTGTATCGGTGTGTTCCTGTGACTTTTTAAAATTCAATGTTAGCTTAAAATCTTCCCAAAAATGCATCGGAATGAAAATTTTGGGTTTTAACTTTTCAATAAAGTACTGCCCGCCGAAGACATAATTGTCTTCAAGCCTTCCATCTACCGGAAAGAATGCAATATCTATATTTGTATTTATACAGATTATTTTGTCTATAATAGACTTAAAAGCATCTTCCATTTCCTTTTCTTCCTCCGGCGTGTCATCAGGCCATTTCCACCAATTTAAATCACCTGCATGGAAAATGTTTATTCCGTCCACGTTGACAAGAAAGCTTATTCCCTGGTCTGTGGATCCAAAGGTGCTTATTTTTAAATTGTTTATTGTAAATTCCTCGCCTTGTTTTGCTGTGTGAAGATTTTTTACTTTGTTATACAGTTTTATGTCACTGCTTAATATGTAGTAGGTATTTTCTTTTTCGTTGATCCAGGAAAGTACTTTCGTGCTGAAATGGTCATGGTGGTTGTGGGATGAAAAAATATACAGGGGTTTACGGCTTTTGAGTATATTTCCGAGAAGTTCCTTGAAATCAAAATCTTCTTTCGGATCCTTCTTGTTTTTAAAATAATCAAATATAAATATTGAACTTTGGGTTTCAATGGCAAAACAGCTGTGATATATATAGTATATTTTCATATATCCTCCTGTAAATTTTAATGTTTTAATTGTGTTACATTATAAGTGCATATACTTTACTATATTTTGTATATTTTAGCAAGTAAATAAGTATTATTTTTTACTACTTAGCTTGTGAAGTAGAGAGCATCTATTCTAAAATTATTTATTATTAAAAAAAATATTTGTAATTATTAAATATGCAATGTATAATGAGAAGTTAATAAAAATAAAATGAGGTTGATAAAATTAATGAAAATCGAAAATGTAAATTTGAATGAAAATATTCAGAGATCTTTAGATGATATGGGTTTTGATGAATGCACTCAGATTCAGCAGGAGACTATCCCTGTAATACTGGAAGGAAGAGATATAATCGGCCAGTCAAATACAGGTACAGGCAAAACTGCAGCGTTTGGAATACCTATACTTCAAGAAATAGATAAAAATTTAAGAATGCCCCAGGCTATGGTCATACTGCCTACAAGAGAGCTGGCAGTTCAGGTTGCCAATGAATTCAGAAAAATGGGAAAGTATATGGAAGGTATTAAGACGGTAACAGTATATGGCGGCGCTGATATACGGCAACAGATAAAAAGATTAAAGGGAGGGGCACAGATTATTGTGGGAACTCCCGGAAGAATTATTGATTTAATAGACAGGCATGTTATAAAATTAAGCGAACTAAATATAACAGTGCTTGATGAAGCTGACGAGATGCTTAAAATGGGTTTTAGAGAGGACATCGAGCTGATACTCGACAAAATAGGCCATTCAGTCCAGACACTTTTATTTTCTGCAACAATTCCGGTGGAAATGAAGAATATTATCAATAAATTTCTTAACAATCCTCAAATAATAAGAGTTCTCAGGGAAGGGATAACAGCCAAAGAGGTGAAACAAAATTATTTCCTGGTTAAAAATTCGGGAAAGGTTGAGGCATTAACAAGAATTATAGATACTTATACTCCCAAGCTTACGCTTATATTTTGCAATACCAAAAAATCGGTTGACCACTTATATGAACAGCTGATTGAAAAAGGATACAACTGCGACAAGATACACGGTGATATAAAGCAGGCTCAGAGGCTTGATACACTAAACAAATTCAACAACGGATTAATAGATATATTAATTGCAACAGACGTTGCGGCAAGGGGCATTGATATAAAAGAAGTGGAAGCGGTTATTAACTTTGATGTGCCTGCAAAGGAAGATTATTACGTACATCGAATAGGAAGAACAGGCAGGGCAGGAAGAGAAGGAGCATCTTTTACCCTTGCTACTTCTAAAGAAATGGGAAAAATTAAAAGTATTGAGAAATATACGAAAAAATCTATACGCAAAAGATCCATACCTACCGTAGACAAAGTGAATGAAGTAAAGCAGGATAAGTTTATAAGGAACATTGTTGATGTAATAGAAAAGGGAGATCTGGGAGAGAACAGAGAACTGGCTGCCAGGTTAATGTCCAAGGGCTATGATGCCGAAACGTTAATAGCTGCAATGATTAAAAAGCTTGTTAAATTTGATTACTCTGAAGAAAGAGATTTAAATGACACGATGCCTGAACGTAGAAAGAGAGGCAGCGCAAAAATTCTTAAGGATACAGTTAAATTCCATGTTAATTTGGGCAGAAGACAAGGAATTCGTCCCGGTGATATATTAGGTGCCATTGCAGGTGAATGTGATATACCGGGAAGTGATATAGGCGAAATTGAAGTGCTTGAAAACTACTCTTTTTTCAATGTAGCGTCAAAGCATAAAAACCACATACTGAGTAAGATGAAAAATGCTCAGATTAAAGGACAGAATGTTGTGATAGAACTGTCAAATGAAAAAAGATCAAGGCGCGGAAGAAGTAAGTCGAAGAGATAGAGAGATAATAGATATTACGGATAAATACTCGTAGCAGAATGCGGCAGAAAGAAAAATTAAAAAACAGGTTGACAAAATTTCATTTAAAGTAATATAATATGTAAAATGAACTATGATGGATCCAGTAAGACAGATACAGCAAAATAGAGATGGAAGATAAGGTGGAAGCTTCCTTTGCATGACTGTTTGAAAACTAATCCGGAGTTAAGACTGAAAGCGCAGTCGTAAGGTCTTGGTATGGATGCCTTAAATCCTTTGAGAATCAACTAAGGTGGAACCACGAATACTATCTCGTCCTTAAACAATTGTTTAAAGACGGGATTTTTTTTGAAATAAAAAACTGGAGGTAGTTATGATAAAATTAACATTGCCCGACAAAAGCGTCAGAGAATACGAAAGCGGTGTATTGGCATATGATGTGGCTAAAAGTATAAGCCAGGGCTTGGCGAGAAATGTTTTGGGAGCAGTATACAATGGCAGGACAATAGGGTTGAAGGAACGAATCAATGAAGACGGAACTATTAAATTCGTAAAGTTTGAAGACAAGGAAGGAAAAGAGATATTCTGGCACACTACGTCTCATATTATGGCACAGGCTATAAAAAGGCTGTGGCCGGAAGCAAAGCTGGCAATAGGTCCTGCCATCGACAACGGGTTTTATTATGATATAGATTTGGAACATAGATTCGTTCAGGAAGATTTGGATAAAATCGAAGCTGAAATGAAAAAAATAGTAAAAGAAGGTCTTGAGCTTGAAAGATTTGAACTTCCAAGGGCAGAAGCTCTAAAATTCATGGAAGAAAGAGAAGAGCCTTACAAAGTTGAATTAATTAATGACCTGCCGGAAGATGCGGTTATTTCATTTTACAGGCAGGGAGATTTTGTGGATCTTTGTGCAGGGCCTCACCTTGATTCAACAAAAAAACCAAAGGCTGTAAAATTGCTGAGCATAGCAGGAGCATACTGGAGAGGTGACGAAAAAAACAAGATGCTCCAAAGAATCTACGGTATTTCGTTTGAAAAAGCAAAGGATTTGGAAAGTTATGTTCACATGATGGAAGAAGCCAAGAAACGTGATCATAGAAAATTAGGGAAAGAATTGGAATTGTTTTTTATATCTGAAGAGGGACCTGGATTTCCGTTCTTTATGCCAAAAGGCGTTGTAGTTAAAAATGAACTGATGAAATATTGGAGAGAGGTTCATAAAAAAGCGGGCTATGTGGAAATTGAAACACCGTTGATTTTGAACAGGCACCTGTGGGAAGTTTCAGGCCATTGGTATAATTATAGAGAAAATATGTATACAACTAAAATCGATGATCAGGATTATGCTATCAAGCCTATGAACTGTCCGGGAAGTATTTTAGTATATAAAAATACACTGCACTCTTATAAAGATTTTCCCATAAGAGTGGCGGAAACTGGAAGAGTACACAGGCATGAGCTGTCGGGAGCCCTTCACGGTCTAATGCGTGTAAGAGCATTTACCCAGGATGATGCTCATTTATTTATACTTCCTGAGCAAATAAAAGACGAAATTAAAGGCGTTATTAAATTAATAGATGAAATATATAAAAAATTCGGTTTCTCATATAAACTGGAACTTTCAACAAGGCCAGAAAAGTTTCTGGGAGAAATAAAAGACTGGGATATGGCTGAGGATTCACTAAAAACTGCATTGGAAGAGCTGAAATTGGATTACGTAATCAATGAAGGCGACGGAGCGTTCTATGGGCCTAAAATAGATTTCCATCTTACTGACTGTATAGGTAGGACGTGGCAATGCGGTACAATTCAGCTTGATTATCAGCTGCCTCAGCGTTTTGAAATGGAATATATCGGTGCAGACGGGCAGAAGCACAGGCCTATAATGATTCACAGAACAGCGTTTGGAAGTATTGAGAGATTCTTCGGTATTTTGATTGAGCAGTATGCGGGAGCATTCCCCACATGGCTGGCACCTGTTCAGGTGAAGATACTTCCTATTTCTGAGAAATTCAACTCATATGCACAAAAAGTAAAAGAGGCGCTTGAAGATAAAGACATAAGAGTTGAAGTAGATACAAGGGCTGAAAAAATAGGCTATAAAATAAGAGAAGCTCAAATGGAAAAGGTACCTTACATGTTTGTTGTAGGCGAAAGGGAAGTTGAAGATAATACTGTATCTGTAAGGGAAAGGCACCAAGGCGATTTGGGAAGTATGAGTGTAGAAGAGATAAGCAAAACTATATTAAACAAGATTAAAACGAGAGAAAATGATTCTCCTCAGCTGGTGTGACCTGAATTCTGACACACAGCACTGTAATAAATATTATTTTATTAAAAATGGGGCTGCTGCATTGGCGATTATAAATCTGCTATTGAATGACAGCCTCCATTATATAATATGGTTTTTTCTATAACTGAGTATTAATTCAAAGAAGGTAAAATTTTGAATAAACGTTTGATTTATGTTGACGCATTGAGAGCAGCAGCAACATTTTTTGTAGTGTTGCTTCATACAGCTGCCGGTAATTTGAATTATGTGAAAATTGGAAGCTTTGAGTGGAATGTGTTTAATTTCTATGACAGCATATCCAGATTCGGTGTTCCGGTTTTTGTTATGATAAGCGGCATGTTTCTTTTAAATCCAAACAAGGATGTAAGCTTAAGAGACATTTACCGCAAGTATATATTCAGGATCGTAAAATCTTTCGTATTTTGGTCTCTCCTGTATGCGCTTTATACAAATGTAAATAATTACGATTCTTTTAATTCGGATATCTTTGTAAAAAATTTTATATCAGGCCATTATCATCTTTGGTATCTTTACATGATCGTAGGTTTGTATGCAATAACGCCTATTTTGAGAAAGATTGCGGCAGATAAAGAGGTATCCAGATATTTTCTTCTGCTATCATTAATATTTGTATTTATTTTGCCCATGATAATAAAATCATTTAATGTGGAATTTTTGGAAATGATTATTAAAAAATTTGATTTTCATATCGTATTAGGATATGCCAGTTATTATTTAGGCGGATATTATCTCAGGGTGTATAATATAAAAAAAGGCAATAGGAAAGTAATTTACATATTGGGAATACTGGGCGCAATATCAACAGTGGTGCTTACAGCAATGGCTTCTTTAAAGACAGGTAAAACAGAAGGAGCATTCTACAGTTATTTTTCCCCTAATGTAATGCTTGTCAGTATATCGGTGTTCATATTTTTTAAATATGAAATATCCAAAATAAAATTTAGCAGGAAAAGCATAGCTGCAATAGAAACTTTATCGAATTGTTCCTTTGGAATTTACCTGATCCATGATTTTTTTAACATGTTTTTTTCATGTATGGGGATTGATACAATGAATTACAATCCTTTATTATCTGTTCTTGCAACGACACTACTTGTATATTGCGCAAGCTTGTTAGTAAGTTACATAATGGCAAAGGTACCTTTTTTAAAAAATACATTATAATAAAACATCAAGATAATAAAATATCAAGGAGATCCTCACGTTTCAAATTGTTGATATACTGCCCAACATCTACGCCTTCCAGTGATTCGCTTAGTGAATGTTCCTCTATCCGATACCCCTTGAGCGCTGCAGTAAGCTCGTTGGAGTTGCCGTTTCCAAAATAGTCTCCATAAAAGGATATGTCTTCGATTATGCCTTTTTTACCTACATTTATGAAAAGCTCTATACTTCCGCAGTTTTCAATACGTCTCTTCTTACGTACTGTATAAGGCGGAGAAGTTCCGTAATTCCATTCCCATTGGCTGTAGACTGTTTCTTGCAAATGGTGTATAGACTGGAAATCTTGCTCAGTTAATGTATAAAGTGACATATTATTTTCAGTTACCATAAAGTTGTGTAGTGTCTGGCGAAATTCTTTCATGGTAATATTTTGTGGTAAATATGGTTTTATATTAGTTACCCTGCCTCGTACGGATTTTACTCCTTTTGATTCGATTTTATCTTTTGATACTCTCAATGCTTGTTCCATAATTTGAAGGTTTGAATCGAACATCAGCGTACCATGGTGCATTACCCGGCCTTCTTTCATATACATGGCATTGCCGGAAAACTTTTTACCGTCAATAGTCATATCGTTGCGGCCGGAAATTTTCACATCTACTCCCATGGAAGCCAGAGCTTTGGCTACCGGTTTGCAAAAAGTGCTAAAGTCAAATATCTGGCCGTCAATTTGATCTGTGATAAATGTGAAGTTCAGATTTCCCAAATCATGATATACTGCTCCGCCGCCGGAAAGCCTACGCACTACGGATATATCGTTCTCCTTTACATAAGAAGCGTTTATTTCTTCGGCAGTATTCTGATGTTTCCCTACAACAATTGTGTTGTCGTTTTGCCATAACATAAAATAACTGTGGGAACGATCCAGGTTGTCAAATACATATTGCTCCAAAGCTAAATTATAATATGGGTTTGTATTGCAGTTTTCTAAAAGATACATCATATTAATTATTCCTTTCATTAACGTTTTCAAAGAAATGCTGAACTTGTACAGTTCAGCATATGTAATTTATCAGACTGTTTCTGAAATGTTTTTAATTTGCATTATTCCTTCAAGATTTAGTATAAGTATAAAACATTTGCTTGTAAAGAGTAAAATATTAAAATGTTTAAAATAATTTTAATTTTATTAGTTTATATCTAGTATTAATTATATATGACCGGATTCAGCACTGCTTCAATAATATTTCAATAAATTCATAAGTTAAAAAATCATCATAAAGTGCCGTAAATAGTAAAATATCTAACATGATGGAGCAAATCAGATTTGAAAATTTACTATTGACTTGATTGTTGAGATATGGTATTATTTTTTGCAAAAGCATATACTCAGTGAATTTATTTTGCTGAATTTCCAAAAGGAAAACGGGGGAACCATTTTCCAGGGGTGAATTGCTAAGATTATTTTAAGCATAGGGTAGTTTCCAGTTTCTTCCCGAACCCGTCAGCTAACCTCGTAAGCGTGTGAAACATGTGAAAAAAAATACAACCATCAGTTTTTAAAAATGAATAATATATTCATTTGTCTATTGTGGTTTTCAAATTATACGTGTTTTTTCTTTTGGGCTTTATAGCCCTTTTTATATTCTCAAGATAAAATTCCGAAAAATCAATAAAAATAATTAATTGAATAATTAGGGCTGTTGTGCTTATTAAATAAGATGGTTTATAACATGTTTTTTACATAAGTTATACTTATTTTTGGCATGCTAATACTAATTTTTTAAAAGGAGATTTTATGAAAGTGTTAAAAAGAACAAAGAAATTTTTTATATTTTTATTAACCGCATGTATGCTTGTTCTTCCATTTACGGGATGTGCTTCAGATTCCCAAGGCGGTAATGGTTCAGGCGGAGAAACTGCATTAGAGAGAGCAAAGAATGAAGGTTATGTTACTGTAGGTTTTGCAAATGAAAAACCCTATGCTTATCAGACATCTGAAGGAGAATTAACCGGCGAATCTGTTGAGGTTGCACGTGAGGTTCTTAAAAACTTGGGCATCAATGAAATGAGGGGTGTATTAACCGAATTCGGTTCTCTGATTCCTGGGCTCCAGGCCAAAAGGTTTGATATGGTTACTGCAGGTATGTTTATTACTCCGGAGCGTGCAAGAGATGTTAGTTTTGCCAATCCTGAATATGGCATAGGTGAAGCAATTGCGGTAAAAAAGGGTAACCCGTTGGAAATTTACAGCTACGAGGATATAGCTTCTCATGATACTGCTACAGTTGCCGTACCGGGCGGAGCTATTGAATATGATTATTTAACAGCTTTGGGAGTACCAGAGGATAAAATAGTTACTGTTATGGATATGCCGTCTGCCCTTGCCGCTCTGCAGGCGGGTCGCGTCGATGTAATTACTGCCACAGGTCCATCCCTGCAAGCAACTCTTGATACTGCTGACAGTTCAGAAATAGAACGAGTAATGGATTTTAGCCAGCCTGTAATTGACGGGGAAAGTGTTAAAGGCTATGGAGCAACAGTATTTAGAGAAGAGGACGATGACTTTGTTAGTTCTTTTAACGAAGAATTGAAGAAATTACAAGATTCAGGAGAACTGCTTGAAATCATACAGCCATTTGGATTTACGGAAGAAGAACTTCCTGGAGATGTAACGACGGAAGACTTGATAAAATAATATGTGTCTGCATGCTGAAAAGGAGATGGTCGTTTGAGCACATTTGAAATATTTATTGCCCTTGTCAAGGGTGGTATTCAAGTTACGATTCAAGTTACGTTTTTTTCAACCATATTGGCTGTTATATTAGGTTTTATATCCGGATTGGCTCGAATGTCCAGATATAAAATTATACGTTTTATTTCGGGTGCATATATAGAAATTTTTCGTGGTACTTCTTTGTTGGTTCAGCTGTTTTGGATATATTTTGCGTTACCGATTATAGGAATAAGGTTTTCTCCTATAAGTACCGGTATCTTAGCAATAGGCCTGAATTACGGGGCATATTGTTCTGAAATAGTGAGAAGTGCCATACAGTCTGTTCCCGCAGGACAGACAGAGGCGTGCATTGCACTGAATATGACCAAAGCTCAACGCATGAGAAGAGTCATATTACCTCAGGCTTTTACCATGATGCTTCCAAACTTGGGAAATCAGCTCATAGAGCTGTTAAAGAGCACCTCCCTGGTTTCGATGATTACATTGAATGATTTAACCTATCAAGGCAATATTTTAAATGCTACAACACTTGAAACAACTAAGATCTATACTATGCTTCTGGCAATATATTTTATTATTGCTTTGCCTATAACTCAATGTACGAAATTTCTTGAGAGAAAATTTTCAGAAGGGAGGGCTTAACATGTGGGATTGGAACTATGCTTTTTCTATACTTCCTCAAATACTAAGTGCTTTAAAGATTACGGTGGCTGCAACTTTTTCTGGTTTTTTGCTTGCTTTGGCATTAGGGCTGATTTTATCGGTTTTATCAAGAATTAACATAAGGCCGGTGTCTTTGGTTGTTAAAGGACTTGTACAGTTTATAAGAGATACGCCTTTGTTAGTTCAGCTTTATTTTATTTTTTATGTGTTTCCCAAATTCGGTTTAACCCTTGAACCTTTTACAGCCGGAATATTAGGATTGGGAATACACTATGCCACTTATCTGTCAGAGGTATTTAGAAGCGGAATTGAAGCTGTTCATGCTGGTCAGTGGGAAGCAGCAAAAGCATTAAACTTTTCGCGTATTAAAACATGGACGAGAATAATTTTACCTCAGGCTATTCCTCCTGTTATCCCGGTTATAGGAAATTATTTGATTACAATGTTTAAGGAGACACCTTTGCTGTCCGCCATAACCCTGGTTGAAATACTGCAGACGGCTAAAATAATAGGCGCCGGTTCTTTCAGGTACCTTGAAGGATTTACAATTGTAGGCGTTATATTTTTCCTTTTAAGTTATCCGTCCTCGCTACTAATTAATAAACTGGAAATTAAAATGAACAACCAAAATTAATTGACATGGAAGGAGTATAGTTATGACACCGATAGTTAGTTATAAAAAAATAACAAAAGTATATGATGAATTGGAAGTACTTAAAGGAATAGATTTTGATATTTATCCTGCAGAAAAAGTGGCCTTAATAGGTCCAAGCGGTTCCGGAAAAACGACTTTGGCAAGGTTATTAATGACACTGGAAAAACCGACTTCAGGGACAATAGAAGTTGAAGGTGAATATTTGTGGCATGAGGAAATAAATGGCAAGCTTGTTAAAGCTGGAAATAAACATCTTCGTAAAATGAGGAAAGATATAGGAATGGTTTTTCAGCATTTTTACCTGTTCCCTCATATGACAGTTTTAAAAAATGTTATGGAGGCCCCTGTAACTGTATTGGGAATGTCAAAAAAAGAGGCAAGAAATCAGGCCGAAGAAATGATAGAAAAAGTTGGACTGGAAGATAAGCTTGATGTTTATCCGTCACAGCTTTCAGGTGGTCAGAAACAAAGGGTTGCCATTGCCAGGGCTCTTGTAATGAAACCTAAGATAATGTTGTTTGACGAGCCTACTTCTGCATTGGATCCTGAGCTTGTAGGTGAAGTATTGGATGTAATAAAGGAAATAGCCGACGAAGGTGATATGACCATGCTTCTTATTACCCACGAGATGGATTTCGCTAAAGAGATTGCAGACAGGGTAGCATTTTTCAACGAGGGTGTTATAGCAGAACAAGGCTCTCCGGAGGAGTTGTTTAATAACCCTAAAACAGCAAGACTTCAGTCATTTTTATCAAGATTAAATTAATGAATAAACAAAAGCCCGGTAGTAAGTTAAAGATTTAATTTTTCCGGGTTTTTAAGAATGAAGTTATATATAGGAATAATTGATAACTTAATGATGATTATTATTTTGTATTAATGTTTATGAATTCTGCTTTTATTTTTGAATACATTATTTTCTGGCTGCTGTAAAGGCTGTAGTAGCCTGAAAGCACGTAGCTTACGCTGCAGGAGATTGCAAACAGCAAAATTCCTTTTGAGCCAAACAACTCAATACTTAGTATTATTGAGGCAACAGGGCAATTAACAACACCGCAGAAAAGAGAAATAAGGCCGATAGCTGCAGAAAACCCCGGGTCCATTCCCAGAAGCCCTCCTATTAAACAACCAAAAGTTGAACCAATGAAAAAAGTTGGAATAATTTCACCTCCTTTAAATCCTGCTCCAATTGTTATTGCGGTGAAAATTATTTTTAATAAAAAAGCTTCTGGTTTTGTAGTTCCGTTGATGGCATTTTCGATTATGTCCATTCCTGCGCCGTTATAATCCCTTGTGCCGAGAGTAAAGGTAAGTACAACAACTACCAAGCCTCCTAAAAAACCTCTTAAATAATCATTTTTAATTTTATGTTTCATATAATACTCTGTTTTGTGAATAGCAATGCAGAATACAATACTTAGTCCTGCACACATGGCTGCAAGTATCGTTGCTAGAGCCATTGTTCTGAAAGAAGTTTCAGGTATGAAATTTAATGTATAGTGTATAGGTCCAATACCTAAATAAGCTGAAATCGTGTATGCAATTAATGAAGAAAATAGGCATGGAACTAAGCTTGAATAATAAATTACTCCTACGCTTATTACTTCCATTGAGAAAATCGTTGCTGTTAATGGCGTTCCGAACAAGGCGGAAAATACACTGCTCATGCCGCACAGAATAATAAGATGCATGTCTTTTTCATCGAGATTAAATATTTTGCCTGTAAAGGAGCCAATGCTGCCTCCAAGTTGCAGAGCCGCCCCTTCTCTTCCTGCTGAGCCACCAAATAAGTGTGTTATTACGGTACTTATAAATATTAAAGGTGTCAGCCTTATAGGAACATTGCCATTTGTTCTTATTGAATCTATTATTTGATTGGTACCTGTGGAGTCGTTCATTTTAAACAATTTATAGAGTATTGCTATGGCAATTCCTCCTGCAGGTAAAAACAAGATAATCCAGTCGTTCATAAGCCTGAATTCTGTTGCCTTGTCAACGCTTAAATGAAACAATGTTCCGGTTATTCCGCCTGTAAAGCCTGTAATGTCGGCAAGAATAATCCATTTAAAAAAAGTTTCAATATAATTTTTTATTGAGTCATCTTTTACATTTAATGATTTCAATTTTCGCTCCTATTAAATGGATATTTTATTGTAGATTTATTTTACCACAATAATAAACTTTGTCAAAAATATCATTTTAATATTCTAATAAAATCTTAATTAATTGCTAAAGTGCAACTAAGTAATTAATGGTATATTGATACCATAAAGAGTAAAATAATAATGGAGGTAAAAATGAAAGTTACTTTAGAACAAATTGATGAGCTGAGAAATAGGGTAAATGTCAGTTATGAGGAAGCAAAACGAACATTGGAAAAAAATGATGGGGATTTGATTAAGTCAATAATTGAGCTTGAAAAGAAAAAAGGGAGAAAGGATGAATATAAAGGGAGTTTTACAAATTTCACAAATAAACTTTTGGCTTTAAAAATATCTGTAAAAAGCAAGGAAGGAAACACATTGTTGAATGTGCCTATAGTTCTTGTTCTGCTCGTATTCATAATGGCATTTTGGGCAGTAATTTTCCTATTTGTTTTAGCATTTCTTACATCATGCAAAATTAAAGTATACAAAGATAAAAATTCTACTGATATTAATAGTTTAACAAAAAATATGAAAGAAACCGTGGATAAAATAAGAGTAAAATCAGAAGAAATAATAAAAGATGATGAAAAATTCGATAAAAATGATAAGCCTGATAAAGATGAATCCAACGAAAATGAAATAATCATCGAATGACAAATTCAACTTCTTGCTGTATAGGATATGTTTCATGGCAACAGTCTGGTGTCTTTATGCTTTTCTGTTGCCTTGATATCTGTACTCATTAATAGTATAATAATAAAAATTCCGCATTTGACCAAAGTAATATTTCCAGAGATTCTGGGATAAAAAAGAGGGCAGTTATGGACAAGAAAAAGATTTTAATTGTAGAGGATGAGCAGAAAATAGCCAGATTTTTAGAGCTTGAGTTACAATATGAGGGGTACCGAGTAGACATAGCAGGTAACGGCAGGGATGGTTTTGAAAAGGGCAAGAAAAAAGATATTGATTTGATTATATTGGACTTAATGCTTCCGGGTTTAAGTGGAATAGAAGTTTGCAGAAGGTTGAGACATATTTCGGATGTTCCTATAATAATGCTTACTGCAAAGGATGATATTTCCGATAAAATAACCGGTCTGGACATAGGGGCTGACGATTATATGACCAAACCATTTGCTGTTGAAGAGTTGCTGGCAAGAATAAGAGTACTTTTAAAAAGAGTTCAGAACAATAAAGAAAAACAAAGCTTGCCTGTTTTGCAAATAGGCAAGTTAGTACTTTCAAAAAATGATTACAAAGTTGAATATGACAGTGAAAACATTGAACTGACAAAAAAAGAATTTGAGCTTTTGAAATTTATGATGATTAATAAAAACATTGTTTTGACCAGAGATAAGATACTTGACAATGTTTGGAGTTATGATTATTTTGGGGATACTAACATAGTAGATGTATATATAAGTTATCTGAGAAGTAAAATCGATCAAAAATATAATGTAAACATTATTGAAACTGTAAGGGGAGTAGGCTATATAATACGCAACTAAGGGACTATGATTAAATTATTATTGAAAGCATTGTTCAAAATATTTCTATATCCTTTTAAATTATTATACAGAATAATTGTAAGCCTTTCAAAGAGGCTTAAATTTTCTATTGCCTTTAAAATATCTACATCTTATTTTTTTATATATCTCATTATCATATTGATAGTTGCCTTTACCACATCAGCAGGATGTTTGACATTAGAACTTAATAAACTTAGGAGTGAAGTGATAGATAAGGATGTTGATAGAATTGCTCTGGAGTTTCCGGAAATTAACATGGATGATAATAACGGAATAAGTTCAGTTGAAATATACAACAGCAGCTTAAATTCAATTTATCCTTTGAATAATCGTAAGAGATACTCGGATAATGTAATTGTAATCATTGAAAAATTGGCTTATAATAAAGAATATATTTATTCGTCAAACTTTTATAAAGATAATATGCAATATTATTTAAACATAACGTATGATGTAGGAGAAATAATTGACGATGTTAAAAAAATATCTTTTATGGTAATGCTTTCAGGAATAGCCGGTGTTTTAATATTTGTTCCTGTTGTTTCAAGGACCAGTTACAAGATGATCGGGCCTATTAAAAATATGACTGAGATAACAAGGACAATTACTGTAAACAACATAAATACCAGGCTTGATATAAAGGGGACTCAAGATGAGTTAAAGGAGCTGTCCCAAACATTCAACGAAATGATGGACAGAATTGAGGAAGGCTATAAATCGCAGCAACAATTTGTTTCAGATGCGTCTCATGAACTGAGAACACCTATTGCAGTAATTAAGGGATATGTGAACATGCTTGACAGATGGGGCAAAAATGACAAGGCCGTTCTTGAGGAGTCAATATCCGCCATTAAAAATGAGGCGGAAAATATGCAGGACCTGGTTGAAAAACTTTTATTCATAGCCAGAAGCGACAAGGGTACACTTATATTCACGAAAGAGGATTTTAAAATCAGTGCAATATTGAATGAAATCGAAAAAGAAACAAAGATGATTGATACTAAGCACAAGCTTTATTTTCAATTTTATAATGACGTCAATATTTATGCTGATAGAAAGAGGATTAAACAAGCTGCAAGAATCCTTATTGATAATGCCATAAAGTTCACTCCACCTGGTGGATACATTATGGTTTCGGGTTTTATTGAGAGTGACTATTATATTATAAGGGTTGAAGATAGCGGAATAGGAATTGAAAAGAAGGATCTTGAAAAAATATTTAACAGGCTTTATAGGGCGGAGCATTCAAGAAGTAGGGAAATAGGTGGTTACGGCCTTGGCCTTTCAATAGCAAAAATCATAGTATTGGGGCACAAGGGAAAGATCAGAGTAAAAAGTACTGTAGGCAAAGGCACACAGTTTTCAATGATGTTTCCTTATTTAAATTAGTAAAAGTACGAAAATAAATTAATAATCGACAAATAATAACAAAACAAGTCAAGGAAAAGTCATATGATTAATTGTATAATAGCTTGTACAATTAATTAGAAAGGATTTGAGAAAAGTGAATTTAGAATTTATCGAATCTGGACAAGTCTTAAAAATCAAACTCAAAGGTGAATTGGACCATCACAGTGCGGATGAATCGAAAGTACTTATTGATAAAAAAATAAGTGAGGGTAAATTCAATAAAATGGTTATAGACTTTAAGGGCCTTGATTTCATTGACAGTTCAGGCATAGGATTTGTTATAGGACGCTACAAGGTAATAAGAAAACATGGTGGATCTATTGTAATTGTCAACGCCAACAAGAAAGTAAAGAAAATTCTTGATATGAGTGGAATAGGAAAAATAATTGAAATTAAATAGGGGGGTAAAAATGCAAAATAATTATGTGATTTTTAAAATACCAAGTTTATCGGTAAACGAATCTTTTGCCAGAGCAGCTGTTGCGGCATTCTGTTCCATTTTGAATCCTACTATCAGTGAAATAAACGATATCAAGACTGCCGTGTCTGAAGCTGTTACAAATGCAGTTATTCACGGTTATGAAAATAATGTTGGCGAAATAGAGATTTCATGCAAGATCAAGGGTCAGACTATTGAAGTAATAGTTGAAGATTTTGGATGCGGGATATTGGATGTTGAGAAAGCCAAAGAGCCTCTTTTTACAACTAAGCCGGAATTAGAACGTTCAGGAATGGGCTTTGCTGTTATGGAGTCGTACATGGATGATGTTGTGGTTTTATCGGAAAAGGATGTTGGAACAAAAGTTATAATGCGAAAAAAAATTAGTGAAAAATAAAATGTACTGTTTCTTACTATTAGTTTACAGGTGTAAAAATTTTATTCCTATGGTAAAATATTGTAAAGAAAAAACAGATACTAATGGAAATGAGAAAATAATAAAATAAATTTTAAAAATTTACAGTAAATAATAAAAAAGGCACTTATAGTGCTTTTTTTTTAGTATTCAAATTTTTTTTTTGCAAATAATACTTATGAGGTGATTTTTATGAAAAAAAAGATTTTTATGTTGGTTGTAATATTATTAGTAAGCATTACGGCCATTTATTTAGGCGGTGGCATAGACAAATCATTAAAAAAAATACCAGAAAGTGCAGTACTGTTGTAGGGGGAAATAAATGAAATATGATAAAGAAAACTATAAACAGGTTGTAGATGAATATACTCCTAAAAACAAAATACTGAAAAACTGCGTATGGGCATTTATATTCGGAGGAATCATCTGCCTGTTGGGAGAAATTATTAAAAATATATTTGTATCAGGGTTTAATATACCTGAGAATGATGCTGGTCCTATGAGTTCGGTGGTGCTTATAGCATTAAGTGCATTGTTTACAGGTCTTGGATGGTACGATAAATTGGGTAAGGTTGGAGGAGCAGGAACGGTTGTTCCAATTACCGGTTTTGCAAATTCAGTTGTATCTCCGGCTCTTGAATACAAAAGAGAAGGACTTGTATTGGGAACTGCTGCTAATATTTTCAAGTTGGCAGGCCCAGTTCTTGTTTACGGATATTTATCCGCATTTATTGTTGGAATATTAAGTCTTATATTTGGCTGAGAACAAATATTTTATTAAGGAGAGTTAAAATTGAAAAAGGTTGGAAAACAAACATTTAACATAAAGGGTGATGTATTTATAAATGACATATTTACTATTGTGGGCAAGAAAGAAGGTGAAGGTCCGCTAAAAGATAATTTTGACTTGATTGTGGAAGACGATTTGTGGGGAGAAGATACCTGGGAAAAATGTGAATTAAAATTTCAAAAAGAGGCAGTTAAACATTTAATGGACAGAAATGGCTTAAGTAAAGATGGAATTGACCTGTTAATTTCCGGTGACTTGCTAAATCAGATAGCATCTTCATCTTTTGCAGCAAGAGACTTGCAGCTTCCATATGTGGGCGTTTATGGCGCATGTTCCACAATGGCACTTACATTGGGCCTGGGCGCACTTATTATTGATGGAGGATTTGCCGACAATATAATGTGTGTAACATCAAGCCATTTTTGCAGTGCAGAAAGGCAGTACAGACTTCCTCTTGAGATGGGAGGACAAAGGCATATGTCTGCCCAGTGGACTGTAACGGGCTCAGCTGCTGTGTGGCTGTCAAAGTCCGGACAGGGCCCCAGAATCAAAAATGTTACATTTGGAAAGATTACTGACTTGGGTGTAAAAGATGCGAACAATATGGGAGCTGCCATGGCACCTGCTGCATATGATTCTTTAAAACAGCATATGGATGATACCGGTATTGACTACGACCTAATAGTTACGGGGGATTTGGGAACAGTTGGAAAATCAATTGTAAATAAGATGTTTAATGAAAACGGAAAAAGCATTGAAGATAAATATGATGACTGTGGTACAATTATTTATGACATTGAAAAACAGGATGTTCATGCAGGGGGCAGCGGATGTGGTTGTTCTGCTACTGTACTGGGAGCATTTTTATATAAAAAACTTTTAAATAATGAAATAAATAAACTTTTGTTTACTTCTACAGGAGCACTTCATTCTCCTACAGCTACTTTGCAGGGCGAAAGCATACCAGGAATTGCTCACTGCATAGGAATTGAAATGTGAGGAGGTATATATGAATTATGTAATGAGTTTTATAGTTGGGGGAATTATTTGTGTTATAGGACAGATAATAATTGATACTTTTAAAAAGAATAATGCATACTTGCTTGTCTTATTTGTAGTTGTTGGAACTTTTTTAGGATATTTCGGTTTATATGATAAGATAATTGAAATAGGTTATTCTGGTGCTACAGTGCCTCTTTTGGGGTTTGGCCATACTCTTGCGGAAGGTGCGGTTGAAGAAGCGGCTTCTAAAGGTTTTATAGGTGCGTTGAGCGGAGGAGTGGTAAAAACAGCTCCTGGAGTTGCCGCTGCGCTGTTGTTTGGCTACATAACAGCAGTAATTTTTAATCCCAAAGGAGATAAGTAAAAAACCGGGGAAAGACTTTTATTTAGAGTCTCCCCCGGTTTTACTATTTCTAATTTTCTATTGAGTCAATAATATCGTCTAAGATGTTACCTTGGCCGTTGCCGTTATTTACGCCGCCGCTGTTGTCGTTATTGTTGCTATTGCCGTTATTGTCATCAATTATATCGTCAACATTCGGTTTCTTATGATTATCTCGACCTCTCCTGTCATCCTTATCATCGTCGTCTTTATCAGTATCTTTATCGTTACCATTGTTTTTATCTTTGTCCTCATCATCGTCGTCTTCTTCGTTATCCCACTCGTTATAGTGCCATTTTGTATGATATGTGCAAGTTTTTGAAGGTACCTGGTACTGATAGTCGGCTGTTAGATATCCTTTAAAAGTTAAATTTGCAACAGGAACACCAAGAACCTTGGTTATTTGTCCGTTTTCATCAAATTCAACCTGACCTGTATATATTTGTTTTAGCTCTTCAATGGAAAATGTGACTTTGTCTTCTAATACTTGCTGGTAAAGAGTTCGAGCCTCATAGTTAGATGAATTTGCTTCAGGTTCATAATGTGTTTTTCTATTTACAAATACCCTTTTTTCTATTAAATTTCCAGGACAGTAAGTTGATTTCAGCATATTAGAAGCTGTACAAACTTCTGCTTCCACATGGGTATCGCAAGTTTCCGTAGGTTGAGTTCCCGGTACAAAATACTCAGTGATAATTTGGCTTCCTCTCTGGTCTCGGGAACATAGGGACGATGGGAGTTTTCCGGACTGTTTGCAAACCTGTACAGGGATCAAATTCGGGTTACGTTCAAATTTTGCCGGAGGAAGACCTTGATGTATTGGAGTCATAATTCCGCTCCAAAGTCTGGCATTGGCGCCACTATCTCCGGAAAGTTTCATTTGAACATTATCATTTCCTACCCAAATTCCACCTACATAATAAGGCGTAAAGCCCATAAACCAGAAGTCACCGTTAGCCTGTGTTGTACCTGTTTTGCCTGCAACATCGATTCCCATTTCAGAAGGAAGTTTAGCTTTATAAGAAAGACCGTTAGTAACGGTAGTTTTCAATATATCTTTCATTAATGACGCTACTTCCGGACTTACAACAACGTGAGTTTCAGGAATATTTTCCATTATAGTTTCACCTTTGCTGTTTACGACTGTTGTGTATGCAATTGGTTCAACATACACACCATCGTTTGCAATAGCACCATATGCGGCAGTCATACCTAAAGGAGTAAACCCCTTGGTTAGTCCGCCTAATGCCAAAGAAGCCAAATTTACATCATTATGTCCTGAGTCTTCATCTGACAAAATAAATGTATCGTCTTCGGGATTATCTAAATTTATTAGACCAAATTTTGATAATGAATTTATAGAACTGTCAGTTCCAATAGTTTCAAGCATTGTGACCGCATTTGTATTTATTGACTGCTCAATTGATTCGCGCAATGTGGTTAATCCCCAATATTTTATTTCTCTGTTTTCATACCAGTTTTTAGGCCATCGATCGCCTTTTCCATTGTACCTCGGTATATCATCTATAATGTAAGCGGCTGAATATCCCATATCTAAAGCCGGCGTATAAACTGACAAAGGTTTGATTGTGGAACCGGGCTGTCTTGCAGCATCTGCTGCACGATTGAATGTTTTGCTTCCTTCAATATTTCTTCCGCCGATCATTGCTTTTATTTTTCCTGTGTGGTAATCCATGATAACTGTTGCGGACTGAGGCTGCACTATTCCTTTTTCATGGAAGAAAAAACAGCCTTCCTGTATCCTTAACACATTATCTTTTCCAACGGAAAATACTTCAGGATTTTTATCTAAATAATTTTTGGGTATTTTGAATGTTCCTTTGGTGCTTTTTTGTTCCATAACTTCGTAATTTTCTCCTATATTCAGTGCACCGATGTTATGTGAAACAAAGTTTAGTTTGTCGTCAATAGTGTAAGTGTCGACTACGTCTATTGCCGAAGAGTGTATATCAAACTTTTCAGAGTTTATAATCAAGTCACCATTTTTATCGAAAGAATACTCTCCGTTATTTAAATAAATATTGTTACTTTCATCCATTATATTGTCTTTTGCATAATAAATAATCTGGCCATTTTCATTTAAGATATTTAAAGCTGAATCCAGTGTGCCGTATCCTTGGCCTCCGGACCACTTAAAATATCTCCAGTCTTGGCCAACGGGTTTGCTTCCTGTCGGTTCTGCTCCCAAGAACAAAGCTGGAAAATTGTCATATGATTCATCTAATAATTTCTGCATATTTACATCTATTGTAGTTGTTACTGTCAAACCGCCCTTGTATAGGAAGTTTTCAGCCTCTTCATATGACAGGTTTTGCGAAACTGCTAAATCTTCAATAACTTTTTCTTTGACATAGTCCATTGGTGTAGAAGATATTCCTTCAACCTTTGTCTGTCCGGGTTTCAATGCTACATGCATGTCTTCAGCCATTGCGGCGTCATGTTCTTCCTGTGTGATATATTTTAGGTCAAGCATTTTGTTTAAGATGACATGCTGTCTATCTATTGCATTTTGATTGTATACACATGCATATTGAACAGAACCTATGTATACATATCCGACAATATTTTCTTCGGGTATATCATCTATATCCTCTAAATTGTACCTGTTAAATGGAGCATAATAAACTGTACTTTTTGCCGCTCCGGCTAAAAGGGCACTTTCTGCCAGAGTAAGTTCGCTTACATCCTTTGAAAAATAAGTCCGAGCCGCAGTCTGAACACCATAAGAGCTTTGTCCCAAAGGAATTGTGTTAAGGTAGTTTTCAAGAATTTGATCTTTTGAAAGCTTTCTTTCAACCTGTATTGCAAGATATACTTCCTTAATTTTTCGCTCCCAGGATTTTTCGTTTGTCAGATACAAATTTTTAACTAATTGCTGTGTTATGGTGCTGGCTCCCTGAGACGTAGGGTCACCTACCTTTACATTGTGCAACAGCGAACCCATAATACGCAGTATATCTACACCGAAATGTTTGTCATATCGCTGGTCCTCTATTGCTATAAAAGCTTTTTGTAAATGTTCAGGGATATCACTTAATTTTACTATTTCTCTGTTTTCGTTGGGATCATGGATCTGTTCGATTAAGTTGCCGTTTTCGTCAACGATTACGGAACTTTCTGAAAGTGTGGCGGATGCATTTGCAGGGTCGATTTCAGGCGCACTTTTTGCAATGCCTATAACCATTCCTACAACGGGACCTCCTATAATTATTAAGGCCATAAGAATAACAAGCAAAGTTACTCTAAGTACTACTTTTCTTTTTTTCTTTTTCTTTCTTTTTTTGGTCGTTATATTTGCGTTTTTATTTTTATCAGAATCAATATTTTTATTTTCTTTTGGCATGTTAACCTCCGCTAAAACTGAACTCTTGATAAATCGCACCAACCTTATATTGTCAAAGATTTAAAGTTCTTACATATTATATAATAGAAAGGGTGTGAAATCAATAGTTGAAAAATTACAGGGAAAACTTTATAAAATTTATATTGGTAATAATATTAGTATTAGCATTAATCTCATATTATTACATAGAAGTTAACATAAGACCGTCATTGGCTTCAATTTGCGAGGTTCAGGCTAAAGTTATAGCAACAAAGATAATAAACGAAACGGTCAGAAATGAACTGAACAAGGATTCCGTCAAAGACCAGATACTTATGCCAAGTTATGACGAACATGGAAAAATTAATATGATACGCACCGACGCAATGGTCATGAATAATATTTCAAACAATATTGCCAAAAATGTCCAGCATAAAATATCTGATTTGGAAAATCAGGAATTTTCTATCCCTTTATTTACTGCACTGGATAGCCAGCTCATGGCAGGCAGAGGACCGAAACTGCATTTTACAATATTGCATCAGGGAAGTGTATTGGTAGATTTTATCACAGAATTTGAAGAATCCGGAATCAATCAGACAAGATATAAAATATACATAACTACGGAAGTAGACATAAGAGTCATAAGTCCGGTGGCAACAAGCAGTACCACAGTTAAAAACAACATGCTCATAGCAGAAATAGTCATTGTGGGTGAGGTGCCGGATTCTTACATGAATTTTCCGTCATTAAGGGAACTTCAGTAGCATAAAACTAAAATTTATGTTTGAAGATGAAAAATATGTACATAATTTAAATAAGATGATAAGATTATAGAAGAAAAGTTTTTAAGATAACAATTAATTGGAGGCTACATGAACAAGGAAAGGTGTGCCCTGGTGGCGGTGTGCTTACCAAATGAAGAAACAAACGATATGGAGGAACTTAAGCAGCTTGTTGAAGCGGCAAACGGCATTGTAATTTCAAGTATTGTCCAAAACAGACAAAGTATTGATATAAGATTTTATGCAGGCCGTGGTAAAATAAAAGAAATAGCAGAATATGTTGAGACGCTTGAAATAGATACATTGGTGTTTAACGATGAGCTTAGCGGTTCTCAGATACGGAACATAGAGGAAATAACCGGTGCAAAGGTAGTGGACAGGACGAGTCTCATTTTGGATATATTTGCAAAAAGAGCTTTCACAAGGGAAGGGAAACTCCAAGTTGAGCTTGCCCAGCTAAAATACAGCTTGCCCAGGCTCATAGGATTAAACAGAAATCTTTCTAGATTGGCCGGAGGAATAGGTACAAGAGGGCCCGGGGAGCAGAAACTTGAACTTGACAGAAGAAGAATTAAAGCAAAAATCAATGATATTCAAAATGAACTAAGTGAACTTACCAAGGGTAGAGAAACAAAAAGAAAACAGAGGGTTAGAAGACAGGTACCTGTTATATCCATAGTAGGGTACACAAACGCAGGCAAATCCACACTTTTAAATACCATGATGGAAAGTGAATACTCAAATGTAAAAGCAGAAAATAAGAAAGTATTTTCTGATGACATGGTTTTTGCCACTCTTGATACGGAACTTAGAAAAGTACGACTGCCAGGCGGAAGAAGAGCAGTGTTTTCCGATACAGTTGGTTTTATAAAAAAACTTCCCACAGAAATAATTGAAGCGTTTAAAGAGACATTAGAAGAAATAAAATATGCGGATTTAATAATTCATTTGATAGATATAAATGATGAAAATGTGCTTAATCACAAAGAAACAACAACAGAACTGATTGGTAAAATAACAGATAGGGATATTCCAGTTCTTACTGTTTATAACAAAATTGACAAGGCTGCAAATAATAAGTTAATAACTGCTTCAACATATGATGTAATTTATATTTCAGCGAAAAACAAGTTAAATATAGATGTCCTTTTAGAAGCAGTGGATTTCAAAATTAATGGTGAAAAACACAAATATACGCTGAAAATTCCCAATAGCAATATAAAGGAATATTACTGGCTTTGTGATAACAGATTTGTGGAAGATACGGAATTTGACGGTGAAGGTGTAAATTTCAACGTGATTTTATATGATGACGAAAAAGGACGATATGGAAATTACCTAAAAGGGGAATCAAATGAGTAATTATAAATCTATTCATAAATGCGGGAGAGATGAAATAATTATTAATAAATCAAAGTTTATAGGAACAGCAGCTCCTGTGGATAGTAAGGAACAGGCAGAGAAATTTATAGAAAGTATAAGGAAAGAGTTTAAGGATGCAACTCATAACTGCTATGCATATATTATAGGAAAAAATAAAAATATTCAAAGATATTCTGATGACGGAGAACCAACCGGTACTGCAGGTATGCCGATTTTAAATGTTATAGACCGGGAAAACCTGGCGAACCTTGCGGTAGTTGTAACAAGGTATTTCGGGGGAGTGCTCCTGGGAGCCGGAGGGCTTGCACGAGCATATACAAGGGGATGTAAAACTGCATTAGAAAATGGAATAATTGTTGACAAAGATTTGTACTACGATGTATCATTTAACTTAGATTATACATTTCTTGGCAAAATGGATAATGAACTATTAAAAAATAATATAATCGTGAAGGATAAAATTTATTCCGATCATGTTACATTTAAATTAATTGTCAAGGATAGTAAAATAAATAAGTTGTGTAACATTATAAATGAAATTACAAGAGGAAAGGCGGAAATCAGTCTAGGACAGGCATCGTACTATTCCGTAAGAGATGGGAAAATAATTGTGGATAAATAGCAATTGTTTTATTAAAGATAATATGATAAAATATTTCATTAAATTAATAGTTAAAAATAGCAGGAGGAACTATGTCAGGACATTCTAAATGGGTTAATATAAGAAATCGCAAAGGAAAACAGGATGCATTGAAAGGTAAGGTATTCACGAAATTGGCAAGAGCAATAACTGTTGCGGCAAGAGAAGGCGGTGATGATCCAAGCTATAATTCATCATTGGCGACAGCAATAGAAAAGGCAAAAGCGCAGAATATGCCTAATGATAATATAGATAGAGCGATAAAGGCCGGTACGGATGCAGCGTCAGGCGAAAATTACGAAACAATTATCTATGAAGGCTACGGTCCCAGCGGAACAGCTTTTATTGTTCAGTGTTTGACTGATAACAGAAACAGAACGGCTGCTGATATAAGGCATTGCTTTTCAAAGAACAATGGTAATCTGGGTACTACTGGCTGTGTAAGCTATTTGTTCGATAGAAGGGGAGTTATTTCAATCGAAAGCGATGATGTTGATGAGGATGCTCTCATGATGGCAGCCTTGGATGCCGGTGCCGAAGATTTTGAAACACAGGAAGACAGCTATGAAGTTATATCATCTCCGGAGGATTTCATAGCTGTGATTAACAGCTTAAAAGAAGAAGGGTACACAAATATTAAAGGAGATGTAATGTACATTCCTCAAACATATATAAAAGTTGAAGACGAGGAAGATGTTAAATTGATTGAAAAATTAATTGAAGCTTTAGAAGAAAACGATGATGTCCAGGAAGTGTATTATAACTGGGATGTGCCGGAATAATAGGCAATAAATGGATTTTTTAAGTTTAATATAGATCATAATAAAGGGAGGAAATAATATGCTTTTTAAAACAACAGGTGAGCACGAAGCTTTTCGCGCAAAAATCAGGGAATTTGCTGAAACAGAACTTAAACCTCAGACCTTCCTGTTAGATAAGGAAAATAAATTTCCGACGGAGATTATAGAGCGGCTGGGCAAGATGGGGATTATGGGGATACCTTATCCAAAGGAATATGGAGGTATGAGTTTAGATATACTCAGCTATGCTATAGCTGTTGAGGAGCTTTCCAGAATTGACGGAGGTACAGGAGTTATACTTTCTGCCCATGTTTCTTTGGGAACTTGGCCTATTTTTGCATTTGGAACAGAGGAACAAAAACAGAAATATTTGATTCCGCTGGCAAAGGGAGAAAAGATTGGTGCTTTCGGTCTTACAGAGACAAATGCCGGCAGTGATGCCGGGGGAACCGAAACTACTGCTGTTTTAGACGGAGATCATTATATATTGAACGGCGGAAAAATTTTTATTACTAATGCCGACAAGGCTGATACTTACATTATCTTTGCCGTTACTACACCAAATATAGGAACCAAGGGTATAAGTGCATTTATAGTGGAAAAAGGTTGGGAAGGATTTATCTTTGGTGAACATTACGATAAGATGGGCATTCGCTCCTCTTCTACAGCCGAATTAATTTTTAATGATGTAAAGGTCCCTAAGGAAAACCTATTGGGCGAGGAAGGTAAGGGCTTTAAAATTGCCATGTCAACTCTTGACGGCGGACGCATAGGCATAGCTTCTCAGGCCCTTGGTATTGCCCAAGGAGCTTACGAAAATGCCCTTGAATACTCAAAGGAACGAATCCAGTTTGGGAAGCCCATATGCCAGCAGCAGATTATTGCTTTCAAACTTGCGGATATGGCTACAAAACTTAGAGCTTCCAGGTTTTTGGTATATAGTGCTGCAGAACTTAAGGAAAATCACGAGCCTTATAGTATGGAAGCTGCAATGGCAAAACAATATGCTTCGGACAGCTGCTTGGAAATAGTAAATGACGCACTGCAGATCTTCGGCGGCAATGGGTATCTAAAGGGAATGGATGTAGAGAGAGCTTATAGAGATGCTAAAATATGTACTATTTATGAAGGAACCAACGAGATTCAAAAGGTGGTAATTTCCTCACACATTATAGGTAAGATTCCTAAAGATAAAGCCGGTATAAAGCCTGGAAAGAAAAAATCTGCAAGCACTCGCAAAAAAATTATTTTTAACGAAGGAACAGCTGGAGAAAGAGTCGCTGCTCTAGTGGGTGCATTAAAGGATGACGGATATGATTTTACGGTGGGCATTGATATTAATACTCCTATTTCAAAAGCTGACAGGGTAGTCAGTGTCGGCAAAGGTATCGGAGCTAAAGAGAACATGGAGCTTGTTAAGAAATTAGCTGTTCAGGCAGGAGCTGCTATCGGTTCATCTCGTCCTGTTGCCGAAACTTTGAAATATTTGCCGTTGAACCGTTTTGTAGGAATGTCAGGACAGAAATTTAATGGAAATTTGTACATAGCATGCGGTATTTCAGGAGCAGGACAACACTTAAAGGGAATAAAGGATGCTACTACCGTAGTTGCCATCAACAACAACCAAAACGCCCCCATATTTAAAAACTGTGATTATGGAATCATAGGAGACGTTTTGGAAATTATGCCTTTGCTGACTGCGGCATTAGATAACGGAGAGCCTAAAAAGCCGGCGCCTCCAATGAAAAAAATGAAGAAAAAAACTCCTAAGGACACGAAGCCGAAATGGAAAACATATGTGTGCAACGGTTGTGGCTATGAATATGATCCTGCTGTTGGTGATGAGGAAAATGATGTTGCTCCGGGAACCGGTTTTGATGCCCTGCCGGAAGAATGGATTTGCCCTATGTGTGGTGAAGGAAAAGAAAGTTTTATAGAGTCATTATAAAATATGTGAATATTTTTTATAGAATAAGGAGGATTTAAATGTATTGTGTTAGAAAAGTAACAGATAATCTTTATTGGGTAGGCGCCAATGATCGCCGCTTGGAACTTTTTGAAAATATCCACCCAATTCCAAGAGGAGTGTCATACAATTCTTACCTGCTTCTTGATGAGAAAACAGTTTTGTTTGATACCGTAGATTGGTCGGCCTGCCGTCAGTTTCTGGAAAATATAGAGCACGTTTTAAATGGAAGGCAGTTAGATTACCTTGTTGTAAATCATGTAGAACCGGATCATATGGCCGCTTTGGAAGAAGTATTACTTCGCTATCCGGAAGTTAAGATTATAAGCAGCGAAAAAGCATTAATGTTTATAAGACAGTTTGGTTATGATATTGAAAGGCGAACGGAAGAAGTCAAAGAAGGAGATGTTAAGTCATTCGGCAAACATGAAGTTACCTTTATAGCAGCTCCCATGGTTCATTGGCCGGAGGCAATGGTTACATTTGACAAAACAAACGGAGTTTTGTTTTCGGCAGATGCTTTTGGTTCTTTTGGTGCATTGGACGGGAAGCTGTTTAATGACGAAGTTGATTTTGATAGAGATTGGATAGACGATGCCAGGAGGTACTATACCAATATTGTCGGGAAATACGGTCCTCATGTACAGGCGCTGCTGAAAAAGGCTTCAACAGTTGATATTAAAATGATCTGCCCTCTTCACGGGCCGGTTTGGAGAAATAATCTTGGATATTATCTTGATAAATATGATAAGTGGAGCAAGTATGAACCTGAAGAAAAAGGTGTTTTAGTAGTTTATGCATCAATGTACGGAAATACTGAAAGTGCAGCGAATGCAGTTGCTGTTAAGCTTGTAGAAAAAGGAATGACTAATGTTTCCATGTATGATGTTTCTAAAACACATGTTTCATACTTAATTTCAGAGACATTTCGATTTAGCCATGTGGTTTTGGCTTCTGTTACCTATAACTTGGGAATATTTCCGCCTATGCACAATTATTTAATGGACATGAAAGCACTGAATTTGCAAAATCGTACATTTGCCATATTGGAAAACGGTTCATGGGCGTGTAAGTCTGGAACTCTGATGCAGGAGTTTTTAGAAAAGAAAATGAAGAATATGACTGTTCTTGATAACAAACTTACCATTAACTCTGCAATGAACGAGGACAGCGTGTCTGATTTGGATGTCTTTGCAGACAGCATAATCCAATCGATGAATTAATTTATTATTTAAAATTAAGGAGCTTATATCTATAAGCTCCTTTTTATGTGCGCCCAGCATGGGCGACAGCTTGACGGTGAAAGTCCGTTATGGGGCT
>ENA-UOOK01000895-UOOK01000895.1-fermentation-metagenome-genome-assembly--contig:-NODE-895-length-39913-cov-11.945783_pt1 | contig 39913 bp, 61 predicted proteins | sample MGYA00245777_ERZ724023 | MGnify/ENA primary metagenome ERZ724023 (study PRJEB28704, sample SAMN03018312) | fermentation metagenome | biome: anthropogenic terrestrial biome; feature: soil; material...
ATCCAGTAGGGTTATCGAGCGAGAAGCCCCTGCCTTTAGGCATGGGGTGCGTCACCGAACTTATCACAGTCAACTACGAATCAGACCGCCCCACGGTTTTAGGGCGCGACCTTCACGCGATGCTGGAAGTAGCAACGGCGTACAAAGACTGGTTCCCGCGCATGACCGAATATGGCTTTACGGAGGGCGCGGACTATTGCTCAATTTTGAGCGATAGGTCTGATGGACTTCCCGGGAAGCCGCGCAACGACCACCAGCTCACCATCGACATGGCAAAAGAAATCTGCATGTTGCAGCGGAGCGAGAAGGGGAAAATGTGCCGGGAGTATTTCATTGCCATAGAAAAGCAATGGAACCGCCCCGAGGCGATCATGGCGCGGGCATTGCAGTTTGCGGACAAGCAGCTAAAGGCCCTGCAAAGCGAGAATGCGGCCCTTTCCCTTGCGAATGTGCAGAAAGATCAAGTGATCGGGGAACTAAAGCCCAAAGCGGATTACGTGGACTACATCCTATCCAGCAGCGGCACTATGGCCACCTCGCAGATTGCGGCAGATTATTCCTTGTCTGCACACCGCCTCAACAGGTTCCTACATGAGGCAGGAATCCAGCGCAAGGTAGGCGATCAATGGATACTCTACACGGCGCACATGGGCAAGGGCTACACCAAGTCTGAAACCATCCCAATCTCCAGATCGGACGGGCGGCCCGACACGAAAATGTTCACCCGCTGGACGCAAAAAGGGCGGCTGATGATTAACAAGGTTCTGAACGACTACGGCATCTACGCCAATATGGATACCGGGATGCTGGCGCAAGGCTGACCGTCAAGCAGGAAACGGAGGTGATGCATGGAACGGATAGTGTCTCGGGACAAGCTCTTGCGTGATGCACTCGACCCGTGGCAGAAACAACGCCGGGCGCGGCAACGGTATTTTGCCAAACATCGGGAGATCATCGACTACTCCCGGGATGGACGGGCAAAGGCCCTGCGGGAGAAAATCGGCAAATAAAAAAGCGCTGGCGGGAGTGCCATCCCAACCAACGCAAACGAGAATTTATCTACAAACAGCATATCAGAAGGAGGGGAATCAGTCAATGCACATTTTAACCGAACAACAGGAAGCGGCCATGATTGCCCATGCGGCGGAGCTTGTAATCCAGCTACAGCAGGAACGGCACAAGGCCGAAATGTACCGGGATTGGTACAACGAAAAGCGGCTTGCGCTGGATGCGCTGACGGCAAAGCCCGGCGATCTTGTGAAGGAGGATGAATTTTAATGAAGCTTTATGAGATAGGCGAAGAATACCGCGCTTTCCTTGCGGCGGTAGAGGCCGGGGATATCCCGGAGGATGCCATTACCGACACGCTGGAGGCCCTAGACGGGGCGTTTGAGGATAAGGCAGACAATACCGCTTGCGTGATAAAAGAACTGCTGTCAGAGGCCGAGGCAATCAAAGCAGAGGTTGACGCGCTCAACGAACGGGCAAAGACCAAGAAGGCCCACGCAGACAAGCTTCATCGGTACCTTTTCGCACAGATGAAGGCAATGGGCAAGGCGGGGCTTGAAAGCGCCCGGAACAAGCTCACGATCAAGAAAACCCCTGCCGCTTGTGTCATTGAGGATGATGCTGAACTCGTAAAGTATCTACAGGAAAGAGACATGGACTACCTTGTGAAGTATGAGGCCACGCCGAAAAAGTCAGAGATCAAGAAGCTGGTGCAGGATGGCACGGAGATTCCCGGCGTGAGCTTGCAGACGGAGGAAAGGCTGTACATCAAATGAGCAATCTTCGCATTTATGAAAAGGTTCGGGCGGTGCCCCTGGAGGCGCAGAAGAAGATCGGCGGCGGGCGCTTAAAGGGCATGACCGACATCAACCCCATGTGGCGCATAAAGGCGCTTACAGAGCAGTTTGGGCCGTGTGGCGTGGGCTGGCGGTATGAGGTTGTGGACAAGCAGCTAAGCCCCGGCGCGGACGGTACAGTAGCCGCATTCGTGGACATCCTGCTGTACTGCAAGGAATGCGAGGAATGGGGTGCGGGCATCCCCGGCACGGGCGGCTCCATGTTCGTTGCAAAGGAAGATCGGGGCCTGTACACGGATGACGAGTGCTTTAAGAAGGCCCTCACCGATGCAATCTCCGTTGCGGCAAAGGCGCTGGGTGTGGGTGCTGATATTTACTTCGCCGCCGACCGCACAAAGTACGATGCGGCCCCCGAGCCCCCGAAGCAGGACAAGCCCAAGACGGAACCCCAAACCACCATGCCCAGCGTGAGCGAGAACCCGGAAGTGAACCGGCTGCGCGGCATCATCCTTGCGGAACTGAAACAGAATCTTGCGATTGCGGACAAGGCGGCTAATGCCAGGTACAAGAAAAACTTTTACGACCTTTCGCTTGTCGAGTTGCAGGAAGTGGCCGCAAAGGTAACGGCTAACGCAGAGGTAAAGGAGATCAACCGAGCGGCCCGGATGGACACCAGCCACGAAGAAGCCGGAGATAGGCTGTAATGGGCATCCGGGTAAAGAACCCGGTAATCATGGCCGGGAAGATACTTGCTTTCGAGGTGCTGGGGGAAATCCCGGAACTGGCCTTTGACAAGGATGAACCCCTAGACCTCGATATCAAGCGGCCCCGAAAGAAGCGGTCACTGGATGCAAACGCCTATTTCCATGTTCTGGTTGGCGAGATTGCCGCCGCAATGCGGCTGGGCAACGATGAAGTCAAGAGGAACCTTGTGCTGGGATACGGCACGTTGGCAAGGGATGATGATGGCGTTGTGATCGGGTTTAAGCTGCCGGTATCGGTCGATGTGAACACAATCTATGACTACGCAAAATCATTCAAGACGGTTGAGGAAGGCGGTAAAAGTTTTCATTGCTATCTGGTATACAAGCGGACGCGAGACATGCCTAGCAATGAGTTTAGCCGCCTCCTGGACGGGGCCATATCGGAGGCAAAGGAGCTGGGCATAGACACGGCCACGCCCGCCGAAATCGCCCGGATGAAAGAGGAAATGGAACGCCAAGAAAGGAGCCTGAAATGAACTGGTGGGGATTGTTTTTCACGTTTGTATTACCCTTTCTCCTGCTGGGCATGGCGGCGGTGATGGAAAATGAGTAAGTCCATCATGCAGGATGAAAAGGTTTGCTACATCAGCGGTTCACCTATAGACCTGGAAATGCATCACGTATTCTACGGAGCCGGGCGCAGGAAGTTGAGCGATAAATACGGCCTAACGGTATGGCTTAGACACGACCTGCACAATGAACCGCCTTATGGAGCGCATCATTGCAAACGAACACGGCGCATGCTCGAACAGGCCGGACAAAAGGCATTCCAGGAGAAATACCCTGATTTAGATTTTATAAAAATATTCGGGAGGAATTATCTTGAATAAGTGTTTTATGACAGGCAACCTCACCAAAGACCCGGAAGTCCGTTCCACAGGCAGCGGTATATCCGTCTGTACCTTCCGTATCGCGGTACAGCGTCGCTTTACCGGGCAGGATGGTCAGAAGGTATCTGATTTCTTCGATGTCGTTGCCTGGCGCACCCTGGCTGATAACTGCGGCAAGTACCTCTCTAAGGGCAGTAAGGTTGCTGTGGTGGGTGAGTTGCAAACCCGCTCCTACGATGCTAAAGACGGTTCCAAGCGGTACGTTACCGAGATCGTCGCGGATGAAGTGGAGTTCCTTTCCCCGAAAAAGGCCAACGCGGATGCGCCGGTGGATGCGCCGGTGGATGATGGGTTTACGGATATCGAAGATTCCGATCTGCCGTTCTAAGGGGGCCAGCATGGACTATCACGAGTTTTTACAGGGGAAGCGCTTGTCAGTCGCGGCATCGGGGTTTGACAGCGACAAACGCAACCCGGCCCTGTTTGAATGGCAGTCAGACATTGTGAAGTGGGCGCTACGCAAGGGCAAATGCGCAATCTTCGCAGATTGTGGGCTTGGCAAGACACCCATGCAGCTTGAATGGGCGCAGCAAGTGGCAGACCGCGAAGGGAATCCCGTGCTGATTCTTGCCCCGCTTGCGGTTGGTAAGCAGACCCAGCGCGAGGGCGTGAAGTTTGGTGTGGATGTTACAGTTTGCAGGAGCCAGGACGATGTAAAGCCGGGCGTGAACGTTACAAACTACGAGATGCTTGCCCACTTCAATGCGGACGCATTCGCCGGGATTGTGCTAGATGAAAGCAGCATTCTGAAACACCAAGACAGCAAGACGCGGGCGCTGTTGACGGAATCGTTTAGAGATACGCAGTATAAATTGTGCTGCACGGCAACACCCGCGCCGAACGATTTTATGGAGCTTGGGAGCCATTCGGAATTTCTCGGCATAATGTCGCACACGGAGATGCTTGCAACGTTCTTCATTCACGATGGCGGCGATACTGCCAAATGGCGGCTAAAGGGCCACGCAGAGAGCAAGTTTTTCGAATGGGTTGCAGGGTGGGCATGTTGCCTTACCCGGCCCCACGACCTGGGATATGCGCAGGACGGGTACGACCTTCCCGAATTGCGTATCCATGAGATCCAGACGCACTCAAATAATCTGATTGATTCCACGGGGCAAATGCTGCTTGTGGCTGCCACTAGCCAAACGCTAAACGAGCGGCGCGAGGCAAGGCGGGAAAGCTTGGGCGACAGGGTAAAGGCGGCGGCGCGGATTGCGAACAATACGGCAGAGCAAGTGCTTGTATGGTGCGACTTGAACGCAGAGAGCTCGGCGCTTGCGGATTCAATTACTGGCGCGGTAGAGGTAAGCGGGAGCGATTCGCTATCGTTCAAAGAATCTGCAATGGCTGGGTTCACCAATGGGGAGCGGCGGGTGCTTGTGAGCAAGCCGAAGATCGCAGGATGGGGCATGAACTGGCAGAACTGCCACAAAATCATCTTCGTTGGGCTTTCTGACAGCTTCGAGGCCTATTATCAGGCGGTGCGGCGCTGCTGGCGATTCGGGCAGGAAAGCCCGGTGGATGTGTACATTGTCATTTCTGACGCGGAAGGATGCGTCAAGGATAACATTGAGCGCAAGCAGGCCGATGCGGAGCGCATGACCTCCGAGTTGGTGAAATTCACTAAAGATATTCTGGCGGCTGAAATTCATTCGACCGTCAGAATGTCAGAGGACTACTACGCTTTTGACAGAATGGAGGTGCCGGGATGGTTGAAAAGTATAGCGTGAAACAGCAGGAGGTAACGGACAAATACGCGCTGTATAACGGCGATTCATGCGAAGTACTAAATGGTATCCCGGATAATTCTGTGCATTTCATGGTATATTCGCCACCGTTTGCATCGTTGTATACCTACTCAAATAGCGACCGGGATTTGGGGAACTGCCGTAGCCGGTCAGAATTTTACGCACAGTTTGAGTTTATCGCAAGAGAGCTTTATAGGACGCTTATGCCGGGCAGGAACATGTCATTCCATTGCATGAACCTCCCAACCAGCAAGGAACGTGATGGCGTGATCGGGATAACCGACTTTCGCGGGGAGCTGATTCGGATATTCCAAAAGCAGGGATTCATCTTCCATTCCGAGGTTTGCATCTGGAAAGACCCCGTTACCGCCATGCAACGCACAAAGGCGCTAGGGCTACTCCACAAGCAGATCAAAAAGGATTCGTGCATGTCGCGGCAAGGCATACCGGACTATCTTGTAACCATGCGTAAGCCCGGCGATAACCCGGAGCCAGTGACGCACACAAACGAGAGCTTCCCGGTCGATGCATGGCAACGGTACGCCTCCCCGGTGTGGATGGATATCAACCAATCCGACACGCTCCAGCATCGCAGCGCAAGGGAGGAAAAGGACGAACGGCACATATGCCCTTTGCAGCTTGATGTGATAAAGCGGGCCATCCTGCTTTGGACGAACCCCGGCGATATCGTCCTAACCCCGTTTCTTGGCATCGGTTCCGAGGCGTATGTGGCCCTTGAACTAAAGCGCCGCGCAATCGGCATAGAGCTGAAAGAATCGTACTACGATCAAGCGGTTAAAAACTGCCGTAGCGTTGTTGAATCGGAGCAAATAAGCCTGTTTTAAAGGGGGATGCATGAGTACGGTTAACTGCAAGAGTTATGTAAACATTCAGGGCTGGATGGTATCCGAGCTTGGGCTAAGCGGGAATGAACTGCTTGTGTATGCAATCATTTATGGCTTTTCCCAGGATGGCGAGGGCGAATTTACCGGGAGCCTAAGATATCTCACGGATTGGACTGGGGCCAGCAAAAACACAGTAAGGCGGGCGCTGGCATCGCTGGAAGAAAAAGGGCTGATAACCAAGCGCACGATAACAAATAACGGCGTTACCTTGTGTAATTATAAGGCCGTTCCAGAATTGACCGGGGGGTTCCAAAATGGGAGGGGGGGGGGTGCCAAAACTGACCCCCATACTATAGATAATACTATAGATAATAATATACCCTCCTATATCCTCCCTCGGGAGGTTGACGAAATCATAGCTTACCTCAACGAAAAAACGGGGGGAAAATTCAGCACTTCAACGCAAAGCACAAGGAGCCAAATACAGGCCCGCCTCAAAGACGGATTCACGGTGGAGGATTGCAAGCGCGTTATTGATGATCGCGTAAAGGAGTGGACGGGCACGAAGTGGGAGCAATACCTACGGCCCTCTACGCTCTTTGCCCCTTCAAAATTCGAGGGGTATCTCAATGCCGCGCCAAAGGACAAGCCGCCGGAAGATTGGCGCAAGGCTTTCAAGTTTTATGATGGGGGCTAGATATGACAGCAGAAGAAAGCGTACTTGGTTCAATGCTGATAAGCCAACGGGCAGTAGAGCTTGCATGCGACCTCGATAGCGCAGACTTCACCACACCGCAAAACAAGGCGCTCTTTGAAAACATGATCGCGTTATATGCCAGCGGTTCCAGCGTGGACACGGTGACGGTAATCAGTGCTATGCCTGGCGTGGATGTGCCGTGGCTTACGGGATTGACGATGGGAACGCCAAGCGCGGCGAACGTGGAGCATTATATCCGCATTGTTCGGCAGGCCAGGCAGCGCCGGGAATTTACTGGCGGCATGAGCGGGGTAATCCAGGCGGCGGCGGATGGCGGGGAGTTTATCGCAGCGGCAGAGGATGTGCTAAGCGGCATTATCGCAATCGGTTCAAAGGATATCCTGCCCGCCGGGGAATATGTGGACGCGGTAATAGAGCAGCTAGGCAAGCCGCGCAAGGTAGGGATACCGACCGGGTTTGTGATGGTCGATTTGAAGCTGAAAGGGCTGCGGCCGGGGCAGCTGGTGGTGATAGCTGGCACAACGGGCATGGGCAAGACATCATTCGCCATGAATGTGGCCATGAACGTGGCAAAGAAAAAGCGCGTGGCCGTGTTCAGCTTGGAAATGACGCGGGAGGAACTGATAGGCCGGGCAATCGTATCGCTGGCGAACGTGAATGAAAGCGAAATGGGGCAAGCGCGGGAGGCCGCAGAAGCCATACGGGCCGCAGGAAAGGCTTTCAAGGCGCTGGATATGTACATCGACGACAAGGGCGGGGCTACGGTGGAATACATCAAGGCCCAATGCCACCGGATCAAACCCGCCTTGATCGTGATCGACTACTTGGGGCTGATGGATATGCGGCAGCGCAAGGGCGGCACGCGAGAAAACGAGGTAAGCGCCACCACCCGGGCCTTGAAGGTGCTGGCCAAAGAATGCAAATGCGTTGTGCTGCTGCTGGCCCAGCTTAACAGGGGCGTGGATAACCGCGCAGACAAAAAGCCCGTTTTGTCTGATCTGAGGGAAAGCGGATCAATCGAGCAAGATGCGGATATTGTGATGTTTTTGCACCGGCCCGGCAAGTATGACGAGAAAGCCGACCAGAAAGCCGCCGTGCTGGATATCGCCAAGCACCGCAACGGGCAAGCAGGGGCAATAGAACTATCTTGGGATGGCCCGCATTTTAAATATAGCGACAAGGAGGAAAAAGGTGCAACACCGTTTGATGTGGATTGAATACGAGCGGCGTAAAAAAGAATTGCCGCCTGATTTAACGCCGGAGCAGTACGAGGCTGCAATACGCCAGATTTGCGAGGATTTAGGCATATGACCGTTAGCTTTGATATCATCGGCAAGCCGCAGGGCAAGGCCCGCGCCCGGACGGGGAAAGGCCGCACATACACCCCGGAGCAAACGGTGCTCTATGAGAATCTTGTGAAAATGGAGTACCTCCGCCAATGCGACGGATTCCGCTTCAAGGAGGATGTGCCCCTGCGGATGGAGATTGACGCAATCTTTGAGCCGCCGAAGTCGGCGCCAAAGAAAACAAGGGCGCTCATGCTGCATGATGAAGTCCTGCCGCTGAAAAAGCCCGATGCGGATAATATCGCCAAGATCATTGCGGACAGCCTCAACGGCGTGGCGTATAAGGACGATTCGCAGATTGCCAGCATGATCGTTAACAAATATTACGGGGAGCTGGCATCCGTGGACGTGCGGATAAGCAACGTAATCCCCTGCGACATGCTCGGGGACGAGCCATGACCGGCGTAACCTGGATGGATATGGAGGTGCGGAATGAGAAAACAAACCTTACCCTGCTATGAAGTATTTACCCGTAAGGGCGAAACGGAGAACATGCATTGCACCACCTTCGAAAAAGAGAAGGCGCGAAGAAGCTATCACCTGCACCGGGCGCTGGGGCACAACCCGGGGTTACGGGTAGACGGACAGGAACTTACAATCACGGAGGCTGACAGGCTGATGCAAAAGAAAGGAGCGTAACCATGCGAGAAATACTTTTCCGCGCAAAGCGGTTGGATGGGATATGGGTGCAGGGGGATTTGCGCCAAGTTGATGGCAAGGCCTATATCCTTGATTACGATACGGGCGATAACGGCGTATCCGAGCAGCAAAGGATTTTTGATATCGCCTATGAGGTTGACCCCGCCACCGTAGGCCAGTACACCGGCCTGACGGACAAAGGCGGCAAACGGATTTTTGAGGGGGATATCCTGGAGCGTAGAATATTGCCTACCAAGCGCATTGCGATTCGGTTTCGCATTGCATGGGTACCTGTCAAGGCTTGTTTATCCGCCATTGATATTGATGGCAGCAGCGTGACATTCATAAGCGATTATATCCACTCGGGATACGAAACTGAAATCATCGGCAACATCTACGACAACCCCGAGCTATTGGAGGTGCACCATGACTGACCAACAACGCATAGCGGAGATAGAGGCAGAGTACAGCGAAGCAAAAGCCTATGGTGCGAAAGGGTATATGATCCCTGTTTCTCATGTTGAATATTTACTCTCCCTGCTTGCCGCCAAGGATGCGGAGATAGAGCGGCTGCGGGAGGCGCAGAGGTGTCCGATTTTCGAGGGAAAACGCTTGGACAATGGAGAAACCGTGTGGGGCGGTAGTTTTGTGCAGTTTCTCGATGATGGCGTGCGAACAGCCTACATCCCTAAGTATGGCGAAAAGTGTTCCTGCGAACACGATGAAGCAGACAATATTCTCGCGTTTGAGCACGGGACGTTTTACAGGGTTGGCCTTGATTCTGTGCGTATTCGGACGCTTCCCGCCGCGCCAGAGAAAGGAGAATGAGGATGGAGCCTAAAAACTATGAAGGGATATATATTGTTGATGCAGAATGGCTGGCTAACCACAGAAAAGAGCACTATGACATAGAGGGGGACGAAGTAACGTTTTCAACCTTGCCATATGTCACATTTGAGGATATTTACGAGGACGCAGAACACATAAATATCCCCCTTGACCGCCTCCGCGAAATCTGCAACGCCGAGCGCGACGGTCGCTGCGTGGTGCTGCCGTGTAATGAGTGCTTTTCGGAGGCGGGGAATACCGTGCATCTGATTTATGGTGGAGAAATTGTCGAAATGATACATTGCGGCCTTTCGATATGCCCCGTTAGCGGGAAACCATACATTGCCCTCGCCGCAGACGACAAGATTTTCCCATACCGCGAAGGGGATGCTGAACACGACACCGACCCGACTGACTGGTGTACGAATTATATTGATGTTGAGGCATCTGATTTCGGCAAAACCGTATTCCTAACCCGCGCCGAAGCGGAAGCTGCTCTTGCGCAGGAAGGAGGGCAACCGTGAAGTATTGCAAGGCTTTTCTGATATACATAGCAGTTGGCGCGATTATTGGCATTGTGGCAGGAACCAGCGTAATCATAAGAGGCTACGCAGACCCTGTAAACGCAGGAATATCCGACATAAGCAAAAGCATTATAATCCTGCTCTTTATTTATCATATATGGCCTAAAAAGCGGCAGGAAGGAGGGCAGGAGGAATGAAACACGCAGAAGCGATTGAACGTCTTAAAGGGCGATTTATGACTGTTTCAATGTGTGCTACGAGTGCAGAGGCGAAAGCAGAAAACGAAGCTATCGACATGGCCCTTGCCGCCCTCCGCGCCGAGGAAGAGAGGGAGAAGGGATGCGAGGGATGCGGTGGCAGAAGCTCCGCGACGCGGAAATTGCCGTATCAGTGCCAATACTGTTGCCGCAATTATTGCGATCAACACGATGGGCGGCGAGGGGCAGCGGTGGAACTGGATGGAGGTGGGCAGGATGCCCGGAAAGGAGAGGCGGAATGAAAACGGCACCTTACAAGCCGATCCCGGGATGGTTTGACCTCTCACAACTCAGTTTGCCAAAGGAGAAGTTTGAGGCGTACCGCCAGTTACAGGTGCTGGGCGAACAGTACCAGAGGACAATACAATACCAGAAAGAGCATAATAAACCGCAACTTGAAAAGCTCAAGGAATTATGCGCTGAAATGAACATTGACATGATTGTGAACTACGGTGCGCTTAATGTGGCCACGCAGGCCGGGGAGGGAGTGACTGAGAATGGCGGGTAGGCCTAAAGGGTTTAAGCATTCAGCTCAGACACGTTCTAAGATAAGCGTCGCGCATATGGGTAAGAAAAATCCGAAAATAACAACGCACGGACTTACAAACACAAGCATTTATAGCGTGTGGTGCTCGATGAAACAACGGTGCTATAACCCAAACAGGAAAAAATACAAGGATTACGGACAGCGCGGAATCGAAATTTGCGACGAGTGGCAAGACGCTGCTGTGTTTGCGGAGTGGGCGCTATCGAATGGTTATAGGGCAGGGTTGCAAATAGACCGCATAGACAATGACGGGAATTATGAGCCGAGCAACTGCCGGTTTGTGACTCCTAAAGAAAACAGCCGCAATCGAAGGAACACAAAACTACTCACTATCAACGGAGAAACAAAAAGCGTTGCAGAGTGGTGTGAAAATATCGACATTAGCCCGTTTACTGTTTATTGGTGGATTCGGGAGAAGGGGGTAGATTATGCAGTGGAAAGACTTTCAGCCATTGCGTGAATGTCCGTTTTGCGGGGGAGAAGCCGTAATCGTTGAACCCATTTACACGGCTCCCGATATTGATGCGTGGGGAATTATCCAGTGCCCGACATGTGGAGCGGAAATGACATCGCCAAGTGGGCAAGAAGAGGTTTTAGTCCTCTGGAACCGCCGCGCCGATGGCAAGGACACAAATGTCCCCACCAACGCACAGCGCATGCGGGCAATGAGCGACGATGGATTGGCAGAGACGCTATTCTGGTACATCCACAACGCATTTGGAAGCATAGGGGTTTCTATCAAGGAAGATGTACCTATCGAGGAAGTGATCGGCGAAATTCTCAAATGGCTCCAGCAGCCAGCAAAGGAGGAAGTATGACACTCTATCTCACAATCATTACAACTGCGCTTGTAATCACTCAAGTTGTTCGGCTCGTACAGAACGCTATGCAGTTAAGCAAGCAGAACAAGCTGATAAAGCGGCAGTTACAAGATGTAGAGGACGTAACCACGCTTGATATTCAAAGGCAACGCAAAATGCAAGACCTAGTGATTGCCTACTTGGAAGAAAAACAAGATTTTCGCCAGTAAACACAATGAAACGAGAGAAGGTGGAGGAAGCATGAGCGAAGTAAGGTTGATAGACGGGAATACGCTACGGGAATTGGTTACAGATATGGCGGGCAAGGCAGGAACGAAGGGAGCCTATGCGGCCGTATGGAAGTGCGCAAGATTAATCGATAACGCTCCCACCATCACCCCTGAATCCTTGGGGTGGAGGAAAGAGGTGGTCGGGCGGTGGGAGCGAGTAGAAGATACAGAGGCGGACTGGCGCTGCTCTGCCTGTAAAAGCGAGGTTTGTCTTGCGGATAATGCGGTAACGCCTAAGGGGGCTGAGCTTTATTTCTGCCCCAACTGCGGCGCCAAAATGGAGGGTGAGCCATGACCTACGCTAACGCAGCAGACCGCCAGAGGATAGTCTGCACCGCTGCATGCATGGTATATGCGGACAAGCTGGCGGGGGAATCGTTTCCGGGCAGCGCAAAGGCCAAGAGGTCATTGAAGGCCGTCCAGAGCCACGCAGAAAAGGCTTTGACCGCTATGCTAGAGCAAGTCCCACAAGAGCAAATAAGCGGCATAATGCGACTGGCAAGTGCCTCTATTTTGATGGCCATGCCCAGCACATCCCCGCAAGCGCAAAAGGAGTATTACGTTGTGCCAACCGAGGTAATGGAGCGGTTGCTTGGGGATGTTACTGCTGATTGCATGCTTTGCACCAAAGAGGGCAAGGAGCTGCGCCGGTGCCAGCGAAGGCGGGATATGATGGAGGCCGGGATAATCCCGGCAGGGGAAAGAGACTGCCCGTATCAGGGCTAAGGGGGGATTGCATGGATAGTGTGGATAGGGCATATGAAAACCTGGCTAATGCGATAGTCGTAAAGGCATGCAAGGATTATTCCCGGCTACTCTCCGGGAAAAAGGTTGCCGGGGAAAGCAAAATGGGCATGCGGAAGTGGTTCGGGGGCCGCTGGGCCGGTATATTGTGCGGGGAGCTAGACCCAATCGCCATCATGCGCAAGATAGAGCAGGGCACGGCAAAGCCGTCGCGGGGGTGCAAGCGGACGGTCACGGTCAGCGGCGAAACCCATACGCTGGCCGAATGGGCAAAAATTACGGGGATATGTTCCACAACGCTTAACAACCGGCTTCATGCTGGCTGGCCCGAGGAAGAATTTTTATCACCGCCGGACAGAGGCAGAAAAAGGGGGTTAGGGCTGTGACGATAAAAGAGCTTGAATCAATTAATCCTACCGGCTTTTCCGCAGAGGTGCGCAAGGCCGTTCGCCGCCGATTGCGGTACTGGGCGACGATCCCCGAGTTGCGCCGAGGGTTGGAGGAGGAATTGGCCGATTGCAAAGATAGGTATGTAGCCATGGAGGACAGGCTGGGGGCGCAAGAGTTGAGCCATGCACCGCCATGCCGGGGATGCTCCGATCCGGGGATGGCATTCTTGGCAGCTAAGGAAAAATACCTGTGTCGCATAAGGAAGGCAGAAAGGGCGCTCGTTCGGATGCGTAAAACCGAAAGAGCCATAACCCGCGCCGTAAACGCCCTGCCCGCAGATCAGCAGCGCATAATCGTTTTGCGGTTCAAGCGGCAGCTGGGGTGGGAGAAGGTAGCAAGCAAGGTGGGACTCTCGGTGCAGCATGCGAAGCTTTTAGAGGGGTGCGCAATAGATGCGCTGGCCGATATTGCTAAACGGTAGCCTATGGGGCGGGTTAATTCCCGCCCTTAATTTATGCTTGCAATAAGACGCTTGACAATGTATAATGATAACATAGCAGGAGTGTAAAGAAACGCCCCTGCTTTTTCTATGCCATTTTCGCCATTGGCGTTGTGGATACCTCCTTCTGATGCGGGGCGGGCAACCGCCCTGCGATAGTACGCCGAAAGGCTTTATTTACGCAATGAATTCCCAACATTAAAAACTAGGTTGCCAACCCTATGGACGAACAGCTATTTTGTTTCGACCGTTGGTGGAGCGCCACTTGAAGTCATCAAACAATATATTCAGAATCAAGAAACATCGCAAAGGAGGTGAGATAGTGGAATACAGCTATAAATTTCGTATATATCCAACAAGAGAGCAAGAGGTTTTAATTCAAAAAACATTTGGCTGTGCTCGTTATGTGTACAACCACTATCTCGCGGAGCGCACAATGGTATATGAATCTGAAAAGAAAACTCTTTCAGCCGCAGCGTGCATGCTTGATCTAACACAAATGAAACGTGAACTAGAATGGTTGCGCGAGGTAGACGCTACCGCACTACAAGCATCGGTTCAGAATCTTGATTTCGGGTTCCAAAACTTCTTTCGCAGAGTAAAGCAAGGCGAGAAGCCCGGCTATCCGCGATTCAAAAGTAAACACAACAATCGCCAAAGTTATAAGAGTAAATGCGTTGGCACAAATATTAAGGTAAGCGAAAACGCAATCCAGTTGCCTAAGCTTGGTTTTGTAGAATGCAGGGTGTCAAAGCAGGTTCGTGGCAGAATTCTATCCGCAACGGTTAGTAAAAACCCAAGTGGCAAATACTTTGTGGCTTTGTGTTGTACAGACGTTGAGATTGAACCGCTTGAACCAACAGGCGCACTCGTCGGAATTGACCTTGGTCTGAAAGAATTTGCCATCACCTCTGATGGGCAGAAATTTGAGAACCCCAAACACCTCGCTAAATCCCAAAAGAAACTTGCCAAACTCCAGCGTCAACTATCCCGAAAACAAAAGGGTAGCAACAACAGGAACAAGGCGAGAATTAAAGCTGCGAGGCTGCACGAACACATCACCAATCAGCGAACGGATACGCTTCACAAACTTTCAACCCAAATAGTGCGTGACTACGATCTAATCTGCATAGAGGACTTGCAGGTAAAAAACATGGTGAAAAATCATAAGCTTGCAAAGTCAATCAGCGATGTTTCGTGGTCGGAGTTCACGCGCCAGCTTCAATACAAATGTGACTGGTATGGGAAAACGCTTGTTAAAATAGACAAGTTCTATCCGAGTAGCCAGTTGTGTGGGGCGTGTGGCGAGAAGAATATTGCCGTGAAGGATTTGTCTGTAAGGGAATGGACTTGTCCGAGCTGTGGAGCACAACATGACCGCGATATAAACGCTGCGAACAATATTTTAAAGGAAGGCTTGCGAACACTCGCGGGCTAAACCATTTAAAAATACCGTGGGACACACGGGAATTTAAGCCTGTGGAGACTATATAAGACTGGGTGGCCAGCAACGGTTTGTGAAGCAGGAATTCCATCGCTAGGGCTCGGGAGGAATCCCCCGGCTTTAGCCGTGGGGAGTTGTCAACCGCCGCGCCTATACCCTCTCCCTCGCCCATTCCGGGCAGTACGGGGCATGCGTAACTGGCGGGCATTTTGTCAATCCAGCACCTTAACGGGTGCTTATTTTATTGGAGGGGCCTATGTTCGTTTTTGTGTGTTCGGCTTATGGCGGGAACCCGGCAAACATAGACCGGGCCATAAACTACTGCCTGTTGGAAATGGCGCTAGGGAATACGCCGTTTGCGCCGCATGCCTTTTTTACCCAGATGCTAGACGAAGATACAGGCCGGGAGGAAGGTCTTGCCCACGGGCTGGAAGTCCTGGCCCGGTGCGACGAACTGCATTATTGGGGCGCAATATCGCCGGGGATGCGGCGAGAAATAGAATACGCAGAATCGGCGGGTATACCCGTAGTATGCATGACAGGCGGTGATGACGATTAAGGTTATTACAAAAGAGTACGGCGAGGACGTAAAGCAGCTTACCCTTTATCCTATTTCGGATGTGCATCTAGGCTCTATGCAATGCATGGAAAAGGCCTTCTCCGACTACCTAAAAATGATCGGGGATCAGGACAACGCCGCCATCATCTTGGCCGGGGATCTGATCGACAACGGAATCAAAACATCAAAAACGGACATATACACGGAGTTATACACGCCCCGGGAGCAAAAGCACCTTCTGGCCGGATAATATACGATCCGCGCAATAACAAAGTTACACGGGCCAAGACGCTGATATTTGTTTGCACGGCATGGCTAGACATGGGCGGGTATCCCGAGCAGAAGCTAATGCAGCCTGTGGCCTTCCACCCCGACACCGTCACCCTATCCGGGGAGCGGAAAGAATGGAGATAGTGCCGGGCAAAAATAAGCCCCCGGTTAATCGGAGGCTTTTGGGGCGGGGCGCGTGGTGAGTGCCATCTCGATCAGTGCCACCACATACTCTGGCGGGGTTCTGGCCCCTCGCTCCCAGTCCTCCCAGGTGCGGAGCGGGATGTTGAGCTGTGCGGCTGCTGCTGCCTGTGAGAGTGTGCCGCGGGCGTTCTTTAGGCGTTCAGGTATTGTCATGGTCGCGCCCTATACCTTTCTGTCGATCTGTACCCGGTATGGTTTGATAGTGTCGCGCCGGATCTGTTCAAGCAGTGATCGTGCGGTTTCGTGTGTAAATGTGGTATCGGCGTTGTATTGCTCTGTTGGCATTATGTAGTAGGTGTATTCCGGCTCATCGGTATAGACTGAGAAAGTTTTGATGCGCAACCGGCCATTATCGAGCGCAGAAATGATAAAACCGTTTCGATGTTCTACATCAAGCTTGCCTTCGAAAGAGCGATAGAGTTCTGTAGTCATAATACACCTCCTGGGTGCCCGCCATGTGGTCGGGGCTTATCCGCAGACCCCTTATCGGGGTTTCGCCGTTTACGGCTCATCAGTGCGGCTTAGTCAGTCAGGTGCGCATGCCAGAACCAGCAATCAAGCAAGTATCGTTTGTTTTCTTCGGTTTCGGTTTCAATGTCGCTCATGAAAGCGTCATATGCCTGGGCTGCCTTTTCGTCGTCAAAAGTACCAATCTGATTAGTTTCAGGGTTGTAGCTGCCGATTGCCTTATCGTACTGCCGGATCAGGGCCTCGCGTTCTGGTGTTAAGCACTGCTTTTTCATTGTCTGTCTCCCTTGCGCGCCTCCCTGTTGGTGAGGACTTATCGCTTTTCTTGACTTAATTATACCACGCATTGCGGGGCGTGTCAACAGGGTTTTGAAAAATAATTTGAGAAAATTTTGGAAGTCTGCAAGAGTGCCGATACCGGGCCAAACGTTAATGATGGTCAGCGCAAAAGGAGGGAAATTATGCTAAACTTTGAAAACCTGGATAAATTAAAAATTACGGGGATCGGGGCGCTTGATATCCCGGAGATTCTTCCGGAATACGAAATAAATAAGAATCTAGACTGGATGCCATTCAATTATGCGAAAACAAGCGCCGACGGAAACGCCGGTATACATTTTTTTATAGATGATTATCAGTTTGCCCGGCTTTGGAACGCCCCCGATAGATACATAAGCACCTTGCGCAGGTTTGATTGCGTGTGTTCGCCTGATTTTTCGATGTATACGGACATGCCGGCTGCAATGCAAATTTATAATCATTATCGCAAGCACTGGCTGGCGGCGTACTGGCAAGCGATGGGGGTAATTGTATACCCTACAATTTCGTGGAGCACCCCGGCATCGTTCGAGTGGTGCTTTGATGGCGAGCCGCACGAAAGTATAGTAGCGGTATCAAGCGTGGGAACGCAAAATAGCACCGAGAGCAAACGGGCATTTTTAGCGGGATACGAAAAAATGATGGAGGTTCTTTCGCCGTCTGGAATTATCTTTTATGGGAAAGTTCCCGCCGAGGTTGAGACTTGCAACATTATCGAAATCCCACCGCATTATGAACAAATCGCAGCGAAGCGAAAAGCGAAACAAAGGAGGGCGTAATTATGGGCGGCAGAGGAGGCTCCGGTGGTTCCGGCGGCGGAGGGAAGACGATCAAACTAACCGGCACCGAAAAGCAGATAGCATGGGCAAAGCAGATTATCGCAGATTCGCAATCCACAATCGATAAGAACATAGCCCGCATTGAAAAGGTTTTGGGTGAAATAGGCTGGGGCCCCAAAAGCGGAATGGGTAAGGAACTTGCAACGTGGCATAAGATCAAGGAAAGCTACGAGAAGGCCCTTAACGAGATTGAGAAGAAGCCCAACAACGCCGCATTTATCATTGATAATCGAAGGAGCCTTGATAGCGGGTATATAGTAAGACTTCTTTAGGGGCGGCAAGCAAAAAGAGATGAGGTGAGGTGATGGCTGACTGGCTGAAAATCAAAAGCGAGTACGTGAGCGGCTCTATCAGCTATCGAAAGCTGGCTGAAAAATACGGCGTGTCGTTCCCAACGTTGCGGGACAAGGCCAGCAGGGAGGGATGGACGGCGTTACGAGAAGGTCAGCGTAACAAGGTGCTGGCGAAAACGTTACAGAAGACAGCTGATGTGGTGGCGAACAAGGAGGCTGGGCGAATTAGCCGCATACTTTCAACCGCCGATACGCTTTTAGCGCGGATTGAACAGGCGGCAGATCAGCTTGATACGCATATCGTCACAAACAAAACGCGGACAAAGGAAGTAAAGTACAACGGCAAGAATAAGCCGGTTAAGGAAATCATATCAGAGATCGAGACAAAGGACATCGCGCCGGGGCCGATTGATCGGCAAGGATTACAGCAAGTAACGGCGGCGCTCAAAAACATCCGCGATACTGTGCAATCTATCGAGGCGCAGGGCAAGGCGCAGGAATCGGAAAGCGACAACCTATTTGAGGCCATCTCCGAGGCGGTGAAAAAATGAGGTTTGATTCCATTTCACCGAAACAAGCGGAGATATTCAAGTTCATGGCCGAGCCATACGATGCTTTGATATGTGATGGCGCTGTACGAAGCGGGAAAACCACGATCATGGTTATTGCCTTCATCGAGTGGGCAATGGCAATCTTTGACGGGGCCAGCTTTGGCATAAGCGGCAAGACGGTACGAAGCGCGGAGCGGAACATCATCGCGCCGCTAATGAGCATTGGGAGCATGCGCAAAAAATACGCCATGAGCTATTCGCGCTCCACTTCCCTGCTGACCGTCAGGCGCGGCTGCAAGACCAACTATTTCTATGTGTTCGGCGGCAAGGATGAGAGCAGCTACATGCTGATTCAGGGCATCACGCTGGCCGGGGTTCTGTTTGACGAAGTGGCGCTTATGCCGCAATCGTTTGTAGATCAGGCAATCGCCAGAACGCTATCCATTGACAATTCCAAGCTATGGTTTAACTGCAACCCGGAAAACCCTAACCACTGGTTTTACAAGGAATGGGTTTTAAAGCCCGCAGAGCACAACGCAAAGCATCTTCACTTTCTTATGGAGGATAACCCTTCACTGACCGAAAAGGCGCTAGAGAAGGCAAAGGCGAGCTTTACCGGGGTATTCTTCGACCGATATGTTAGGGGCCTGTGGGTAACGGCTGATGGCGCAATATATCAAGTGTTCGCCAACAACCGCGAGAAATATAAGATTAAGCCCGAAGATGTCAAAGACCTCATGGAGATCAATATCGGCGTGGACTTTGGCGGCGGCAATTCCGGGCATGCGTTCGTTGCATCGGGCATCACGCGAGGATACAATCATTTGATTGCTCTTGCATCGGAGCGGCACATGCGCGGCGATCAGCGAGAGGAAATAGACCCGGACAAGCTGGGGGATCTGTTCATAGACTTCTGCCGCAAGATCATAGACCGTTACGGCGTTATCCATCATGTGTATTGCGATAGCGCGGAGCAAACGCTTATAGCGGGATTACGAACGGCGGCACGAAAGGCGGGCATGGCGTGGCTGGCCCCGGCAATCGGGAATGCGCTAAAGACCACGATCAACGACCGAATCAGGGCAACGCTTAGGCTAATGGCGCAGGGGCGATTTTTTTATATCCCGGAGGAATGCCAAACGCTGGACGATGCGTTTTCGGGGGCTGTGTGGAATCCGAAAAACACAACGGACGATGAGCGGCTGGACAACGGCACAAGCGATATTGACACGCTAGATGCGTTTGAATACACATTCGAGCGGCTAATCTCGCAGCTTGTTAGAAACGAGAGGTAAAGCATGACCTATACAACGATGATGCAAGCAATCATCAAGGCGCTAAAGGGCGTTGGGCTTGATGTTAACTCCTGTATGAACGCGGATATGAGCAAGGCCATTGAGCTATGGGCGGCAATGTACGAAGATGCGCCGCCGTGGATATCCTGTAAGAAAGGCATTGAAAGTGCGGGCATTCCCGGCGCAATCGCGATGGAGCTGGCCCGGCTTTCCACTTGTGAGTTAAAATCATCGGCGGGTGATCCTGCCGTGGATGAAGTTTACCAGCGGGTATTGGCTGAAATCCGCGTACCGGTGGAATATGGCTGTGCTCTTGGCGGTGCGCTGATGAAACCGTACATCGGCGCGGACGGTGAAATTGCCACGCAATACATCCGGGCTGACCGGTTTTTCCCGCTTGCGTTCGATAGTTCCGGGCACATTTCGGAGTGTGTGCTTGTGGAACAGCTTTATTCTGGCAAGGTGGTTTTCACCCGGCTGGAATATTACTCGCTCCCGCAAAGGCAGATCATCAACCTGGCATTCCAAAATGACAATGCGGGCGTATCGCTGGGGCAGTCTATTGCGCTGGCAACCGTGCCGCAATGGGCAACCATGCAGGAAGCCGCGCCAATTCAGGGCGATAAACTGCCGTTCGGCTATTTCCGGGTGCCGCTGGCCAACACCATAGACCCTGATTCACCTTTGGGCATATCTGTTTATGGCCGGGCCGCGAAACTTATTAAAGAAGCCGACAAGAAATATTCTAACATCTGCTGGGAGTACGAAGCCAAGCAAGCGGCGGTGCATGTCGCGGCAAGCATGTTAAAGCGCAACGAAGGCACCGGCAACTTTGAGTATCCCGGCGGCAACGAGCGGCTATACCGCACAATGGAGTACAACACCGGCGCAACCGACAAACCGCTGCTGGATACGTTCAGCCCGGAAATTCGAGCGGACGATCTTTACAAGGGCTATCAAAACCAGCTTAAAATGATCGAGTTTGTTTGCGGGCTGGCATACGGCACGATCAGCGACCCGGCAGTATCGGACAAGACCGCCACGGAGGTGCGCATCAGCAAGCAACGCCTGTATGTGACGGTAACGGACATTCAAAGGGCGCTGGAAACCGCGCTAACCGATATGGCGGCAGCAATAGCCATGTGGATTGGCAGAGCGGCCCCGCAGATGTCTTTCGATTGGGGCGATAGCGTTATGACCGACAGCGAAGCGGCGGCGCGTCAGGCGCTTCTAGAGGTTCAGGCGGGCATCATCGATAATGTGGAGTATTACAAGCGGGTTTATGGATTGAGCGAGGAAGCCGCCGAAAAACTAGCCACTGACATTGCGTCCCGCGCTCCTGCATCCACTGACTTTTTCGCGGACGGTGATGGCGCATGATGTCGCCCGGCGAAATCCAGGCCATGAGCGAGGAGCTAATCAGGGTTTACATAGCAATCGAGGACGATTTGCTTGTGAACGTGGCGAAGCGGTTTTCTATTGCCGATGAAATCACGCCGGATTCGGTGCTGGATTGGCAAGTGGAAAAGCTGCAACAACTTGGGGCACTGAACAAAGATAACTTGCGCACGATTCAAAAGCATTCAGGCAAGACCATGCAAGAGATAGAGAAAATCCTGCATGACGCTGGATACAAAGCGCTGGAGCTTGACGAGCGGATATACCAAGCGGCATTCTCGCAAGGGTATCTGCCGTATGCACCTATCCCGCTGATGGCCTCACCTATGCTGCAACAGATCATTACCGGGGCCGTGGACAACACAAGGCACTATTTCAACCTCATCAACACCACGGCGCTACAGTCCGCGCAGGAGGGCTTTTTAGGTATCATCAACCAAACATACCTCGAAACCTCGCTAGGCGTTACGGACTACAATACCGCCGTTAAAAAGGCGGTTCGCAACCTGGCCGACAAAGGCATAACCGGGGCCGACTACATCAGCGCAACGGGGAAACGCACGCGCAATCATATTGATGTGGCTGTACGCCGGGCCATTGTGACCAGCACTTCCCAAACGGCTGGCACGATGCAGATTCAGCGGGCGCGGGAGTGGGGTTCTAATCTGGTAGAGGTAACAAGCCACATGGGCGCTAGGCCCTCTCATGCGGTATGGCAGGGCAGGATTTTTAGCATCAACGGCGGGACGCTGCAATATCCGAATCTGGTTGATTCCACCGGCTACGGAACAGTTACGGGGCTAAAGGGCGCTAACTGTGGCCATGATTTTTACCCTTTCTTTGAGGGGTTGAGTGAACAAACGTACAAACCGTACAACCTCGAAGAAAATGCGAAGGTATACGAAGAATCCCAAGAGCAGCGCAAGATAGAGCGAGCTATACGCGAACAGAAGCGGCGCATTTTAGCCGCTGACAGCATCGGAGACGCGGACGGAAAAACCGCCGCACAGCTCAAGCTAAAGGCCAAAGAAGCGGAGTTAAAGCAATTCATCCGCGACACCGGCAGGACACAGCGCACAAACCGGCAGCAAGTCATGGGCTTTGGGCACAGCGAAGCCATGAAAGCGGTATGGGCGCAAAGAAAGAACGGTTAACAAGGCGCGGGGCGCTTTTTTTATTCGGCCAGTCGCAAGCCTAATGTGCGGCATCGACACGGTGATGGCAGACACCTAAAACGCCTATCGAAAGGAGCAAAGAATGAAAACCGAGTTTCTAAAGGGGCTGGGCCTGGATCAAAGCGTAATTGACCAGATCATGGCCGAAAACGGCAAGGATGTAAACGCGGAGAAGGCGAAAGCAGAGGCGGCACAGTCGCAGCTTAGCGAGGTGCAGGAAAAACTAAAGGCTTTTGAGGGTGTGGATGTAAGCGATCTTAAAACTAAGGTTGCCCAACTTACCGCCGACCTGACCACAAAGGACACGGAGTATCAGAGGAAACTTGCGGAAATCGAGTTTTCCCGCACACTGGAAACCGCCGTTGCAGGAATGAAGCCGCGCAATGCAAAGGCCGTTATGGCACTTTTAGACACCGCAACGCTTCAAAACAGCAAAAACCAGCAGGCCGACATTGCGGCGGCGCTCGAAGCCGTGAAGAAGGACAATGACTATTTGTTTGAATCCGCTTCACGCTTCACCGGCCCCACGCCCGGCCCGCAGAATCCCCCGCCCGAAAAGGGCAGCACAGCAGAGGCCAATGCGGCCCTGCGCAGTTTGTTTGGAAAAGGAGAATAAAAAATTATGATTACCCGAGAGCAAGCCGAGGCGATTATTCGCCAGCAAGTAGTACAGGCCATCGAGCAGGACGCGCCCAAATCTTCCACGTTTTTGAGCTTGGCGCGGAAACTTCCCAACATGACCAGCAACCAGACCCGCATCCGGGTGCTGGACTTCCTGCCCACCGCCTATTGGGTGACGGGCGATACCGGCTTTAAGCAGACCAGCGAACAGGCATGGGATAACGTATTCCTCAACGCGGAGGAATTGGCCGTAATCGTGCCCATTCCCGAGGCCGTGTTTAGCGATGCGGAGTTTGACATCTTTGGCCAGGTCACGCCCCGCGTAACCGAGGCCATCGGCGCGAGGGTTGACGGTGCGGCCATCTTTGGCATCAACCGCCCCGCTGGCTGGCGTGCCGACATCATCACCACCGCCCGGCAGGCCGGTAACAACGTGGCCCCCGGTACTGACCTTTTCGCGGCGCTGTACGAGCCTAACGGCGTATGGGACAAGGTGGAATCCAACGGCTATTCCGTAAACGGCGCGATTGCGAAACCCGGCTTTAGGGCGCAGCTTCGCGGCATGCGTGACGAGGTGGGCCGCTCCATGTTCCTCGCGAACGTACAGCAGCCCGGCCAGTACACACTTGACGGCACGCCCGTAACCTTCCCTGAAAACGGCGCGTTTGAAACCACCGTTGCTTCTCTTGTCGCGGGCGATTGGAGTAAGGCGGTTTATGCAATCCGGCAGGATATCACCGTCAAGATTCTTGACCAGGGCGTTATCCAAGACCCCAGCACCAAGGCGATTGTGTACAATTTGGCCCAGCAGGACCTGATAGCTCTTCGCGTTGTGTTCCGCATGGGCTGGGCGCTGCCCAATCCCGCCACCCGGCTGGATGCTAACCGCACTTCCTGCCCGTTCGCGTATCTTGAACCCGCCTCCGCTGTCACCACGCAGACCGTGACCGTAACCGTTACTGACGGTGAAACCGTCCCGGCGGCTGTGGCTGGCGCGACTGTAGAGGTTGAAGGGGTGCGTCTCAAGACCAACGCCAGCGGCGTGGCCGTGTTCAACCTCCGCGCTGGCACTTACGGCATGAAGGTCATGAAAAAGGGCTTTACGACCGTGCAGGAGAGCGTAACCGTTGCGGCGCAGGCTGTGACCAAGGCTATCACGCTCTTGGCGCAGTAAGGAGGCAAGCATGGATAACAGCGTAGTAAAGGCGCTGGATACTCTTTCGGGGGCGGCAACGCCCTCGGGGAGTGTTGCAGAGGCCATCGGGAATCTTGAAGGTCTTGTCGTTTCGGCTGGTGCGGCGGCGGTTGCTGCCGCGCTGGGCCCGACCGGCGTCATTACAGTTGCCATAGGTGATGCGATTGACACCGAGTTAGGCGCAGGCGGGAAAATCACGGAGGCAATCGCGGAAGCAATTCCTGTGGCCGCTGCGCAAGCTGACAGCGAAGCTACGACTGCCGAGGGTCTAGCGGGTGACTTCAACGCACTGCTGGCAAAGCTTCGCGCTGCCGGGATTATGGCATAGGAATAGGGGGTAAAGCATGGCATACATTGACTGGGCTTATTTCCAAGCCTATGCGCCGGGGAGCAGTGTTACCGCTACGGAGTTCCCCGCCCTTGCGGAGCGGGCCAGCGATGTGATTGACATGCTCACCTTTTGCAGGATTAAAGAGGCGGGAGGGCTTTCTGCCCTCCCTTCCTCCATCCAGGACGCGGTAAAGAAGGCAACGGCGGCACAGGTGGAAACGCTGGACTTGTTCGGCGGGGCAATGGCCACGGCTGGCGCGGCATCGAACCCAAACAGCGCGACCATAGGAAAATTCAGCTATTCACGTTCGGAGTGGAGCGGTGGAAGCATCAACGGCATTCCCCTCTCCCCCCTTGTTTCGGGCTATTTAGGCTGTACCGGGCTGATGTACGCCGGGATTGATCGGGGGTGCTGATGTGCAAATTCCCAAGCATCTTTTAATTCACAGCGTAACGCATCAGTACGGCCCCCCGGTGAATGACGATTGGGGGAATCCTACATGGCCAAACACCAGGACGCTTACGCGGGTGCGGCTAGAGCCTTCGGGCCGGGTTGTGCTTGACCGCAGCACGGACGCAAACACGGAGATCAGGCTTTCCGCGCTGATGTTTTACGATGCTGTAAACAGCTCCCCGCAGGGTGTGGCCTTTGCTTACGGCGATAAGGTTACATTTGATGGGCAGCAGTACAGGGTTGCAAGCATCGACAAGCTGTATGACGGTATGGCCTTTCATCACCTTGAAATAGGGCTCTGTTGACCCCATAAATCGAGTTCAGCGCGCTTTCTTGCATCAACAGCCAAATCGTATGTTTCAAAAGTGCCTAACCAGTGACGTTTATGGTCTTTTGAAATATAGGCGACGTATTTTCCCTCTTTTTTGTTGTAAGAAACGCCGACGTGACCAGATGTGTTTCGCGCGAGACGCCGCTTATTGTAGTTTTGCGTCGAACTGGAAGCCCAGCGACAGTTTTGAGGTGAATAGTCTCCGTCCGGGTCAATTCTATCGATGGATAATTTATCGCTGTAACCATTGGCAATAGACCAGTCTCTGAAAGTTATGTAACTATCAAGCCATTCGGCGCAGATGGATATGCCGCGGCCACCATATTGAGAGAATGTGCGGTGATTTTTATCACAACAGCGAGACTTAATGCCAATATAGATCTTGTAAAGGCGGGTTAAGGTTTCGCCGTGAATCTCTCTGCCAATGCTTGCATTGTAGGTGATGAATCTTTCGCGTTTTTTTTCGGAAGATAGACAGCCGCATGACTGCACATGACCATTGCGCAGATTCTGGCTTAATACGAGCTTCTCGTTCCCGCAGTCACACAGGCAGCGCCAGCGGTCGCGGCCATTTAGAGACTGAACACGTTCGACCGCCAATAGACGGCCAAAGCGCATGCTTGCAAGATCATAGGGTCGATTGTGCATCATAATCACTCCTTTATGTTAGTATATCACATAATGGTGCAACAGTCAAGCGAAAGGAAGGTGGTGACTGATTAGTGACAAAAGGATTTACCGTTGATGTGCAATTCAATGCATCTGCGCTAAAGGCCAAATTTCAAGCGGCAAGCGAAAAAGGCATCGCGGTAGTGTGCAACGAGGCGCTGAAAGATGCTAATTTCTACGCCCGGCAGGATTCAGGCGAATTGATACGCTCATCCATCCGCGCAAGTTCTCCCGAAAAAGGAGAGCTTGTATGGAATACGCCTTATGCCAAGCGTGTTTATTATGCCGGGCATCCATCGAAAGACCGAAACCCAAACGCATCATTGCTATGGGCGCACAAAGGCTATGCCGAAAACAAAGACAAGTACCTTCGCATCCTGGAAACCGTTGCAAAGGGGGCGCTATAATGTACGCTGAAATCCTGCAAGCCGTGCGAACGCTGGCAATCTCGCTTGCAACGCCATACACCACGATAGAACACGGCGCAATGCCGCCCAACAACGGCTTAGCCATGTATTTAGGGCCGGGCACGATAGATCAGCGGCACATAGACAAAGGCGGCTTACAATCGCTCACAGTGGCCTTAAACGGCAAGCACGAGCAGCTAAGCACAGTCATAGGCGCGTTGTCCGCAATTCATTCCGGGCTTATGCTTATGCGCAGCTACCCACGCGGGACGGGCTGGGAGATTGTGGACATCGAAACGGCAACACCGCCCAACTACCTTGACCGCGAGGCAAGCGGAACGCGGCAATGGCTATATGGCAGTCTGTTGCGAGTGACATTTTACACAAAAGGAGAGTGTATATAATGCCTGAAATTAGTTTGAACTATAAGAACACGCTAGAAATGGACATCACGCCGGGGGCGGGTTCGCCTACATGGGCGCGGTTGTGCAAGGGCTTTGCAAACCTTGCGGAGGCGTTGAACGAGGTGCTTTACCAAGCCTCTTACATTTGCGATCAGGGCTGGGGAAGCACGGAGGTAACGGGCGGGCAGTACATTTGCACGCTTACCGGGGTTCGGTATTTTGCCGATCAGGTGCAGGACTTCATCTTTTCGGATGCTGTCATGCATAACTTTGGTGAATCGCGTAAAACCCGGCTGCGCATCACCAGGCAGGATGGCACCATCATCCTGTGGGAGGTGACGCTGGCCAACATCACGATTAGCGGCGGCGATGCAAACCAACCGGCGGCGATCAGCGTAGCCATCCACGGCAACGGTGCGCCGGAGATCATCACCGACACTTATTTAGACCCGCTGACCGTTGTGAGCCTTCCCGGCACGGCTGGCAACACCAATATCTATGTAAACCCGCTGATTGAGGCGGCGCACAGCTATAAGTACCAGCTAGGCACACAGTCCGCGATTCCCGCAAAGGGCGCGATTTTAACCACCGGCTGGACTGCATGGAACGGCACCGCCACGATTGCGGCCACGGCGGGCCAGATCATCACCGTTGCGGAGGTTGTTACTGCGACCAATGCGGCGGCAAAGGCTGGAACGGCTGCTGTAAGTGTAGGTTGACAATTGGGCGGGTAATCCCCGCCCTTCTCTTTTTAGGAGGTATTATTCATGTACGAAATCAAGCGCAGGGCGTTTATCAGGGAAGAAATGAAGATCGGGGACGAGGTTTTGAAAATCGAGGTTGCCCCGGATGCAATCGTGCGGGAATATCAGACCGCTTCTGTTGCGGTTGTAAAGGCACAGGACGCGGTAAAGGCGGCAGGTGGTAATCCTGGCCCGGAGGTTGTGGAAACGCTGGGAGAGGCCGTTGTGGCGTTCCTGGGGGTTACTCTAGGCAAAGAGAACGCGGAAAAGCTGCTTGCGTTCTTCGAGGGCAATTATACGGAGATGCTTTTACAGGTCATGCCGTTTGTCTTGGAGGTAATCGTGCCGCAAATCGAGGCGGGCACGGCAGACTTGCGCAACGCGGCAAAGGATGTATACAAAAAAGGCAAGTACGGCAAGAAATGGCGGCGGTAATATGTTCACGCTTTCGCGGGAGCTGCCGCGATTCGTGGAAATGGATGGGCGGCGGTATAAAGTCGATTGCGCGTTTGATACCGTTCTGCGCGTGTTCGAATTGCAGGGCGATGAGCTTTTCACGCCAGAGCAGCGGGTAATGCTGGCGGCTGAAATATTCGGCGGTAGGCGCGTGGCCCGGATGAATCCGCAGGATAAAATACGCTTTTTCGATGCGGTTCTGGATTTGCTCATAGGCGAACGCGACAAACCGCCCGGCGAGAAGGTTTTTGATTTTGCGCAGGACGCGGCTTATATTTATGCATCGTTTTATGCAGCGTATGGCATGGACTTGCACAATCAAAAGCTGGATTGGCGGCAATTCGTGGCATTGTTTCAAGGCTTGCCAGACAACACGAAAATAAAGGAAATAATCAGCATACGGAAACGGAAAATCCCGGCCCAAACCAAGTACAACCGGGAAGAAATTCAACATCTTATCGAAGCAAAAGCATTTTATGCGTTAAAAATCAGCGAAGCGGAGGCCGAGGCGCAATTCCAGCGCGGGGTTGACCGGCTGGCTTCGTCATTGGCGGCGCGGGCAAAAGGTGGTGGGTAAAGCATGGCCGAGGACGGAAAAGTTGTATTTAAGTATGTCGGTGACACATCCGGCATAGACCAGGCCAACCAAGAAGCGGAGGGCAAGGTAAAGGGGCTGGGGTCTAAGCTTGGCTCTATCGGAATCAAAGCGGCTGCCGCGATTGGAGCGGCGGCTGTTGCGGCAGGAACCGCCATTGTAAAAATCGGCGCGGACTTTGAGAGCGCATTCGCAGGCGTTATAAAGACGGTTGACGCTACGGACGAGCAGCTTGCAAAGCTGCGCGAAGGCATCCTTGATATGTCTACCGTGCTCCCTGCGTCTGCATCGGAAATTGCAGGTGTTGCGGAAGCGGCTGGGCAGTTAGGCATTGAAACCGATAATATCTTAGGGTTTACCCGCGCCATGATTGATCTTGGCGAGGCTACGAACCTTACCGCCGAGGAAGCAGCGACACAGCTTGCCCGATTCGCAAACATCATGCAAATGCCGCAAACGGAGTTTGACAAGCTTGGCAGTACAATCGTTGCGCTGGGCAATAACTTCGCCACGACGGAAGCCGAAATCGTTGCAATGGGTATGCGGCTGGCTGGTGCGGGCAAACAAGCCAACATGTCCGAATCGGATATCATGGGCATTGCGGCGGCGCTGTCATCTGTAGGCATTGAAGCCGAGGCGGGCGGGTCTGCATTTAGCAAGGTCATTACTGACATTAATATTGCAGTCCAAACCGGCAATGAGGACTTAGAAAAGTTTGCCGATGTTGCCGGGATGAGTGCGCAACAATTCGCGCAAGCGTTCCAGACAGACGCAGCGGGGGCCGTTGCATCGTTTGTTGCCGGTCTTGGCCGCATGGAGGAAAAGGGCGGCAGCGCGATCCTCACCCTAGAGGATTTAGGAATCAGGGAAATCAGGATGCGGGATGCGCTGTTGCGTGCGTCCGGCGCTGGGGATCTGCTTATAGAATCGCTAGGCATGGCAAACCAAGCGTGGGAAGAAAATACAGCCCTCACCACCGAGGCAGAGCAGCGTTATGCAACGCTAGAATCCCGCTGGGCAATGCTGAAAACCCAGGTTTCTGCCATTGCTATTAGTCTTTACGACCAGATGCGCCCTGCGTTATCTGGCGTGCTTGATGGCGTGTCAGGCATGTTTAAGGCTATGGAGGAATCTGGCGCGCTTGAAGAGTTCGGGAAGTCGCTGGGCGATATCGCAAGCGTAATAGGCGATGCGTTAATCGGTATTTTGCCTATATTGGTTGATCTGATTAATAAGCTATTGCCGCCGATCATGGATCTTGTAAGGGCGCTCCTGCCGCCATTGCTTGCCCTGGTGGACGCTATTATGCCCATCATTGATTCTGCCGTAGTGCTTATTACGATGCTCCTTGACCTACTTAGCCCATTGATCAGTCAGCTTGAAGGGCCGCTTGCAATCGCATTGGGCTTGATTGCGGATGCGCTATCCATCGTTGTGGGATTGATAGGGCTAATTATCGAGGGCATTAAGTGGCTGCTTGGTAAAGGCGGGGACTTTAAAACATATCTCAACATGATTAAATCCCCATTTACAAGCGATGGCGCAACGGCACAGGCCGGGGTTACGGCGGGGGTATCAAACCATGCGGTGACCGGCACGCGTATCGATGCAAGCGGAAGAAAGATAGTAAGCGTATCCTCTGTGCCTAAAAACGCACGCGGCACATCATTCTGGCGTGGCGGGAGCACTTTGGTTGGTGAAGAAGGGCCGGAGCTCGTAGACCTGCCAACCAGTACGCGCATCTTTCCCGCTGATGTTACTGCACGCATGCTTTCATCCATGCCCGACACGGGGGGATTGTCTAGTACACAAAGCATCGGTACGATTAACGTATATCCTAATAGTGCTGACTATCTGCGGATACTGAAATTATTAGAATATGCTGACAGCGCCCGCCAGAGCAGCAGAAGGAGGTAAGGGGATGGCTTTTTGGAGAGAATGCACTTTTGATTCGCTGCCGACAGGATATGCAAACAATTTTTCGTTTTCAGATGATGGTCTTTATTTTGCTGTTGCGCAGGATGGTGCGCCATCGGTTCTGATATACAAGAGAAGTGGAGATAGCTTCAGCATAATGCCACCGATAAGCGGGCTGCCAGCTACTAGCAGGGGTTGTGCGTTTTCTGCAAGCGGGAACTACTTAGTTGTAACTCATGCGGATGCCCTGCCATATATCAGCATTTTTAAGCGCAACGGCGATAGTTTCACAAAGCTGGATGATCCGACTGGCGCGCCAAACGGGCAGCCGCGACTTGGTGGTGGGTGCGCTTTTTCGGGCGATGGTATCTATTTAGCAGTTGCAACCGACTGGCCGGGCCTGTTTGTTTATAAACGTAGCGGTGAGACATTTGCGCAGATAGCTAATCTGACGATGGATAGTTATGGGCAGGGTGATTGTTCGTTTAGCCTTGACGGTACATATTTGGCCGTGACAACATCTAAGGGTGCTGCCGCGTACAAGCGGAGCGGGGACAGTTTTTCACGGCTACCAACGCCTGCACAAGTGAACGACCTATATAGTTGGGCGGTAGATATGCCAGCCGGGGCAGAGATGCTTGCTACCGGCGTATGGGTAGGAACGACTACCGCAGAAACAAGGCTGTATCTGCGCAGCGGCGATTCATTTTTGCATTCTAAAACGCTTGAACGGGCATCAGGAAGGCTCTCGTTTTCCGGGGATGGACGATATTTTGCAAGAAATATTTTGAACAATACTACTTATGGGGTGCGAGGGCTTGAAATTCACAACCGGGAAGGCACCAACATAAGCACGGAGAGTTTCGGCATAGAGCAATTAGGGCTAAGCGCGATAAGCAATTGCAAATTTTCTCCCGATGGGGCGGTCTTGGCGGTGGGGTTGCCAGCCTCGCCGTACATCAAAGGGTTTGCAACAGATGCCGACATATTGCCATCTAAGCCGAGCGGTCTAAGCCCAAACGATGCATATGTGTACGCAAACAGCGATGTGGAATTTTCATGGACACATAATATTGCATCGCATACGCCGCAGGGCAAAGCCGATGTGCAATACAAGACACCGGGCGGCGAATGGCAGCCCCTTATAACGGTAGAAGGCCCAGGCCAAAGCGTAACTGTTCCCGCCGATACGCTTACGCCCGGCGCATATCAATGGCGCGTGCGCACGTATAACCAAGACGGATATATGGGCGAATGGTCAGATCCTGCCGCATTTATGGCGGTAGGCACGCCCGCAGCGCCGCTTATCATGGATGTTGCAAATACCTCGCGGCCTATTGTTCTGTGGTCTGCGGCTGGACAACAAGGCTACCACATGCAAATCACGCAGGGCGATGCCGTCGCGTGGGATAGCCTCGAAACAGCCGGAGCTGCACAAACGCGCAAGGTGCCCACATACCTTGCCAACGGGGATTATAAGGCAAGGGTGCGCATCGTCAACGCTTCTATGCTTTGGTCGAATTGGGCGGAGCAGGATTTTACCATTGATGTTACCGGCCCGGCCAAGCCCACGATTACGGCCCAGGCGGCCACGGCTGCGGCGCTCCTGGTCTTTTCCGCGCTGGATGCGGCAAAGATATACCTCTTGCGGGGCGGCGTGCCAATCGCCAATGTAACGGGCAAAACCGAATATACAGACTATGCGGCGCTGGGTAGCACCGTTTATGTTCTGCGGGCGGTGGATGCAAGCGACAACTACACCGATAGCGACCCTGTGGGCGTTACCGTAGCCGTGCCTTGCGTAATGATGGCGGCGGTGGATGCGTTGACTGAAATCGTACAGATGCATATGAAGAAAAACGACCAGCCCGGAGTGTCTCGCCAAAAGGATGTCATGGGAAGCGCGCATTATTACGCAGGGCGCACGCGCCCGGTCTACAGGTTCAGCGGATTTGTAGGCGAACAGTATTCACCGGCCTTCTATTACACAACCAGCACAGACTTTGCGCGGCTAGAAGCATTGATCGATAAGCGGCTCACTATCTTGTACCGGGACAACCTTGGCAACAAGTATTATGGCGTAATCACCGGGATCACGCATACGCAGGAAAACTATATGTATGAGTTTGCCCTTGCAATCATGCGGGTGGATTACATTGAGCAAATCGATTACGAGGTGTAGCCATGGGCAGATATGCAAGAGGGCCGTGGAGCGATCAAGAAATCTTGGATGCGTTGCACGGAAAGGATGGTGCTCAGGAGATCCGCTACCGGGCGGATGTGCTTCGCGGCGGGGCCAGAGACAGGGCGGTATCTTTGGCCCCCGGGGGGAGCGTAACCCTAAGCACCGAGGATGTAATCCTGCGGGCCGGGAGTTTTAATCTGTATGGTGCAGTAGACCCGCTAACCGAGGAAATCAAGCCCTACATGCTTTTGCGCATGGAAGACGGGGTGTACCGTGCAACGATGGTATACGAGTTTAACCGCAAAGGCTATACATGGGCGGAACTACATGAACGCGACTTGGCATTTGATGCGCTGGGCCGTTTTACATTGCAAGATGATGTATCAAAACCTCAATACGCCGAGTTTCCGCTGGGCGTGTTCATCCCTTCCACACCCGCGCGAAGCAGCGCGAACGGATTGGATACATGGAAGATTGAGGCGTATGACCGCACCCAGATTCTTGCGGAGGACGGCTTGGATGAGCCGCTTTTTGTCGCGGCGGGAACCAAGTACCTTGATGCGGTACTTTCTGTACTGGCCGGGGCCGGGATTACAAACGTGATGATCGCGGATTATGTAGATACTGCAATCCCGGCAGACCGTGAGTTCGAGGTGGGAAAAACCAAGCAAGAGGTATGCAACACCCTCCTGGGCGAAATCAACTATAATCCCATCTTTTGTGATGCGGATGGCCGCTTCGTGATACAGGCGTACCAAGAGCCAACGGCGGCGGCAGCGGATATCACCTACAGAGCCGATGCGCTATCCATCATCGGGCGAGATACGGCTACCGAAACGGACTATTACAAGGTGCCCAATGTGTTTATCGCGGTATGCTCTAACCCCGACCTGAATGAGGACTACAGGAGCGTATATATCAACGATAACCCCGTTTCCCCGCTATCCACGGTGCGCAGGGGCAGGCGCATTATCAGCGAGATATACCGGCCTGACCAAATCGCGTCCCAATCGGATTTAGATGCTTATGCCCGGCGCATGGCCTTTGAGCGGAGCTTAGCCGCCAGTGAAACGGTAACGTTCTCCACGACCCCCATGCCGGTGCATGGCCGGGCGGAGGATGTGGAGTTGCAGCACCCGGACGCATCCGGGGTGTATCGGGAAGTTGGCTGGACAATATACCTCGACGCCGATAAGGACATGGAGCACATCGCAAAAAGGACGGTGATCATGTGAGTTATAACCCTTTTTTGCAGCAGCCGGAAGACATGGAGCGGGCAATACAAGAGGCCATGCAGGCTACGCCCGGCGCGTTTGCCATGGGCGTGATAACCTCAACAACCAACGGTCTATATGCGCAGATCGAAAAAATACCGCGGGCCATATCTCTAAAGTGCCTTGCATCCTATGCCCCGGCTGTTGGGCACCGGGTACTCATAGCAAAAATCAGTAGCACCTTTGTGGTGCTGGGGAGGGTAGTGTAAATGCCAAGTACAAACAAAACAGTCCCGTGGGGGTTGAGCCAGTTTGTATCAGGGGACAGTCCCGGCATGCCGGATTGGAACGAAGATTGTAAGCGCACCAACGATGCGCTGGAAGAGGTGAAAAACATCCGTGCGGCCCTAGCGCCCCCGCGTGGGAGATACGATACATACGAACTACTTGCAGCAGCCCACCCAGCCGGTGAGGCGGGGCAGGCTTATCTTGTCGGCGTTGGCTCGCAACCCGAATTGTACGTATGGGACGTAGATCAAGCCGACTGGATACCCGCAGGCAATCTGCAAGGCGTGCCCGGCCCGAACGAAATAACCACCGCCACAGCGACACCCCTATCCGGCGTACTGGTAGGCGAAGCTGGACTTGTGCGCGAGGGGGTGCCGGGTGAGGACTTTTCAGCGGTAGATCATATCCACGCTGACGTGAATGAGCAATTAGAAAGTTTGGATGTGCGGATAACAACACATGAAACGCTACCCGCATCTAATACACAATTCGGACATATAAAAACGGGTACATTCTTTCAGCTTTCTCCGGGCGGGGTTCCAGTCAACAATACACTGAACGCGATTGATCTAAATCTGCCTAATTCTACTAGCCCGGAGGCTGATTTGGGTCTCGTCCCCAATCCATCTGTTTACGTAGGATTCATAGACGACAAAACCGGCTATCCTGCACGCTACGGTGGCATATATGGTTACAAAAACCAGGCTAACAGCTACAGATACTGTTGGCAGATATTCACCGGAACAAGCGCACAAGTGATGTATCGGCGCTACGCGACATCCGCAACAGAATGGTCCGCATGGAAGGCAATTCAGGAGGTGTAAATATGCAATATGAAACATGGATAGGGGCAAGAGGAAAAAGAAACTTATTGCTGGCGCAAAGCGATTGGACACAATTACCCGATGCTCAATTAACGGATGAGCAAAAGCAATCATGGGCGACTTATAGGCAAGCGCTTAGGGATATACCGCAGAATTTTAATGAATCGGAAGATGTCGTATATCCGGAAGAACCCAATACCGTTTGATGTGGATCCGAAAGGCTCTTTTTTAATGCAGAAAGGAGATCAGACATGCAATACAAACGCGGCGCAATCCCTTCCCCGCCTGATGCGCGGGATTACTCGATAAAGGCGCAAGCGCCGGGGGCGTTGCCGGAACGATGGAAACGCAGCCGATATCCAATAATCGGAAAGCAGTCTGCTCAAAGCTGCACAAACTGGGCATCAAGCTACGCCTACGAAATGTGTACGGGAAAGCGATTCTCCAAGGGGTATCTGTACGGAGAGCGGGAGCCTGAACATTACCAAGGCGAGGGGCGCTATTCCAGAGAAGTTGCAGACACAATGCTTAAACGCGGAAACGTGCTGCTGGCTGATTATCCATACGAATTTGAGGTTATGTCTGCGCAGCAACACGTTAGGGCCCGGGAGGCCACCTTACGGCTGCTGGCGGCCGAAAACAAGCTGGAAGCATACGGCCGGGCATACAGCGAGGCGGACATAAAGACCGGCCTGATTGCTGGGCATGGCGTTATCTTTTGTGGTGCGTGCGAGAGTTTTAAGACCGACAAGAACGGCCTTTACCGCATGCGCACGCCAACCTACGGATACCACGAAATGGCAGTCTGCGACTACGATGGTTCCATGTTCTATTGCGCCCAATCGTGGGGTAAGTCATTCGGCAAAAAGGGCTTTTGCTATGTTCCGGGCGCGGATATTCTGCGGCTAAACGATGTGCTGGTATTGGATTTCAAAGATGCTAAAAAGGATGATGGCAGCGAAAAGGAAAGCGTAATCGTCCGCACCCTGCGCAAAGGCATGAAGGGCGAGGATGTAAAGCAGCTCCAAGAGGCCCTTATCAACCTTGGCTACGACTTGGGCAAATACGGAGCGGATGGTGACTTTGGCAGCGCCACGAAGCGGGCCGTGGAAGCGTTCCAAAAGGCCAAGGGGCTGACCGTGGACGGCATAGCCGGGAAAAAGACGCTGGGGGTGCTGTATGGATAAGGTAATCACTTCTGCCCAATTGGTGGCCTACTTCCAGCGGGCCGTGGCCGAGAGCTGGGGTTATGTGTGGTCGCTGAACGGCGAGATTTACACGCAGGCCCTTGCGCAAAAGTATCACGATGCCAAGCGCAAAACCAGTAAGCACCGCAATCCGGCCACCTATTGGCTACAGGACTGCGCAAAATGGATCGGGAGAATGGCGGCGGATTGTTCGGGCGGCATTGTGGGAGCGCACCGTACGCTTGACCCCGCATACCAAGACCAAAGCGCAAACACCTTCTATAGCCGATGCCCAGAAAAAGGCGATATATCCACCATCCCCGAAATCCCCGGCCTCTGCGTATGGCGCGATGGGCACATCGGCATTTACGAGGGCAACGGCAACGTGTTGGAGTTTCGCGGCACGGACTACGGGGCCGTAAGAACCGAACTTAAATCCCGTAACTTTACCCATTGGGGCCGCTTGCGGGATGTGAAATATGTACAGGAGGACAAGCCCATGGTATTTGAACTCACAAGTCCCTATCAGCGCGGCCCGGCATATGAAGCCATGCAGACCGCACTAAATGCCGCTGGGTACGATTGCGGCAAAGTGGATGGCATATGGGGGCCTAAGTCCCAAGCGGCGCATGATGCAATGGTCTTGGCGCACAGCCCGGCCCTGCCGGAGGGTTTGACCGTAACCATAGAGGTTGGCGGCGTGGTTTATCGCGGGGACGCGATCAAGTAAAAGCGGGGGATAGCGTATGACAGAGACCATTGTTGTGGCCATTCTCGCCCTGTTGGGCACGCTGGGCGGCTCCTGGATGGGAGTTCGGCAGGCCAACAAGCTGGTGGAATTTCGGCTTCTTCAACTCGAAGGCAAGGTGGATAAGCATAACCACCTTGTAGAACGGATGGTGGCGGTGGAGGGTAGCGTAAAAAGTGCCCACCACAGGCTGGATGAACTTGCGGACAAAATATAAAGGAGGAAATTATCATGCAGGAATTTTTCACTTGGGCCATGCTGGGCACCTATGCGGGGGCGGTACTGGCTACCACCCTTATCACCCAGCTTGTTAAGGAGTGGCTGAAATCCATTCCCACGCGCATCGTGAGCTATGTTATCGCGCTGGTGGTGCTCTTGCTTGCCGCCGCCTTTAACAACGCTCTCACGCTGGCTGACGGGGCGCTGTGCCTATTTAATGCGGTCATCGTATCCCTCGCGGCTAACGGCGGGTTTGATGCGGTGACGAAAGAGTAACTATTATATATAATGAAAGGGGGGCCGTTTGGCCCCTTCTTTTTTTATGCTTTTTAGTTAGCCATATTGCAATTAGCCCGTCGGCTAGTGTTTATATGGTGAAACCGGGATAACAGAAATAGTCTCGTCATTTGTGATGATGATCTTTTTGACCGTTCGGCTCCAAAATTCCTTTTGTTCTTCTCTTGTAAACAGCTTGTATTCGCTTAGTGCATCGCGCACCGCGGATAAATCAACGGGCTGGGGCGGCTGGATATCGTTATCCCCCGCCAATTCATCACGAAGTGCGGTATAGTCCGTTTCATATGCCACCCGATCAATCAGATCATTTAGGTACAAGTCTTTCAGCTTCTCCATCTTCCGCTTTATTTTTGGCGCGTCAAACTCTGGCCGGGCATTCCTGGCTTTCTCTGTTTGCGCGTTGAATTTTCTGAATTGAGACAATATATTTTCTAACAGCCATTCCTCTAGCATTAGTTCACTGGTGCGCTTTTTATGGGTGCATAGATGCAGCTTATCATATCGAGAGCAGCGGTAGTATATATATTTGCTATCCACGGTATGAGCGCAAAGCCGGTTGCCGCATTCCGCACAATATACTAGGCTGGTGAAAAGGTATACTCTATCCGTCCTTATGTGGCTATTTCGCTGGGCACGTTCTGCAATGGCGGCTTGCGCGATCTCAAATGTGCTTATGTCAATCAGGGGGGCGCAAGCAAGAATCGCATGACAGACGAAATATTTTTTGGTTTTCGTGTCGAAAATCGCTTGACAGGCTACAAGTGCACGTGTTATCATTGTAGCATAGAAAGCGACAGGCGGGAGGTGATTAAATGATTTTGAGAAACGAATTGCGCGGCATAATCGCATCGCGCGGCTTATCACAGGCAGATGTCGCCAAGAAGCTAGGTGTTACGCCCGAAACCTTCTATAGGAAGATGAAAATAGGCGTATTTAGCAATCTGGAGATTTCCGCAATGATAAATCTGCTTGAGATTAAAGACCCGTTGCATATTTTTTTTACCGATTCTGTAGCGCAATAGGCGACAAATTCATTAAAGAAAGGAGACCATATGAAAACCGAAACCTGGAACGGCCACAATATCCGCTTTGTTGAACAGATCTCGCCCGCAATCCCCTAACTTTAGTTATGGGGTCAAGGGCGAGCAATAAAAGGAGGTGATACAGTGCCAAACAAAGCGTACAAATTTAAATTAGAACCCAACAAAACTCAAAAAGAATATTTCGCAAAAGCGTTTGGCTCTGTGCGCTTCATTTATAACCATATGCTTGCCGAGCGAATCAGCCTGTACGAGCAATACAAAGACGACAAAGATGCACTCAAATCAAACAAACCTAAAACATATTCGCAATGGAAACTAGAATACGAGTGGCTTTACGAAATTGATAACCTTGCTCTTGCCAATGCGCAAATACAACTACAAACGGCGTACAATAACTTCTTTCGAGATAAGTCTGTTGGCTTTCCAAGATTCAGAAGTAAACATAGTGGCAAGAATTCGTACACAACCAATAACCAAGGTAACAACATTCGCATTGATGGTAAATATATCAAGTTGCCCAAAATTGGTCTTGTGCGTGTAAAGCAACATCGTCAAATTCCAGAAGGCCACACAATTAAATCGTGTACCATTTCTCTGTCGCCGAGCGGTAGGTATTTCGTGTCAATTCTTACCGAATACGAACACGAAATTCCGCAACGCCACCTAAGCCCAGATAAAGCCCTTGGATTAGATTACAGCAGTCCCCACTTCTATGTTGATAGTCAAGGCATAGAAGCGGACATGCCCCATTTCTACCGAGAAGCTGAAGAAAACTTGGGCAGGGAACAACACAAACTTAGCCGCATGGTGCGCGGTAGTAACAACTACAAAAAGCAGAAGAAGCGCATTGCGGTAATGCACGAAAGAGTTGCGAACTGCCGCAAAGACTGGCTTCATAAGCAAAGTAGAACGCTCGCAAACGAGTGGGATATTGTCTGTGTTGAGGATATTAATCTGCGAGGAATGGCCGGCTCGTTAAAGCTTGGTAAATCTACAAACGATAACGGTTTTGGTATGTTCAAAACATTCATGGCCTATAAGCTCGCAGAGCAAGGCAAAGCATTTATCAAGATAGACAAATGGTTTCCATCAAGCAAAATGTGTTCTGTTTGCGGAGCGATAAACTCTATGCTTACACTTGCAGACCGAGAGTGGGACTGTGAGTGCGGTACGCATCATAACCGCGACCTAAACGCGGCTATAAATATTAGGAACGAGGGTATAAAGCTTGTCCAATAAAATAAAGAACCGTGGGGCGCACGGGGATAGCTCGTTTATGCTTAATCCAGTAGGGTTATCGAGCGAGAAGCCCCTGCCTTTAGGCATGGGGTGCGTCAC
>ENA-UOOK01000896-UOOK01000896.1-fermentation-metagenome-genome-assembly--contig:-NODE-896-length-39911-cov-11.938152_pt1 | contig 39911 bp, 34 predicted proteins | sample MGYA00245777_ERZ724023 | MGnify/ENA primary metagenome ERZ724023 (study PRJEB28704, sample SAMN03018312) | fermentation metagenome | biome: anthropogenic terrestrial biome; feature: soil; material...
TGATACGCTTTCATTTTTATCCCCATTCCTAACCTTACACCAAACAAATTTGCTAGGAGTGACATAAGTCACATAAAATCTTAAAATGAATAGGATCGCATATATATTCAGTTTGGCCAAGACCGGCTGACTGCATACTAAAATCTTAAAATGACTTATGGCACTCCTACCAAATTAATTATCCTATAAAAACAAAAAACCGATTATGATATGCTGATTTTGGCATAGAATTTTGTTTGAATTTATAGGCTTAAGAAAAAGCACTATTCAGAACATATCATAATCGATGTTTTATCTTTTAAGTTGATTTATTGAATTCTCCTGTCCTTCCCTATAGCAAAGACAGAGCCTCTTCATCCGCAACTACCGTTACATTACTATGAAGCTGCAAAACAGATGCCGGAACCTGCGGTTTAATCGGTCCGTTAATTACCTCGCGAAGGATCTGTGCTTTATTCTTGCCGCTGACCAAAAGTAATATTTTACGTGCCTGCATGATGCTTTGAATTCCCATGGTAAAAGCATGATCCGGAGTATCTTCATATTTCTCAAAGAAACGTGAATTTGCTTTTATTGTACTCTCACTGAGTTTAATCAGGTTAGTGCCTTTTGCAAATTCATCGCCCGGTTCATTAAATCCGATATGACCATTGAGGCCAAGACCGAGCAGCTGCAGATCCCTTGTAAGGGAACCCAGAAGTTTGTCATACCTGCGGCATTCTGCCTCCGCATCCTCTGCCATTCCATTTGGAAGGTAGTAATGATCCGGTTTTATATTGATATGATCGAATAAATTTTTTCTCATAAAGTAATGATAGCTTTGGTCGTTATCCTTTGTCAATCCCTTATATTCATCCAGGTTAACGCTCACAACCTCAGAAAAATCCAAGTCACCCTTGTTGTACCTATCGATCAATTTCTTGTAAGTCCCCACCGGAGTACTGCCGGTTGCTAAGCCTAAGACACAATCCGGTTTCATAATCACTTGTGCCGATATGAGATTCGCAGCGATGCGGCTCATATCATCATAATCTTTTGCTCTTAAAATACGCATACTATATTTTCCTTCCTTTCAAAATCTTTTCTATGGTGAAACAACTGAAGAGGCCCACAATTGTCTAAGTAATTTATACCATATAAGGTGCCGAAAGTCCATATTAGAAAGTAATCCATGGGACTTTTGGCACCTTATTTATTTTCTTGTTTCTCTATTATTTTTGTATGCTTCTCAAATCAAATCTCTCTCAAATAATCCGCATACCAGTTAATCACATTCTGAAGATGGAACAGCTCCGATTCCTTGCTGACGCTGCGCCAAACCTCTTTAAATTCATAGAACCAGTATTCCAAATCGACTGCCAGCTTACGCGGATCCTCCGCAGCCGGATTCTCTCTGTGATATACCCTTTGATCTATGGTCGCACCTATGCTGTTCCACAGGCTCATTCCCTCTGCAGCGACCAGATAAGGCTTCACAAGACTGCGCTTGCTGGTATCCATGGACGCAATCACCTGATACAGTTCCTGGCTCTTCTCCGCTAAGATTTGATTTGCTTTCTGTGCCTTACTTAGATCCAGCTTTAGGAAGGACTTCTTAATGTCATCTTCTCCTGCGGAACCTCCCGTATGCAGCTCCATATATTCGATCACGTTTCTCCAGTCCATGACATTTTTCGTCGCCATTTCTGCAACGATAGAAACGAAATGTTCTGTCCGGTCCGTATACGCAAGTGTGGAGATCTGTTTATTTATTTCCTCGAAGGGGATCTCCTTCTTGTTCCAGGAAAATGTTGCTCCGTAGATCAGACCTGTGGTTGAAAACTCCGGATGATTGATATGTCCAAAATCACCCCAGTCGGTATTCAGGACACCAATTGCATTATACTTATGAGCGTAAGAGCACATCCGTGTTATATTCCTATAGGAGGACTCAATTAAGTTAATAAACTGATTCCATCCGCCCACACCGGGACAAAGATATTGGGTTGCTCCCACTTTTGCCAACACTTGGGTATCTTCTTCTCTCTGCTCCGGAGCATAGCCCCAGTTTAAACAAATAGACTCCTTCGGTAACTCCCTAATTGCCTCCGGGAATCTGGATATGATATCTCCCCAGAACATTGGGATTCTGCCCTTGGAAATCACAAATTTACTAAGCTTCTCAAGAAAATCTACATACAAACGCTGTGTGCCGATCTCCTCTGCCCGTCTCCTACTTCTGCCTTTTCCAAGATCAAAGGTTTCGTCTGCACAAAGATTAAAATGCTTTGACCGGAACAGCGGCATAAATTCCGCTATCATCCCGGTAATTAACGCGAAGCTTTCCTCGTTCGTTGTATCAATCGTATGATGCCCCATCCTTGCGATTAAGCCAAACGGCATCTTATCCGAATCCGGGAGCTCACACAGATGGGCATAGGTCTTGGTACTCAGCAATTTATACAGATGACCAAAGGAGGAAAGAGAAGGTACCAGCTCGATATTCAGCTTTGCACAGTAGTCATCCAGCTCCATAATCTCTTCTGCGGTTAACGGAGTATCATCCCTCCATACCTCACTAAAATCTTTAAAAAGAAAGCTATGCTCAATATAGAGCTGCAGCTGATTCAATTTATAATAGCTTAATTTATCCGCTAAGCTTTTTAGATAGGATAAGGTAGGAATTCTACCTCTCGTGGCATCGTGATAGAAGCCGCGGTTCTTGATATCCGGATAATCCCGAATTACCAGACCGGGCAGCACGGCACCATTCTGACTTATGATCTGACGTAAGGTCTGAATTCCATAGAGAACGGCTGCTTTGCTTCCGCCTTCCATAGTTACACTGCCGCTGTCAATGGTCAGTATATATTCCTCTTCGCCTAAGGATGCATTCTGCTTTAAGAGGATTCCGCTCCGGAAGGCTTCTCCCCTGATAATCGGGAGAGAGAACCCAGTATATTGAAAGACGATATCCTTTACTATCTTTGCATAATGGTTTACAGCTAATTCACAGTTTTCATCAATCACGATCGCATCATTGTAATGCAGTGTAAACAATTTATCATTCTTCTTTATTTCCTGCGGAACTGGTAATAAATACATAATAAATCCTCCATTCTTTTGTACACTCTTCTATTGTTACTGTTCGCACCCGGGCAAAGTCTATCCTATGATTTCGTCAAATGATATCCGATAAGGAGTATTTGCATTCGTCGGTACTTTGGCTCCGTATTTTGGAGCCTTATGTACCGCTACGTAATGCAACTAAGCGAAAGCGTCTCCGAATTCGGATACATTTGTCGAAATCATAACATGGTATACATGGTGGGTGTGAATAGTAACAAAAAGGTAGTAGGCAGAAGTGCAGGAGGAGATATGGCGGTACAAATACGACTGGATAAATTTCTTGCAGATATGGGGATCGGTACCCGGAGTGAGATTAAGCAATGGATCCGAAAGGGAAGGGTAAAGGTGAACCATATGGTAATAACGAAGCCGGAGAGCAAAGTTGCTCCGGATGATACGGTATGCTTTGACGATGTAAGAGTATCCTATCAGAGCCTTGTCTATTATATGCTTTATAAGCCGGCAGGCGTGGTTTCTGCAACAAGGGATAAGGTCAGCAGGACCGTTCTGGATTTGATTACTGACCGGCAGCGAAAGGATCTATTTCCGGTCGGCCGGTTGGATAAGGATACGGAAGGGCTGCTTCTTATTACGAACGATGGGGAATTGGCGCATCAGCTTCTTTCACCGAAAAAGCATGTAGATAAGGTCTATTATGCCAAGGTGAAAGGAAAGGTAACCGGGGAAGATACGGAAGCCTTCCTTGAAGGGGTTATGATAGAGGAAGATTATCGTACCCTGCCGGCCAAGCTTACGATATTAGCTTCCGATGCCGTTTCTGAGGTTGAATTAACCATACAGGAGGGTAAATTTCATCAGGTAAAACGAATGTTTGAGGCAATGGGCAAGGAGGTTATCTATCTGAAGCGTTTGTCTATGGGCAATCTGCGCTTGGACGAAGGGCTTAAGCCAGGGGAATACCGCGAGCTGACTAAGGAGGAGATAGCGCTTTTAAGAAACACGCGATAGTATATGGGTTTTTCACTTAAGAAGAACCTGTTTGCACCGATCAGAGGACAGAAAGAGAATAAGGAGATAAGGATGTTAAAAGACATAGATGCAGTGATTTTTGATATGGACGGAACGTTGATTGATTCTATGTGGATGTGGGAGAGCATTGATATAGAATATCTGAAAAGATATGGTATTTCGGCACCTGCAAATCTGCAGAAAAATATAGAAGGAATGAGCTTTAGCGAGACAGCAGCTTACTTTAAAAATTATTTTCAACTTTCTGACAGTACGGATCAGATTAAAGAGGATTGGAATAAAATGGCCTGGGAGAAGTATGCTTCGGAGGTCCCGTTAAAGGAAGGGGTTCTGGAATTACTGAAGAATCTTAAGCACCACAATATAAAAACTGGGATAGCAACCAGCAATTCCAGAGAATTGACCGATCTGGTTTTAGAAAAGCTGGAAATTGCAGAATATTTTGATTCCATCCGGACCGCCTGTGAGGTGGAGAAAGGTAAACCTTCTCCGGATATCTATCTTCTGGTAGCGAAGGACTTAAACGTTGCTCCGGCAAGGTGCCTGGTTTTTGAAGATGTTATCCAGGGAGTGATGGCCGGCAAGAATGCTGCCATGAAAGTCTGTGCGGTATACGATAAATTTTCGGAAAAGGATGATGCTATGAAGAAGAAGCTGGCAGATTGCTATATTTATTCCATGGCGGAGGTCTTGCCCGTACGATAATGGCGCAGAATTCGGGAGAAATAGTATTATGAAACAATTTATAGTTCAACAGAATGAGGCAGGGCAGCGCCTGGATAAGCTGCTACTTAAAATTTTAAATAAAGCGCCCCAAAGCTTTATCTATAAAATGCTACGCAAAAAGAATATTGTATTGAATGGGAAGAAAGCGGATGGCTCGGAAAAACTTGCGGTGAACGATGAAATCAAGCTTTTCCTGTCGGATGCAACGATAGAGCAATTTCAGGAAACGCTTTATACCATCCAAGCTGATTACCAGTTGGATATTATTTATGAGGATTCTAATATTCTTATAATGAATAAACCTTTTGGGGTACTTTCACAGAAGGCAGAGAAGGACGATATTTCCCTTGTGGAATATATGATTTCCTATCTATTGTCCTCCGGGCAGATGACAAAGGAGCAGTTAATCAGCTTTCGGCCCGGCATGTGCAACCGGCTTGACAGAAATACCAGTGGTCTAATCATTGCCGGCAAATCTTTACTTGGGTTACAGGAGATGGCAAAGCTTTTTAAGCACCGTCATGTGGATAAATACTATCTTTGTATCGTTAAGGGAAGAGTGGAAAGAAATCAGCGGATCGAAGGCTACCTGCAAAAGGATACCGCGAAAAACATGGTATCCATCCGAAAGGAGCAGGCGGATCATTCGGATTATATCTGCACGGAATACGAACCACTTGCTTATTCATCTGAGAATAACCGCCGGGGCATCAAAGGAAATTATACTTTGCTGCAGGTGAAGTTAATTACCGGCCGTTCCCATCAGATTCGGGCTCATCTGGCAAGCATAGGGCACCCGGTCTTAGGAGATTTTAAATACGGCGAGCAAAAGACCAATCTTTATTTTAAGTCGAGCTACGGTCTTTCCCATCAATTGCTGCATTCCTACCGTATAGTCTTTCCTGCGATAGAAGGAGAGTTGGCATATTTATCCGGGAAGGAATTTAAGGCAGAGCCGCCGGAGTTATTTTGTAGGGCTTGGGGAGATATGGTAAAAACACAATGAGATGATATGAGTGACATAAGTCATTTTAAGATTTTAATAGGAATAAGACCTTATATATATTCATTTGGCTGCCTTACCTGACTTTGACTACAGTCAGCCGGTCTTAGCCAATCTGAATATATATGCGCTCCTATTCATGCCCATGGTTTTTATGTGACTTATGACACTCAAATTATAAATTGGAGATGGAAGGAGGGCGGAGGTATGGCATCATGGAAATCCAGGGGGCTTAGGGGATCCATGCTGGAGGAGATGATCAACCTAACCAATATAAAATACCGGGAAAACGGATTGGCATTGATCCAGAAAATCCCGACCCCAATAACGCCGATTGAAATTGATAAAGAGACAAGACATATTACCCTGGCTTATTTTGAGCAGAAAAGTACGGTTGATTACATAGGTGTCGTGCAGGGAATTCCGGTTTGCTTTGATGCAAAGGAATGTGCTGTGGATACTTTTAATATAAATAATATACATGAGCACCAGGTATCGTTTATGAAGGAATTTGAAGAACAATGCGGTATTGCCTTTCTCCTCATTTATTTCAAAAAGAGAGATGTTTATTATTATCTTACCTTTGAACGTCTCATGGAATTCTGGGAACGTTCCGCACAAGGCGGAAAGAAGAGCTTCCGCTATGATGAGCTGGATTTATCCTACGAGATTCCGGTACAGAATAGCTTTTGCATCCATTATCTAGAGGTCCTAAAGAAGGATTTGGAGCGAAGAGAAAACACTTGACATAAAATAGGGAATCAACTATAATTGAAAATCAAATTAGCATGGTAGTGAATTAGCACTGTACCATGTGAAAGTATCAACACTGGAAGGCGAGGTGCTGTTAGGATGGATAAATTACTTCATACACCGGAGGGGGTCAGGGACATCTATAATTCAGAATGCGCAGCAAAGCTGACACTGCAAAAGAATCTGCATAAGGTTTTGGAGACCTTTGGATTCCGTGACATTCAGACGCCTGCTTTTGAATATTTTGATATCTTCTGCCAGGAACGGGGAACTGTTGCATCAAAGGACATGTATAAATTCTTTGACCGGGAAGGGAATACCCTTGTTTTAAGACCGGATATTACTCCCTCGATTGCCCGCTGCGTAGCAAAATATTATAAGGAAGAGAGCGGTCCGATCCGTCTGTGCTATATCGGGAATACCTTCTTGAATAATTCGGATTATCAGGGAAAATTAAAAGAGGTCACGCAGCTTGGAGCAGAGCTTATGAATGATGACAGTATGGAGGCAGACGCCGAAATGCTTGCTCTGACGGTGGAATGTCTCCTAAAATCCGGCTTGCAGGAATTTCAGCTGGAGATTGGATATGCTGATTTCTTTCGTGCTTTGGTTGAGGAGGCCGGACTGGCTGAGGATGAGGTGAGGATGCTTAGGGACCTGATCCAGAGAAAGAACAGGTTCGGTGTTGAGGAAATCATTGGTACCAAGGATATCAGGCAGGGATTAAAGGATATTTTACTGAAGTTGCCGGAACTGTTTGGTTCATTAGAAATTCTAACCTTTGCCAGAAAATCAACCGATAACCCCCGCGCCTTACAGGCAATTGAACGATTAGAACGGCTCTATCGGATTCTCGCAGAATACGGATATGAAAAGTATATCTCCTTTGATCTTGGGATGCTGAGCAAATACAATTATTATACCGGGATCATTTTTAAAGCCTATACCTACCAGACGGGAGAGGCAATCGCAACCGGCGGTCGTTATGATGCTCTTGTGGGGCAGTTTGGAAAGGATACTCCGGCGATTGGTCTTGCGATTGTAATTGATCAGCTCATGCTTGCCTTATCCAGGCAGAAGCTGCTTCAAAAACCGGAGGCACAGGACACGCTTCTTCTGTATCGGCAGGATTGCCGCAGGCAGGCAATTGCTTTGGCAAATCATTTCCGTAAGGAGGGCATGCATATCATTCTACAGAAGTCGAATGATGCAATCTCCATGGAGGATTATCTTGCCTATGTAAAACGGATGGAGATCGGCGGTATCCTGTATATTAATAAGGATACTGAAATCCAGGTGATCGATGCCTCCGCCGGTTCGGTACAGACCGTATCTATAAAGGAACTAATGGCTAGATAAAAGATTCTCGTGAAGACCATAGGAATAGGATGGAAAGGATGAAAGGACGGATCGAATGCGATATATTACGATGGCACTGGCAAAAGGGCGATTGGCACATAGTACGATAGAACTGTTGGAGAGGATAGGAATTACCTGTGAAGAGATAAAGGATACGTCCTCCAGAAAGTTGATTTTTGTGAATGAAGAGCTTAAGCTGAAATTCTTCCTTGCTAAAGCAAACGATATTCCTACTTATGTAGAATACGGAGCTGCCGATATCGGCGTCGTCGGAAAGGATACGATTCTTGAGGAAGGCCGAAAGCTATATGAGGTTTTAGACCTGGGAATCGGGAAATGCAGAATGTGTGTCGCCGGTCCTTCCTCCGCGAGGGAATTACTAAATCATGGCGGGCTGATCCGGGTAGCTACCAAGTATCCGAATATCGCCAAGGATTATTTCTATAATAAGAAGCATCAGACCGTTGAAATTATAAAACTAAACGGCTCGATTGAGCTTGCACCCATCGTAGGGCTTTCCGAGGTCATTGTTGATATCGTTGAGACCGGCTCGACACTTCGGGAGAACGGCCTGGAGGTACTGGAGAAAATTGCAAGCCTTTCCGCCCGTATGGTAGTTAATGAAGTAAGTATGAAGATGGAGCATGAGCGCATTCATAAAATGATAACGGATTGGAAGGAAGTTTTACAAAACCAAAAGGAAGCGGATGGGACGGGAGGAAGATAAGATGCGTACTTTAATGCTGAATGCAGAAACAAAAAAGAATATATTGGAGAATCTGTTAAAACGGAGTCCGAATCAATATGATTCCTATGCGGATGTTGTTACAGAGATTCTTAAGGAGGTTAAGGAGAAGGGGGATCAGGCACTCTTTTCTTATACGGAGAAGTTTGACAAGGCTGTAATTCATAAGGAAAATATCCTTGTTACGGAGGAAGAGATCAAGGAGGCCTACGATCAGGTGGATGAATCTCTTCTTACGGTTATACGCAAGGCAAAAGAGAATATCGAAGCCTATCATACAAAGCAAAAGACCTATGGCTGGTTTGATACAACGGGGGCCGGTACGATACTGGGACAGAAGGTTACGGCGATTGCCTCTGCCGGTGTCTATGTTCCGGGAGGAAAAGCAGCCTATCCTTCTTCCGTTCTGATGAATGTTCTTCCGGCTAAGGTTGCAGGCGTAAAAAGAATTGCCATGGTAACGCCTCCGGACAAGAATGGCAGGGTCTATGCCGGAACTTTAGTGGCAGCGAGGGAAGCCGGCGTTACTGAGATCTATAAGGTGGGAGGAGCCCAGGCAATTGCAGCGCTGGCATACGGAACGGAAAGCATTCCCAGGGTGGATAAGATTGTCGGACCGGGCAACATCTATGTGGCTCTGGCTAAGAAGGCAGTTTATGGTCATGTAAGCATTGATTCCATTGCAGGTCCAAGTGAGATTCTTGTTCTGGCGGATGAGACGGCGAATCCCAGATATGTCGCAGCGGATCTCTTATCCCAGGCAGAGCATGATGAATTAGCTTCTGCGATCCTGATCACTACGAGTAAAAGGCTTGCCGAAGAAGTATCCGAAGAGGTGGATCAATTGGTAGGCCGGCTCTCCAGAAAGGAAATTCTTCAAAAATCTCTCGATAACTATGGTTATATTATGATCGCTGAAACGATGGAGGATGCCATCGATACAGCCAATGAAATCGCTTCGGAACATCTGGAAATAATGACAAAGGATCCCTTTCTGGTGATGACAAAGATTACGAATGCGGGTGCGATCTTTCTTGGGGAATATAGCAGCGAGCCTTTGGGAGACTATATGGCAGGGCCAAATCATGTTCTGCCGACCAATGGTACGGCGAAATTCTTTTCCCCGCTTAGTGTGGATGACTTTTTGAAGAAATCCAGTATCATTTCCTATTCCCGGGAAGCCTTAGAACCGATCTATCCGGACATTGTTAAGTTTGCCTGTGCAGAAGGCCTGACGGCGCATGCAAATTCCATATCGGTTCGCTTTGAAGGTACTGTTCACACCTTGGCAAAGTCTATCATATGATTTCGACAAATGATATCCGATAAGGAGTATTTGCATTCGTCGGTACTTTGGCTCCGTATTTTGGAGCCTTATGTACCGCTACGTAATGCAACTTAAGCGAAAGCGTCTCCGATTCGGATACATTTGACGAAATCATAACATGGTGTACATGGTGGGTGTGAACGGTAACCTTTGAAGAAAAATTTTGACATTTGTTCCACTTTTTGTGTATAATTGATATCAGGAAATGGTATAGATAAATTCTAATTATCGGAAGGAGGGTGCCTGTGAACACTAGGAGCGCGGTGATGAAGCGCAAGACGAAGGAAACAGAGATTGCTTTAGAGTTTACCCTGGACGGGACCGGTAAATCCCAGATCGAAACGGGGATTGGTTTCTTTGATCATATGCTGGACAGCTTTTGCAGACATGGCTTTTTTGACATGAAATTGTCAGTAAAGGGGGATCTGGATGTGGATTCTCATCATACCGTGGAGGATACCGGTATTGTTCTCGGGCAGGCAATCAAAAGCGCGTTAGGGGACAAGCAGGGGATCTCCCGCTACGGTTCCTTCCTTCTGCCCATGGATGAGACCCTTGTCCTTTGCGCCATTGACCTATCCGGCCGTCCTTATCTTGTATTTGACGGGGAATATACCGTAGATAGAATCGGATCGATGGATACCGAGCTTGTAAAGGAGTTTTTCTATGCAATTTCTTATTCCGCAGGGATGAATCTACATATCAGAAAAATCAGCGGAGTAAATAACCATCATATCATGGAGGCGACATTTAAGGCATTTGCCAAAGCGCTGGACGCTGCGTGCAGAGTCGATGAGAGAGTTCAGGGAGTTCTCTCAACCAAAGGAACGATGGATTGAATTTATATAGATGACAGTCAATTTAACTTGCAGACATGCGATTAAGAAAGGCTTGGTTAAAATGAGAATATTTCCTGCAATTGATATCAAAAATGGACAGTGTGTCAGATTGCGGCAGGGGAATTTTGAGGATCCCCATGTCTACTCGAATACACCGTTAAATGTGGCAAAGCAGTGGGAAGACAATGGTGCCTCCTATATCCATATTGTTGATCTTGACGGTGCTCTGGTCGGATACTCGGTAAATGATGAAGTGATCAAGGGCATTGTTGCTGAGATACATCTGCCGATTCAGGTCGGCGGCGGTATACGGACCATCAAAGAAATTGACAACAAACTGTCTTTGGGAATCGACCGGGTAATTATCGGTACCAAGGCAGTGAAAGATCCCGGGTTTGTGAAGGAGGCGGTTTCCATCTTCGGTGCAGATCGTATCGTCATAGGAATTGATGCGAAGGACGGCATGGTTGCGATTGAGGGCTGGGAAAAGGTAAGCAGCTATCATGCGGTAACTTTGGCACAGGAGATGAAAAATTACGGAATTCAGACGGTCGTATATACGGATATCTCCAAGGATGGAATGCTGCAGGGACCGAATATCCAGCATACCAGGGAAATGGTGGAATTAACCGGACTTCGTATTATTGCCTCGGGCGGGATTGCTTCCTTAAAGGACCTCGAAATGCTTGAGGAGGCCGGTGTATATGGTGCGATTATCGGGAAAGCTCTGTATGAAAACAGAATTGACTTAAAAACAGCCGTGGAAATGTTTGAAACAACGGAATGATTAAGTGGCATAAGTCATTTTAAGATTTTGATATGAATATATATATGCGATCCTATTCATATTCATGGTTTTTATGTGACTTATGACCCTTAAATCTTAATTAACTTCATCAATTCGTTAGGAAGGTTTTTGGCACCTATAGCAAAGAATAGCAGGAAAGGGCAGGAGGTAAGGATTCGATGGAATACAAAAAAATAATTCCCTGCATAAATGCAGAAGGGGAAGTACCGGGAAACGTTATAAAATTAGCGGAGCAATATTCCTATGGGGGAGCGGATGAACTGCTCCTGTATCATTATGCGAAGGATGAAAGATCCAGGGAGGAATTCTTATCTCTTGTAAAAAAGCTGGCAGATAAAATTGATCTTCCCTACATCATCGGTATGTATGTGAAACGTCTGGAGGATGTGAAGAAAGCATTCTATACCGGAGCCTCCTCCGTATTGATAAAATATTCTGCTCTTGATGAGAAGACGGTACTGAAGGAAGCAATCGACCGGTTTGGATCCGATAAGATTATAGTGGAGCTGGACAGAAAGGAATGCATGGATGCCGATATCTCCAAATCGGATGGAAATGCCCTTTTGTCCTCCTTGAAGGCGGCCGGCGTCGGAAAGATACTGTTAAAGCATGTCGAACTGTCTCCGCATACAATTGAGATGCTTGAGGCTTCGCCGATCGAATTTATTATTCGGGACAGTCTGGTTCGTAATGATATCGTTTGTCTGATGAAGATTTCCAAGGTAACGGGCATAGCAACCAATTTCTTTGAAAACAAGGATATTATGAAAGTAAAATTGGCTTTAAAGGAGAATGGCATTCCGGTAAATACTTTTGAAAGCAAAATACCATTTTCGGAATTTAAATTAGATGCCGATGGACTCCTTCCGGTTATTGTACAGGATTACAAATCGGAAGAAGTTTTAATGCTTGCGTATATGAATGAAGAGGCTTATAATAAGACTATTGCTGGCGGGAAAATGACATATTATTCAAGAAGCCGCCAGGCGCTTTGGCTAAAAGGTGAAACCTCGGGACATTACCAATACGTCAAGGAGCTGATCATTGATTGTGATAAAGATACCATCCTTGCTAAGGTACAGCAGATTGGACCGGCGTGTCATACCGGGAATCCGAGCTGCTTTTTTACGGAACTCGTTAAGAAGGAATATCATAATTATGATCCGATCCATGTATTTCAGGAGGTCTACGATAGGATTGCAGACCGCAGAAAAAATCCCAGGGAAGGCTCCTATACCAACTATCTGTTTGACAAAGGAATCGATAAAATACTGAAAAAATGCGGGGAAGAAGCTACGGAGATAACAATTGCGGCAAAAAACTCCGGAACGGAAGAGCTGCGGTATGAAATAGCAGATTATCTGTATCACTTGATGGTATTGATGGCGGAACGCGGTCTTGACTGGAGCGATATCACCAATGAACTAGCCCATAGAAAATAACGAAGAAAGAATAAACTTGGAAATAATGGAGGCAAAAGAAAGTGCAGACTTATGGAGTAAATGAACTTAGAAAAATGTTTCTGGAGTTCTTCGAAAGTAAAGGACATTTGGTATTAAAAAGTTTTTCGTTAATACCCCATAATGATAACAGCTTATTATTAATTAATTCAGGAATGGCACCGTTAAAGCCGTATTTCACCGGCCAGGAGATACCGCCGAGAAAGCGTGTAACGACCTGTCAGAAATGTATTCGTACCGGGGATATTGAGAATGTCGGAAAAACCGCAAGGCATGCTACCTTCTTTGAAATGCTCGGTAATTTCTCCTTTGGAGATTATTTTAAACAGGAAGCGATTGCATGGTCCTGGGAGTTTTTAACCGAAGTAATCGGACTGGATAAGAACCGTCTCTATCCTTCCATCTATCTGGAGGATGACGAAGCATTTGAAATCTGGAATAAGAAAATCGGCATACCTGCGGACCGTATCTACCGTTTGGGAAAAGAGGATAACTTCTGGGAGCATGGAGCCGGTCCCTGCGGCCCTTGCTCGGAGATTTATTATGATCGCGGAGAAAAATATGGCTGCGGAAAACCGGATTGCCATGTAGGATGCGAATGTGATCGTTATATTGAAGTGTGGAATAATGTATTTACACAGTTTAACGGAGATGGAAACGGTAATTATTCCGAACTGGAGCAGAAGAATATCGATACCGGTATGGGACTGGAACGTCTTGCTACCATTGTTCAGAATGTGGACTCTATCTTTGATATCGATACCTTTAAAGTGATTCGGGATAAGGTATGCAAGCTGGCTCAGGTTACCTATCAGACGGATCCGAAGACAGATGTATCCATCCGACTCATCACGGACCATATCCGTTCTGTTACCTTTATGGCCTCCGATGGCATTATCCCTTCCAACGAAGGCAGAGGCTATGTATTCCGCAGATTACTGCGCCGTGCGGCGAGACATGGAAGGCTGCTTGGAATCAAGGGAAGCTTCCTTGCAGAATTAGCAAAGACCGTGATTGAAGAATGTAAGGATGGCTATCCGGAGCTGAAGGATAAGAGGGAATATATCTTAAAGCTCCTTGCCATAGAAGAAGATAAGTTTAATAAAACCATTGATCAGGGTCTCTCTATTCTGGCTGAACTGGAGCAGGAGATGGAGGAAAAGAACGAGAAGATTCTTACCGGTGACGATGCATTTAAGCTCTATGATACCTACGGCTTCCCGATTGATCTGACAAGGGAGATTCTGGAGGAAAAAGGCTTTCGGGTAGACGAGAAGGGCTTCCAGGAGGCGATGGAGGTACAGAGAGCTACCGCAAGAAATGCCCGCGGTACCACCAATTATATGGGTGCTGAGGAAACCGTATATCAGCAGATTGATCCGGCAATTACTTCTTCATTTGTCGGTTATGAGCATCTGTCCTGCGATTCGGTAATCACCGTATTAACCTCGGAAACCGAGCTGACGGAGGAACTCATTGCAGGGCAGAAGGGAACCATCCTGGTGAAGGAAACACCGTTCTATGCAACGAGCGGCGGTCAGACAGCCGACACAGGCATAATCAGAACCGGCGATGCGGAATTTGAAGTAGAAGATACTATAAAGCTTCCGGGCGGTAAGATCGGCCATGTCGGTACGGTAACAAAGGGGATTTTCCATGTAAAGGATACGGTTACCTTAGAGGTAAATGAAAAGCAGAGAGCGAATACGGCGAAGAATCACAGCGCTACGCACTTACTGCAGAAAGCATTAAGAACGGTACTTGGCAGCCATGTGGAACAGGCAGGCTCTTATGTAAATGAAGACCGTCTTCGCTTTGACTTTACCCATTTCTCCGCATTGACTCCGGAGGAAATCAGTAAAGTAGAAGTGATGGTAAATGAGCAGATCGCAGCGGATCTTCCGGTGGTTACAAAGGTCATGAACCTTGAGGATGCGAAGAAAGAGGGAGCAATGGCGCTGTTTGGCGAAAAATACTCCCAGAATGTCCGGGTCGTAACCATGGGCGATTACAGCAAAGAGCTCTGCGGCGGTACCCATGTTGCTCATACCGGCGCGATTGCTGCGTTTAAAATATTATCCGAGACCGGTATTGCAGCCGGGGTACGAAGAATCGAAGCGTTAACCGGGAATGCGGTATTTGATCATTATAAGAAGTTGGAAAAAGATCTTCATGATGCGGCTGTGGCAGCAAAGGCAGATCCGGATTCCCTGACCTTAAAAATCGAAAGCTATCTGGAAGAGATCAAGGCATTGAAATCGGAAAATGAGAGCTTAAAGAGCAAATTGGCGAAGAGTTCTCTCGGTGATGTTATGGATCAGGTTATTGACGTGAAGGGAGTAAAATTACTTTCCGCGAAGGTTCCGGAGCTCGATATGAACGGACTTCGTAATCTGGGAGATCAGTTGAAAGAAAAGCTGGGCGAGGGCGTTATCGTACTGGCATCCGAGTCGGCTCCGGATAAGGTGAGCCTGCTTTCCATGGCAACGGACGGTGCGATGAAGAAGGGTGCTCATGCCGGTAATCTGATCAAGCAAATAGCAGCTCTTGTCGGCGGTGGCGGCGGCGGACGCCCCAATATGGCACAGGCAGGCGGAAAGTCCGCGGAAGGCATCGATGCCGCAATCGCAAAAGCGAAGGAAGTACTGGCAGAGCAGATCAAGGGATGAATGTTCCAAATACGTTAAAGCATAAGTAAAACATAAGTAAATTGATAAGACATCCTTAGAAAACGGTTGACGAAAATGAAAAATATGCTATAATCTATATAGTGCTATTCAAAAAAGACCCAATCAGTTGTAAGCACAATACACAACTGGAGGGAGGTTAGGTGTGAGACTATGTCAAATGTTATCGTAAAAGACAATGAAACGTTAGACAGTGCTCTCCGCAGATTCAAAAGAAGCTGCGCGAAAGCCGGTATCCAACAGGAGATCCGTAAGAGGGAGCATTATGAAAAGCCAAGTGTAAGACGTAAGAAGAAGTCTGAAGCGGCTAGAAAACGTAAATATTAATCAGCAAGTTGAATGATAGAACGTAAATTCCTTGTTACGAATTAAGAGACTCCCGTTGAGATCACCGGGAGTCATTTTGTGCGGCTGCCTGTCGCACATAAAGTAGGGCAATCTAGAAATAGGCTGCCCTACTTTATTTTGCGCAAAAACGGAAGAAGTTCGATAGCGTAAATTTTCTTATTTTTCTCATTTGTTAATCGAAAACCCTCCTTAATAGTCTACATAGTTTGAAAAATTCATATAATAATAACAGTATCTGCAAAGGATTTAGGGGGCTATCAATGAAGAGCAATCTAAAATCTTCCCATAAGAAGTTTAAGAAGAATGCCAAAAATACGCTGTATCAAGGATTTGATACAAAGAGTGAAATAAAAAAAAGAGAGAAAGAAAGAATGAATTATCTGGAACAGCTTTCGAATCATCTGCATTTGCCGCAGGACATCTTAGCGGGGGCACCCATCGTAACTGCGACCGGAAGGAATGAAATCTGTCTTGAAAATTATAAAGGGATCATAGAATACAATGGCAATCTTATTAAAGTCCAGACGAAGGTATGCAAAATATGTATCGAAGGAAAGCAACTTAATATTTTATATTTTACAGAAGATGAAATGCGAATAACCGGGTTCATTCATGCAATATACTATCAATGATAGCAAGAAAAGGACGATGGGGGTGTTAACATGTGGAGAAAACTTGTTAACTGGCTGCGGGGATATCTGGCTGTTCAGATCAAAGGAAATGCTCCGGAACGTTTTATTAATTTGTGCTATAACAAGAAAATTCTGATCTGGAATCTGAAGCGTGTGGAAGAGGATTACCGTTTTTATATACAAGCAAAGAATTATAAGAAATTAAAACCGATTGCAAAAAAGACCGGTATGATTCCAAGAATCAAGGAGAAAACAGGCCTTCCCTTTTATTTGCACCGGTATCGTACGAGAAAAGCTTTTTTTGCCGGACTTCTTCTATGCTGTATCTTAGTTTATATCATGTCTTTATTTATCTGGGATATCCAGATTCTGGGCGGTTCCAAATATACTCCGGAAGCAATGATTAAATTTTTGAAAGAAAATGAAATCTATACCGGGATTCAGAAAAAGAAGGTAGACTGTCAGGAGATTGAAGACGAAATCCGCCTGGCATATAATGATATCGGATGGGTATCCGCAGAGATAAAAGGCACCCGGTTAATTATTAAAATCACCGAAACCAATATGCCGGCTCCGGCAAGGGGTGTCAGGGAGCCAAGTCATATGGTCGCTTCGAAAAATGCCATTATAGTGAGTATTATCACCCGTGCCGGAACCCCGGCGGTAAAATCCGGCGATGTTGTAAAGAAAGGGGATATATTGGTTTCCGGTATTGTGACAGTGAAGGGCGATTTCGATGAAATTTTTAAGAATGAGCTTGTTGTAGCGGATGCAACCATATCCTGCAAATCCTTTTATGATTATGCGGATAATTTCTCCATGAATTACATCGATAAGGAATTTACCGGAGAGAAAAAAGTCGGTTACTATTTCAGCGTTCTGGGCAAAAAAATATTTTTACATAATCCTAGTCATTCCTATGACAGATATGATATAATTGTTAACGAAAATACGCTGCATGTAACGGAAACCTTTTATTTGCCTTTCCGCTATGGCACGATAACGGTCCGGGAATACAACGAAAAGAAGAGGACCTATACCGAGGAGAAAGCAAAAGAAATTGCAAATAAGAAATTACAGCGTTATTTGAAACGTTTGACGGATAATGGGGTTACCATATTAGATCATAATATTGAAATTACGATAGAGAATAATTCTTGTATTACTCAGGGGAGAATTATAGTAGAGGAACCGGCCTGGGAATACCAGAAAGTACAAGATAGCGAGTGGAGGATCGAGCAAACGGATGAGTATAATTGAGACAATCATAGAACTACCGGCAGAACACGAAAAGAATGTATTTGGAGCTTTTGATGCTTATGTAAAGATTATCGAGCGAACCTTAAACGTTACCATCATAGCAAGAAACGGTGAAATTAAAGTAGTGGGTGCTGCAGAAGATGTCGGAAAGGCAAAAAGAATTTTTGAACAGCTTTTGGAGCTTTCTAAACGGGGAAATACAATAACAGAGCAGAATGTCAATTATGCACTGTCTTTATGTTTTGAGGAAAAAGAAAAGTCAATTGTGGAGATCGATAAAGAATTAATCTGCCATACCATTAACGGGAAACCGATTAAGCCAAAGACAATCGGGCAGAAAAATTATGTTGATTTGATTCGAAATAAAATGGTGGTTTTTGGCGTCGGACCTGCCGGAACCGGTAAGACCTATCTGGCTATGGCAATGGGAATAACGGCATTTAAGAATGATGAAGTCGGAAGGATTATTCTGACCCGTCCTGCGATTGAAGCAGGAGAAAAGCTCGGATTTTTGCCGGGAGATTTACAGAGCAAGGTAGATCCCTATTTAAGACCCTTATATGATGCTCTGTATCAAATTATGGGCCCGGATGCTTATGCTAAGAATACGGAGAAGGGGCTGATAGAAGTTGCGCCTCTGGCTTACATGCGGGGAAGAACCTTGGATAATGCTTTTATCATATTGGATGAGGCACAGAATACGACACCGGCGCAGATGAAGATGTTTCTAACCAGAATTGGCTTTGGCTCGAAGGTAGTAATTACCGGTGATCAGACGCAGAAGGACTTACCATCGGGTGCGGTTTCCGGTCTGGATGTGGCTTTAAAGGTTTTAAATAAAATTGATGATATTGGCTTCTCCTATTTAACGAGTCAGGACGTTGTCCGGCATCCATTAGTACAAAAGATTGTGAAAGCTTATGATGCCTACGAAGACCGACAGCGCCGTTTTGATAGCAGGGCGGCTCAGGGGAAGCACCGGCGAGTCAACAAAGTGGATTTTAAATCAGAAAAAATCAGGAGTAATCGCTATGAAAATAAGTAAAGAGATCTTTTCGCCAATACTGATCATCATCGCAACAGTATTGGTGATTTTATTGGAATTTTTACGAAATGGTCTGGGTACTTCTTTGGTTAAGCTTGGTGTTCTTACCCTACTTTTAACGTTAGCTGCCTGTTTTTATATTCGCTATTTTGAAAGTGGCATTTTGAATAAAAAGTTTGCGAAAAGCATTCTTATGGTCAGTTATTTTAGCTCCATCGTTCTCCTTTATCTGGTGAATGATCCGGAGATATTTTGCTTCTGGATGTTGGGAGGGTTGGTTGTTTCCATGCTGATCGATCCGAGATTGGGGCTGATTCTTCAATTTAATCTTATCTTTCTATTTGGAATGGGATTTGCCGGACGGTTGGAAATGGTTCTCCAGTTTCTGCTGATGGGAGCGCTCATGAGTATGCTGTCGAATTATCTTAGTCAGAAATCCACTGTGATTTATGCGGCTATTATCCTGTTGTCAACCAATATAACGCTGGCCTTTATAATGAATAATTTTGTATTTAATTTTAACGCCGGATATAATTATATCAGTTCTTTCTTTAGTGTTCTGGTGATTCTGGCTGCCGGATTTTTTCTCTGCCGGCTATATCAGCATTTTGCATTAACGGAGGAGGGGAAAGAAGAGGAGCCTGTCGGCGGCGGGAATGATTGCTTTGAACAACAGGAAGCCGTTCAAATTGAACAACAGGAATCTGTTCAAATTGAACAGCAGGAATCTGTTCAACCAACAGAAGCAGGTGAGACGGAGGCTGCGGGAGGCCCGCGGACAAGCTGCGAGCTCCTGATCGATATAAATAATGAGCTGTTAATGCAGCTGAAGAATTATTCGGAAGAATTATATGAGCATGCAATTATGGTCGGGGATATCTCCGGCCGGGCGGCGAGGACTATTCAGGCGGATGAACTGCTGGCAAAGGCGGGCGGATTGTACCATGAGATCGGGAAAGTGAAGGGCAGTAACTATATCGAGGAGGGCCTTATCATTGCGGAACAATATGGTTTTCCGGAGAAGCTGAAATCCATATTGAAGCAGCATAATATCCGATATGAAAGACCAACCTGTATCGAGGCTGCAATTGTTATGCTTACGGATAACGTGGTATCAACGATTGAATACATAGAAAAAACAAGAAAGCATAAATATACAAGGAATAAAATAATAGAAAATATTTTTCAGATGCGAATGGAGAAAGGAACCTTTGATGAATCCGGTCTTTCTGTGAAAGACTATAAGTTATTAAAGGAATTCTATCAAAGAGAATTTAGTAATGGATACCTGAATGAATAAGAGAGAAGGAAATTGGTTATGACCTTTCAGATTGCATATAAAGCAAAGGATACATTAGATTTTGATTATGAGGCATTATTAAAAAGAGTGGTAGAGGGATGTATGGATTATGAAGATTGTCCCTATGAGGCAGAGGTAAGTATCCTGTTAACGAATAATGAGGAGATACAGGAAATTAACCGGGAATACAGAAAGATCGATGCACCGACCGATGTATTGTCCTTTCCTGCGACCGAATTTGATCTTCCGGGGGATTTCTCTAAACTGGAGGAGGAGCACGCAGATAGCTTCCATCCGGAAACGGGTGAGCTGCTGCTTGGTGATATTGTGATATCCGTAGAAAGAGCAATCGAGCAAGCCGCTGAATACGGTCACAGCATCGAAAGAGAAATTGCTTTTCTCACAGCGCATAGTATGTTCCATCTGTTTGGCTATGACCATATGGAAGAGGAAGAGCGAATGCGGATGGAGGAGAAGCAGAAGCAAGTTTTGGACAAGCTGCAAATTTATCGTTAATATTAGGAGGAGAAAATGAAAAAAACAGCTTTTACGGTAATTCTTATGCTTACAGCGCTGCTTTTTATTGGGTGTAAGAAAGAAAATAAAAATAATGGTGATAATGCAATTAAAGATTATGAGTCAAATGTTTCTGCCACACCGATACCGACTGCAGCTCCCGTTATTCCGGAAGAGAGCCATGAAGGAGAGATGAGAAGTATGCTGACCGGACTGTGGGTGCTGGAGGAGATTGGTAAAAAACGTCCCTATGCGTTTCAATTCAGTAATTATAAAACCGTGAAAAACCAGTGGGGAATCGGACAGGCGGATATTGTCTATGAGGCACTGGTGGAAGGCGGAATTACAAGGCTTTTGGCAATCGGAGAAAATTACAGCGGAGACCGTTTCGGATCTATGCGAAGTTCGAGGCATTATTTTGCAAGTATTGCGGATGAATATGATGCCATCTATATACATTTTGGTAAAACAAAATACGCAAAAAGCAAACTGGCAGAATTGAAAATCGATAATCTTGACGGGATAGAAGGAATTGGTACTACCGTTTTTTACCGGGATAATTCAATGAAAGCACCGCATAATGCTTTTGCAAGCCTGGACGGTATTCTTGCAGGAATTAAAAAGAAGGGATATGAAACGATGTATCCGGAAGGATATGAGCCGCATTTTGCCTTTTATAGTGAGGATACGAATCTGGATACGGGTTCCGCAGCCAATAAAGTAACGATAGATTTTTCAAGCTATGCTGCTCCCTACCTGGATTACAATTCGGAGGATAAGCTGTATTATCGATATCAGTTTGGCGGTCCACATAAGGATTCCAATACGGATCAACAGCTTACGTTTAAAAATATTATCGTTCAATTTGTAAAGGAAAGAGATATTGATAGAAATCATTATCAAACGATGGATTTTGAGGATGCCAGCGGCAGCGGCTATTATATTTCCAATGGAAAGAAAGTAGACATTACCTGGAAAAAGAAGGAATCTGCCGGGCGAATGCGCTACTATGATGCTTCCGGCAACGAGCTCACGATAAATCCCGGTAAAACATATATTGCAATATTTCCGGATAATCGCTTAAATGATATTGGCATAGAATAATCATTTGAATTCTGTTCTTACGGGAGTGATATATAGCAGGAGAATTGGACTTCCAATTTATCTTGTATACGGATGAGAAAATAGAGGAGAATGACATGTCTGCAAAAAAACACAGTAATCATTTTTTAGTACAAGGCAGTATCCTGGCGGCTGCTTCCTTGATAGTCCGTCTGATCGGATTGCTCTATCGTATTCCATTAAACCGAATCGTAGGGCATGAGGGAATGGGTATCTATTCCTATGCGTTTGATTTATATAATTTAGCGTTAATTCTTTCCTCCTACAGTCTTCCGTTGGCAGTATCCAAGCTGGTGGCTGCAAGAACTGCATTTAAAGAGCATAGAAATTCCTACCGTATCTTTTTATGTGCCATGGTATTTGCCATTACGATTGGATTGGCAGCAACATTGATTATCTTCTTTGGAGCGGATTTCTTTGCCGTGGTAATCAGCAACAACCCGAAGGTAGCTCTGCCGCTTCGAGTTCTTGCGCCTACCATTCTGGTGTTTTCCATAATGGGGGTTTTCAGGGGATTCTATCAGGGTAAGAATACGATGATACCGACTGCAATATCACAGATATTGGAGCAGATCGTGAATGCGATTGTTAGTATTGTAGCATCCTACCTGTTAATGAAGAATTATAGTGCGTCGGTTAATGTGGCTGCTTACGGGGCTGCCGGAGGAACCCTGGGAACTTTTATCGGTGCATTTGTCGGTTTGCTGTTTTTGGTATTTGTTTTTATCATTTATAAACCGGTTCTTAATAAGCAGATGCGAAAAGACACGGAATCCCCCCGGGAAAGTTACAAAAGCATCTATAAGCTATTAATTATTACAATCCTGCCGATTATTTTAAGTCAGACGGTCTACCAGATCAGCGGCGTGATTGATAATTCTATGTTTGGACACCTCATGGAAGGGAAAGAGATCGCTGCTTTTGATTATGAGGTACTTAAAAGTTCTGAGACGGGATTGTATTCCGGGGATAATGTACTTGCATTGATCGGGATCTACAGCAGTGAATACCGCCTCCTTAGTAATGTTCCGGTTGCAATAGCATCCGCGATGGCAGCGGCTATCGTAACGAGTATCTCCGCTGCACATGCAAGGGGATATGAAGAAGAGATCAGAAGTAAAGTAAATGCGGCTATCAAATTCAATATGATTATTGCAATCCCTTCCGCGGTCGGTATGGGAGTGCTGGCATCCCCAATTTTAAGGCTTCTGTTCCGGGATTCCTATCAGCTGTCAGCTAACTTTATGCGGCTTGGATCGATAGCAATCGTATTCTATGCATTATCGACCGTTTCGACCTCCATCCTTCAGGGAATCGGTAAATTAAAAGTACCGGTAATCAATTCTGCAATTTCGTTAGGAATTCATGTGGTACTGATGTATATATTGCTGGAATTTACGTCATTAAGCGCTTATGCTCTGGTGATCGGTAATGTTATCTTTGCTTTGGTAGTCAGCATTCTGAATTGGTTTTCCCTTGAAAAGTACTTGGACTATCATCAGGAAATCTTAAAAACCTTTGTCATTCCAACCGTAAGTTCAGGTCTTATGGGAGTCGCCGCTTATTTTATCTGCAATGGTTTTATGAAATGGATGGGGAATATTTTAATTCCTCTGTTGATTACCATTCCAATTTCGGTGGTTTTATATTTTTCCCTGCTGATTTTAATGAAAGGGCTGGATGAGCACGAGATTGCCCAGGCTCCAAAGGGAGAAACAATAGTACGTATCTTGCGTAAGATGCATTTACTGTAAATGTTGCTGTTCACACCCGACATGTATACCATGCTATGATTTCGACAAATGATATCTGATAAGGAGTATTTGCATTCGTCGGTACTTTGGCTCCGTATTTTGGAGCCTTATGTACCGCTACGTAATGAAGCTTAAGGAAAGCGTCTCCGAAGCGGATACATTTGTCGAAATCATAAGATAGACTTTGCTCGGGTGTGAATAGCAACATTTAAATGTATAAACAACCAAATAGTGGAGAAAATATATACCGAAGGAGTGTTTCTTATGAAGCTGAAAAAGGTATATATTTATCTCTTGAGTTTTTTGGGTCTTTCGGTATTGTTCAGTGCATGCTATTACCTGAGCTACCGCAGGGCGTTATATGAATTTAATAAGAGTGCAGTTGAGCGTAAAGATAACTATGAAATGCTAGAGGCAAATGTATCGCCGACGCAGATGCCGGTTGATTCTTCCAATGCTTCTACTGCTGCCAATGAAACGGAAGAGGCCGAAGAGGTAGGGACGCAGGTTTCCGCGACGGTTCTGCCGACGACAAAATACATTCTTGAAACCTATGATAAGGCCACGGATAGATTAGAAAGCCAGAAATTAAATCCGCCGGCTTATTTGGTGGGGTTAACAAGGGAAGAGATCATTGCGTATTTGGATGACTACATGAAAGATATGACGTTATCCGAATATAACAAGGGTTTGATTGCCTATGAACTTCAATCCTTCTCAGAGGAAGAGGTTGTCATCCGCAAAAGTTATGATGCTGCCTCGGTTCCTTTTCGATTCTATGTGGTTATAAAGGGCGGTTATGTGGTCGTATATAATAGTGATTTAAAGAGTGTCTATAATTATACCGGTATCGAAGCCGCAAAGCTGCCGGAAAAGGACCGGGTACAGCTTAGTCAGGGAATCTATATTGATTCCTTAGAGGAGCTTTATGGATTGCTGGAAAGCTATACGAGTTAAAGTCAGATAAATTGCAAGTTATGGATTAGAAATTATATGGATTTGGATGAATGTTCTAAGCTGTAAACCAATATAATTTTCCTTTTCAAGGCATCTTGTTTAAATTCTACGGGAAGGAAATTATAGCGGTTTGCAGCTTTTTGTATGGGAAAAATGATGATGTTTTTGATCTCCTTGTGCAAATTGATGAAAACGATTTGTTAGGAAGGCTTTTGCCACTATACCAAAAATTAAAATTCAATGAAGATTTTATTAGATATGGAAGAAACACTTGAATTCAAGGGTTAGTTAAAATATAATGATACAAATGTAAAGAAAGATTTTTAGGAGGCATTTTCGTGGGGTATGATGTCATTATAGCAGGTGCCGGTGCTTCCGGACTTATGGCGGCAATTGCGGCTGCAAGGATGGGAAGTTCGGTGCTGGTAATTGAGCAAAAGGAGAAAGCAGGGAAGAAGATATTAGCGACGGGCAATGGAAAATGTAATTTTACAAATCTGGTGCAAAGCCCAGAGTGCTACCGATCCGATGATAATGCCTTTGCTATGAGCGTACTGGACGGGTTTGATACGCAGAGGACCATTGCGTTTTTTGAAGAACTGGGGATCTGCCCGAAGGAGAAAAACGGATACCTTTATCCGAATTCGGAGCAGGCTGCCAGCGTAGTGCAGGTTCTTATGATGGAGTGCAGACGCCTGGGAGTTGATTTTGCATATAATGAAAAAGTAATTCACATTACCGAACCATATTTTACGGTAATTACCGAACATAGAATCCCTCCGGCAGCGGAGAATAAAAAAGCGATCGGGAACGGAAAAAAGGGTTCCAAGGGGAAGAGAACGGTTTCGGATACTGTTATGAACATAGAAGAGAAACGTCATTTTGCCAAAAAGCTGATTCTGACTACGGGAGGATGTGCTTCTTCGAAACTGGGCTCGGATGGCAGCGGATATCTGCTTGCGAAGCTTTTTGATCATACCATTATTAAGCCGCTGCCGGCTCTGGTGCAGCTAAAATCGCCGGAAAACTACTGCAGGACACTTTCCGGTGTCCGTATGGCCGGCAAGGTGGGCGCTTATACGAATAAGGGGATGCTCCTGTCAGAAGAAACCGGAGAGCTTATATTTACAGATTATGGGATCTCCGGTATTCCGATCATGCAGATCAGCCGATACGCTGCGAAGGCTCTGGATCAAGGGAATAAGGTGTTTTTAAAGATCGATCTGCTCCCGCAGAAAACCATCGGGGAAGTTATTCTGCTTCTTGACAGGCGAATAGGGAACAGCATCGGTAAAACGACCGAAGAGATGATGGTCGGATTGTTCCATCACAAGGTATCCTATATTCTGATTAAAGAAACCGGGCTGGATCCGATGAAAGAAGCGGCAAAGCTGAAAGACCGGGAAATAGAAGCCATAGCAATGCAGATCAAAGAGTTTCACATGAGGATTAGTGATACCAATTCCTTTGAAAATGCCCAGGTGACTGCCGGCGGTGTCGCAACCGCGGAAATTAATGAGAAGACTCTGGAATCAAAGCGAAGGAAGAATCTATACTTTGCCGGAGAACTTCTGGATGTTGACGGTACCTGCGGAGGCTATAATCTTCAATGGGCCTGGAGCTCGGGATATCTTGCCGGAACAGCTGCCGGAAGAAAAAGAAATAGTTTTGAGGAAAGTACAGGTGCAAAATGATTCGAATTTCACAGATTAAGCTTCCTATTCGGCATACGAAGGAGGATATGCTTCAGGCAATTGCAAAAGCGTTAAGACTGTCTCCCGGAAGAATCCGGGGATATGAGATTATGAAGCAATCGATCGATGCCAGAAAGAATGAGATAAAATATATCTACACCGTTGGCGTTACTCTGGCAGATGCGAATGGGGAATCGGAAAGCGCTGCGGTGAAGCACAGCCGTAATACGAATGTAACAATAGCGGATCCGGTAAAATATAGTTTTCGCCCTACCGGCAGGAATCAGCTGCTCCATCGGCCGGTTGTAGTCGGAACCGGTCCGGCAGGGCTTTACTGCGCATGGCTTCTTGCAAAGCACGGGTATCAGCCGCTTGTTATTGAACGCGGGGAAGAGGTGACAAAACGGATTCAGACCGTAGAACATTTTTGGAGTAGTAACGAGTTGAATACGGAGTCCAATGTTCAGTTTGGGGAAGGCGGTGCGGGAACCTTCTCCGATGGAAAATTAAATACCATGGTCAAGGATGTATCCCATCGATACCGTTTTGTACTTGACAATTTTGTCACACATGGAGCACCGTCCGATATTCTGTATCTGAATAAGCCGCATATCGGTACGGATAAGCTGCGGGATGTGGTGGTAAATATCCGTAATGATATTGTGCGAATGGGCGGAGAGGTGCGCTTTGGCACTAAACTGACCGACATTATCGTAGAAAATGGTGCTTTGAAGCAGATTGAAGTAAATCACAACGAGAGGATTCCCTGCGAGGTCTTAGTACCGGCGCTGGGGCACAGTGCAAGGGATACCTTTGCAATGTTTTTAAAACGGGGGTTGACGATACTGCCCAAGGCGTTTGCCGTGGGATTTCGAATTGAGCACCGGCAGGAAATGATCAGCTATTCGCAGTATGGCAGAGAGGCAGCGAGTCTGCCGCCCGCAGATTATAAACTGACCCATCAGACGTCGGCCGGGCGGGGTGTTTATTCCTTCTGTATGTGCCCGGGCGGCTATGTTGTGAATGCCTCCTCGGAGAGCGGTCATCTGGCAGTAAACGGGATGAGCAATTACGCCAGGGAGGGCGAGAATGCGAACAGTGCGATCGTTGTAACGGTAAAACCGGAGGATTTCGGTTCGGGCCATCCACTAGGCGGTATTGAGTTTCAGCGTAAGATGGAACGCATGGCCTATGAAACCGGAAGAGGGCTCGTTCCTGTACAATTATTCGGTGACTTGTTACGGAATAGGGACAGTGTTACAATAGGCTCTGTTACACCGAGGATAAAGGGCGGATACTGCCTGTCGAATCTAAACAACTGTCTGCCGGCAGCTATTACAGAGGATATTATGGAAGGCATCCTTGCCTTTGATAAAAAAATAAAAGGTTTTGCCGATGAAGAAGCGGTCCTTGCCGGAGTTGAATCAAGGACCTCATCCCCGGTTCGGATTCTGAGAAATGATCAATTGGAAAGTAATATCATTGGTATCTATCCCTGCGGGGAGGGCGCCGGTTATGCAGGGGGAATTACCTCTGCCGCAATGGACGGAATAAAAGTATTCGAGGCAATCGCTTCGAAATTCAGTCCGGTTTATTAAGTAAAAAGGAAAAAATGCGCAAAAAGACGTGTGGAAATGAGGTTAAGAATGCAGGCCAGGGAGGCACTAAAGAATAGGAAAAGAATTGTAATTAAAATAGGCTCCTCTTCCTTAACGCATATGGAAACAGGCAGCTTGAATTTAGAAAAAATGGAACAGCTCGTTCGGATTCTGACGGATTTGAGAAATCAGGGGAAGGATGTTGTTCTGGTTACCTCCGGTGCCATTGCCGTAGGAAGAAAAGCATTGGGTTTCCAGGAGAGACCTGTCGAGCGGTCAATTAAGCAGGCATGTGCGGCAGTCGGTCAGGCGAATCTGATGATGGTATACCAAAAATTATTTGCAGAATACAGCCAGATTGCGGCACAAATCCTTATGACAAAGTATACCATGATTAATGACATCAGTAGAACGAATGCACAAAATACCTTCTATGAGCTGTTTCACATGGGGGTAATCCCAATTGTAAATGAAAACGATACGGTGTCAACGGATGAATTGGATTTTGGTGATAATGATACGTTATCTGCTATTGTAACCGCATTGGTCGGAGGAGATTTATTAATCCTTCTGTCCGACATTGACGGGTTATATACCGATGACCCGCATAAAAATAAGGATGCGAAGCTAATTTCCTGCGTAACACAATTCGATGAGGAATTGTGCAGCATGGCAAAATCTTCAACGAATTCCTTAGGAACCGGCGGAATGGCGACAAAGATTTCCGCTGCGAAAATCGCAACGGCATCCGGTGCGGATATGATAATATCCAACGGAGGAGATGTGCATAACATTCATCATATCATGGATGGTGATGATGTGGGAACGCTATTCTTATCCCATAAGCAGCCAAACTTCAATATCCTGGACTACATCACCACAAAACAATATGCACGATAGCAGATTAGTCCAGACAAGGTGGAACATTTATCGAGCTTGCTCGATGAAATGTTCTGGATTGGATGGATAAGTGCAACGTGAGCTCGATAACGAAGTTATTGAGCTCCTAATCTGCGTATGGGTAGCCGAGTTCCTAATCTGCGTAAGGATGGCGAGCTGCTAATCTGCGCATGGGCGGCAAGTTCCTAATCTGCGTAAATAGCCGCTAAAAAGTATTAGCTAATAACGAAGTTTCGCAATCGCCTAACAAGTAAGTGCATTAGAAAGGAGATTCCATGAATCAGAAACAGATTGATAGAATCAATGAATTATATCATAAATCCCAAAAGGAAGGTCTGACGGAGGAGGAGAAGCAGGAGCAGGCAAAGCTGCGCCATGATTATATCGCTGCCGTCCGGGGAAACCTTAGAGGCACCCTGGATAATGTATCCTTTGTTAATCCGGACGGATCCGTAACGAAAGCAAAGGGTAAAAATAACTAAAACCGGACGGGGAGTAATGGAATGACAAAGGATCAAATCAGAAATGATATGAAAAAGCAGCGCAGTTCTCTGTCAAAAGCGGAACATGAGGATAAGAGCAGATTGATTCAAAAGCAATTATTTGAGACCGAAGCATACCTGCATTGCGGCAGTCTGCTGACCTATGTGTCCTTTGGGGACGAGGCAGATACCAGAGAGCTGATTCTCCGGGCATTTGCGGATCATAAGAAGGTTTATGTGCCAAGAGTGGATAAGAAAGAAATGGAATTCTATGAAATTCATAGCTTAGACGGGCTGATACTGAGTAAGTTTGGCATTCTGGAACCGGAGCCGGATAGCAATGGCATGTTTCCTGCGCCTGCGGCGACCCAAAATCATACAGGAGATAATCTAATGATATTACCGGGTCTGGCCTTTGATTTTAGTGGTAACCGGATTGGATATGGCGGCGGTTATTATGATCGCTATCTATCCCGCTATGCCGGCACCCGGTTTGTAAAGATTGCGATAGCATTCGATTTTCAGCTCAGAGATCACATACCGGCGGATGAATCGGATGTTAAGGTGGACTATATTATAACGCCGGCGCGGGTACTTTCTTTGCGGCCTGGTCGATAGAAGGTACCGGGCGGAGCAATTTGTTAGATAACGAAGAGATACTATTCACACCCGACATATATACCATGTTATGATTTCGACAAATGCATCCGATTCGGAGACGCTTTCGCTTAGTTGCATTACGTAGCGGTACATAAGGCTCCAAAATACGGAGCCAAAGTACCGACGAATGCAAATACTCCTTATCAGATATCATTTATCGAAATCATATCATGAACGAAAAGAATGTTCATGATCTTTAGCTCCGATCGGAAATTATGAGCGAGCTCATATTTCCTCACTACGCTTTTATTATATTATAGACTTTGCCCAGGTGTGAACAGTAACAACGAGGAAATATAAACGAAATAGAAGGGAAGGTTATTTTTATGAGCGATTTGATTCCGATTGGACAGCGTGCAAAAGAAGCATCTGTTGCACTAAGTAAAATGATGCAGGGAGAAAAGAACCGGATACTTACAGAATGTGCAAATGCACTTATGGATATGCAGACAGATATCCTGGAAGCGAATGCCAGAGATGTTGCGGCAGCCAGGGAGAAAGGGGTAAAAGACTCTTTAATTGACCGTCTCCTCCTGACGCCGGAGAGGCTTAAGGCTATGGCGGACGGGCTGCTTGAAATTACCGCCTTGCAGGATCCTATCGGCGAAGTACTCTCCATGAAGGTTCGTCCGAATGGACTTACGATAGGGCAGAAGGTGGTACCTTTTGGTGTCGTTGGTATTATCTACGAATCGAGACCAAACGTTACCGCCGATGCCTTCGGATTGTGCTTTAAGACAGGAAATGCGGTAATATTAAGGGGCGGCAGTGATGCGATTCATTCCAATTGTGCAATTGTAAAAGCATTAAGGAATGCGCTTAGGAAAAACGGATGTACTCCGGATGCCGTTCAGCTGATCGAAGATACCTCAAGAGAAATTGTCGTGGAATTTATGCGTATGAACCGGTACATAGATGTTTTGATCCCGCGGGGCGGTGCCGGTTTGATTAAAACGGTTGTAGAAAACAGTACGGTACCCGTAATTGAAACAGGTACCGGTAATTGCCATATCTATGTGGATGAATTTGCAGATTTTCCGATGGCTCTTTCGATTATTGAAAATGCAAAGACGCAGCGGCTCGGCGTATGCAATGCCTGTGAAAGTCTGGTCGTTCATGAGAAAATAAGCAGGGAGTTTCTTCCGCTGTTGATGGAGCGGCTTTTAGCCAAGGGGGTGGAAGTTCGTGCGGATGAAAGAGCCTGCCGGATCAGCAGTGCTTGTGTACCTGCAACCGAAGAGGATTATGCAACCGAGTATTTGGATCGAATCCTTTCGCTAAAAATAGTGGATAGTATTGATGAGGCAATCGCTCATATCAATTACTACAATACGAAGCATTCGGAAGCAATCATTACGAAAAGCTATGAGAACGCCTTAAAATTTCTAAATGAAATCGATGCTGCCGCAGTATATGTCAATGCTTCCACAAGGTTTACGGATGGATATGAATTCGGTTTTGGTGCGGAGATTGGAATTAGTACACAAAAGCTTCATGCAAGAGGTCCGATGGGGTTGAAGGCTCTTACAACGACAAAATATATTATCTTAGGAAACGGCCAGATTCGGGAGTAGCAAAACGAAACAATTATCATTTAAGGAGGGATAGGTAAATGGAGGATAAGAATATTTATGATTTTCCATCCGGAAATAATCTGAAAGGGTATATCAGAAAATTCGGAAAAATCGTATTATTCCTAGTTTTAATCATTCTTGCATCCATTGTTATATTTGGATCCTTTTACACAATCAAGGAGCAGGAACAGGCAGTTATTACCACCTTTGGAAGGGCAAAGACAGTAAATACGGCAGGGCTTCATTTTAAGATACCTATGATTCAGAAGGTTGAAAAAGTGGATACAACGATTCATGGCTTCCCAATTGGCTATGATGAGGATACGAATGCATATATCGATGATGAAGCAATGATGATTACAAAGGATTTTAATTTTGTAAATGTTGATTTTTATGTTGAATATAAAGTATCCGATCCGGTTAAAGCGCTGTATGCTTCGAAGGAGCCGGTTACCATATTGAAGAATTTGGCTCAGAGCAGTATTCGTACGGTGGTCGGCAGTCATGATGTGGATAGTGTGATAACGACAGGCAAGAATGAGATTCAGGCCGAAATTAAAGATTCTATTTTGAAGAAGCTGGAGCAGTATGATATCGGTATCGAGCTAATCAATATTACGATTCAGGACGCAGAGCCGCCGACAGAATCGGTTATGGAAGCTTTCAAATCTGTTGAGACAGCAAAGCAGGGGAAAGATACGGCGTTAAATAATGCCAATAAATACCGCAATGAGAAACTCCCGCAGGCGGAGGCAGAGGTGGATCAGATTCTGCAGAAAGCCGAGTCGGCAAGTACAGAGAGAAAGAATGAAGCGGAGGCAGAGGTTGCCCGGTTTAATAAAATGTATAAGGAATATAGCAAATATCCTCTGATTACAAAGCAAAGGATGTTTTATGAAACAATGGAGGATGTGCTTCCTTCCCTTAAGGTTATTATTGACAGTGAAGGCTCCGGCGTACAGAAGCTTCTGCCCTTGGAACCTTTTTTAAAACAGGAGGAGAATACCTCTGTGAAAGAGAAGGAGGAATAGGAGTGAAAAAAACAGCAAAGAAAATTTCCAGTGTATTATTTGTAATCCTATTGATTGCAGCAGCTATTCTGTTATCCGCATCCTTTGTGGTAACAAAAGAGGATGAATACACCTTAATAAAGCAATTTGGCAAGATTGAACGGATTGTTGACACCCCGGGTCTTTCCTTTAAGACGCCTTTTCTGGAAATGACCCAGACCCTGCCAAAGCAAATTATGTTCTATGATACACCGCCCTCCGACGTGATTACAATGGATAAGAAAACAATGGTGGCAGACAGCTATGTCCTGTGGAAGATATCGGATCCGGTTACTTTCGCGCAGACCCTGAATTCTTCGGTTACGCTGGCAGAAACAAGAATTAATACGACCGTGTATAATGCTATGAAGAATGTAATCAGCAGTCTGTCGCAAAACGCTGTCATCAGCGGCCGTGATGGTGAGCTGGACCAGGCATTTATGGAGAATATCGGGGATTCTATGAATAACTACGGAATTGAGCTAATCTCTGTCGAAACAAAGCACCTGGATCTTCCAAGCGACAATAAGGCAGCGGTATATGACCGGATGATTTCCGAACGTGCACAGATGGCGGCAACCTATACGGCAGAAGGAGAATCGGAAGCACAGAAAATAAGAAATACGACGGATAAGGAAGTTGCCATCAGCATTTCGAATGCGCAGACAAAGGCTGCCAAGATCGTAGCGGAAGGCGAAGCCGAATATATGCGGATTCTCTCCGATGCTTATTTGGATCCAAAGCGGAGCGAATTCTATGCTTTCATCCGTTCCCTGGAGGCAGCGAAGACTTCCTTGACCGGAGAGGAGAAAACCTTAATTCTCTCAAAGGATTCACCGATTGCACAGATCTTTTATCAGATTGATTAAGTATGAGTTATAATACTTTATACAGATTTTGGTCATATTTTTTAAATTCAGGTCATAGAATATTATGATTGAATGAAATGCAAGGAGTCTGTATCATGATAATTAACCTGGATGAAACGATTTTTTCTTACGATAAATTCGTTGCGGCTGCTAAAAGGTTATCCCAGCAATATGATGCTATTTTAAAGTGTGTCACGATTGGAAAGTCCCAAGACAATCGTGACATCCTTTTGCTAAAATTGGGTTTGGGACGAAATCACATGGTTTGCTGCGGCGGAGTTCATGCAAGGGAAACAATTAATCCAATCGTTCTGATGCGCATTGCGGAGTTTTACGCAGATTTATATATAAATTATAAAGCGGAACGGCAAGACTTGAAAAACCAATTATTAAATTCCAAAGAATATTTGGAAAATGAATATCAGCAAATGCTCTACCAATATTGTACCTATGAGCTGCTGCAAACCTTTACCATCCTGTTTATACCACTGTTAAATCCGGATGGATATATGATATCCTTAGAAGGGTTTGATTCTGTTCGAAATGAGCAGCTAAGGAAACGATGCCTGCAATATAAGATCTCTGCAGAGCAGTGGAAATTTAATGCAAGGGGAGTGGATATCAACCGAAACTTTCCCTGTAAACTGTGGCGGCAGAAGAATAAATATGACAGGGCGGCAAGTGAAAATGAAACCAGAGCTCTCATGGGGGTATTTCAAAAGTACCATCCTCTGGGCTTCCTGGACTTTCATTCCCGGGGGGAATCCATTTATTATTACCGTAGTACGATGACGGACCTCTATAATGAGAAGCAATATAAAATAGCCGGCAGGCTGAAAGAGATTACAAGTTATGATCTGATGCCTCCGGAGGAGGAGATTGACCTGGGAGATACGGGCGGGAATACGGTTCATTATTTTTCAGAGAAGTTTAACAAGCCGGCATTAACCATAGAAACGGTAGATGAGAACGCAAGCTTTCCGCTGGATCCGAAATACAGGGCTTCTGTATTTGATGATCTTAAGCTTGTTATACTGGAGTTTGGCAGCATGATAATATAGCATTAGCACTATGGTTACTGTTCACTGGAGAGTGTGAAAGAATAGAAACGAGGAAAACCATGGATAAAAGGAATACGGATGTAAATCAACTTGAGACAATAAAGCAGCAGAAAATTATAGAGGAACTAAGGAAGTCATATAAAACCGAAGAGGAAAGAACCGGGATAAAGAAAACCTATCACATTGTCACTTTTGGATGTCAGATGAACAGCCGCGATTCGGAAAAAATATCCGGTATTTTAAAACAGATCGGATATGTGGAAACGGATTCGGAGGATGCCGATTTTGTCCTCTATAATACCTGTACGGTCAGGGAAAATGCCAATAATAAGGTGTACGGACATCTTGGATATGCGAAAAAATTAAAGGAAAATCGTCCGGGTATGCTGATTGCCCTATGCGGTTGTATGATGCAGGAGCCCGAAGCAGTTGAAAATATTAAGAAAAAATACCGGTTTGTTGATATCATTTTTGGCACCCATAATATTTTCAAGCTGGCAGAATTGCTTCAGACCAGACTGCTGTCGGACCGTGTTGTGATTGATCTCTGGAAGGATACCGATATGATTGTGGAAGATCTGCCCAGTGACCGCAAATTCAGCTTTAAAACCGGTGTAAATATAATGTATGGCTGCAACAACTTCTGCAGCTACTGTATCGTTCCTTACGTCAGAGGGAGGGAAAGGAGCAGGAACCCGGAGGATATCATCGCTGAGGTCAAAGCCCTGGCAGCGGATGGCGTGGTGGAGATCATGCTGCTCGGCCAGAATGTTAATTCCTATGGCAAGAATCTCACGAACCCCATATCTTTTGCGCAGCTGTTAAAGGAAATTGAGAAAATCGACGGAATTGAACGAATTCGTTTTATGACCTCCCACCCGAAGGATCTGTCACAGGAATTGATCGATGTGATGAAGGATAGTACAAAAATATGCAGACATCTGCATCTGCCGCTGCAATCCGGAAGTACGAGGCTGCTGAAAATAATGAACCGCCGCTATACAAAAGAGAGCTATCTGGATCTTGTGGAACGAATCCGTACCGCAATGCCGGATATCTCTCTGACTACGGATATCATTGTTGGCTTCCCCGGAGAGACCGAAGAGGATTTCCTGGAGACGATGGATGTGGTAAGAAAGGTCGGATATGAGAGCGCTTTTACCTTCCTTTACTCAAAAAGAACGGGTACCCCGGCTGCAGCGATGGAGAACCAGGTGGAGGAAACGGTTGCCAAGGAACGTTTTGACCGGCTATTAAAGCTTGTGCAGGAATGCTCGGCTAAGGCTGCCGGCAGGGAAGAGCATACGGTTCAAAAGGTCCTTGTTGAGGAGGTCAATGCCCAGGATCCAACGCTCCTTACCGGAAGACTGAGTAATAATCTGCTGGTGCATTTTGAGGGAGATAAGGGCTTGATCGGGAAGATCGTTGAGGTCTATCTTGAGGAAAGCAAAGGCTTCTACTATATGGGCCGATTACTGGAAAAATAGTTACCGGGATGAGTAATCTTAATCTGCTATTATGGCTGTTTTCCAAAATCAATTGACAAAAGCTTTGGGTAATTTGTACTACAAGTATGAAATAATGCGTATTTCTGGATGAGATTCTACTATATTTTGACATAATAGATAAATTATTCGTTCGTCTACTTGACATATTTATAAAAACAGTATAAAATTTATATGTTGTATATTCTTTGTACAATGAAAACTGAATAAGGAGGTGCTCCTGTGCAAGAGGCTTTGAAAATAGCGATTGCTATTTTTGTGACCTTCGTTATAGTAGCTTTTCTTACCTGGAAAATTGCTACCGCTTATCGCATCAAGGTTTATGAAGCGAAGATCGGCAGTGCGGAAGAAAAAGCTAGAGATATCATAGATGAAGCATTAAAAACAGCGGAAACTAAGAAACGAGAAGCCCTACTCGAAGCCAAAGAAGAGGCTTTAAGAGCAAAGAATGATTTCGAGAGGGAGAGCAAGGAACGAAGAGCAGAGCTATTACGTTACGAAAAGCGTGTTTTGACCAAAGAAGAAACTTTGGATAAGAAAACCGAAGCACTGGAAAAGAAGGAATCTCGTCTGTCTGCAAAGGAATCTGAACTGGAAAAAAGAACACAAGAAGTTGAAAAATTCCAGGAAAAGCAATTGCAGGAGCTGGAAAAGATTTCAGGATTAACCTCCGAACAAGCTAAGGAATATCTTTTAAGGACTGTTGAAGAAGAAGTTAAACATGAAACCGCTGTAATGGTTAAAGAAATGGAAAACAAAGCCAAGGAAGAAGCGGATAAGAAAGCAAAGGATTATGTAGTTACAGCAATCCAACGGTGTGCTGCAGATCATGTTGCTGAGGCAACAATCTCTGTTGTCCAGCTTCCTAACGACGAAATGAAGGGAAGAATCATTGGTAGGGAAGGTCGTAACATCAGAACGTTAGAAACACTGACTGGTGTCGATTTAATTATCGATGATACTCCTGAGGCTGTTATTCTATCAGCATTTGATCCAATTCGGAGAGAAGTTGCAAGAATTGCTCTTGAAAAATTGATTATTGATGGTAGAATTCATCCTGCCAGAATTGAAGAAATGGTAGAAAAGGCGCAAAAAGAGGTTGAAATCCAGATTAAGGAGGCAGGAGAAGCTGCCACTTTAGAGGTAGGAGTTCATGGTATTCATCCGGAACTTGTCAAACTTCTGGGCAAGATGAAATTCAGGACAAGCTATGGCCAGAATGCATTAAAGCATTCCATTGAAGTAGCTATTTTATCCGGATTGTTAGCCGGAGAAATTGGAGTTGATGTTAGACTTGCAAAACGTGCTGGATTACTGCATGATATCGGCAAATCGGTCGACCATGAGATGGAAGGAACCCATGTGCAGATCGGTGTTGACTTGTGTAGAAAATACAAGGAGCCGGCAGTTGTAATTAATGCAGTAGAGGCACATCATGGTGATGTAGAATTCCAATCACTCATTGCATGTATTGTTCAGGCAGCGGATACCATTTCCGCAGCAAGACCTGGTGCAAGGCGTGAAACATTGGAGACTTATACCAATCGACTGAAACAACTTGAAGATATTACCAATAGTTTTAAAGGGGTTGATAAGTCATATGCTATTCAGGCGGGTAGAGAAGTCCGGGTTATGGTTGTACCGGAGCAGATCAGCGATGCCGATATGTTATTACTTGCGCGTGACTTATCAAAGAAAATCGAAGACGAATTAGAATATCCAGGGCAGATTAAGGTTAATGTAATTAGAGAATCACGAGTAACGGATTATGCAAAATAAGAATTAAAAAATAAAAACCTTGTAAATGTTTTTGCATTTACAAGGTTTTTTCGCATTTAAAAACTCATTTACAAGAAATCGATTGAATTGCCAATGTATAATTTAAGTGTCATAAATCATTTTAAAATTTTGATATGAATAGGACCTTATATATATTCATGTTCATGGTTTTATGTGACTTATGACACTTAAATCAATGTATAGGCCAGAAAATTTATTTGCAAAAATGCTCGTTTTAAGAAGAAAAAACGCACAAATGCACAAAATGCACAATAATTCCGTGGTACGCGGACATGTGACCATGATAGAAAATACTTTTTTTAATTTTTTTGCTCTTTTTGTTGCATTATTAAAAGTTATATATTACAATGTACAATATATTTTTTAACTGGTCTATGAATTAGCAAGCAGGAATGGTCAGTATTCGCATTTGCTGTAAAATAGTTTTTAATATTACATAAGATGCATTAATTAAGGAAAGATAATAGTAAAAAATAAGGACGGTGTATTATGGCATTAACATTATCAAAAAAAGCACAAGCAGTTAAGCCATCTTCAACTTTATCAATTACTGCTAAAGCGAAAGAATTAAGAGAAAAGGGTATCGACGTGGTTGGTTTCGGAGCGGGAGAACCGGATTTTAATACTCCGGATAATATCTGTGAGGCTGCAATCCGGGCAATTCATGACGGCTTCACAAAATATACTCCGGCTTCCGGAACACAGGAGCTTAAGAAAGCCGTTTGCGATAAATTTGGCAAATTTAATGGTATTTCGTATCAACCGGATCAAATTGTGATCAGTAATGGCGGTAAGCATTCCCTGACGAATATATTTCAGGCGATACTAAATCCCGGAGATGAGGTAATTATACCGGCTCCTTATTGGCTAAGCTATCCTGAAATTGTAAAATTGGCAGATGGAGTTCCTGTATTTGTACGGGCGGAAAAAGAACAAAATTATAAAGTGACGGCGGCACAGATTGATGCTGCCTGTACGGAGAAGACAAAAGCATTGATCATCAATTCGCCGAACAACCCCTCCGGTATGATTTATACGAGGGAGGAACTGGAGAAAATTGCAGCGGTGGCTGTTAAGAGAGATATCTATGTGGTATCCGATGAAATCTATGAAAACCTGGTTTACGGCGATGATAAGCAGGTAAGTATTGCCTCTCTTAACGAGGAGATTTATAAACGGACCATTACCTGCAGCGGACTTGCGAAAAGCTATTCCATGACCGGCTGGAGAATTGGCTATACCGGATCTTCGAAGGAAATAGCGAAAATCATGGGAAGCGTGCAGAGCCACCAGACATCGAATCCGAATTCGATCGCACAGAAAGCGGCTTATGAAGCACTGACCGGTCCGCAGGATTCTGTTTTTGCAATGAATCAGGAGTTTAACAAGCGAAGAGACTATATGTATGAAAGAGTTTCTAATATTAAATATATTTCTGCGTTAAAACCGCAGGGAGCCTTCTATCTCTTTGTAGACATAAGCGAGATCTTGGATCGGGAATATAAGGGATCGAAAGTCGGGGATGTTGCTAACCTGGCAAAAATTTTAATTGAGGAATATAATGTGGCAGTTATCCCTTGTGTGGATTTTGGATTTTGCGATCATATCCGGTTATCCTATGCAATATCTTTGGACCAGATTAAGAAGGGTCTTGATCGGATGGAGGATTTCACAAGTAAACTGGTTTAACAGGGGCGGGTAGTGTATTTTAACAAAAATAGTAAATACATTACCCTTTTTCTATGTATTAGTTTACCAATCCATTGAACTATGGTAAAATAGAATCGTATGGATAGTTACTATTCTTTCCATCAACCTTTTCGCTTACTGATTTGAGCTGCCGATGGCAGCAAATAGTCTCGCAAAAGGTTACTATTCACACCCACCATGTATACCATGTTATAACAAAAACGGAATGAGGACATTGCAAGCTCGCTTGCAATTTCCGAGTGGAGTGACAAGATCATGAACATGTTTTTT
>ENA-UOOK01000897-UOOK01000897.1-fermentation-metagenome-genome-assembly--contig:-NODE-897-length-39878-cov-4.223263_pt1 | contig 39878 bp, 31 predicted proteins | sample MGYA00245777_ERZ724023 | MGnify/ENA primary metagenome ERZ724023 (study PRJEB28704, sample SAMN03018312) | fermentation metagenome | biome: anthropogenic terrestrial biome; feature: soil; material...
ATTGAAGGACAGTCATGAGGTGGGCGAAGAAATGACGGCTAAGGTGAAGTCTCTGGCTAAGCAGATGAATTATCGGCCGAATCCTTTTGCGCAAAGTCTTCGTAAAGAGGCTCCGAAAGTCATAGGGGTTATTGTGCCGAATCTTGTAACTCACTATTTTGCAGCAGTCCTTGATGGTATTGAGGATTATGCGTCTAAGAAGGGCTATTCTGTCATTTCTGCCAATTCACATGAAGATCATTTACGAGAGAATCAGGCCATTGATAATTTCCTGGATATGCATGTGGAAGGCATTATTGCGTGTTTGGCACAGGATACAGTAGACTATAGCCATTATGACTTGCTTTATAAGATGGGGGAGCCTTTAGTCTTTTTTGGACGTACTTGCATGGAAGACAGATTTTCTAATGTTATCGGTAATGGTGACGTTGCCGCACAGGATGCGACCCAACATCTTATTGATACTGGTTCCAGGAAGATTGCTTTTATAGGCGGCCCGAATACCTTGAATATGGTTAAGCGTCGTAAGCACGGTTACTTACAAGCGTTGAGAGAAAACAGGATACCGATAGATCGATCTCTGGTAATTTGTGACAAGATTGATTTTGATATAGCCCGTCAGCATACAATAGATCTTCTGAAAAGTGTCCAGCGGCCAGATGCAATTCTTGCCTTTAATGACATTATTACTTATGGTGCTTTTGATGCCATCAAGAGTTGTGGACTGCGTATTCCGGAGGATGTGGCTATTATTGGTTTTTCAGACGGTGATACAGCAGTTTTCGTGACGCCAAAACTTTCGACTATTATGGATCAGGCACACGAGACAGGGTGGAAAGCCTGTCAACTTCTTCTAGACAATATTGCTGGAGATACAAAGGTACATCAGGTCGTGGTTCCAATGATCCTCAAGATTCGCGAAAGTTCTGAGAAAAGATAAAAGTTTATTCCTTTTTGATTCGAATTGAATGAAGAGGAGAGGAAGATATCTTTGATGAGCTAAGATCCGATATTAGTTCTTCGTGTTTCGGAAGTTATCAGAGTTGGTTGATTTCTGTTTTGATAGTTTTGTCTTTTATTAATCTGAGAAGATTGACTATCTTTATGACTATAATAATTTAATTAAAATACAATGAAAATCAGGAAATGGCTTTTTTTAATTATTCTCTTTTCTTCTGTTGTTCATTTATCGGCAGCTAATTATATACAGAAAGGCAATACAATCATTGTACATGTCCAATCTCCTGAATCGGATGGCCCTCATCTGGTTTGTCTTCAGGTAGTAGGCAATCGGATTATCCGTGTTCGAGCTACGATGGAGAACACTTTTCCGGTTAAACAGAGCCTTATCGTTGTTCCTCAGGCTGTCTGTCACACCTTTAATGTCAAGCAGAAAGGGTCACATGTTCAGGTAAGGACTTCATTTCTATGTGCTGATATTAATGTCTTAACAGGTCATGTCGCTTTTTATCATCCGAATGGACGACTCTATACTCAAGAGGCTGCCTATGGTGGTAAAACCTTTAAGCCCTTTGTAGTTCCAGATCGAGAGATCGGTGTAGGCAGTCTTACTGATGCGCAGCGAAGAGGGTGGTCCTGTCATGTGCTCTTTGACAGTCCTTCCGATGAAGCTTTCTATGGTTTAGGTCAGCATCAAGCCGGAGAACTGGATATGAAAGGATTGAACGAAGATCTCTTTCAATACAATACAAAGGTAAGTGTACCTTTTGTGGTGAGTAACCGTAATTACGGAATTCTTTGGGACAGTTATTCCTATTGCCGTTTTGGTAACCCGAATCCTTATCTGCAACTTAATCATGCTTTTACCCTGTATGATAAGTATGGGCGTACAGGAGCACTGACAGGTACTTATATTGACAAGACAGGCAATAGCCTGGAACGCCGTGAAGATTCTCTCTATTTTGAATATGGGTGTCCTCCGAAATCTGCTATAGCAAATGCTACGGATCATGGAGGGATCCGGAATCTACCTCAAGGGTTCCAACTTGGACAGTCTCGTGTTGTCTATGAGGGTTTTCTTCAGGCTCCTGTTGATAACAGTTACCATTTTATACTTTATTATGCAGGATATATTAAGGTATATCTTAATGGAAAGTTGATTGTTCCGGAGCGTTGGCGTACGGCATGGAATCCAAATGCATGGAAATTTGTCTTTCCAATGAAGAAAGGTGTGAAGATCCCTATCCGTATAGAATGGAAGCCAGATGGTGATGTCAGTTATTGCGGTTTGCGTGCAGCTACTCCAAGAAGTGATAAAGAGCAGGGTAAGTTGAGTATCTGGAGTGAGATGAGCCGTGATATGGACTACTATTTTATTGCCGGCAAGAATCTGGATGAAGTAATCTCAGGTTATCGTACACTTACAGGCAAAGCTCCTGTCTATCCGAAGTGGGTTTTGGGTTTCTGGCAGAGTCGTGAGCGCTATCGTACCAGTTCTGACATAGAAAATACGATGAAAGAATTTCGGACCCGACATATTCCTATTGACAATATTGTACAGGACTGGAATTACTGGAAGACTGATTCCTGGGGTGATCATACTTTTGATGCTTCTCGTTTTCCTGATCCTCAGGCAATGCTGGATAGTGTCCATCAGATGCATGGAAGGTTCATGATTTCCGTCTGGCCAAAGTTTTATACAACAGTTAAGAATTATAAGGCACTTGATTCTCATGGATGGATCTATCATCAAGCAATTAAGGATTCCATTTGCGACTGGCTTGGATATCTTGGCTCTTTTTATGATGCCTATGCTCCCGGTGCCCGTCAGATGTTCTGGAACCAACTGAATGAGAATATGTATAGTAAATATCACTATGGTATTGATGCCTGGTGGATGGATGCTTCAGAACCTAATGTGCGAGACTGTACGCCGATGTGGTACCGTAAGGCACTTTGTGGACCTACCAGTCTGGGTTCGAGTACAGAATACTTTAATGCTTATGCACTTATGAATGCGGAGGCCATTTATGACGGTCAACGAAGAGTGAATCCGAATCAAAGAGTATTCCTTCTGACTAGAAGCGGTTTTGCCGGTCTGCAACGTTATAGCACTGCTACCTGGAGCGGGGACATCGGCACCCGTTGGGAAGACATGCGTGCTCAGATTACAGCGGGATTGAATTATTCTTTATCAGGACTGCCTTTCTGGGGAATGGATCTGGGTGGCTTCTCGGTAGAGAACCGTTATGTAGCTGCTCAGAAACTTTTTGATCGTACTGGCACAGAAAATGCTGATCTTAAGGAGTGGCGGGAGTTACAGACTCGTTGGAATGAGTTGGGATGCTTCGTCCCCCTATACCGTACTCATGGGCAGTGGCCATTACGTGAAGTTTGGAATATAGCTCCTGACAATCATCCTGCTTATAAGGCAATTGTTGCAACAGACCGTTTTCGTTATCGAATGATGCCTTATCTCTACAGTCTTGACGGAGCTGTTCATTTCCGTGACTATACGATGATGCGAGCATTGGTGATGGATTTTAACGGAGATCCGAAAGTTAATGATATTCGTGACCAGTGGATGTTCGGACCTGCACTTATGGCTTGTCCGGTGACCCATTATAAAGCGCGGAGCCGTCAGGTTTATCTGCCCAAGCAGCGTGGATGGTATAATCTTTGGACGGGGCAGTATGATGCCGGTGGGCAGACCATTACTGTGGATGCTCCTTATGATCGTATTCCTGTCTTTGTCCCTGCAGGTTCTATTATTCCTTTCGGACCTGCTGAGGAATGGAGTGACCAGAAACCGGCGGAATTGATAGAACTTTATGTTTATGAAGGTGCTGATGCAAACTTTACTCTTTATGAAGATGAGGGGACTAATTATAATTATGAAAAAGGAAAGTATGCAACAATACCTTTCTATTATAATGAAATCCATAAGACATTGACAATTGGGAAGCGGAGAGGATCTTTCGGGGGAATGCTCAGGAATCGCCGTTTCCGTGTCGTTGTCGTGAAAGCAGGACAAGTCCGTCCATTGAATCTGGATCATCCAAAAGGAATTATGGTGTCCTATAATGGGCAAGAAGAAAGCATACAACTTCATTGATGCTTTAATCATCTAATAAGAAAATCAGGAGCATATTTTAAGAAAGGAAACAGACTAAAGAACTTGTAAGGACAAACAATATACAAATGAAACGTATTTTGAGAAGGATTATGATATCGGCACTACTTTTGTCGATTAGTTTCCTTGGAATTCAGGCAGGAGAGAGAGCTTGTTTTGATGATGGGTGGCTGTTCTTTCTTGGAAATGATACGAGGATGTCATTAAAAAACTATGATGATTCTCTCTGGAGAAAACTCGATCTACCGCATGACTGGGCTATAGAGGGGGATTTCAGCGATCATAATCCCAGTGGTGCCGGTGGTGGGGCTCTTCCCGGAGGAACAGGCTGGTACAGAAAGCATTTTTCTCTATCCGATCTGCCCGATCAAGGAAAATCGGCCTGTTACTTCATTGACTTTGATGGAGTATATATGAATTCGACGGTTTATCTGAATGGTCATGAATTAGGGAATCGTCCTTATGGTTTCAGTTCTTTCCGTTATGAACTTACTCCTTATCTGAACCCTACTGGTGATAATGTGCTGGCAGTGAAAGTAGATAATAGTGAGCAGCCCAATTGCCGTTGGTATAGCGGTTGTGGCATTTACCGCCATGTATGGGTTACTGGTTCAGCAACTCTTCATATTGCTCATTGGGGATTACATGTTATATCTGATGCGGATGGCCTGGTGACAATCAAGGTAACCTTAGATGGGAATGTTGCTGATAGAAAGAATCCGGTGATCCAATACCGTGTTCTTGACCGATCAGGCCGTATGGTCGCTGAGAGTAAAAGTCATCATTTGTCTGTACGCTTGAAAGTGCATTCTCCTCATCTGTGGTCAGTCGGACACCCTTATGTCTATCAAGTCTGTGCACAAGTACTTCTTCATCATCGTGTGGTGGATACCGCGATAACGACTACAGGTTTTCGTTCTTACCGTTTTGATCCAAAAACCGGTTTCTGGTTGAATGGCAAGAACTTTAAGATTAATGGAGTATGTGATCATCATGATCTGGGTTGCCTGGGAGCTGCTTTAAATGAAGACGCTCTTCATCGACAGTTGGTCATGTTGAAGAATATGGGTTGTAATGCTATCCGTTGTTCACATAATCCTCCAGCACCTGAACTTCTGAATATGTGTGATACGATGGGCTTTATTGTTATGGATGAGGCCTTTGACATGTGGAGAGAGAAGAAAACGAAGGATGATTATGCACGCTTTTTTGATAAATGGCATGAACGGGATCTTTCAGACATGATCCGCCGGGATCGGAATCATCCCTGTATATTAATGTGGAGCATAGGAAATGAGGTTCTCGAACAGTGGTCGTCCAAAGGACCTGATAAACTGACACTTGATCAGGCTAATCTATTGCTCAATGCAAAGCATGATGCGTCATCACTTTCTCATTCCTCGCATCTTTCTCCAAATTCATTACTTACTCTTCATCTGGCAAATATCGTAAGGCGGTATGATACGACACGTCCTATTACGGCTGGTTGCAATGAACCTGATCCGAATAATAATCTTTTTAAGAGTGGAGCCTTGGATATCATAGGATATAATTATCATCGGCAATGGATAAAGGATGTTCCTGAGAATTTCCCGAATAAGCCTTTTCTGATGACGGAAAGTGTCAGCGCCTTGATGACCCGTGGTTATTACAAGATGCCGTCTGATTCCATATATGTCGTTCCAAATCGGTGGGATCGTTCTTATACGGATCCATCTATGATGTGTTCTGCTTATGATAATATGCATGCGCCATGGAGCAGTACTCATGAGGAAACCTGGGATATTGTCAAGCATACGCCATATTGTTGTGGTCAATTTATCTGGACGGGTTGGGACTATATCGGTGAACCTACTCCATACGATTTTCCCGCTCGAAGCAGTTATTTTGGAATAATAGATTTAGCCGGTTTTCCTAAGGATATTTATTATATGTATCAAAGTGAGTGGACAGACCGTGATGTGTTGCATCTGTTTCCACATTGGAACTGGTTACCAGGACAGACGATTGATATGTGGTGTTACTATAATCATGCTGATGAAGTGGAACTGTTTATCAATGGGAAGAGTCAGGGTGTGCGGCGGAAAGTCAATGATCACCAGTATCATGTCATGTGGCGTGTGAGGTTTGAACCTGGTACAGTTAAGGTCGTAGCCCGTTCAAAAGGGAAGGTAGTAGGTGAGGAATCGATTCATACGGCGGGTCCTCCTAATCATATCCGGCTGATGGCGGATCGTACGAAACTTGTTGCCAATGGCAAGAATTTATCATTTGTAACTGTTGAAGTTGTTGATAAAAATGGCAATCTTTGTCCGAATGCAGATCCTGAAATTTATTTTGATGCCAAGGGGCCTGCTTCAATCGTTGGAGTTGATAACGGATGCGAGTTCTCTATGGAACGTTTCAAGGACAATAAGCGTAAGGCTTTCTTTGGAAAATGCCTCGTGGTGCTGGAGTCGGCTAAGGTCTCTGGAAAGGTTACGCTCACAGCTTGTGGAATTGATCTTCAGCCGGCGGTTTTGACTCTTCAAGTTCGATAGATACGTGTTGTGACTGTTGCTATCCTTAACTGCAATAATTTTTTTCAGTGATATAAAAGTATAAGAAACATAAGGATTTGTGGCCTTCTTATTTTTAAGAGTCCTTCTAATGTTAACAAACTATTATGGTCAACAGATACCTATCTGATTTTTTTTTATTACCTTTGCCCTACTCAAAGAATAACGGAAAATGAAAAAAGTAGTATACATTGCAGCTGTACTCATTTTGTCTACTGGAGTTTTCAGCTCTTGTTCCAATAAAAAAAAGAGTAATGATATTATCGTACCAAAGAGTGCTGTGACTCCTGTAAAAAAGCATATCCAGAGTATGAGTGTTTCACATGGTGTACATACTGTTTCCTGGGGCGGAAACACCTATACCATTGATGTACTTCGTAAATCAGACCCTTCACTGCCACAAGCTCAAGTGGATGAGAATACGAAATACTATGACAATAAGATAACTGTAAAGATTCTTCGTAAAGATGGTTCGGTCTTTTATAGTCGTACTTTTTCAAAGTCTGATTTCTCTACTTATGTAGATGCTGACACAAAAACAAAGGGTGCTTTACTGGGAATTGTCTTGGTAAGGGCAGAAAGCAATGACCTGCTTTTTGCAGTAAGTGTAGGTTCACCAGATGTCAATAGTGATGAATATGTTCCTTTGGATATGAAAATCACTCGTACAGGCTCTGTCAGTATTAGTAAAGATAATAATCTGGATACGGGTTCGGATACTCAATCAGATGTGGAAGAATAAGGTGAAAAGGTATTTCTGATTAGATTATCTAAAGAATGAGGGCTGGAATTCAATTGCATTCCAGCCCTTATTCTTAGAACTTTGCCATCTTAATTGCATCTACTGCACATTCATCTCCTTTATTTCCTAATTTTCCACCACTACGGTCGACAGCCTGTTGATGGTCATTAGTAGTAAGGAGTCCGTAGATGACTGGAATTTCCTGAGTCGCGTTCAAACGTGCAATTCCGTAGGTGACTCCTTGGCAAATATAGTCAAAGTGAGGTGTATCTCCTCTAATCACACTGCCCAGGATAATTACGGCGTCATAGCCACCATTCAAAACCATCTGGTGTGCACCATAGATGAGTTCAAAACTTCCTGGTACTGTTTTTATATGAATATTTTCGGGTAGGCAACCATGCTTACCGAGAGTTTCTACTGCTCCGTTGAGCATGGCACCTGTAATATCATGATTCCATTCTGACACAACAATTCCAAAGCACATATTACTGGCATCGGGAATACTGTCGAAATCGTATTCAGAAAGATTATGTAATATTGTTGCCATTATTTTGTAGAGGCCCTTTCTATATATTTATCAATTTCATGGCTTTGGACAATAGCGGCGTTGACATATTTTTTCTTAATATCCTGATAGATCTTTAAGGCATCGTCCTTTTTACCTTGACTTTCTAAGATTTCCCCAGCTTTAATCAAATAGGTAGGAGAAAGGCTGTTGTTCCGGTGATCCATAGCATGCTTGTCAGCCTTTTCTGCTGCTTTCTTAAAACTGCTTATGGCCTTATCAAGCTCACCATTATGAGCATAGGCATCTCCTAAGGCTCCGATAGCAGCCGGACTTACCATCTGATCATTCTTCGGGCTATATTTCTTGAGATATTTCAGTGCATCTGGCCACTTGTTCAGATTAGCATAGCAGAGGCCTGCATATAGATTGGCCAGATTTCCGGCATCTGTACTTCCATAGTTGTCAGCGATAGCTACAAAGCCGTTATATCCAGCTCCGTCTCCATTGAGAGCTTTATCGAACATTTCATTGTCAAAATATTCCTGACCGCGACCAAGTTCTGTACTGGCTTTGTTCTCATTAGGAACGGCAATGAAATTATGGTAGGCTACAATGCCGGCAACAATTACGATGATGGCTACTACAATCCATGTGAGGTATTTCCTGTTTTGTAAGAAGGTAGCTTCAGACTTATTGAGGGTATCATTCATATCAATAGAACCCTGTTTCTTGTTTTTTGCCATTATTATTAATTATTTTTATTATTTCATTATTGGTCTTAACCGCATTAATATACCTGCTATAAACTTTTTATGCTTTTCAAGCAAGTTATTCATGGCGGACTATTCGTACCGTCTCTTGCTGTTGTTATCAAACAGCTCTTTATCCTTATAGCTTAAACGTGACAAAATTACTTATATTTTCTCATATATTGAAATTTATCAGGCACTTTTTTCGTTTTTCATGACTAAAAGGTTTAACTTTGCAAGAAGTAATGCATCTAGAGGGTTTTAAGGATATGATTCTCAATCGGATTTCTATTGTAAACTTTAAAAATATTAAGGCAGCGGATTTGGAATTGTCGCCGAAGATGAACTGCTTTATCGGCCTCAATGGAGCCGGGAAAACCAACTTCCTGGATGCGGTGTACTATTTGTCTTTCTGTCATGGCGTTTCTGGTTCTCCGGATTCTCAATTAATCAAGCATGATGAGGATTTTTTTATGCTTGAGGGCAATTATGATTCATCTGATGAGGTGCAGGATGTCATATCTTGTGCTATGAAGAAAGGTCGGAAAAAGCATTTTAAACGAAATGGGAAAGACTATAGAAAACTGTCTCAGCATATCGGTCTTATTCCGCTTATTCTAATTTCTCCTTCCGATATTTCCCTAGTCATAGGTGGTGGCGAGGAGCGGAGAAAGTTTATGGATGTAGCTATTTCCCAGTATGACCATACCTATTTGAGTGCCTTAATGCGTTATGATAAGGCATTGCAGCAGCGTAATGCCCTATTGAGGGAAGAAGCAGAGCCTGATGCTACTCTTCTGGATGTTCTCGAGGATGAAATGGCCCGGCAAGGAAATATCCTCTTTGATAAGCGTGATAATTTTATAGAAAGGTTAATACCTGTATTTCAGGAGATTTATCAGGATATTTCTGATTGTCAGGAGGAGATTTCCTTAAAGTATGTCTCTCATGCCAGAGAGGGTGATTTGTTGGAGATTCTTCGTTCAGGAAGAATGCGTGATAGAGCTGTGGGACATTCTCTTCACGGTGCTCATCGTGATGACCTGGAAATGTTAATTGGGGGATATCCTCTTAAACGTGAAGGGAGCCAGGGACAATTAAAATCTTTTGTACTTTCATTGAAACTGGCACAGTTTGATTTTTTAAGGCAGAAATCTGATGGTATCATGCCTCTGTTGCTACTGGATGATATATTTGACAAATTAGATGTCTGTCGTGTGGAAAGAATTGTTCGTCTGGTTTCCGGACGGCATTTTGGACAGATCTTCATTACGGATACGAATCGTGATCATCTGGACGGTATTTTAAGGCAGGGAGATGGTGATTATCGGATTTTCTTGGTAGACAATGGGAATATTGTAGAAAAGAGTGAGTGAAAGAATTACATTTCAAGAGATGGATCAGAATGTGTGATTTTTCTTGAAGAGAACGTATTGGTATAAGAAAGGAAGATAAGCCGATGTTCAGAAGGAAGGTAGAGTCAATTGATGATGTGCTCAGACTTGCACTGCGTAAGGATGGCCTTGAAACTCCGTTACAGCAACGGCATCTTATTAATGAATGGGGCGTTATAACCGGTCCAGTTGTCGAAAATTATACAACAAACCTGTTTATTCGTAACCAGATACTCTTTGTAAAACTCCTTAATCCAGCTCTTCGTGCGGATTTAGCGATGATGAAGTCAGCACTTGTCAAAAAGTTGAATGACAAGGTAGGCAGAAGAGTGATTGTCGATATCCATTTTTACTGATCACTCTTTTTGTTGACTTTCTCTAGATTGCTGAGCTTTTTTATTCAGATCTTCAGAAGTTGAGGTGAAGGCAGATATTACCTCGTCCATCTTAACATCGTAAGGGCCAGTGGGTATATGGGTAAACTTTTGGAAATCAAAGCAGATACCGATTTTGTAGCACTGAGGAATCTTCTCCAATAGTCTGTCATAGTAGCCTTTTCCACGGCCAAGACGATTACCGTAATCATCAAAAGCCATCCCGGGAATGACCGCAACATCGATTTGATCCAGGTTGAGAAAGGGTACACCTGCGGGCTCTGGAATATGATAAGCGCCTATGTGTAGATCTTGAGGACCTTTGTACTGGCGAAGTTCAAGCTCTTCCTGATTGATGACTACCGGTAAGAGAACAGTCTTTCCTTTCTTGGACAGATTGTCAAGCAATCCCTGAGTTTCGACCTCATCCGGCAAAGCGGCATAGAGTAGGATCGTTGATGCTGTTCTGATGTTGGGGTGTTCCAGTATTTCTCTGGTAATTATCTCAGATTGTTTTCTTTTTTGTGAAGAGCCCACCATCCGTTTCCGTTCCCGAATCCACTGTCGCAGTTGTTTCTTGTCAAGCATGAATCTGATATTTCCAGTTATGCATATACCTTGGCTTGAGGATCAATGGGGCAAAAGCAATCTTATGCCTTGACCATGTCCTCTTTTTCTTTTCTTTTGCCTTGGAAAGAGGTTCCTTTTTTGCTGATTTAGGACTAGGGGCGGGGCGTTTCGGGAACGAAGCATGGTTGCGGAATACTTCTAGAGCCTTTCTGATTACCGGATCGTCCTGATTGATATATTCATTCCATGCCTCTTCATCGAGCATGTTGTAGATAATCCGGCTATTGATATACCGTTGAAGTAGTTTATGAGATTTCCGAATCAGCAGATTGCGGCGTTTCAGCCCATTGGCAGCTGCATAAGTCGCAAATTTATTTACCAAATCCTGATGGTCAAGGTAATCTGCGAGTTGCTGCATCTCCTTGAAGTTGTTAAGTTTTGGTCTGTTGTTGTCAGTATATGTAAATGCATATTGCAAGATAATGCCACTCATAGCGGCCTCTTTGAAATAAGAAGTTATTCCGATAGTATCTTCTGGTACGAAGATATCAGGTATAATACTTCCTCCGCCGTAGACGACACGGCCGAGTCTTGTGTGATAAGCCGGTCCATGGTGCTTGATGCTGTCACGGGAGAAGAACTCTCCGTGTTCATAGCGATTGAGAAGATCTTCCTCATAATCTTTGTCGTCTCCCAGCGAGTACGGTTTCTGTATGCATCGTCCCGAAGGTGTATAATAGCGGGCAATGGTGAGCCTGATCATACTTCCATCAGGAAAGGCAATCTGCTGTTGAACTAATCCTTTACCAAAGGTGCGGCGACCGATGATTGTTGCACGGTCATTGTCTTGCATAGCTCCAGAAAAGATTTCAGCAGCAGATGCAGTACCTTCATTGACCAGAACGACCAACGGAATATTCTGATAACTTCCATTGCCATTGCTTAGATAATCCCTTCGTGGGCTCTTGCGCCCTTGAGTATAGACAATAAGTCTGTTCTTTGGGAGGAATTCGTTGGCTATCTGAACGGCACTTTCGAGATAACCACCTGTATTATCCCGTAAATCAATGACCAGATTCTTGAATCCTTTCTGAGAAAGTTTGGCCAATGCAATAAGTGTTTCCGGATAAGTTGTTTCTCCGAAATCCTTGATGCGGATATAACCGGTGTTATCATTAAGCATATAAGTTGTAGTGACGCTCTTTTGAGGAATTTCCCCACGAGTAACAGTAAACTGATGAATCTTTTTGCTGCCAAAACGGATGATGCCAATTTCTACCTTTGTATCTTTGGGGCCTTTCAAGCGATGCATGGCTTCTTGATTCGTCACTTCTTTACCGGTGAAATTCTTATTGTTGACCTGTACGATACGATCTCCGGCAAGAATACCGGCACGTTCAGCCGGTCCGTTCTTAATGACGTTTTCCACATGAATGGTATCATTCCTGATGGTAAACTCAATGCCCACTCCTGCAAAAGAACCTTTGAGGTCATCATTGGCTTCCTGTGCATCCTTGGCACTGATATAGACCGAATGGGGATCTAATTGCGCCAGAATAGCAGGGATCGCTTTATCTACAAGAGAATCGATGTTAACCGGATCAACATATTGATCTTCAATAATGTGAAGGAGATTATTCAACCGATTACTTCCAGAGTTGATAATGCTGAGTCTGTTACCACCAAAGTGGTTAGAAAAGAAAGAGCCAATAACGATACCGATAACGACGCAGACAGCCATTATAATCGGCATGAAACGTTTGGATTTATTTACATTCATCATGAGTAAATAGTTGCTTATTTAGATTGTATTGAGGACTGTTCTTCCTCTTCAATATTCAAATAGAGAACTTCGATTCCTGCACGAGTGAGTAAATTAATACCATCATCGAGGCGATATTTCTCGCCATATACCACTCGTTTAATGCCAGCTTGGATAATCAGTTTAGCACATTCGATGCAAGGTGAAGCTGTAACGTAAAGAGTACTCCCATAACTGTTATTGGAACTTCGGGCGAGTTTGGTAATTGCATTTGCTTCAGCATGAAGAACGTAAGGTTTGGTCAGTCCATTGTCATCTTCACAGATGTTCTCAAATCCACTTGGAGTACCATTATAACCATCACTGATAATCATTTTGTCTTTAACTACCAATGCTCCGACCTTTCGTCTTTTGCAATAACTGTTTTCTGCCCAGATACGGGCCATGCGCAAATAGCGAATATCCAACAGATGTTGTTTGTTCTTATATTGTTTTTCTTCTTGCGTCATTTTCCTGATCTTTAGAGAGTTTTGGATGCTTGATGCCATTGCGCTCTAATAGTGCATCAATGGTCGGTTCCTGGCCACGGAAGCGTTTATAGAGTGTCATTGGATGTTCTGTCCCTCCCTTTGAAAGAATACAATCGCGGAATCGTTGTGCTGTAGCACGGTCAAATATCCCATTTTTCTTGAAGACGCTGAATGCATCTGCATCAAGGACTTCCGCCCATTTATAGCTGTAGTAACTGGCAGCGTATCCGCCTGACATGATGTGGGAGAACTGTACCGTCATACAGCTTTCAGGAAGTACTTGTAAAAGTTTAACAGGAGCCTGGGACTTTTGCTCAAAAGCAATCAAGTCTCCGGTCAGTGGAGTGGTCCTTGTATAGTAAGCCATGTCCAGCAATCCGAAACTAACCTGTCGCATGCAGCTGTAGGCCATGAGAAAATTCCGGCTTTTAACGATGCGGTCAATGAGTTCGTCTGGAATCGGCTCTTTGGTTTTATAGTGAAAAGCGAAGGTTTGCAGAAAATCTTTCTCAACGGCAAAGTTCTCCATAAATTGCGAAGGAAGTTCTACAAAATCCCACCACACATTGGTACCGGAAAGGCTCGAGAAACGAGTGTTGGCAAACATCCCATGAAGAGCATGTCCGAACTCATGCAGGAAGGTTTGTACTTCACTCCATGTCAATAATGCCGGTTTTCTAGTTGTAGGTTTGGTGAGATTCATTACGATGCTCACATGAGGGCGGATGTTTTCTCCGTCTTTTTCAATCCACTGCTCCTGAAATTCAGTCATCCAGGCCCCCTCTTTTTTCCCCTTACGCGGGTGGAAGTCTGTGTAAAGTACGGCTAAGTAACTACCATCTTTATCATATACTTCGTAAGCTTTGACATCGGGATGGTAGACCGGAATGTTGGGATTGTATTTAAAAGTTATTCCATAGAGGCGGGTTGCCAGACTGAAAACACCCTTAATAACCTTGGAGAGTTCGAAATAAGGGCGAAGCATCTCAGCATCCAGATGATATTTCTTCATCTGGAGTTGATGGGAATAATAGCTGAAGTCCCAGGGTTCCATCTTGAAGTCAGGTCCCTCTTCTTCCTGAGCTATGGAATTTACCTCTGCAACTTCTTGCAAGGCAACAGGCTTATAAGCTTTGATCAGATCATCAAAAAGTTTATAAACAGTCTGGATATTTCCGGCCATACGTTCTTTTAGAACATAGTCTGCATAAGTAGAGTATCCCAAGAGTTTGGCAATTTGCAAACGTTTGTTTACGAGTTGGCGGCAAATCTCGATATTGTTTTCCTTGTTATTGTGTGTGCAGACGGTATTCTTGGCCCGATACATCTTTTCGCGGAGGTCCCGACGCGTGGAATAAGTCATAAAAGGAGAATAACTGGGGTAATCAAGCGTAAAAGTCCATATCTTTTTACCTTGTTCTATGTGTTCTGCTGCATCCAAGGAGGATTGTGGCAGTCCATCAAGTTCTTCCGGATCAGTAAGATTCAAGACGAAGGCTTTATTTTCCTTTAATAAGTTTTGAGAAAATTGCAAAGTAAGCAGACCACATTGTTCTGTCAATTCCCTCAGGTGATTCTTACCATCATCATCAAGCAACGCACCACTCCTGACGAATCCTTCATAGCTTTTGTCCAGAAGCATGTTTTCTTCAGGAGTCAGAGTGCCATGGTGATCATGTACATATTTGATCCTTTCAAATAATTTCTGGTTCAGACTAATGTCGTTAGCATGTTTGGTCAGGATAGGACTTAACTTTTGCGCCAGCGCTTCAAGTTGGTCATTGGTCTCAGCACTTAGCATGCACGAAAAAACGGTAGAAACCCGATTCAGAAGATCGTAATAGTGATCACCTTTGCTTTTATCCTCCCAGTCAAGAGTGTTATCGAAAGTAGGGGAATCCGGATTGTTTATGATTCGTTCAATCTCTTCATCTTCACGACGAATACCTTCAAGAATAGCTTCTTCATAATCTTGGGCAGATATGAGATTAAATGGAACCGTAAGATGCGGTGTGCCATAAGGAACGAAAAATGGATTCTGGTGTTTTTGTTTCTCTACTTCGTTTTTTGTCATGCTCTTTCTCTATTTTGATACAAAGGTAGTGAAAATTGTCGCTTTACAGATATTAAATTGCTGAATTTAACATCTATTTCATCCCTTTGTAAATTGCTTCCTATAAAGTGAGTTGACATTATTTTTCTTCTCAGTTTCTGCCCTTTTGTGGACCGTGATATTTTCAAGGTTATTGTCCATGAGTAATTTTTCCAGTGCGGGAATGATAATCTTTCCGCGTGAGAGAGTGGCAAGACCGTAATGGCTTAACAGATTTAAGGCACGGGATATATCCAACCGACTTTCATTGAGTTCTTTTGCAAGGTCTATCATTCTGATATATACAGTCTTAGGGCCTGCAGGACGGTCACAATGTGATTCCAGAAAGCGGGCTATGCGATGCCCTATGTCTTGGGGTGTTCTTCGCCAGGGGTGTCTGGAAAGTTTTTGTGTTTGTGCACTGATGATGTTGAGGAGATTAAGTCGAAAGATGCTGAATTCTTGTGAAAGTCTCATTACTTCCACTTTTTCTAAGGTCATCAGGCTAACTTCTGTTTTACAAATAAAATTTTTTGTGAAACGTTGGTGTAGTCCGAATAGCCGTTCAGGTTGCAGAACCTCAGGAGCAGATAGTTCTTCGATGAAACGATAACTGTGGTCATCTGCTGAGGATTCCGCATTAAGTGTACCTTTCAATAGAAAATAGAGACGGTCGCATGGTTCATTCTCCATGATCACCATTTTCCCTTTGTGGTATTTTAAGAAGCCGAAAGGGGTATGAGAGATGACCTTGGAGAGGTCATCACGGCTGAGTCCTAAAAAAAGAGGCAATTTTAGGAGTTGGTCATAAACTCTTAGTTCGGCCATGATGTTGTTTTTGGACCGTGGTCAACTGATCATCGGTAATTTTATCTTTCATGCCTGGAGAATACCATTCTTTAAGTTTTCCCTTATCATCAGCATAGATAAAATAGACCATAAGTTCTGGATGTTTCTTAAGTACAGCTTTTGCGCCGTTTACACCGAGAACCATAAATGCAGTAGCATAGGCATCAGCAGTCGCACAGTTTTTGGCAAGAACAGTAGAAGATAGCAAACTGTGCTGGACAGGATAGCCGGTATGAGGGTCAATGGTATGAGCAAACTTCCGTCCTCCTTTATAATAAAAGTTCCGATAGTTTCCACTTGTTGCCATCGCAATATTCGTTACTTTAAGGACGGTTTCTATTTCCTGATTCGTATTTAGAGAGTCATCTGTAGGCTTAGTTACTCCGATGTGCCAGGGAACAAGTTTTTGATCGATACCGCTGGCTACAATTTCTCCTCCTATTTCAACAATAAAGTTCTTGATGCCATTTTTTCTCAGGAAATCAGCCACGACATCACAGCCATAGCCTTTGGCTATGCCTGAACAATCAAGCATGACACGAGGGTCCTGTTTGATGATCTTCCCATTGACAAGTTTAACCTTATTGAATCCTACAAAAGACCTCAGGCTATCCACAACTGCTGGGGCAGGAGCTTTTCCCTTTTTGAAACCGAAGCCCCATGTGTTAACCAGAGGAGCTACCGTGATGTCGAATGCTCCGCCTGTCTCTGTAGAAACTTCTTCAGCTAAAGAAAAAACATCGGTGAACATCTTATTGAGTTTAACAGTCCTGTTTTGGTTGACCTGTGTAATAATAGACTGGGGGTTAAAGGGTGAGAGGGAAGCATCAACCTCATGAAGTGCCTCGTCAATGCCTGTCTGGAGATCTTTATCATTCTGATAGGTGATATGGTATACTGTACCAAAAATGAACCCCGTGTCTTTCTGATAAGGCTGAGGCCGTTGCTGACGGATTATGTAGACTGTTCCGATAATCAGAAGAAAGAGGAATGGAATCTGCCATCTTAGTCTTTTGCGATTTCTTTTATTCATAAGATTTGATATTTCAGTTCTTTTTATCGTGTTATTTCAAATAAAGTAGTATTCACTTTCCGATGCTGTTTAAAACTGGAAGATCAGATTAAATGTACCACCCAGTCTGCTTCCTCCTTGTTTACCGAATCCTGGTACGTACCAAGTGTTCCCGATGCCTCCATCATTATGGAAAAGGCGTCTCCGGCATCTTATGCTCCATCCTAAATGTATAGGACCGGAGATCTTAACATCTACACCTGCTACTGCTTCTATCCACTGGTAATGAACTTGTATGTCTTTAGCACTGTATGGTGCAATTCCTCCCCAGACAGGATCGGTCACTCCCGGACTTGTGACATCGAACTTATAGGAAGTAAAGGCATAACGAAAGCCACCATAAAGTCTGTATATGTCATGTTTGTTTTTAAGTAAATTAAAATCCAATCCTATCCGGATATAAGGTGCATTGGTTTTATAATGCAGATTGGTCGATTCATCTTTGGCGTCTGCTTTGCCATATCCTAATTCTACAATAGGAAAGTATTTGTCTTTGATGTCCACTCTTAAAGCCGTTTCATACTGACCATAATCGCTAAGCCACATTTGAGCGGCCCCCAAGAGGTCGAATGTCACTTCGAAACCGCGGAAAGTAGCTGTAGTATCAGCTATGGCTTTAGTTGTCGGACGATTTTTCGTCTTAGGGGATATTTGCCGAGCATTTATGTCAGGACTCCACAGGAGTGACAGACTAATCGTGATAGCGGAAATAAATATAGAAATGTGGTTGTGAAGCATCATAGTTCACTTGAGTGTTATGTATGACGATAGAATCAATGGCATGAGTAGTATAGCTTATGCCTGTAAGGGTATGAAAGTAGGCAGGATTGCAGTCAACAGATTCAAAATGCGTTTGGTCTTTCTTGTTTACGATTACTGTATCTGTAAAGGTCTGTTTATCAGTTCTTTTAATGTGGAAGTGAAATACATCCTGGGCATTGGCATAACTCATTGGCAGTTCGAAACTGTCTATCTTTACAGCTTGATTCAGAAGTATAGTATCTGAGCCATCTGAAATGCGGTTGGTCGTTACGGTCAGTGTATCCAAAAGCATTTTCACATCACCCTTTAGCTGGTATTTTGTGTAGACCCTGTTTTCGTAAGGGCAATCCAAACTAGAACATCCTGTCAGTAGAACACCTGCCAGGAGAGTAACTATCGTGACTATGCGAAAAGTTCTTTCTCTTCCGGATCTTTTTTTTATCTTTTTTGTTTCCATAAATAATTCCTTCTAATAAGAAGTAGTCAAATAAATGGTTTATCTTGATGAATACACTGATTCAGAAAGATTGGCATGATACATTTTTTATCAAGCTTTGGCATTTAAATGAATTTCTTCAGCGATCTGATAATCATTCCGTCTTATATTTTGCCGGCTGATTAAGTCTCCTAAGAATCCAGCAAGGAAAAGTTGGGTACCTAATATCATAGTTGCCAAAGCAATAAAGAAATAGGGAGAGTCTGTGATAAGATTTCCGTATATTCCTTCATGGAGGGCAATGAGCTTATCCGCTCCAAGAATAATAAGTGCTATAAAACCGATAAAGAAAACAAGAGATCCTAGAAATCCGAATACATGCATCGGTTTTTTGCCGAAGTTAGTAAGAAACCAAAGCGTAAGCAAGTCAAGATAACCATTGAAAAATCGGCTAACACCGAATTTTGATTTACCATATTTGCGAGCTTGATGGTGCACTACTTTTTCTCCGATTTTTTCAAAACCTGCATTCTTAGCCAAATAAGGAATATAACGGTGCATCTCTCCGTAAACTTCAATATTCTTTACAACTACATTTTTGTAAGCTTTTAGTCCACAGTTGAAGTCGTGGAGGTTATGGATTCCACTGATCCAACGGGCTGTAGCATTGAAGAGTTTGGTCGGGATTGTCTTTGATAGGGGGTCGTATCGTTTCTTTTTATATCCCGAGACCAGATCATAGTCTTCTTCTGTGATCATCTTGTATAAGCCAGGTATTTCTTCTGGGGAATCTTGAAGATCAGCATCCATTGTAATGACGACATCACCTTTGGCGGCCTTGAATCCGCAGTATAATGCAGGACTTTTGCCATAATTACGGCGGAATCGGATGCCTCTTACGCAGTCTGACTTTTTCGATAAATCTTTAATTACTTTCCAGGAGTTGTCAGTTGATCCATCGTTTATGAAAATAATTTCATAGGTATAGTGATGGGTGTTCATGACTTTTGTGATCCAGTTGCAGAGTTCTGGAAGAGATTCTGCTTCATTGTAAAGAGGTATAATGACAGATATATTCATTTTTTAAGAATGGATTTCAATTATTTTCAGAGTTACTGTTATTTTTAGAGTTACTGTTCTGTATGTGTTTACGAGCAGTCTGTCGTGACATGATAGCTGCAATGATAGGACTTGCTATCACAGCTCCGAATAGCTCGATGATAAAAAACATGGATGCCCATGCTACCGGACTCATCATACTAATAGCTTCCTTGAGTTGCTGAGACTGCATCTTGTCCAGGTTATAGGCTTTGGCGATTATTGTATAAGAATCGTTCCATTGCTGCAAAAAGCCATTGATATCACCAAACTTGAAATAAAGATACTGTATGATTCCGAGTATAAGAGCGGCATGGAAGAAAGTTTCAGCAGTATATAGCAAACCTCTTCGGAAAGAAATAACACCCTCCAAAGCACCGTCTCTGAATTTCTTCAGTCTGTAGGCTACGAAAAAAGGAGTGGCAATAACAGCGAAATCACCTATTGGTGCTATTATTGGCATTTTTACTGATAGCATAGTACAGAGAAATCCCACTATCCACAAGACAGAGAGAAAAACTCCATCTTGTCGTGCGAAAGCTCTTACTTGTGTGATATTTTGTGATGTAATCATGTTCTGACAAATTGTATTTTCTAAAGGGTGATGAGTCTATATATTGCTTTTGTAATGAAAAAGTGTATGCCTGTTTTTTTAACTGGTGAGATCTCCATCAAGAGCTGCTTATTCTTTGCAAAAATACTTAAAATCCTTCATAAAAAAGAGGGATAGGCATAAATTTTACCTTTTTTGAATAAACAAAAAATCTTAATCTGTACAACTGTGGACTCATGAATGGAAAAAGAAAGTTTGTCAGGAATAAAAATAAGGACAGTACACTGTTTTCAGTGGGACTGTCCTTTGATGTTGTGCCTTCTGCCGGAATCGGACCGGCAACCTTCAAGATGAAACCATCTTGTGCTCTTCCTATGAGCTTTAGAAGGCGGGTGGGCAAGCGATTCTTAACGCGCCGCTACAACTCTGTACCCTTGCTTCGTTCCCAACCTGGGGGATTCCAGAGGAGCTGGCCGTAAGAGACTTGCCCGTGTGACTTGTTTTATCAAGCGGTTGCAAAGATAGAAAATTTATTTTAATTGGAAAAGAATTCTGAATGATTTACTTGTTTTTTAACATATTGTGTCAATAGACCTATGGTTGTCTTTTCGGAAAAAAGTATTTTCGAAGCATTAAAGATCAACGACAGTGATTCCTGCCCCTCCGAGTTGTACGCTTTCATCTGCGAAATGATTTATATTTGGTATCGTTGCAAGATACTGCCGGATCAGACTTCTAAGGATGCCATTACCTTTTCCATGAAGGATCCTGACACGAGGTACATTCATGAGAATAGCATCATCTATAAAATGCTGGACGGAATTGATGGCTTCATCCCCTCGAAGACCGCGGACATCTAAATCTTGTTGGAACTGACTTTTATGTTCATCAATAGTTTTTTGTGTAGCCCGGCTGATGATGACATTACGTAAACGCTCTGCTATAGCATCTTGTTTCGTTGTCTCATCTTGTTTATGGACGGTAGTATCCTGATCATTATTTACATGTTCAAGTTTACTCTTGTCTATTGTGGTAATCAGGTCTCCGAATATGACTCGAGCATTTTTCCCATTTATACTCTCTATACGTCCTGACTGATTCATCCCTTTGATTCGAACAAGATCTCCGATAATCAGTTCTTGAAGAATAGAAGCCGTTGGTTTCGTACTATTAGCTCTCTGTAATTCCAGATTCTTCGCTTTTTCAGTTTTGTGTTTTTCCCGACGTTCTTTACGTTGTTTTATTTTTTCGATTTTTCGGGTTATATCATCTTGTTTTTTTTGTTCCGAATCTATTTCCTGTTTAAAGTCGTCCAGTTCCTGTCGCGCTTTCCTGGTTATTTCTTTTTGGGCTTGGCTTTCACGGATAGCTTTTATAGCATTTTCTATCTTCTTGTTACTTTCCGACAATAGGGATTTGGCTTCATCTTTTGCTTTGTTAAGGATTTCGTGACGCTGCTTTTCCACCAGAGTAAGTCCCTCTTCATACTGAGTGGCCATCTTTTCAAGTTCTTTCTCTCTCTGATGAATCTTCAGGCGCTTGCTTTCCCAATAACGTTTGTCACGTACGATATCCTGAAGATATTTATCGCTTTGTATATAATCGTTGCCTACGATTTCAGAGGCCTCTTTGATTACTTCTTCCGGAAGACCGATTTTCCTGGCGATATCGATGGCAAAAGAACTACCGGGACGTCCGATAGCCAATTGAAAAAGGGGTTGCATCTCATGGCGATCATATAGCATGGCGCCATTGACAACATCTTGATGTGAGTCAGCAAAGTGCTTAAGGTTGGAATAATGTGTGGTTATGACCCCCCAAGCTCCTTTTTTCAGAAGTTGATCAAGGACACATTCTGCAATTGCTCCGCCGATACGAGGTTCTGTACCACTACCGAATTCATCTATTAGAAAAAGAGTTTGACGATTGGCCTGTTTCATCATGCTCTTCATGTGAAGTAGATGTGAAGAGTAAGTACTTAGGTCATTTTCCAGACTTTGTTCGTCGCCGATATCAATCATGATATCATGGAATATGCCAGCATGAGAATTCTCTGCTACTGGGATAGGCAAGCCACATTGCAGCATATATTGCAAAAGTCCTACAGTCTTCAAGCAAACTGATTTGCCACCCGCATTTGGCCCTGAGATGACCAGAATCCTGGAATCTTTCTGGAGCGTAATATCTAAAGGAACTAATTGACGTGGTCCATTTTCTTTTTTCTTAAGCGACTTTTCCAAAAGTGGATGACGAGCCTGTATCCAGTCTATGATGGGTTGATCTTCTACTTTAGGTTCACAAGCTTTCATAGACCTTCCTATTGCTACCTTTGCATAAATCAGATCTATGTCACCCAGAAAATGGCATGCATCAAGAAGTTCTGTTACATAAGGGCGGATGAGTGTGGTAATTTCCTTCAGAATACGGATCTCTTCTTGGCGTTCCCTGCCTTCAAGTTCCCGGACTTTGTTATTTGCATCAACAACTTGTTCTGGTTCTATAAAGACTGTTTTTCCAGTGGCTGATTCGTCATGTACAATACCGCGAATCCGCCGTTTTAAACTTGGGGCTACAGGAATAACAAGACTTCCATCACGCATTGTCGGTGCGATATCCTTATCTACGATACCTTCATTCTGGGCGGAGCGAAGAATACCATACAGGGTTTTTGTAATACTCCCTCTTGCATGCTTAAGAGAACTCCTTATGTCACTTAATTCTGGTGATGCATTATCACGCAGATGTCCGTTTTCGTCAAGAATCTGTTGAATCCTCTGTACTATTCTCGGAAAATCAGCTACTCCATCAGCTAATTCATATAAGGCAGGGTAGTTCGTTCCTGTATGATTCAGATCCGGGATCTCTTCTCCTTGATGATCCTCTTCACGTGTACGGACTAATTTCAGGATAAGACCTTCTGTCTTTAACATCTTCTCCAGTGCGAAGAGTTCATCTTCTTCCAGATGAGTGTTTTGGATGCGGATTTTCTGAAGGGCAGCGCGTATGTCAAGGAATCCATCAAGAGGGAATTGATCTTCTATTTCCAGCAAATTATGCAGTTCTCGAACCTGTTCAAGACTTTCATTGATATCTTCTGTATGATAGGAAAAGGAAATGGTGTTGACCCTTTCTTGTCCCAATCGGCTCAGACAGTGATCTGCAAGTTGTTGCTTGATTTCATCGAATCCTATTTTGCTTTCGAAATTTTTTGGATAAATCATGGAACAAAGATACGGTAAAAACGCAAATTTGCAAAATAATCATGATTTTTTGTCATTCAGACCTTACATCACCTGTACGCTTGAGGACTCCCCATGATTGCAGTTCACCCTTAATGGCTTTGAGGTAGGTCTTGAAAAGTACAAAGTACATGATCCAGCGATAGAAAAATCTTTGTGGAATAATCCATATCAGGGTTCTGAACCGTTCATGTTCAAACAAGAAGGCCATAAAGGAAACACTGCCATCAATAATCAGAAAGAGTAAATAATATCCGAATATCTGCCAGAAGTTTCCTGTAAACAGTCCTACGATCATCAGAATATCGGCGATAGGTGAAAAGGTTGGGATAATATACTGGAAAACCAGCATATTGGGTAGTGCCCAAAGTCCCAGTCCTTTGTGTTTGGTCGTGAACAGTTCTGACCGATGCTTCCAGAATGACTGTAATACGCCGAAACACCAGCGAGTACGCTGCTTGACAAACTGTTTGATTGTTTCGGGGGCTTCTGTCAATGCTACAGCCTTGTTCTCATTCTCTATGATATAACCCACATCCAGAATACGCATTGTCAGATCGCAATCTTCGGCTAAGGTGTCTGTGGTCAGTCCTCCGGCATCGATAATAGCTTGACGACGGAAACAACCAATTGCTCCCGGAACAACAGTAATTGCATTTACACTGGAATAAGCCATCCGGTCAAAATTCTGACTGGTAGTATATTCGATGGACTGCCATTTCGTCAGGATGTTTCGTGTATTACCAGTCTTTACGTTACCGGCTACAGCACCTATCTTCTTGTCTTTGTCGGCTAACATGTGTTTCATCATCATGCCAATAGCATCGTGTTGCAAACGTGTATCAGCATCAATACAAACTACATATTCTGAATCTGTGTGACTTATTCCATTATTAAGAGCTGAGGCTTTACCTGCATTTTCTTGATGGATAATCTTAACTTTATGATCATTGCTGAAGTTGTCCTGGACATATTGAAGAGTGTGGTCTTTGCTACCATCATCTACGAAGATGACATTAAAATTTGGATAATCTTGCTTGCGTAGATTACTCAATGTAGCTACGATGTTCACTTCCTCATTATAAGCAGGAACAATGATAGAAACCAATGGGGCTGTATCCTGATCAATTTCCGGGTAATTGCGATGGTGTTCTATTCTTTTCTCACGGATCATCAGAATATACATAACCACCAATCGTACAAGTCCTAATACGAGGAAGATGATCAATAGTGCTGTCACAAAATCACCTATCTCATAAATCAAAGTTGCCAAGGCAAGATTGGACTGCATGGCATAGTAAGTATTTCCCTTTTCTATTGGCGGCATCAACTTATCTCGACTTTCCCCAAGATATTGCTCAATAGAGATAAAATGATAGCCTTCCTTTTTCAGTTCATGAATGATAAGAGGAAGAGCTTGGATGGTATGTTTACGGGTTACACCTCCAGCATCATGCATCAAGATAATATGTCCATTACCTTGGTGGACTCCTTTCATGACACGTTCATAAATTTGTTGCGTGGTGATATCCGGTTGCCAGTCATCAGGATCAATGGATTCTCCTACGAACAGGTAATTTCGACGTGAAGCTAAAATGATTGGTTCGATTTCATCACGGGTAGTTGGGTCTGCATCAGCATTGTAAGGTGCACGGAATAGAATAGTACTCTGCCCCGTAATGCTTTCCAGAAGCATACGGGTAAGTTTGAGTTCCGTGTAAGCCCGTTGAGCTGAATTCATGGCTACGTCAGGGTGGGTAAACGTATGGTTGCCGATGGTATGTCCGGCTTCATAAACATCCTTAACCAAGGGAAGATTTTTCTCCATCTGTAGTCCTACCATGAAGAACGTAGCCTTGATGTTATAATGCTTGAGGATGTTGAGTATAGTAGGAGTCCATCTGTAATCAGGCCCGTCATCGAAAGTCAGCAAAAGTTGTTTTTTCTTTGCATGTCCGATTTTATCGATCTCATACGATTCTGGAATCTGTAGGTATTTTTCTCCGGAAATAAGCATGTTCTGGCGATCAATGGACAATTTGACTTTTCCTGGTTGAGGTTCTGTTTTTACATTGAGTATTTCTCCATTCCCCATGTAATTGATATCAAAGAGTCCCGGAATTTTCTCCAGTTTGGTGAAAGGAAATTTGACCGTATGTGCACGTGTCATATTATGGTCATAGAAATTCCACATACGTTGATCTTCCGTTCCTAATCTCCAGAGGCAGAAACCAGCTGTAGGATATTCATTCCCGAAACGCATGAGATTGAACAGGGTGGCTGCATCTGTAAAGTAAACTTGATGCAATTGGTTGTCATCATCCTCATAAGAGAAATTCAAATTGTAGGTATTCTCATCATAATTGATGTCGGTCCCGGCATCGGAAGCGCTGGCCATAGCAGCATTATATGAAACAGTTGTACCTCCATCGCTCTTAGTCCAGTCATAGCCATAACCGGCAAGACCAAGGACGATCTTGTCATTCGGGATAGATCTTGCAGCCTGGTCCATGACATTCTCTACCCATAATTGTGAACTGATGGCTCCCGGTGCACTCTCTGCATTATGTTCATCATAGGCCATAAGAAACAGGTAATCGTCATATTTTGCCAGATTGACTATATCATAGTCTTCATTGTTGGGAGCAATATCCTGTGTAACAAAAAGATTATTGTCATGGAAAGTAGATGAGATCTGTTTCACAAAGTTGGTGAGGTTTGTGTTATCATTAATCTGTAGTTCCTCAAGGTCAAGGTTGATGCCCGAGAAGTGGTACCTTTGGCAAGTCTTGAGGAGACGATAGATAAATTGTTTGCGGGTTTTCGGATCGTTGATGATTCTCCCGATCGGTTTAGCCCGGAAACTTTCACCATAGTTGTTGGTGAGCATTGCCAATACAGGAATACCCGATTTGCGAAATAGGTGGAGTGCTTTCTTGTCGATGTGTATTTCTAAAGAATCTGTTTTTGGATTAATGAAAAACCATTCGGGAATAATCATATTCAAATGCTTGAGATTACGCTTGAGGGATTGAAATGAATGCGCATCCCAATTGACATACCATGCAGCACGGATCCCTAATGCAGGACTATCCCATTCCTGCAAATACCGGTCAGTAGCTTTATCGGCTTTTACGTGAAACCTGTGCAGTTTCATGGCTTCAGCCGTATAGTCATTGTGCATGTTCTTTTCTTTGAAGAAATCACGGAATGTCTTATATTGCTTTGACATTTCGTTTGATCTCATCAATGGTTTTTCTGCAGTCAAAGCTCGACGGTATTCCCGTATCAGTGGCATCTTTGGTGAACCTTCCAAAGCGAACATTGTGAAAAAGGTGATAATAAGTAGGATAATGATTACGGCGAACACTCGAAATGTCCATAAAAACTTTATCCAGCGTGATTTTGATTCTGTTTGGAAAATCTGTTTACCCATAAATTTCTTTTAAGATCTATATTTTGCTTTAACCACTTTGGCCCCGCTTTTAGAACTTTTGGTATTTGTTTTTTATCTTAAACTTGGAATTTAGCGCAAAATTACGATTTTGTGGACAAACCGAAAAGAAAATAAGATTAAAAGAACTAAATGAATACTTACAAATGCTTAAACTCATTTAATAATATGGGTTTGAGATAAAAAAAAGTGCTGTTTGATTCCAAATGACCTTAATTTGTTATTGTGTTAGTTTGTTTTACATCTTTTTGGGGGGAGTTTGAAATTAAAGTTAAATGTAATCTGATTTTAGGGTATAAAATCATCGTCTCTTGGCTGTATTCAGTATAATGTATACTTTTGTGATAAATTGAACATTTGTACTTTTATGAATGTCAAAATAGAAGAAAGTTGGTGGCTGCGTCTGCAAGAGGAATTCGATAAACCGTATTTTAAAAACTTAGTTGCATTTATTAAAGATGAATATGCAAGATACCATGTACTTCCGCCAGGACGTTTCATTTTTCATATATTTGATGTCTGCCCTTTCGAAAAAGTGAAGGTTGTGATTTTAGGGCAGGATCCTTATCCTACACCAGGGCAATATTACGGAGTATGTTTTTCAGTACCAGAAGGGGTACCTGCTCCTGCTTCCTTAACAAATATATTTCAAGAAATACACCAGGATTTGGGTAAACCAATTCCCGCTTCCGGCAATCTTGATCGGTGGGTAGCTCAAGGTGTGTTTCTGATGAACTCTGTCCTCACTGTTCGTGCTTACGAAACTGGCTCGCATCGTAATAAAGGGTGGGAGACCTTTACAGATGCTGTAATACAGAAGTTGAGTGATGAACGTGAAAATCTGGTATTCATGTTATGGGGAGCTTACGCAAAAGCTAAAATACCGCTTATAGATACCCATAAGCATCTTGTGTTGATGGCTGCTCACCCTTCACCGAGATCGGCAGATCGAGGATTCTTTGGCTGTAAGCATTTTAGCAAAGCTAATGCTTTTTTACGTGAAAAGCGCATCAAAGAGATAGACTGGTAAATTTTCTTTCTTTGCGGATTCTCCTGATCATTATATTGTGTTGATGATCTGCAATTTAAGCAAATGAATGTGCCTTTTTAATGGATGACAGGTATAGTCCCAGAAACGTCAGGCAACCGTTCAGCATGAGAAGTTCGTAACCAAAAGTATAGCTAGTCATTGTGGAGACTGTGATATTCAGTGTTAGACAGATAATAGGTGAAAGGATACAGATATATGGGACCCATTTGTCTGATACCTTCCGATGGGTAAGCAGGCCATAAGCGAAGAGACCTAACAGCGGCCCATACGTATAGGAGCAGAGGATATAGATGGCATCAATGACACTTGTTGAATTGACAGCCTTGAATGCTAATATGAATAGAGTGAAAAGGACAGCTATTCCTATATGTGCCTTTTTTCTTAAATGTTCATTCTTCGGTTGGTTGCAGATGTCTACACAGAAACTTGTAGTCAGTGCTGTCAGAGCAGAATCAGCTGAAGAAAATGCTGCTGCGACAACTCCAATAGTAAAAAGAATCACAACCGTATCACCTAATTTCCCGCTGGCAGCGAACATCGGCAGAAGATTATCACTTTGCTTGGGCAAAGCAATGCCTTCTTGATGGGCTAACATCAACAGGAGTATTCCCAACGAAAGGAATAGAAGATTGGCAGGAACAAAAGCAAATCCATAACTGCACATGTCTTTCTGAGCGTCACGAAGATTTTTACAGGTAAGGTTTTTCTGCATCATGTCCTGATCAAGGCCTGTCATCACAATAACGATGAAGATACCGCTCAGGAATTGTTTCCAGAAATTCTGCTTGGATATCCAATTATCCCAAAGGAACACCTGACTATGGGCGTCATGTGCAATGGCAACAACAGCTTCACTGACAGAGAGATGTAAGTCCGAAATGACTTCAAACAGGATAAGGATAAGTGCCACAAACATACATAATGTCTGAAAGGTGTCCGTCCAGACTAAAGTCTTGATGCCGCCTCTACGGGTATATAGCCAGATGAGACAAACCATGACGATGACTGTAATAGGAAAGGGTACTCCAATTCCATCAAGTACAAATTTCTGCAGGATAATGCATACTACATAAAAACGCACAGCAGCGCCTGTCATTTTAGATAAAAGGAAGAAAGAGGCTCCTGTCTTGTATGATCGCTTGCCCAACCGGTCTTGTAAATAGGAATAGATGGTAGTGAGGTTGAATTTATAATAAACTGGCAGCAGCAGGAAGGCAACGGCAAAATAGCCGAAAATAAAACCGATGCACATCTGTAGATAGGTCATATTGCTGAGTATTACCATGCCTGGTACTGAGACAAAAGTAATACCGGAGATACTGGCTCCGATCATTCCGAAAGCCACCATGTACCATGGCGACCTTTGATTACCCCGGTAAAAAGTGCTGTTGTCCGTTCGTTTTGTGGTGAATCGGCTGATAAGAAGAATAATAATAAAATAAGCGAGAATGGTAATGACAATAAGCATAATTTACAGTTCTATTTCAAAAGATAACCTAATATTCGGCAAAAGTACAAAGTTATTTTCTTTTAAGGGAATCATTTTATTGGAAAAACAAGAAACATTCTGCCTGATTCATACTGTTATATCATAACTTGTGGCACGAATGTATTTTCGTGTTGAGGATGCTGTTATAACGAACTGGAAATTTCTGCAAACCATATAGTTAAGGCTGGATATGACCATCGTTTTTTTGATAAATTGGAAAAGGAGTATAATTAGTCATTACCCTTAACAGAACGATAGAGTTGTATATCCCGAAGCAATATGATATGAACTAATAGCATGAAGTATGTTAAAAATAGTAGCAGATGAATATATATTTACAATAAAATGTTTACATTTGTAATGTAAAAAAGAATGTATGCATTAATGTAAAATGAATTTTGTATTAATATAAATAAAAAGTCAATGAAGTTAAGAAGGTTTTTTGTAGCGGCGGTGTTGCTGCTTTCGATGGGGAGTTTGATGGCTCAGCAGATGCCATTGATACCTGTTGATCCGGATGTGCGAGTAGGAAAGTTGAGTAATGGCCTTACCTACTATATACGCCACAATGAGTATCCTAAGAATGTAGTCAATTTCTACATAGCCCAACGAGTAGGCTCCATTAATGAGAATGACAGCCAGCGTGGTCTGGCACATTTTCTAGAGCACATGGCTTTCAATGGCTCGGAGCATTTTAAAGGTAATGGTATCATTGATTTTACACGTACTTTGGGTGTTGAATTCGGTAGCGATTTGAATGCATATACCAGCATTGACCAGACCGTGTATCGTGTTTGTGACGTTCCTACAACCCGTGTGACAGCCTTAGACTCTTGCCTTCTTATCCTCAAGGACTGGTCAAACGGTCTTACCCTTGATACCAAGGAAATTGATAAAGAGCGTGGTGTCATTCATCAGGAGTGGCAGATGCGTAGTGATGCCAGTATGCGTTTCCTTGAAAAGTATCTTCCAACACTCTATCCTGGAAGTAAGTATGGCTATCGCCTGCCTATAGGACTGATGAGTATTGTTGATCATTTCAAACCGAAGGAACTTCGTGACTATTATCATAAATGGTATCGCCCGGATAATCAGGCTATTATTGTCGTTGGTAATATTGATGTCAATCATGTTGAGTCAGAGATCAAGAAACTTTGGGCGGGGGTTACTGTTCCTGCTAATGCTGCTAAGGTCATAGACGAACCGGTACCTGACAATAATACCCCTATCTATGTAACAGATAAGGATAAGGAACAGCAGTATAGTGAGATTTCTGTATTCATGAAACGTAATCCGACACCAGACTCGCTGAAGAACAGTATGATGTATCTTGTCCGGAACTATGTCAAGAATATGATGTTTTATATGCTCAATTCCCGTTTCTCTGAACTTACCCAGAATGATAGTTGTCCCTTTATTCAGGCAAACACGGGCGATGGTGAGTATTTGATCAGCAAGACCAAGAATGCTTTTCAGGCAGTAGTCGTTCCAAAGGAAGGCAAGGATATGGATGCTCTGAAATCTATGATGGTGGAATTGCAGCGTGCCCGGGATTATGGTTTTACGGCTACAGAATATGCTCGTGCCAAAAGTGAACTGCTCAGTGATATAGAGAAAATGTATACCAACAAGGACAAGACTGATAATACTTATTTTTATAGTCAGTATGTCGCAAATTATCTGAACAAGGAGCCTATGCCTAGCATTGACACTCAGTATAAGCTTGCCAATGCTGTTATACCTCGTATTCCTCTTGAAGCAGTCAATGAGATGGCAAAGGAATTGATTTCTAAAAGCGATACTAACCTGGTGGTTATAGAACAGGCTCAGGAAAAGGAAGGTAAAACTTATGTTACTGTTGATGAAATGAAACAGGCTGTTGCTGCAGCCCGTAACACCAAGTCTGCTGCATGGGTTGACCATGTAAAGCAAGAACCTTTGATTGCCAAGATGCCTGTTAAAGGAAAGATTGTGAAGGAAACAGAGAATAAAAAGTTAGGTTTCAAAACCCTTTATCTTTCCAATGGTGCTAAAGTTATCTTGAAGAAGACTGATTTTAAGGATGATGAAGTACTGATGCAGGCTACTGCTAAGGGGGGATCAAATCTCTTTGGTGTCAGTGATTATGCTAATCTGAAGTTTTTCGATGACGTTATCGGTTATTCTGGTATTGGTGATTTTTCCAGCTCTGAACTTCAGAAGGAACTTGCCGGTAAGAATGCCAATGCTAATCTGACATTAGGCCGTTATCATACCACCGTAACTGGCAATTCTACTCCTAAGGATCTGGAAACAATGATGCAGATGACTTATCTTTATTTTACGAATATCAAGAAGGATGAGAAATCATATCATTCTCTGATGAGTAATATGGAGATTGCCTTGAAGAACAAAGACCTTCGTCCTGAATCTGTTTTCAGTGATTCTTTGGTCCTGGACCGCTATGCTCATAACCCTCGTTTTGCATCGCCTAATGTAGCAGATCTAGGTAAAGCCAACTATGATCGTATATTGGCCATGGCAAAACAACTAACAGCTGATGCCAGTAAGTTTACCTTCTATTTTTCCGGCAACTTTGATGAGGCAAAGTTGCGTGAATATATAGAGCAGTATATTGCCTCTCTTCCTGCTGACGTGAAAGCAAAAGTCAATCCGGGTAAAGAGATTCTGACCCTTACAATGGGCAATTATAAGGATCATTTTTCTCGTAAGATGGAAACACCAAAGGCACAGCTTTATGCTTTCTGGACCTCTAAGTTGAGTAAGGATAATCTTTCTGATGAGATTACTGTTGATGCTGCCGGTCAGGTACTGGATATGGCATTGCTCCGCTCTATACGTGAGGATAACAGTGCAGCTTATTCTGTAGGAGCACAGGGCTTCTCTCAAAATACCTTGGATAATAAGGCTTACTATGTACTCTTTGCAGGATGTCCTATGGATCCGGCCAAGGCCAAGTTGGCTTATGATCTGATGATGAAAGGAGTGAAGGATGCTTCTGAGAAAGTTGATCCTGCTGATGTACAGAAAGTAAAGGAATTCATGTTGAAACAAGCTGATGAAGATGCCCGTAAAAATAATCATTGGCTGAACGTACTCTATCAGTACAATGAGTATGGACAGGATGTGCAGACAAATTACAAGACTCTTGTAAATGCTTTGACTCCGGAAAAGATTTCCAACTTTATCAAAAAGGTCATACTCTCTTCTGGAAATAAAGTAGAGGTGCTGATGACTCCTGTTAAGTAACATTCTTTCGTAGTTTATAAAAATAGCGTGTAGGTTTTTCTTACATGCTATTTTTTTTCATATCTTTGCATTTGGTGTTTGAAATAGATGGAAAGAATATCACTCTCTTTGGGGCTATGGACAAACCTTTGCCCATAGTTTACCTGCATACCTTTCGTCATGAAGGTGAGAGGGTATGGCAGCAATGTCAGAGGATGGGTACACGCCAGTTTATCCTTGTCGAAATCAGTGGCCTCAACTGGGATGAGGATATGTCGCCATGGGCGATGGATGGCAAGCCTTTTCATGAGGAATCTATTGTAGGAGGGGCAGGAGAATGGCTGGATGTGTTGCTCTCGAAGGTTATCCCTTGGGCAGAAGCACAGCTACAGGTTACCCACCGTTATCTTGCAGGATATTCCCTTGCGGGTCTTTTTGCTTTATGGTCCATATATCATACGGATTGTTTTGATGGGATCGTATCAGGTTCCGGGTCTTTCTGGTATCCTGGTTTTATGGATTATATCAGATTCCATCATCCTATACGTTTTCCTGAAGCTATCTATTTCTCCTTGGGTGACCAGGAATCAAAGACTCGAAACGTATTGTATTCTAAAGTCGAGGATAATACCCGATGGCTTTGTGAATATTATCAGAAACAGAATGTGAAAACGGTTTTCCAACTTAATAACGGAAATCATTATATGCAGTCTGACTGGCGTATAGCTAAAGGTATCCAGTGGATATTAGGTTAAGCAGGTCGCTAGGATACTGAATGATTCTAATATTAATGTATGGATTCATAATTATCAATAATAAAATGAATATATTTGAAAGAATAAAACGGCTGATTCTACCGGAAAAGAGTCGTGAGGTGGCACTTGTCCTGGGAGGTGGAGGTGCCAGAGGGTTTGCACATATTGGTGCGATAGAGGCCCTTGAGGAAAGAGGTTATGTGATACATTCTGTAGCCGGTACTTCTATAGGAGCTTTAATAGGAGGATTGTGGGCAGCGGGTAAAATGAAGGAAGTTAAGGATATTGTCTTAAAACTTAATAAGAAAGAGGTCCTGTCTCTTATGGATGTTTCTATCGGACTAAGTCATCTCATGTCAGGAGAAAAACTCCTGACAGTTTTCAACCAATTGGTTGGTGATAAGAAGATAGAAGATCTGCCGGTAAACTTTTGCTGTTCAGCTTCTGACTTGGTAAGTGGCGAAGAGATGGTATTTCGTGAAGGCTCATTGAAGATGGCTATGAGGGCTAGCATTTCTATCCCTTGTTTTTTCAAACCGGTAAAGTATCATCGCCACATTTATGTTGATGGTGGTGTTCATAATACATTGCCTTTAGACAGAGTAGTGAGGAAAAAGGGTGACTGGCTTTTTGCCGTTAATGCTTCGGCACCTGACAGACGATTCGCTCCAGCCTTTGTACCTAAGATAAAGAAGCCTCATGAAGGGAAGTTTGGTAAGTTTCTGGATAGTCTTCCTTTCCATAATAATGATTTTTCCGAGAATGCCATGAATATAGCAGTACGAGTGGCTAACCTTTCTGTACAGGCAAATGCACAAATGGCTATAAAGTTGATTCCACCCGACTTGTGTGTAGATATTCCTATGGATCGTTTTGGCCTTTTGGATTTTGATAAGGGAGGAGAAATCATCCAGTTTGGGAAAGATGAAATGAATCGCAAACTGGATGAATTTGAAGGGGGAAAAAGATAAGAAATCTTTTATGCTTCTTTTTCAGGCTTCTTCGTTTGAGGAAGAAGTAGATTGGTAACAACGCCTATAATGGCAGAAAGACCGATACCACTCATGGTGAAGTTGCCGAACTGCAACGCTGCACCTCCTATTCCCATCGTAAGGGTTACGGATACAATGATGATATTGCGGGTCTCGCTGAGGTTCACTTTATGTTGGATGAGGTTCTGTACACCGATACTTGCAATAGAACCGAAGAGCAGTAGCATGATGCCGCCTAGAACAGCACGGGGGATAGACTGCAGTAACGCACTCAGTTTACCAATGACAGAGAAGACGATGGCCGTGCCGGCAGCAATACGTATCACCATCGGGTCTTTTACTTTCGTAATCTGCATGGCACCGGTTACTTCTGAATAAGTGGTGACAGGAGGCCCTCCCAGAAAAGCAGCAGCCAGACAAGCTATACCATCACCCAACATCGTACGGTGGAGTCCCGGATCTTTTACAAAATCCTTTCCTGCAACAGAACTGACTACATATATGTCACCGATATGTTCTATCACTGGCGCAATGGCTACCGGTATCATAAATACGATTGGTTGCCAGGAGAATTCCGGTAGATGGAAATGGGCTATGGATCCAGGCAAAGCAAACCATGCTGCCTTTTCTATACCGGAGAAGTCTACTGCTCCTATACAGATTGCTGCTATATATCCAGCAGCGATACCACAAACGATAGGAACTAGCTTTAGCATACCTTTACCCAGAGAGAGTATACAGATTGCTGTGATAAGCGAAATAAAAGCCAGTGCCCAGTTTTCTTTAGCCATATCAACGGCAGAAGAGGATAAAGACAGACCGATAAGGATAATGATAGGACCGATGACAACAGGTGGGAATATACGATCAAGAAATTTTTTGCCCTGCCATTTGATAAGGGCACTTGTGATAAAGTAGACTAGTGATACTCCTACGATGCCTGCTAATGTTCCGGCCATTCCCCATTGCTTGCTGGCCTGTATGATTGGAGCAATGAAGGCAAAACTACTTCCTAGAAATATTGGTACCTTCCCTTTTGTAACGAGGTGAAAGATGAAAGTGCCCAGACCGGCAGTAAACAAGGCTGTAGCAGGATCAAGTCCGACAAGAAGTGGCACAAGGACTGTGGCGCCAAAAGCAACGAAGAGAAATTGAACTCCTACAATTGTTTTTCGGCCAGTCGACAAAGACATATTCTCCATTTGTTATATTAGTTTTATTTCTGTTATAAAAGGCTGTTTTAGGAATAAATTTCCTTTTACCTTGCAAAGGTAAACGAAAATTCATTAGAAAGCAAACCTTATGATGGAAAATATAGCGAAGATTTGCCATTTTGTCGTAAATGGGGTCGGATTTGATAGGGGTTGTATTAGTTGTAGATATTTATAATAGTGAGTCTGAAATAATTATAAACATCTTTATTTCTGTATGATAAATAGAATATTTCCCTATCAGTTCTATGCATTTTTCCTAGATAGTGTATTAATGTGGTGGTACGGATATGTTAATTAAATACTAATTTATGGTATTTGTCTCCTTTATATGTATACAGATGTTAAATATTGCCCTCTTTGAATCACTTTTCTCCTTTTAATGTTTGTAGCATAAAAGAATTTGACTTATATTTGCAGTGTTGTACTGAAGTGGTACACTATTACTAACAGGAAAGATAGATTATTATAATAACTCCGCATTCGGTAAGATTAGTCAATAAATCATTTATTATGGAAGTAACTAAAACCGTAGCAATAAAAATCTATATTTGTATATTTTATATGAGAAAATAAAGTAAAAATACCGCAATAAAAATATTGAAATTATGAATTTTAATAATAACAAGGCAATATATGTTCAGATGGCGGATCGCCTGTGCGATGAGATCGTTTCCGGGAAATATGCAGTCCATGACCGTATACCCAGTGTCAGGGAATATGCAGTTATGTTAGAAGTTAATACCAATACAGTTGTTAAGGCCTATGACATACTAGCTCGCGACCATGTTGTGTATAATAAAAGAGGTCTGGGTTATTTCGTTAACGAAGGTGCAAGAGATTCTATCATTGCCTCTCGCAAGAAAGCTTTTCTTGAGGAAACTCTTCCCGAGCTTTTCCGACAGATGAAACTTCTTGGCATCAATATCCGGGACATTGAGGATGAGTGGCTTAAGAGTAAGGATAATCCTGTTCTTGGTAGATGATCAGAATGGTACTTTGACCGTTAACATGAACAATATTTATTTGAACATTAAAAAATAGAAATATTATGATAGAAATCAATCATATCAGTTTTAAATATCCAGGCAGCAAGCATCCTGTTTTTGAAGATCTGAGTTTTTCATTGGAAAGTAACCATATCTATGGTTTACTGGGTAAGAATGGTATGGGTAAGAGTACATTGCTCTATCTCATTTCAGGACTCCTTCGTCCTGAAAGTGGAGAGATTCTTATAGATGGCATTCCTTCCAAGGATCGTCAACCTGTTACTTTGCGGGACATTTTCATTGTACCGGAAGAGTACGACATGCCACCGGTAACCCTGAGGGAGTTTATTGAGATGAACGAGAGTTTCTATCCTCATTTCAATATAGACGTACTCAGAAATTGCCTGAGAGACTTTGAATTGCCGGAGGAACCCAGTCTAAAGGAACTCTCCATGGGGCAGAAGAAGAAAATCTATATGAGTTTTGCTTTAGCTTCAGGCACCAGATATCTGCTTATGGATGAGCCGACCAATGGTCTTGACATTCCTTCGAAGAGTTTGTTCCGTAAGGTAGTTACCCGGAACTTGACAGAAGATAGTACTCTTATTATCTCCACTCATCAGGTTCATGATTTAGAAAGTCTGTTGGACCACATTATTATATTAGATAATTCTCAGATTCTTGTCAATTCTTCTGTTGCTGATATTACCAGCAAGTATACCTTTACTTTTCGCGGCGCACAGGAAATGGACAATGTCCTATATGCAGAGCCTTCTTTTCAAGGTAATGCGACTATATCTCTCCGCAAACCAGAGGAAGAGGAGACAACCCTTAATCTGGAGCTCTTTTTCAATGCAGCAACCAAAGGGAAGTTAGATTATTAATTTTTAATAGCATACATTATGAAAACATTTAATATTCATCGTTTCGGAAAAGTGCTGAAATGGACAATATATTACAATAAGTCTACCTTGACGAAGATTACCTTGGGATTCTTTATCGCTTTTCTGGCTATATATCTTCTTGGTACAAATCTGTTCTTTTCTTCCAGTATCTCATCTCCGGATCGTCTTAATAGTGCTGCTGGAGTTACTTTTGGTATATTTCTTGTTTTTCTATTTCTTACTCCTTCGTGGATTCTATCAAATATGAAAAACAGGAAGAGTTCGCTGGACTATCTGATGCTACCAGCTACAAATCTGGAGAAGTTTCTTGCGCGGATCATCATGGTTACTGTCTTTTATGCACTTTGTGTCGTTGTAGCACAGATCGCAGCTGACCTTATCCAATGGATTGTTTCTATGTTTCGGTATCCGGTATCTCAAACTGGCTTGATTAGCACAGATATTTTAGAGAATCATTATATATCTTTCGATTGGTACGCAGGAGGCTTTAAGTCATGTTATGAGAGAGGTTCTATATTGGTATTGATATGGATGATATGGATGCATTCTGTCTATACTCTTGGTGGTACCGTTTTTCGTAAGTGTGCCTGGATTGTAACTTCTTTCCTCCTTTTGGTCTTAGGAATTATTGTGGCGTGGTCCGATTTTGAGATAGCTTTAATGGATGAGGGAGTTATCATAACCCTGATGTTTCTTGTCTTTGCAGGACTGAACTACTTTCTGTCCTATAAGATATTTAGCCGTATACAACTTATCAATAACAGATGGGTTAATCTTTAATGTATAGGCTGATTGTTCTCAAAATTAAGTCTCTGTATTCCAGTTTGTATATACAGGTTAGATGAAAATATTTCAATAAAAATGATATAAACAAATGATGAACCTAAATATATGGAGGACACAAATGATGAAAAGAATGAGTTTTTTTCGAAGAGACAAACAAGGACAGTTGGATCTGGAGCCAGTCAAACACTTTGACTTGAAACGGTATCTCGGTCTTTGGTATGAAGTGGCACGTATGGATCATTATTTTGAACGTGGTCTGACAGATGTAACTGCAGAATATACATTGAAAGAAGATGGAACGATAAAAGTAGAGAATTCAGGATGGAATATCCGGAAGAAAAAGAGAAGTAAAATAATCGGTCATGCGAAAGTCACTTCAATTCCTGGTTTGCTACGTGTTTCTTTCTTCTGGAGATTCTATTCAGATTACAGAATACTCATGTTGGATACAGATTATCAGTGGGCGTTGGTAGGTGCCGGAAATTCCAGTTATCTATGGATCTTATCGAGAAATAAGAGTTTGCCAAAAGAGATTTGTGACAATATCTTTGCTGAAGCCCGACGAAGAGGCTATGATATAAGTAGATTAAAATACCCTGTTGAATTATAATTACTTTTTTCAACTAAATTAAAAAGGAATTACTAAATTCGGTTATAGTTATTATTTTTATAAATATCTTACATTTAAAGTGGCCATAATGATACACTTGAGTCCAGGGTATCTTATGCGACAATATTCCCATAAACCATATTGTAGTTGTAATGTGTGTAAATGTATAAGTGATTGATAATCATGTTTCTAAATTGATTGGCCAGATGAGATAAATATTGCTCTACATATAGATAAGTAATTTGATTGAAATACTAAAAAAGTTTGTTTCTTTTGTGTATTATAGAAAATTATTTAACTTTGTAAAGTATTATGGCTTTGGTAATAGAGAAAATAAATGCGCGGGACGAAAAGAATTGGGAAGTTCTTTTTGATATATACTATGCGCCTTTATGTTGCTATGCCTCTAATTATCTGCATGATTTGGAATTATCTAAAGATATAGTACAAGAAACACTTCTTAACCTTTGGGTGAGTGACTATAAATTTGATTCCCAAAAACACCTTACTTATTATCTGTATAAAGCCATATATAATAATTCATTGTATCATCTCCGAAAAACTCGTGAGCACGTTGAGATAACGGATAATATGGATCAACAGTTGATTGACGATAGTTTTTCCGACACAGTTAAGGAGGAACTCGTCAGACGCTTATACGAAGAAATACAAAAGCTTCCGGAGAGGAGACGACAGATAATGCTTCTTTCTATAGATGGTAAGAGTGGTAAGGAAATTGCCGAGATGTTGAATATTAGTATAAATACTGTAAAAGCTGTAAAATCAAAAGCTATGGATTCCCTTCGAAAAGCGACAAAAGATAACCCAATTTTATTCTTCCTTTAGATCATAATGTTATTGTTTCTACTATAGAAATATTTTTTTGTCAACTTTTTCTTCTTTTCAGTAATACTTTTTGTTTTTTTTGCATAATAACATGAAAGGACTGAAAGTATGGAAGAATTAAAAGATGACTTGTTCAAAGCTGTTGAATCTATTGAAAAGGATGAACCGCAAAGTGATG